>Ga0116219_10003273_pt1 | contig 12941 bp, 8 predicted proteins | sample Sb_taG_4_FD_91019 | JGI IMG/M metagenome (GOLD analysis project Ga0116219, IMG submission 91019) | Peat soil microbial communities from Weissenstadt, Germany - Sb_50d_6_BS metaG | ecosystem: Environmental > Terrestrial > Soil > Wetlands > Peat | place: Germany: Weissenstadt | collected 2010-09-21
GCGGATGGGTCGCCGCTAACGCACACCTTGCGATGGCTCTTTGAGCGCTCGTTCGATGTCGTTCTGGGCCCGAATGAGCCAATCTTCCGATCGCTCCGGAGCTTCAACCGACAACTTACAGAAACGCGTAGTAGGGCGGGGCTCCATCAGAGCTAAGGCGCGCTCTGACGGAGCACCATCGGCTGCAACCGCAAGAGAGCAATCCGACACTGCGATTGCTCGTCGCGCCATATTTGGGATTTCATCAATTCCAACCCCAGTTCTGATTGGCGTCTTGGGATTCCTGCTGGTGCTCTTACTTCGCCTCTCGGGGGTGATCGTTGGACCTACAGCGGTTGTTCTCGCGGCAATCTGTCTCGTTCTTGCGCCTGGACCTCCACGTCTCTCCGACCGCTTCATCGTCTTCTTTGCGATCGGGTTCGGCTGGTTGACATTGCTCGGTTGGATCCCACGACTCGAAACAACCATCGATGTGCCAGGAATCTTGCTCTCAATTAGTTTTGGTGTCGCTGCCGCAAACCAGTTCCACAATCGGCGCATTCGATTGTCTCTACGACAATGGCCGCTTGCGACCGAAGCTGTCGCCATAACTATCGGAACAGCGGCGACCCTGTGGTGGGCCCTCCCATTTCTGCGACTGAATCTGAGCGGACGGCTCGCAGCTCTGTTTCCCGGGTGGGACAATGCCGCGTTCTTCGACATGTTCAGGCAGATCCTGTTACACGGAAGCTTCAGCTCAATTCCCTCACCTGGACCTGGTGAGGGTCTGCCCCAAGCCTGGACGCTACTCGTAAGGCTGTGGAGCCCGCACCCCCCAACGGCAACGCACTGGGTGGTGAACGCCTACGTGGTGGTGCTCCTCTTGACTCTAGGAGCAATAGTGACGCTCGGGTGTATGAGCGTCGCACGCCTCTGTGGGCGCAATTTTTGGGTGGCACTTCCTGCCATGGCTGCAGTTGTGCAGATTTTCGTAGTAGGACGTCTCTGGATCTTCAACGGTTATCCAACGTTTGATCTGCCAATCGCCGCCGTCGCCGCCGCGATCATCTTGTCATGGCGGACAACGTTGAGCCCGTGGCTCAATTTCTTCACAGTTGCCGGGCTGACCCTCGTGGCGGCTTATACCTGGTACCCGACCATTGTACTCAGTGCACCAGCTCTCATTGCGGCTGCCGTGCGATTGATCAAGGCTTCCTCCGGACGCTCCCGGACCCTAAGCACATTTGCCTTCGCCTGCACGGGAATTGCGTTCGTGGCTCCCCTAATCCATTTCAACAACGAGGCAGCAAAGTTCACTCCTTCCTATTCGTCAAGCGGCATAAATGCGGGCGCGGCCTGGACTCCTGGAACTCCGTGGGTGCTAGTCGCTCTATCGATCGCCGGTCTTCTTATTTTTGTCATTGTCAGGCGACCCAGGGTTGGGGATGGGGGCCTGGGGATCCTGGCTGCTTCGGCTGTAATCGGTGCCCTGGGCGTGCTTTTCCTGGTGGCTGTGGAGATCTCGGCCGCCAACCATGTCTCCTACTACGGCCAGAAATTTGCCGCCGGCGTCTTCGGAATGTCCCTCGTCGTTCTCGTGACCGTGCTCGTCAGTTCGTTCGCGACCAGCAAGCTCCGTCGGCGCTTGTCGACGGTGGCGACGGCAGCTTTAGCGTGTCTTGCAAGCATCGCCCTACTCGAAATTGATGGATACGTGGGCCCCTTTGTAAATGTTCATACCATCCAACTGGCAACAACAGGGTTCAAGTCACACGAGGTCATCGATGCGGCGCCTGTGGCTTCCGGTGAAGCTGACGTTCTAATCGCATCGGCGCAATTGGCCCAGGATCGGCCCACGTCTGGTACGCGCTGGGCTCTTATCGATCCCGATGGCCCTCTGGATTGCGGATTGGCTGATGAGTGGTTCTATGGACTTAGCGATGACCGTTCGGTCACCGGGTTGTATGGGGAGTGGAACGATTTTCCGTGCCGGGTGGGAGCAGGGGACGTCGCTACGGCAACATTCGTCGTGAGCCAGTTCCCAAAGCCCGTAGCGTCGCGCATTCACCTTTTCGTCTCAGCCTCGCTTGCGCAAGCGATAATTGCCCGCAACAAGGCTTGGAACTCACCGGGCGTCCTGTACATCCTACAAACTCGTTTGACCTATTGATCCAAAGTTGACCCGAACCACACTGTCGCCACCCCAAAGAGCGAACGGCCCGCGCCCTTTCACGCTGCTGAATCTCACACCAACGAATGTAAACAGCCGCCGAGATCAGAAGGTGGTTGACAACGCTCTGTGGTCACGTGCGTCAAGATGACGCATGCCGACCCCAAAGGGTCTAAGTCCGCCATGCGCTGCAGAGCCGCATGTCGATCTGGAGTCGTGCCGTTCCGTCACTGGTGTTGCTTGAGTCCCCGATCAGATCGTGCCCTCTTGCATTGCTCGCGCAATCCACGGAATCACCTCATCGAGCATCTCGTCTAAGGACGTGCTCGCCTCGAAGCCCAATACGCGCAGCGCCTTCTCTGTAGCGGGGACACGCCGGCCCACGTCGTGCTCGAAAGGGGGATCTGAGACGTAGCGGAAAGGTTCCTTGGGACCCTTGATCTTGCGCCAGATGAGCTGTGCCAGTTCGAGCACTGTTGTGGACACTGCGGTTGAAAGGTTGAAATCCTCATTGCGAGCCTCAGGACATTCCATCGCCATTACGATGCCCCGCGCCAAATCTCCCCCGTAGGTGTAGTGCCGGACCTGGGACCCGTCTCCGAGGATGTGGAGCGGGTCCTGACCCTTTAGGACCTTCTGGACCAGGTCGGGCACCACGTGGCTCATCGCCAGCTTGACGTTGCCCGAGAGGATCTCGACGTCCCCGAGAGCTCTACCCTCCCCAACCCCCACACAATTGAATGGTCGGACGATCGTGTACGGAAGCTCATACTGGTCCCACGCCGCTTTGGCAAAGTACTCGACGGCAAGCTTTTGAAAGCCGTATGACGACCGCGGAGGTGGGATCTTGCGCTCCTGACCCTCGGGGGATGGCCAGGTGGTTGTCGACTCAAAGACCATCGATGACGACAGGTACGTGACTTTCTGGAGACGGCCCGCACGATGCGCCGCTATGGCGGCGTCGCAGGAGCCCGCCATGATCCGTTCGTTTGTTGCGAGCAGATCATATGCATATGTGTGGAAATATGAGATACCACCGATTAAGGCGGCCCCAGCAATGAAATGGTCACAATCACTGACGAGCTCGGTCATCAGAGTTACGTCACGGCAGTCACCCTCGACAAACTGATAGTGCGAGTCACCGTCATAGGATCTAGCCACACGTCCGTACTTCGAATAGTTGTCGACACCCACGACCTCATGTCCGCGCCGCAACAGTTCATCGACCACATACCCGCCGATGAACCCGGCCGAACCACTGACCAAGACCTTGCTCATATCCCTCCTACGGAATCCGCGCAACGGAGCTGCCGGACCGACACCCACCCAGGGCTGCCCGACCTAATCACCCTCGCGGTCCGAAGGAGTTGGCTGCCCGCTGTTGAGCTTGGGGCCGAAGGCATATCGGTACCATCGGAAATAGTGTGGGAGCCACTTGGCGAGCTGGAACCGAGACTGCCCAAAATCGCGCTCCAGCCAAATCGTCGGGATTTCCGCCACTCGCCGTCGGTGCCGACGTGCCTTGGCGACGAGCTCCAATCCAACCTCGAAACCTGCCTCAGATTCGATCCCGACCATCCGGACAAAGTCGGCCGAATAGGCCTTGAACGAATTCGTGGCGTCCCGTGTCCCGACGTGCGCAAGCAGGTGCAATGACCGACCGGCTAACCGGGAAACCCGACTCTTAAGAAAAGGTCCGCCAATCTGTTGCCCGCCTCTCATATAACGCGAGGCTGCCGCGACCACCACGCCCCGCTCGACGAGTCGGACCAAGGGATCGATCTGCATAGGGTCGTCGCATCCATCGGCCATAGTCACGACCACGACATCAGCGACTGCGTGATCAAACCCAAATCGAATTGCCCGAGCCGGCCCTGGGCCGTACGTATTCAGTGTCGGCACAATTCGTGAGTCGGCTTCTGCGCACTTTGCCACCCACGGAGCCGTGGTGTCATCCGGGGAGTCGTAGACAACCAGGATCTCAGCAGGCAGCGTCACCGACTCCAGCAGGCGCTCAAGATAAGAAACGATGAATTCACCTTCATTGTAGGCAGTGACGACCACAGAGACGCGAGGCTTCATATCTTGACCCCTGACCCGGTTATCCCCCAGATGTCGATCACCGGAGTCGCCGCCCGTAGTTCTTTATATGCGCGATGCGGAGCAGCCACTATCAAGAGATCAGCTTTCGCGAGAACATCCGCAAGCGGCATCACATCGGGATCGGACGTGACAAATGGATCGGTGCATAAGATCGTCGAGCCTTTGAATCGTAGGATCCGCTTGAGCTTATATGCCAAGCTCGACCGGGTGTCGTCAGATTCTCCCTTGAAGGCCAGACCCAAAATGCCGACAGTGAGAGCACCGAGGTCGAAGCGTTCCTCGAGCTTGGACACCATATACAGCGGAAGTCCCTCATTCACCATCATCGCCGCATGTCCAAGCATGAAATTGTTGTTGTTGAACGCAGCAAGTTGCATCGTGTCTTTTAGGAGGCACGGTCCTGCCGCAAATCCGGCACTAGGCAGATCCGCTGCACGGGGGTACTCGAATGCGAGCCCCTCGCGAATTCGCTCGTAGTCAAGCCCAAAGTCATTCGCCATCATGTAAAGCTGGTTTGCGGTGGCGAATTTGATGTATCTCCACGTGTTAGTGAAGAGCTTTGCCAGCTCTGCTTCCTCGGGTTCCATTCGCACCATCTGTGTCGCCAGGTTGCGAAAGAGCTTCTCAGCACGATCGAGGACCTCCGCAGAACGGCCTGACACGATCTGGGGTAGATCGAACAACTCAGTCATCGCCTTGCCTTCGGCGATCCGTTCAGGGCAAAACGCCACGTCGATCGCCTTGCCGAGCCGGCGTACCACCCCTTCAACCAGAGCAGTGGTCCCTGGGTACAGGGTCGAGCGTAAGACAAGTAGCTGGCCGTCCACGAGATAATCAGCGAGATCGGCAATTGCGCGCGACACGACGCTCGGGTCCGGATTCAGATGTTCGTCTACTGGCGTCCCCACTACAATCACGACATGTTCGGCTGTTGCGATAATGTCGGGTGCGCTCGTGGCAATCAGTCTCGAACCGATGACGCTGTCGAGCACCTCCCGTGCACCCGCCTCTTCAAAGGGCAGCCGACCAGCGTTCACCTCGCTAACAGCGCCAGCGGCGATATCGTAGAGCCCGACTTTGAGGCCACGCTGGGCAAACGCAAGGCCCAAAGGTAGCCCCACATGGCCGCAACCACCCACGATGGCCACGTCTCGATCGAAGCTCTTCTTGGCCACGATGCCCCCCACGCACTTCCCCAACCCGTATTCTTCTGGGCACTCGGAGTGCTTGTCAACGCCTGGAATCTCAGCCCGCCGGCCCAGGTTCGGGCCGGGATTCGTGCGTACGAGGCGGGCTGGGCGGCGGGCGGGGGCCGATGGACCGGTACCTCTTATCACCCTCGCCCAGACCGGTATCGAGGTTCACTCGGGACGACTGGAGATCGTCGGGGCGCGGCAAGCCCCGCAACCGCACAGCGCTGTCGACGTCGTCGAGGACTGGCTACGGTGACTGCGTTCAGCAGGTCGGGACAATACCAACCAGGACCGATGGATTACGAGAGAGTCTGCGACTTCCGCTTTCGCGACCTCGACCAACCCGCACGCGGCGCCGTTTGGGCCGCAGCCGCCGATAATCTGTTCGTTCCGATGGGCAAACCTCAAATCGTGCTGGATCCCCGCTACGGGCAGGGGGAATGCATCAGCGCCGTCCCCGCGGGGAAACGCTGGGCGATTGACCTGATCCCTTCGGTTGCCGACCGCCGCGCCACCTCCCTACGACTTCTGATGTTGTATCCCCTCTCAAAACGCCTGACCCGCCTCTCCTGCGCAACCCGTGGGCGTTTCGCTTACTGGGGAATCAGCTCGTCGTGATCGCCTCGGCCTGACGCGGCCCACCTTAAAGGAGTCATTCCTTGGATGGATCGGGTGGTAACGGAAATCGTGTGACCGATCCCGCGATATCCGCGGCGGATGATCAACTTCTTGACTTACGTGAGGATCGCACAGCGATGGACGCCTCTGTCGGAAGCCATTCCAAGCCCGTTCCCACATCTCGTGGGCGCGCCGGCATGACCCGAACTCGACATCACCTTCGGTGGGGAAGTGCCTCACGCTGGCGGCGACTGGTTACTTCGAACCTCTTCCTGGGCCTGATCCTCGCTGTCCTGGCCTGGCCGACCTCGACCGAAAATCTGGTCGTAACAAGGGCAACCCCCGCAGCGTGGCAGGCAGCCATCACGCTGGCAGTCCACGACCATCTGGCGTTCGGGTCCCGCGTCGTCTTCACATACGGCCCGCTAGGGTTCCTCGTCTCACCACAGCTCTTTTTCGCGTCGACGGCATTCCTCGCTTTCATGTTTGTGCTCGCGTTCTCGACAGCTCTATTTAGCGCCTTGGTATGGTCACTTCGGCGCACCATTCCCTTGTCGTTGGCGGTAGTCGTCGCATACCTCGTTGGCGGTATCTCGCTGCTAAGCAGTATTGAAGAATCTGGACAGAACATGGCCGTTGAGGACGTGCTCGCGCTCGTGCTGATCGTCTGCGTGTTCATCCTTAGTCGGCGGCAAGACGAGCGCGTTCCGGTGGGGATCTGGATCAGTTTGGGAGGTATCCTCGGAATCTTCTCGTTGATCAAGTTGAGCCTCGGCATAGGGATCGTCGTCGCTGAACTGATCACAGTGGCCTTCCTACCCTCTGATCGGCGTCGGGCGGTCGGAGCGCTTGCACTTGGTGCGGTGCCGCTCTTTTGTCTGGGTTGGTTCGCGACCGGAAACGGGATCCAGAATCTGATTGCCTTTGGCAGGTCGTCGGTCGGTGTCGTCGGCGGATACGGAGCGGCCATGTCGATCGAGGAGCCGGGTCGTGGCTACTCGTACTGGTTGGCGGCGTTCGCTTTGGTGCTGATCGGTGCGTTCGCGGTTGCCCATTCTTGGCGCTTGCCACGACGGTCCCAAATCGGTATCGGGCTGGTCACTCTCGCAACGCTGTGGTTTCTGTTCAAGGAAGGTTTCGTTCGACACGACAATCACGATCTGATATTTTTCGTCGCTGCTCCCCTCATATTGGCGGCTTTTTCGCCGAGGTGGCAATCCCAGGCATGGCTGGTCACGGGCATGCTCGGATTGACCCTCGTAGCCGCCAGCGTCTCTGGAGCCAGCGTCTCTGGAGTGGTACCGCAACAGGTCGTTGAGCCAGTTCAAGCGGCTCGGAATTGGTTCGACGAAGCAACGACTCTGACGTCCAGTCACCGGGCGACGCATGTCATCGCGCAATCTCGGAAATTGCTAACTACACAATTGAGGATACCCATACAGATGGTGGACCTGATGAAGGGCAAGACCGTGGCCGTGAGTCCTTGGGAGGACACGGCCATCTGGGCCCATCCTCGGATCCGCTTCGATCCTTTGCCGGTGCTCCAGGACTACAACGCGTACACCGTGTCACTCGACCAACTCGATGTCAGATTCCTGAGATCGTCGAGTGCTCCCCAATACATTCTGCGTCGACCTCTGGACCGGGTCGATGCAAGGAATCCGGCCTTCGACCCGCCTGCCACGCAGTTGGCCATCGAGTGTCGGTACCGCGAGGTTGCAGCCGACTCCACCTGGCAACTCCTCGAACACCAGGCCAATCGGTGCGGACACGCCCAACAGCTCGGCACGGTTGTCACCGGGGTCGGCCAATGGGTGACGGTACCCTCGGCACCCCCCGGTGACGAGATAGTTGCTAGCTTCGATCTCGCTGACGATTTCTGGTCGAAGTTGGAAACCTTCCTCTACAAACCCCCCAACGTGTTCCTCTTCTTCAACGACGCGGAATGGCGGTTCGTGCCGGCCACGGGGCCCGACCTCCATGTCCTGCGAACATCGTCGGGGCTCGGCTACGCCCCGACCTTTGTACCCGTGCCCGCCGCCAGGCTCAGATTCTCGATCGATGGGGAGAGCCCCGGTAATTCTGGAATCAGGATCTCGTTCTACGAAATACCAATGACAGCCGCCAATGGCAGCGCGGGATGACGACAATGATTTCATTGGGAGTTTCCCGTTGAATCACCGCCATAATCCTGCCCGGTCTTAATAAACACCCGGCCACCGTGACGCGGTCTGCCTACCACCCGGTTGAACGTGCCACAATCACTGGGCCATGACTCGTTCGAAGCGGGCCCTCGCCCGAAGTGGAGCGTCGTTCAAGCGCATGCCGATGTGCTCCGCGGGTTCGGTGCGCACGGCTCTGGCGCTGTGCTGGCTGGTGGTTGTGGGCCTGGCGCTATTAGCTCCGGCTTTGGCGAGGGGCACAAAACTTGGTCCGTACGACCTGCTGACGTCGTACGGCCTGGGTTACGTGCCCGGCGCAACCATCCGCAATGCGGTCAACAGCGACCAAATCCAACTGTTCTTGCCGTGGACAACGTTAGCGTGGAACCAGGTTCACCATGGCCATTTGCCGCTGTGGAACCCATACAGCGTCCTCGGAATGCCGCTGGCATTCAATTGGGAGTCGGCACCCTTCAGCCTCCCGACGCTGGTGAGTTACCTCGTACCCGTCCGTTTCGCTTTCGACGCGGCAATGGTGGTCAAGCTGACGCTGGCCGGCAGTGGAACCTTTGTGCTTTGTCGTGTCCTCGGCACCACCGTTCTCCCCGCCGCGTTCGCGGGGACGGTATACGAGTTGAGCGGCGCCTTCTCGGGTTGGCTCGGTTGGTCGACGAGCGGTGTGCTCGCTCTGATGGGTTGGGTACTGGCTGGCGCCGTTCTCGTTATTCGCGGTGACAGGCGCGTCACGGGCGTAGCACTTCTGGCCGTCGCCCTCGCCTTCAGCATCTATGGCGGCTATCCGGAGAGCACAATCGACGTGTTGCTTGCCCTCGGAATATTCGCCTGCATCATGGTCCTTTGGAACCCGGGGCGCAGAGGCAGGGACAGGACAGTCAGACGGCCCGGGGCGGTGCGCGGCCCACTGGCAGGCATTGCCATCGGTACTTTGGCGGGCCTCGGTCTCTCCGCTCCCCTGTTGCTCCCCGGGACACAGCTCGCCCTCGGATCGGTCCGCACGGTGCCCACGCCGTCGTACGTTGCGCTGCCCACCCATGACTTGGTGGGACTCGCATTCCAGGGCTTCTACGGGTTGCCGATGCTCGGGAACCACTATTTCGGCGACTCTAACTACTACGCCACCGCCTCGTATGTCGGTGTCACGGCGCTCGTCCTCGCAGTGGTCGCCCTCCTGCGTCTGTGGCGGCACCCGGAAGTGGCTGCGTTGGCGCTGGTAGCTTTGGCCTGCGTGGCGATCGTCTACGTGGAACCGGTGGCTCGCCTGGTCGATCGTTTGCCCGAAGCCGGCTCGCTCTATTGGGGGTTGGCAACCATCCCTCTTGACCTCGTCCTAGCCGTTCTGGCCGCGCTCGGATTGGAGGAGGTCATTCGCTCCCGGACAGAACGAGGCGCCGTCCGGGCGCTCACCTGGGTCTGGGGGGTCGCGGCGACTGGCTTAACAGCACTTTTCCTTTGGGTCTTGTTCACGTTGAAGCGCCTGCCTCCCGTCGGTGCCCACGAGCGACTTTGGAGCTTCGTGTGGCCGGCCGGCCAAGTCGTGGTTGGCTTGATGGCGACCTGGGTGCTGGTGCGCTACTCCCGGGATCCTCCCAGTCGTTCATGGAAACTTCGGATCTCCCCGGCGCGCGCCGCGTCGGGAGCTTTCCTCGTCGCCGAGACGGGCTTCTTGTTGTGGGCAGGAGCACCGCTGTGGTCCTCATCGCCGACGTCTTTCACGGCCACGCGGGCTGAGGCGTCACTAGAGCATGTTGTCGGTGATTCCCGGGTGGGGTTCGGATCATGCCCCTCGGGTGCCGACTCGTTTACCGACCTAGGGATTCTCCCCGACGCCAACGTCGGCTACGGTGTCGACGAGTTCGCTGTATACGACCCCATCATGCCTCGCTCCTACCTCCGATCCTGGGCGTCGACCACCAATCAGCCACATATCGCTCAGATCTCAGATTCGCTCGGCGTCTTCTGCCCCGCAGTGACCAACGCCAGTGAGGCCCGGCGCTACGGGATCACCTTCATCCTTGAGCCTCCTGGGGTCGCAGGACCTCCGGGTACGCGCCTGGTCGCCGCGCCAGGCGGCGAAGGTCTCTTCCGGGTGAACGACGTCTCGCTCGCCACCGTGGTGCCAAACAAGGCTGTCTCCCCCCACTCCTCGAACACAGAGGCGCCCCTCGCAGTTGACCGACCGGACCCGGCCACGTGGCGAGTACCCCTGAATGAGTCCCGCCCATCGGTAGTGCATCTCCGGATCACAAATGTTCCGGGATGGCACGCGACCATCGATGGTCGGTCGCTCACTTTGAGTCCTTGGCAGAGTGTCATGTTCCAGGTCGACGTCCCTGCGGGCCGCCACGTGTTGGTGCTGCACTATTGGCCTACGACATTCACACTTGGCATTGTTCTCGCCGCGTGTAGTGGCGCGGGACTCCTCCTCGCCATCGTCATTCCGCCCCTGGGTCGTGCCAAGCGGGTGAGGCGGGCTGAACGATCCCCTACGGGGCGCGACAGCGCAGCGGACAAGTCAGATGCTCATCAAGAGCAGGCCGACATTCACTAAGATTCGTGCGTCCGCCTGATCCAGAATGCGCCACCGTCCTGACCCTTACTAGCGAGGCCTGCGGCGGCGGCGGCTTCGGGCCGGTCCCGGCATAGGGCATGGACTGCGCAAAGCACCTCGAAACTTGGATTGAGGCACAGGAACGCCTGCAAGAGATACTGCTCCGACCAGCACAGGCCATAGTCCTCAATTAGGTAACGAGGGTACTCGTACGGCAAATGAATGTCGTGGAAATGGACCAACACTCCGGGAGCGAGTATCGGCAACACGCGCAGTATTATCCGATTCACCTCGCTGCCGAGCTTGACGGTGTGGGTGGTGTCCACGAACAGGATGTCGCCGCTGGAAAGCTCCGAGAAGACGTCCTCGGGAACGGCTTGGGCGTCGACAAGCGCCAGGTCGGTGAGGCCAGGCAAGCCCGCGTCGACCGCGGTCGGGAACGGGTCGAACGCGCGGTAAGTAGACTCATGTCCGTCAACTGCGTTCATGCGGCACGCTTGGGCAATTACGCGGCTGGTTTGCCCCGAACCGAGCTCCACAATCGATCGCGGACGGAGCCGACGCACGATGGCGAAGAGCGCGCGGGCGTCGGGGAGTGGATACGAGGGGTTGTTGACGTCATAGCGATAGTCAGCACCAACAGTCTCGTCGGGAACAAATGCTCTTAGCGGTTCGGAGAGTTCTTCGTGCAGAAACGTGGTTTGCGCGTCCAGATCAAACCCGATGCCCCTCATTGGGTCGGCTGTGCTCCAGGTCTCAGCAGGGAGGCCATGCAGGTCAGGGATCGGGCTGTAGTAGGTCTTGAGCATCACCTGCAGCCCGAGCCGATCGGCCATCGCTCGCCCCAATGAGTAGCCCCGCACCGCCACTCGGCTCTCCCAGAGCCGCCGTCGCCGGATCGCGGTCCCCGTGTTCCACATGAGCTCAAGCTTATAGCGTCGCACCGTGCTATCCGGCGAGCCCCTTGACCCTCTCAGCCTGACACCACCGTCGAGCTGTGATTCAAATCTGTGCCGCAGGGGCTAGAGCCGCGTCCTTGAGTTGACCTTGTCCTGTCCATCGTCCGCGACCAGTTGAGATGGTGGTCAAGTGCCCGAGGTACCAAACAAAAAGGACCGTCGCCACCAAGTAGACCAGGGACACCGTCAGCGTTCCCAAGGGGGGGTTCCACAATCCGTTCAGAAAGTCGATTGGACCTGAAACCCCGACGGTGTTGCGACGCAGTGCTTGGGCAAAGGCCAAGACATTTGCTGATCCGATCGCACAACACGACAGCGCAATTAGCCGGGGCCGTACCGTGGCGCCGACCCTTGACCCACCGACCAGTATCGTCGCCACGAGCGGAACACCGACAGCCAATGGCAAAATATACCGACTCTCCCAGAAATCGATACCAACGTTTCTCGCCTCCCCGTAGCCAAACATGACGGGCACGATCAACACCAAGGCGATCAGCAGGACGAGAGCGGCCGACTGACGAAGCCGAGATACAGCCACGGCTAGTAGGAGCAGCAGACCGGTTGCGATGGCCCAAACCAAGTAGGTATAGAGGGGGGCATTCGTGTCAAGCCATCCGAATACACCGACCATCTGTTGCAACCATCTGCCGGTTTCGCGCATGAGAGTGATGAGAATCTCTGTGTTCGTTGTGCCCGGTGCCACTTGAGGTCCTGCTGGTGCTGAGCCGACGGCAGCAAAGTGGAGTGCCCACCCAAGAGCGAGGCATCCCGCGATGGCGACAACTAGTCCGGCGGTGCGAATACTTCTGCGGCGGAGAAGAGCAACGATGGCACGAGGACCGGCCAGGAGCGCCAAGATGACAATTATCATGACAACCCATAAGGGCGAAACCGGCCGAATCAGCATCAGTGCCCCGGCAGAGACAGCCACGACAGCGATCAGTCCGGCGGGGGGATCGTCCACGTTCTCGAGGGTCAAAATCAACCCCGAACACCACAAGCACAATCCGGTCGAGATCTCCAATCCACTTGGGTTTACGACGCTGGCCATAAAGAGCGTCATTGGTGTTGCTCCAAGGAGGATGCCCATGTAGAGCAAACGGCTCCTTGACCATGCAAAGACAGTCATGACTGCCAAGGCGATGAAAATCGAGCTCACTAGACCGCTGACCAGACGCATAAGGTAAA
>Ga0116219_10003275_pt1 | contig 12936 bp, 8 predicted proteins | sample Sb_taG_4_FD_91019 | JGI IMG/M metagenome (GOLD analysis project Ga0116219, IMG submission 91019) | Peat soil microbial communities from Weissenstadt, Germany - Sb_50d_6_BS metaG | ecosystem: Environmental > Terrestrial > Soil > Wetlands > Peat | place: Germany: Weissenstadt | collected 2010-09-21
TGCGATCCGTAAATGGCGGTATTGATGCCGATCACATTTCCGTGGGAATCGAGCAGCGGACCGCCGCTGTTTCCGGGATTGATGGCGGCGTCGGTCTGGATCATGCCTTCCAATTCGCGGTTCTCCTCGGTTTGGATGGTGCGGCCGAGCGAGCTCACGATACCGGTAGTGAGCGTGCCTCCAAATCCGAAGGGATTGCCGATGGCCAGCACCTTCTGGCCGACCACGGCGGCGTCGGAATCGCCCAGGTGAAGGGCAAGCAGTTTGCGGCCGGAATCGATCTTGAGCAGCGCCAGATCGTCGCGGGGGTCGACGAAGAGAACCTTGGCCTTGTAGCTTTTCTTGTCCGCGAGGGTGACGGTCAACTGGGCGGAGCCGCCGCTGACTACGTGATTGTTGGTGAGGATCTCGCCATCGGGGCTGACGATGAAGCCGGAACCGGCGCCCTGTTCGGGATAGATCTGGGAGAACCAGGTCTCGCGATAGACCACGGAGGTGATGTTGACGGTGGCATCGCGGGCGCCGCGGTAAACGTCGATGTTGTTCTGCTCGTCGGCGGTGAAGGCGCCCGGGGCGGCGGCGGACGCGGGCTCGGTCCACAGGCGTCCGGCAGGCCGCAGGATACGTCCGACATCCCAATGCGTCATGGAGGTGACGTACAGAAAAGCGGCCACCATGGCGGCGGCCCAGACAAATGGTCGCAAGACTTTCATGATTCGGTGCTCCGTAAGGCTTCGTAGACGGCCCGCGTCTGCCGCAGGGTGCTTTCCTTTTCTCTGGATGTGTCTATGACGAAATCGGCAAATTTACGTTTCTCGTCGAGCGGCATCTGGCGGCTGAGGCGCGCACGAATATCGGCAAGCAGCGCCCCCTCGCGCCGCAAAGCGCGTTCCACCTGCTGCTCTTCTAAACAGGTTACCAGGATTATGCGGTCGAAGCGGCGGTAGCTGCCGTTTTCGATGAGAATAGCGGCTTCCACGACGGCGATGCCGCGAGGCTCGCGGGCAGCAAACTCCGCTACCAATTCCTCCTCGCGGCGGACCACCTCAGGGTGGACCAGGGCATTGAGACGCGCGAGGTGGTGGGACGAGTGGAACACGCGCGAGGCGAGCCTGGGGCGATCGATCTGTCCGTCGGGCGCCAGGATGTCCTCGCCGAATTCGCGCAGCACGGCGCGGTAGGCTTCTCCCCCCGGAGCGAGCACTTCGTGGCCAAGCTCATCGGCGTGGATCAGGAAGCATCCGTACCCGGCGAGCGCCGCGCCTACGAAGGACTTCCCACAGGCGAGACCGCCCGTGAGTCCGACCTTCAGCATATGCCGGCCTGGTAGCATATACCGGCCCGGCGCTCCGCGGATGCCACGGTGTTGGCCATGAGCATGGCGATGGTCAAGGGGCCGACGCCTCCGGGAACGGGAGTGTAGGCAGAGGACTTTTCGACGACATCGAGGGGGTGGACGTCACCGACAAGAACGCTGCCGCGCTTATCGAAGGCCGCAAGTTTTTCGGGAGAGCCGCGGAAGATGCGGGCGACTTCGGCGCGGTTGTCCACGCGGTTGGTGCCGACATCAATGACGGTGACGCCGGGGTTGAGAAACTCGCCGGTGATCATGGCGGCGCGGCCGATGGCTGCCACCAGGATCTCGGCCTCGCGGCAGACGGCGGCGAGCGATGGCGTTCTGGAATGGCAGATGGTGACGGTGGCGTGCTGGTGGAGCAGCAGCATGGCGACTGGTTTGCCGACGATGTCGCTGCGGCCCACGACGACGGCGCGCTTTCCGGCGATGGGGATGCGATACCGGGTGAGAAGCTCGAGGATGCCGGCCGGGGTGCAGGGTCGCGGTCCGGGCAGGCCGGCGACGAGACTGCCGACGTTGCACGGGTGGAAGCCATCCACGTCCTTGGCGGGGGTGACGGCCTGCAGAATGCGCCTGGTATCGACCTGGGAAGGCAGGGGAAGCTGCACGAGGATGCCGTCGATATCGTCCCGAACATTCAAACACTCGACCGTGTGGAGCAGCTCGGCGGTGGAGACGGACTCGGGCGGAGTCACGATTTCGGACTGGATTCCGAGCTCCCGGCAGGTCTTGATTTTGTTGCGGACGTAGATCTCGGAGGCCGGGTTGTGCCCTACCAGCACGACTGCGAGCGAGGGGGGGCGGACGAGGGCGGCAAGCGCGGCGATGCGCGGCGCGAGCTCGCGTTTGATATCGTCCCGGACGCGATTTCCGTCGAGGATCAGGGGCATTCTTTTCAATGATAGCGTGGGGGCGATAGCGGGGCCGGGAGCGGAGAGCCTCTTTTACATTCAATAAAGAAGCAGCTTCCCGGTCTTGGATCCTTCCGGCGGGGCGAAATTGGCGTTGGGCCGAACCAAAAAAGGCCTTCCGGAGAAGAAGTTCCAAAAGACTGCAATCCGGAGATCACGAGTTGGCGGCCTGTGATAAGCTCAACTGAATCCGGGAGCCAAAATGGAACTCCTATGAAACGATCGCTCATCCCCATCGCCGTGTCCACCGTACTGGTTCTGCTGGCAGCGGCGGCGCTTGGCCAGAACTCCAAAGTCGCCGCCACGGCGAGGTCCGAATGGATCCGGTTCAACCCGGTGACGAAGCTGACGGCAGCGTCCTTCGCCCAGCCGCCTGCCGCCGACCTGCCGTGGGTGCGGCTGAACATGCCGGCGACGGCGGACCCGGCGGAGATCAGGGCCGAGATCCAGGACATGCACGACGAGGGCATCGCCGGCGTCGAAATCGGCCAGGGCGCGTTTCCGAATAACGAGCAACTCGTCGCGTTGCTCACGGCCGCCAACCATGCTGGCACCAAGGTCAGCCTCAGCCATGGTCCGACGCAGTATCCCGCCGGGTACTCGATCGACGACGACCACGCCCGCAAGACGCTGGTGGTTGGCAAGGTGGAGCTCAATGCAGGCGCCACGTTCGACGGCCACTTGCCGCCTCCCACTTTGACCGCGGGCGGGCGGAGCGGGTTTGGCGGACTGCCCGAAGGCGCCGGCGCCCGGGGAGCCGCGGGAGGCCCTGCCGGCGCAGTGGGAGTGGGCGGCCGTGGTGGACAGGGTGGCAGAGGAGCGGCGCCGCGGCCCAGTCGCGCCACACTCATAGCCGTGCTGGCTTACCGCTGCACGCGGACGCCGTGCCCGGCTGCGGGCCCGGCGGAATTGGACCGGTCCTCGGTGGTCGATTTGACGCCAGCAGTCACCGGCAAGAATACGGCCGGCGTCCTGGGGGGCACCAGTGCCGGCGACATCCGGTGGACAGCGCCGTCGTCCCCGGCCGGCGCGCAGTGGCAGTTGATCGCCTTCTGGGCGCGGGGCGTCTTCGCCCAGCCGGACCCTTTCAGCGAAGAGGGTTACACCCAGTTGATTAACAGCATGGAAGGGGGCTTGAGCGCCGAGGTCAAGGAACTGATGAAGGCCAACGGCGGCGACATTTTCTACGACTCGCACTCCAGCGACCGGGGCTGCCCGGACGAACTCTGGACCAATCGGATGGCCGAGGAGTTCAGCAACCGGAGCCACTACTCGCTGATCCCGAACCTTCCGGCGCTTTTCCAGGACATCTTCAGCTTCAGCGACGGGAGCGCGCCGCGCGTGCGCAATGACCTCTATGCGGTGCGCGGCGATATCTGGATTGAGAAGCAGATCGCCCCCCTGCGGGCGTGGGTGCGGAAGTACAACAACTTGCTTCGTGTGCAAGTGGAAGGGGAGGCCAGCCTCACGACCCCGATCACCGACATGGTGCTGGCGGCCGCGGCCGTGGACCGTCCGGAGCATGAATCGCTGTTCGTGGGTGACGAGGTGGACAACTACCTGCCCATGGCTTCGGCAAATCACATGACCGGGAATTCATGGTACTCGACGGAGTGCTGCGCGGCGCTCGGTCAGAGCTACGCCCAGACTTTCCAGGACGCTACGATCCGCATGCACAGGAGCTTCGCGGGCGGCATCACGAAGCTGGTCTATCACGTCTATCCCTACCGCGACGGCGCCACATGGAAGTGGCCGGGCTACCACAACTTCGGCCAGGCGGGGTTCTCCAACGCCTGGGGTCCGCGCGAGCCGTATTGGGCGGACGCCCGTGTTTATAACGACTATCTCGCGGGCAACCAGCAGGTCCTCACACAGGGCGACGCCAAGACCGACGTCGCGGTCTACATGCAGAACTACTTGTATCCCCCATCGCAAGGCTTCAAATATCGGGCTTGGGGCGACACGAAGCTGCAGGAGGCCGGCTACACGCGCGATTACCTCAACCCGACCATGCTCGACCTGCCGAACGCGACCGTAACCGGAAATCGTCTGGCAGTGAACGGGCCGGCTTACAAGGCGCTGATCATCGACAGCGAGCAGGGACCCCCGACCGATCCGGTCAAGACGTCGATGCCCGTCGAGGTCGCGCGGAAGATCCTGGGCTACGCGCCGGCCTGCCGGTGATCGTGGTGGGCACACCGCCGGATCGGACGCCGGGCAACGCTCCAGAGGCCGATACCACGCTGCGCAGCGTGATCGGCGAACTGCTGGCCGAGCGCTCGGTCTCGCGTGTAGCGCACGAATCCGACGTGCCGGGCAAGCTGCGCTCTCTGGGAATCCGTCCGTGCGCGGAGCCCGGCGCGCCGTCTCCCGTGCTCAGCGTGCATCGCAGCGATGCCGCCGCCAGAACGGATTATTACTTCTTCTATAACCAGGGAGTGGTGAGCCCGGAGAACGAGCCCAGGACCCTTTTCGAGCCGGCGACCGGGGAGCCTGTGGACCGGGAGTTCAGCCTGGAAGGGCGCGGACGCCCATACCTCCTCGATGCGTGGTCCGGCAAAATCCACCCGCTGGTCAATTACGCTTCCAACGGGGAACGCGTGACTCTTCGCATCCGGCTCGCGCGCGATAACGCCGCGTTGATCGCGTTGGGCGAAGACCCGAACCGGTTCGGGGTCCCGCCTCCGGAGGTGCACGCAACAAAGACGAGCGCGGAAGACGCCGTCATGGACCCAGGGGGAGTGGCGATCCGTGCGTCTAAAGCAGGGACGTATACAACTTCGCTCAGCAATGGCCGGACGGTTCGCAGCGTAATCGGCAGCGTGCCATCCGCGATCGACCTGACCCGGGCTGCCTGGCATCTGGCGGTCGAGGACTGGCAGCCCGCGAACCCGTACGCGACCACCTTCGGAGTGGCGGCGGCGGAAACGCGCAAGGCGAAAGCCGAACTCGACCTGAAGGAACTGAAGCCATGGCCGGAGATCCCGGCGCTTCGCAACGTCTCCGGTCTCGGCACGTACACCACCAGAGTCGATCTGCCGGCCAAGTGGACCGCCGCGAATGGCGCAAGGTTGAGCCTGGGCGAGGTTTTCGACACGTTCACCCTGACGGTCAACGGCAGAGCCGTGCCCATAGACCAACTCGCCGCCGAGGGAGACATCGGGCCGTATCTCAAGGCCGGACGCAACACCATCGCCGTCCGCGTTGCTACCACGCTGAACAACAGGCTGGCGGAGATAGACGACGATGTCGCGAATCGCGGGTTGGCGCAGCCCTACGGCCTGGTTGGTCCGGTAGTGCTCACGCCTTACGGCCAGGCGATCGTCTGGAGCAAGGCGGGAAGGTGAAAACCGCGGCGCACAGCTACGAGGGAAAGCGCCGCCAGGCGGCGGGCTGAGCGGGCGCACCGCGGTCAGGGCGCGGTCCGCTCCGGTCCGCGCCGCAGCCACGCCTGGCTAATGCCGCATAGTTTTCCGATGATCGGACGTTCTGCGTTAATTGTGGGGCGGACCCCCCGGTCCGCGGCCGACGCCCTCGTCGGCCGCTCGCGGATCGCATCGGGCTGATTTGGTTGTGCAAACAGCGGGTCCAGGGGGACCCGCGCGGACCATGGGGTCCGCCCCACCGCATTCCCAGCGGTGGGAAAACTATGTGGCATTAGCCACGCCTGGCCGACGCGCAGGTGGCGGCGCACCTCGGCCACGCGCTTCTACAGAACTTCGGCCGACTCTTCCCCGGCCAGCCCGCCGAAGAAGCGCATCTCGAATTCAAACCAAAGCGCCGGATAGTGGAGTTGAGGTCAAGCGATGTCTCTTGAACAGCCATTCTGGAGGCGGTCCGGACCTTACTGGCCGAGAAGCAGCAGAAGATCCTGAGTTACGTGTGCAAGACCTTCCCGCGGGAAGACATCTGATACCGGCCGTTGCGGTCGATACGCACGCCATCGTCTGATACTTATCGGCGACACCCGGTCGCCGGCAAAGGCGGCTGATGCCCTCGATTCCGCGACGGATGCCGGGGAACTCGTTCGGTGCCTTCGATCTGCCTCGTGGAGCTGACCTGCCTGGTCGAGAAGGGCCGTTTACCCGACGCCGCACTTGATCGGTTAAGCGAGGCGGTCCGAAGACTCCCTGGATATTGGCTCCATTATCAGCCTCCCTCGGGGTCAATCCCTAAGAACTTGCAGAGTCTCTCAGCCAAGGTATACACACTCTTGTTCTGCGTCAGCTTCGCTGGCCGGTTTTGAAATGACCACGTATACCCCGTTTTCAGGTGACCACCGGGAGCGAGAACTCTGCGCCGCGCGGAATGGACAGTCTGGAGTATAATCGCGCAAGATTGCCAAGAAGGCAGTTCCCAATCGGAGGCCTGGATGGAACCGTTACTTCGCGAATTGCGCTATGGCTGGCGGACGCTCACCAAATCTCCTGGATTTTCGGCCATCGCAGTACTGACACTGGCGCTTGGCATTGGGGCATCGACGGCGATTTTTTCGGTGGTGGACGCGGTTCTGCTGCGGGCGCTTCCTTATCCGAATCCCGAAAAAATCGTGCGCGTGTGGGAACAGGCGCCCTCGGTGTCGAGCCCTTTCGCGGCCGCGCGTTCACGCGGGACGAGCAGCGCCTCCACGGCGCGCCGGCCGCGATCGTCAGCCATGGCTATTGGCAGCGATATCTGGGTGGCGCAACGGATCTCTCGCAATTCCACCTGGCCACGGAGGGCGCAGTCTATCCAGGGAATCGCCATCAACACCCCGGTTCTGCTGTTCGGTCTGGCCACAATTGGAGCGGTCGCCGTTTCGCTCGGGCTCTTTGCCGCCTGGCGCGCCGCGGCAGGCGATCTCCAGGAGGCGCTGACCTCCGGCTCCCGCGGTTACAGTGGCGCCAGCCAGCGGCTTCGCGGCTTTCTGGTGGCCGGCGAGATTGCCACGACGCTGGTGATTTTGGCCGGAGCAGGCCTTCTCGGCCGCAGTTTTTTGCGGCTCATATCCACGAGTCCCGGATTTCGCACGCAGAACCTGATCACCATGGAGTTTTCGCCTCCCAATCCACACGGGCAAGCCTTCGCGATGGGACAGCAGGACATCGCGCGCCAGGTGCATCTCATGGAGGACATCTTGACCCGGCTTCGCGCCATCCCCGGCGCGGAGACGGTGGGCCTGGCCGGCGCGCTTCCGGTCGCGGCCGGCGACGATCTGGCCGACGGAGACTTCCTGATCCTCAACGGCCAAAAACCGCCTGCCAGTTTCGCGGAATGGCGGCAGATTCATCATGACCCTTCGCAGGTCGGACACGGCCTTTATTGCGTGGCGGGCGAGCAGTACTTCCGCGCGCTGGGGATTCCGCTGTTGCGCGGCCGGATGTTCGGCGAACAGGATGATTGGAATTCTCCGCCCCTGATCAGCCAATGGTTGGCTCGGCAGCGCTGGCCCGATCAGGACCCCATCGGCCAGCAGATCGAGTACGGCAATATGGACGGCAACCTGAAGCCGCTCACGATCGTGGGCATCGTGGGCGATGTCCGGGCGCGCGGTCTGGATCTTCCTCCGGGCCCCGTCATTTACGTGGATTACCACCAGCGCGGATTGAACGCCAATTCGACCCCCACCATCCTGATGCGCAGCGCCGCGCCAACGGGAGCGATCGTTTCCGCCGCGCGCGGCATTTTCCACGATCTCGCTCCCGATGCTCCCGTCAAATTCTCTACCTTCGCGGATGAAATGGGCGGTTGGCTCTCGGATCGCCGTTTTCTGCTTCTGATGGTGGGATTATTCGCTGCCGCGGCTCTGGCTCTGGCGGCGGTCGGCATCTACGGAGTGGTGGCCTTTTCGGTTACGCGCCGCACCCAGGAGATCGGCATTCGCATGGCGCTCGGCGCCGGGCGAAGCGACGTACTGCGCCTGATCCTGGGTGAAGGCGCCCGGCTCGCGGTTCTCGGCGTGGCCATCGGCATTGCGGCATCCTTCGTCATCACGCGCCTTTTGTCCAGTCTCCTTTTCGGAGTTAGCGCCACGGACCCAGTCACATTCGCCGGCGTGGCCGTGCTTCTTTCTCTGGTCGCGCTGCTGGCTTCGTATATCCCCGCGCGCCGCGCCATGCGCCTCGATCCCAATACCGCATTGCGCTACGAATAAGTCATGGGTCTTTGAACCACAACCAGCCATGGCGGAGGCAAGATCGGGCCGGCCTCATCGATGCCCTTCACGTCGTCCAGCACGAAGGTCAGGGTCTCCGTTTATGAAGCCGCAATCGACGTCAAGCGCAGAAGGCGTCAGGCGTGCCCTCGTTCGTCCTCACGTCGAAGAGGTGGATAATGAAGCTGAGGTCACGCAATGTCTATCGAACAGGCCATTCTGGAAGCCGTCCGGACCTTACCGTCCGAGAAGCAGCAGGAGATCCTGAGCCACGCCACCCGACTGCGCGACGAGGGAGTCAAGAGGAAGCCGTTCAAGAGCGTGAAGGGCCTGTGGGCCGACCTGGGCGTTTCGCTCTCCGCTGACGAGATAGAGCGAAACCAGCGGGAGATGTGGAAGACCTTTCCAAGGGAAGACATCTGATGGCTGCCGTTGCGGTCGATACGCACGCCATCGTCTGGTACCTATCGGGTGACGCACGGCTGTCCGCAGTGGCGGCTGAGGCTCTCGATTCCGCGACGGCTGCTGGGGAATTCGTTCATGTGCCTTCGATCTGTCTCGTGGAACTGACCTACCTGGTCGAGAAAGGCCGTTTGCCCGTTGCTGCACGCGATCGGCTAATCCAGGCGTCGGATGATCCGAAGGCTCCGTGCATATTGGCCCCACTAGACCGAATGGTAGCCGATGCCCTGGAGTTCGTGAGCCGGAGTGAGGTTCCGGATTTGCCGGATCGAATTGTAGCCGCCACGGCGACGGCTCTACAGGTGCCTCTGGTCAGCCGCGACGGGAAGATTCGCGCCTCGCAGGTTCAAACCATCTGGTAGGCCCGGATGCCAGCAGGCCGGCGTCTGGACCTACATTTCTCTGTGCGCCACTTTGTCCAGGCGCGTGTCGGGAAGCGGCGGGCAGTGATCGAGCGAGAGATCCTCGACGTTGGTCAGGACGAATGAGGGCACACCCGATGCCTTCTGCGCCTTGACGTGGTGGAAGTCGATGCCCTTTACGTCGTCGAGCACGAAGGCCGGGCGGCGGTCTTCCTGCATGTAGCCGATACCGACGTCACTGAGCTGGATGCCGCGCGCGTGGCGGATGAAGAAGCCATACGCGGGCAGGAGCCCGAACATGGAGGGCTCGGGGTATTCCTTTTCGCGTTCCGGCGTGTCGTAGGGCTCGCGCGGCGGGATGCCGCCCTGGGCCCGGAAGAAGAAGGTATTGACGATGTCCGCCGGTTGTTTGGCAACCTGGTCGAGCGTGAGGCCGCCGCGGTAGAGAATGCGGATGCCGCTCAGCTTCACGTCTTCCACATCGTGGCCGGGAATGCCGCTTATGATGGATGCGTAGCGCGGATCGGCATCGTACGCTACCAGGTTGCTGATGTTGACGCGGCGGATGGCGCCGATGGCGGCGCCTTCGGGCGCGCGCTGGCGGCTGCCCAGCCGGATGAAGATGGGGGCGTTCGAAACATCGCGCATGGTGATGTTCGAAATGGCGACATCTTCGATGTGAGCGCCGTCGACAGCTTCCAGGGCGAGGCCGCGGGAGCGGTCGAAGACTACGTTGGAGATGGTGATGTTGCGGAAGTCGCCGTCGGTTTCGGTGCCGATCTTGATGCGCCCGGTGGGACCGTCGCGGTCGGGTGCGCGCGCGACCGTGCGTTTGTAGGTGCCGTCGAGGAGCGAGCCGATCTCATAGCCGCTCACCAGGCAGTTGACGATGGTGAGGCCTTCCACGGGGCGGGCGGAGCCGAGGGCATACGAAGCTTTGAGAACGATGGCGTCGTCGTTGGGGGAATTGACGCTGGTATTGGAGATGCGGACGTTGCGGCAGGCGTCGATGTCGATGCCATCGCGGTTGGTGTCGATCTTGAGGTTGTCCACGCCGGTGGCGAGGATTCCGAAGTGGCCGCCGTTGAGAATGGAGAAGTCGCGGAGCGTGACGTTGCGGCAGAGCTTGAGGGCGATGGCTTTGTCGCCGGCGCCGCGGGGATCGCCGCGTCCCAATCCCTTGCCGGAGATCAGGCCGGCGCCGACGATGGCGATGTTCTCGATTCCCTCGCCCCAGATGAGACTGTTGTGCCAGTGGCTGTGGCCGGAATCCTGAAACTGAGTCCACGGGTTGGGCTCGGCGGCATCGTAGGCGGCGGGGTCGGACGCGGCTTCGAGCGTGGCGCCGGGCTCGAATTGCAGGGTGATGTTGCTGCGCAAGCGAATGGAACCGGTGAGGTAGGCGCCGGGCGGGAAGTACACCGTCCCTCCGCCGGCTGCGGCGGCGGCCTGAACGGCCTGGTTGATGGCGTCGCGGTCCAGAGTTTTGCCGTCGCGTTTGGCGCCGAATGCCGACACATCGAAGACCGCGCCTTGAATGGGCGCGGAGAACAGGAGGAGCAATGGAATGGCTTTGGTCACGGCATTTCCACTTTAGCTTCTCTTGGGGCGAAGGCAATCGTGGGTCCGCCGGGCGGACGAGGGCGTCCGCCATACTAACTTCAGTGAGGCTTGACTTCAGCGCGTCATGCTGTTTTATTCAAGATGTTCAGGTCGGATTTTTGATGAAGCTGCGTCTGGGTTGCCTGGTGTTGGGCGTCTTGCCTGCACTGGGTCAAGTGGGATCGACCGCGGTCTACACCTCATTCCAGCGGGAGCCTCCCGAGGCGGTGCTGGATTCGATGAGGTTGGAGGTGGCGGCCATCATGTCGCCCGGGGGACTGTGTTTGAACTGGAGGTCCCTCGACGGCGTGAGGGAAACGGAAGTCTTTTCGGAGCTGGCGGTAGCCAGGTTCAGAGGCAATTGCGACGGTTCCGGCCTGGCGGCAAGCGGCATCGAACCCGGCGCTTTGGCGTGGAGCCACGTCAGCGACGGGGTTGTGCTCCCCTTCGCCGAAGTGGACTGCGACCGCATCCAGGGCTTTCTACAACGCAGGCTGTTGGGCCTGGAAACACGAAGCCGAGAAGAAGTTTTCGGGCGGGCGGTTGGCCGCGTGCTGGCACATGAGCTATACCACATTTTCGCCCGGGCCCAAGGTCATGGGACCCGGGACGTGGACAGGCCGTCTTTTACCGCCGCGGAACTGGTGGATGACGAATTTGGTTTTGACGATGCGAAATACCACATTCTGCAGTTGACCAAGCAGCCGGCGCTGACGGCAAAAAACAGGGCGCTACCGGAAAAGAAATCGTGGCCCGCGAAAATCCAAGCCGGTTTGGCCGCATTTGTGAAGAGCGGCTGCACCGTGTGTCATGGCTCCCTTGGACAGGGTACCCGCCATGGGCCCTCGCTACGCCCGACCGGCGAAACCCTGGACTCGGTAGTACTGGCCGCCAAGCTCGAAAGGGGCGGTCCGAAGATGTGCAAGCGCGCGCGGGATTTGAAGGTCCCGGCCCCGGCGCTGGCGGAAGAGGACATTCAGGAGATTGTCCGATTTCTGAACGCGGTCGAGGAATAGGAGTCAGAAGCCAGCAGTCAGGGGGCTTGCGCTTTACTGCGCTATCGCCAGGATGAAGCCGTCGCTGGCGCCGCCGCCGTAACCGGCCTCGCTGAATAGGCCTTGGCCAGCGACACCCACCACAAAGATGGTCCCGTCTGGGCCGATCACGAGGCCGTAGGGCAGATAGACGTTGGTAGCACCGAAATACGTCGAGAATTGGATGGAGCTCGGGCCGGCGACCGCAGGGTTGAATTTGGTAATGAACACGTCCGTGCCTCCGGGCCAAGTGGATTGCAAGGCATTGGCGGTGGCCGGAAAATCGGCCGAGAGCGTGTAGCCCGTGACGTAAATGTACCCGGCACTATCCCCCGCCACGCGGTAGCCCGCATCGCCGTGAGCACCACCGAGGTAGGTGGAGTAAATCAAAAAGCCCGGGCCCAGAATCGCGGGATTCACAACCGCCACCCAACCATCCGAGTTGCCGTGGTAGGACGATTGTATGGCATTGGCGGTGACCGGGAAATCGCTGGACAGGGTGTAGCCGGTGATGATCAGGTTCCCGTTGGCGTCGAAGGCCATGCCACGCACTTCGTCGTTGGCGGAACCGCCGAAGTAGGTCGAGTAGACCAGCGAAGCGCTTCCCTGTTGGGTGAAGTCCATCGCGCCGACGATGACGTCTTCGGCGCCGAACGGAACACCGCTGTAGTTGTAGGCGGCCATGGGGAACTGCGTGGAAAGCGTGGACGCGGTGAAGTAGACTAGGCCGTTTTGGCCGACCAGGATGGCGCGGCCGTCATCGTCGTTTTCGCCGCCCAGGTACGTGGCATACAGGAGAGCGCCGGCGACCGGGTCGATCTGGCAGAGGAAGACGTCCGAGGGCCCCCAGATGGCGCCCTGGTAGGCGCTCGCAGTCACGGGGAAGTCGCTGGCCATGGTGGTGCCGACGATATCGATCAACCCGTTGGGGTCCACCACGATGCCGTTGCCGCTGTTGCCCGCGGTCGTGCCGCCGAGGAAGCTGGCGAAATAGAGCGCGTTGGGGCCGGCTACGGAAGGATCGAGTTGCACCACGAAGGCTTGGGTGGAAGACCCCGCGCCGATCGTCTGAAAA
>Ga0116219_10003282_pt1 | contig 12913 bp, 9 predicted proteins | sample Sb_taG_4_FD_91019 | JGI IMG/M metagenome (GOLD analysis project Ga0116219, IMG submission 91019) | Peat soil microbial communities from Weissenstadt, Germany - Sb_50d_6_BS metaG | ecosystem: Environmental > Terrestrial > Soil > Wetlands > Peat | place: Germany: Weissenstadt | collected 2010-09-21
AAGGTCCTGGCTCTCGAGGGGTCGTCACCCGTGGTCGACCAGTGCGCGTCGTGCGGGGAGCGCGACGGGCTCGTCGCCTTCGACATCGTCGAGGGCGGCGTGCTGTGCCGGTCGTGCCGGCGGGGCCGGTCCATCTCGCCCGAGGCGCTGGAATTGGTACGCCGCATCCTCGGTGGGGGCCTCGCCTCGGCGCTGGCCGAGCCCGACGGCCCGCTCGCCGGTGAGGTCACCGATCTCGCCACCGAGGCCATGGAATCGCATCTGGACCGGCGCCTGCGCAGCCTCCGCTCGAGCCCGACGGCGTAGATGGCACCGCCGTTCGGCATCTATGTGCACGTCCCGTTCTGCGCGTCGCGTTGCGACTACTGCGCCTTCGCCACATGGACCGACCGCGACGAGCTCATGGCCGCCTACGCCGACGCGTGCACCGCCGAGATTCGCCGGGCCGGGCGCGACGAAGACCTGCCCCTGGCCACGAGCGTCTACGTCGGAGGGGGCACGCCGTCGCGGCTTCCCCCCGAGTTGCTGGCGCGCATCCTCGGGGCGTTGCCCATCACCGGCGGCGCCGAGATCACCGCCGAGTGCAATCCCGAGGACGCCAGCGCGTCACGCTTCGCCTCGTGGCGTGCGGCCGGGGTCAGCCGGGTGTCGTTCGGGGTGCAGTCCATGGTCCCCCACGTGCTCGAGAGCCTGGGCCGGCGCCACGGCACGACGCAGGTGGCGCGGGCCATGGCGCTCGCCGGCGACGCCGGCTTCGCGTCGGTGAGCGTGGACCTCATCTTCGGTGCGGTCGCCGAGTCCGACGCCGACATCGCAGCCACGCTCGATGCCGTCCTCGGGCTCGAGCCCCGTCCCTCCCACGTGAGCGCGTACGCGCTGACCGTCGAGCCCGGGACCCCGCTCGCCCGGGACCGCGGGCGCCATCCCGACGACGACGTCACGGCGCGGCGCTACGCGTCGGTCGACGCCGCGCTGGTAGCGGCGGGGTACCGCTGGTACGAGGTGTCGAACTGGGCCGTGCCCGGCCACGAGTGCCGGCACAACAGCCTGTACTGGGCCCAGGGCGACTACCGCGGCATCGGCTGCGCGGCCCACTCGCACCGGGGCCGGCGCCGGTGGTGGAACATCCGTACGCCCGAGCGCTACATCGAGGCCGTGCGCGCCGGAGCCAGCGCCACCGCGGCCGACGAGGTCCTCACCGACGAGCAGCTGGCATTCGAGGGCCTCGCCCTGGCGTTGCGCACGTCGGTGGGAGTGCCCGCATCGGTGGTGCCCGACGACCCCGATCTCGACGCGCTCGTGGAGCGCCGCGGCGACCGCGCCGTGCTCACGATGCGGGGGCGGCTGCTCGCCAACGAGGTCACGGTGCGCCTGCGCGTGCCCGAGGCGCTCGGGGCTCCCGCGCCTGCCCGATAACCTCGTCGCATGACCGAGCAGACCGGGGACGACGCCGCGTCCGAGGCTCCGCGCTACCCCGACCTCATGGAGCGGATCGTCAACCTCGCCAAGCGGCGGGGCTTCATCTTCCCCTCGGCGGAGATCTACGGGGGGTTCCGGTCCACCTACGACTACGGGCCCCTCGGCGTCCTCATGCTGCGCAACGTCAAAGAGGCGTGGTGGCGGTCGATGGTCCAGCTGCGTGACGACGTGGTCGGCATCGATGCCGCCATCCTCTCGTCCCCGAAGATCTGGGAGGCCTCGGGCCACCTCGACAACTTCACCGATCCCCTCGTGGACTGCCGCAACTGTCACGAGCGCTGGCGCGCCGACAAGATCGACGGTACCTGCCCCAGCTGCGGCTCGGCCGACCTCACCGAGCCGCGCGCCTTCAACCTCATGTTCAAGACGTTCGCGGGGCCGGTCGAAGAGGACGCCACCGTGGCCTACCTGCGCCCCGAGACGGCGCAGGGGATGTTCGTGAACTTCCTGAACGTGCTGACCACCACGCGCAAGAAGCCCCCCTTCGGCATCGCCCAGGTGGGCAAGTCGTTCCGCAACGAGATCACCCCCCAGAACTTCGTCTTCCGTACCCGCGAGTTCGAGCAGATGGAGATGGAGTACTTCGTCCCCCCCGACGAGGCCGACAAGTGGTTCCACTACTGGCTCGACGAGCGCATGCGCTGGTATCTCGACCTCGGCATTCCCGCCAGCCGGCTTCGCCTGCGCCATCACGATACCGACGAGCTCTCGCACTATTCGACCGCCACCGCCGATGTTGAGTTCCTCTTCCCGTGGGGTTGGGACGAGCTCGAGGGCATCGCCAACCGCACCGACTTCGACCTAAAGGCCCACGCCGCGCATTCGGGGGAGAAGCTCGAGTACTTCGAGCAGTCCACCGGAGAGCGCTACGTGCCCTATGTCATCGAGCCCGCCGCCGGCGCCACGCGCACCATGATGGCCTTCCTCCTGTCGGCCTACGACGAGGACGAGGTGGGCGGGGAACGCCGAGCCGTGCTCCACCTCGACCCCCGGTTGGCGCCGTACCAGGTGGCGGTGCTGCCCTTGTCGAAGAAGGACGAGCTCATGCCGCTGGCGCGCCAGGTGCTGGGTCTGCTCCAGCCCGTGGCGGTGTGCGACTTCGACACCACCCAGTCCATCGGCCGTCGCTACCGGCGCCAGGACGAGGTCGGCACGCCCTACTGCGTGACCGTCGACTTCGACTCCCTCGAAGACGGTGCGGTCACCGTGCGGGACCGCGACACGACCGAGCAGGTGAGGGTGCCGATCGACCGCATCGCCGAGCAGATCGCCGGGCGTCTGCGCCGCTGAGCGTCCCCGCACGGCCGGTAGTGTCGTGGGGTCCTCGAATCGCCACACGTGTCCCTTGCGGCACGGCCAGGAGCCCCCCAATGCCGTTCGTCTACGACTTCGACCATTCCCATCGTCGGCCCCCCATGGAGCTCAAGGACCTCCTCGGCGGCAAGGGGGCCAACCTGGCGGAGATGACGTCGGTCCTTCGCCTTCCGGTGCCCCACGGCTTCACCATCAGCACCGACGCCTGCCGGGCCTACATGCACGGCGGTTGGCCCGAGGGCCTGTCGGCCGAGGTCAAGCGGGCGCGCACCCGGCTCGAGAAGAAGATGGGCAAGCTGCTCGGGGACCCCGTCGACCCGCTGCTCGTGAGCGTCCGGTCGGGAGCGAAATTCTCCATGCCGGGGATGATGGACACCGTCCTCAACCTCGGGCTCAACGACGAGTCGGTACAGGGCCTCGCCAAGCAGACCGACGACGAGCGCTTCGCCTACGACTCGTACCGGCGGTTCGTGTCGATGTACGGGCGCATCGTGCTCGGCATCCCCGGAGAGCCCTTCGACACGCTGCTCGACGAGGCCAAGGAGCGCTCGGGCGCCGCCTCCGACGCCGATGTACCGATCTCCCAGCTCCACGCCCTGGTCTTCGCCTACAAGCAGATCATCAGGGACCACACCGGCGCCGACTTCCCCCAGAATCCCGATGCCCAGCTGCGCGGGGCCATCGAAGCGGTGTTCGGCTCGTGGAACGGGCCCCGCGCCATCGCCTATCGCGACCACGAGGGGATCTCCCACGATCTCGGCACGGCGGTGAACGTCCAAGCCATGGTGTTCGGCAATCGCGATGACCAGTCGGGCACCGGCGTCGGGTTCACCCGTGACCCGGCCACGGGGGCCAAGGGGGAGTACGGCGACTTCCTCGTGAACGCCCAGGGCGAGGACGTCGTCGCCGGCATCCGCAACACCGAGCCCCTCTCGGCGCTGAAGGACAAGTTCCCGAAGATCCATGCCGAGCTCCTCGCCATCTTCGGGCGTCTCGAGCGCCATTACCGCGACATGTGTGACACCGAGTTCACCATCGAGCAGGGCAAGCTCTGGATGTTGCAGACCCGGGTGGGCAAGCGGACGGGCCGCGCCGCACTGCGCATGGCGGTGGAGATGACCACCGACCCCGGCATCCGCCTGACACGCGGCGAAGCGGTGGAACGGGTCACCGCCGAGCACCTGGACCAGGTCCTCCATCCCCAGTTCGCGGGCACGGGCCACACCGTGCTCACCAAGGGCCTCGGTGCGTCGCCGGGTGCGGCGGTGGGCCGGGTGTACCTGACCGCCGACGACGCTGCCGCCGCCGCCGAACGGGGCGAGCGGGTCATCCTGGTGCGCACCGAGACCTCGCCCGAGGACGTCCACGGCATGCTCGCCGCCGAGGGAATCCTCACGGCCCGGGGGGGACTCGTGTCGCACGCGGCGGTCGTGGCCAGGGGCTGGGGAAAGCCTGCCGTGGTGGGAGCGGAGAAGGTCCGTATCGCAGGCCGATCGTTCAGCGTGGGTGCCACCGTGGTTAACGAGGGGGACTGGATCTCCATCGACGGAGCCGCCGGCGAGGTCGCGCTGGGTCAGGTGGAGCTGGCCGAGGCCAAGGCGTCGGATGAATTCGAGACCCTGCTCGGGTGGGCCGACGCCATCCGCAAGGGACACCTCAAGGTGCGCGCCAACGCCGACAACGGTCCTGACGCCGCCAACGGGCGGCGTATGGGCGCCGAAGGCATCGGGTTGTGCCGCACCGAGCACATGTTCATCGCCGAGGACCGCCTGCCCATCGTGCGCCGCATGATCCTCGCCGAGGACGCCGCCGCCGAGGATGCCGCCCTCGAAGAGCTCCGCGTGGCACAACGCGCCGATTTCATCGAGATCCTCGAAGCAATGGACGGGCTGCCGGTGACGGTGCGACTGCTCGACCCGCCTCTGCACGAATTCCTCCCCGACACCAGCGAGCTCGCGATCAAGGAGGCGACCGTCGGTCTTGACGCCGAGGAACAGGCGCTGTTCGAAGCGGCCAAGCAGTGGCACGAGTACAACCCCATGCTGGGCACGAGAGGGGTGCGCCTCGGTGTCATCAAACCCGGCCTCTACTCGATGCAGGTGCGGGCCCTCATGGAGGCGGCGGTCCAGAGGGTTGCCGACGGGGGCAAGCCGGTCATCGAGATCATGATCCCGCTCACAGTCACGCGCGAGGAGCTCGCGCTGGCGAGGGGATGGGTCGAGGCCGCGGTGACGGCCACGCTGGTCTCGGCCCATCGTTCCACCCGGCGGCGACTCGAAGTCCTCATCGGCACGATGATCGAGACGCCGCGCGCCGCGCTGCGCGCCGGCGAGATCGCCGAGGTGGCCGATTTCTTCTCGTTCGGGACCAACGACCTCACGCAGATGACGTTCGGCTTCAGCCGCGACGACGTCGAGGGGCGGATGATGTCCGCCTACCTGGAAAAGGGCCTCCTCAAGGACAATCCGTTCGAGACCGTGGACGCCGACGGTGTCGGCGAGCTCGTGCGGCTCGGCGTGACCCGGGGCCGTGCCACCAGGCCGTCGCTCAAGATCGGCGTGTGCGGCGAGCACGGCGGTGATCCCGAGTCCATCACCGTGTTCGCCGATGCGGGCTGTGACTACGTGAGCTGCTCGCCGTTCCGGGTTCCCATCGCCCGGCTCTCGGCCGCTCAATGGGTGCTGGCGCACGCGGCCCCGAGCGCGTCGGCGACCAAGAAGCGCGCCTCGGCGCGCACGGCCGCCACGCGCGCCCCGGTCCGCAAGACCGCTGCCCGCAAGACGGCTGCCCGCAAGACGGCTGCCCCCAAGGCGCCGGCGTCGAAGAAGCGCGCCCCGGTCCGAAAGACCGCTGCCCGCAAGACCGCTGCCCGCAAGACGGCTGCCCGCAAGACGGCTGCCCGCAAGGCTCCGGCGTCGAAGAAGCGCGCGCCGTCCCGGGCCACCCAGCGCCTCGCTGCCACCAAGCGTGGCTCTTCCTCGAGGCCGCCAGCGCGATCGAGGGCCAGGTAGCAGACCCGGTTGCGTCGCTGGTCCACGCCGACACTGCGGCGAGGTACCGTCCGAACGTGGCCATCCCTGACGAGGACGTCGTCCGTGTGCGCTCCGCCACGGACATCGTGGCGCTCATCAGCGAACACGCCGCGCTCAAGAAGCAGGGCACGCGCTGGGTGGGACTGTGCCCGTTCCACCAGGAGAAGACGCCCTCGTTCAGCGTCAACGCCGAGATGGGCGTGTTCCACTGTTTCGGGTGCCAGCAGTCGGGCGACGCCATCACCTTCGTGCGCGAGATCGAGCACGTGGACTTCGTCGAGGCCGTGCGGCGCCTGGCGGAACGAAGCGGGGTCACCATCACCGAGGATCCCTCCGCCACCGCCGACCGCCAGCGGCGGGCCCCGCTGTACGAGGCCATGGCCAAGGCGGTCGACTTCTACCACGAGCGGCTCCTCTCGGCCGCAGACGCCGGGCCAGCGCGCGATTACCTGCGCTCGCGCGGCTACGACGGGGAGACGGTGCGGATGTTCCGTCTCGGATGGGCGCCCGACGACTGGGACGCGCTGGCGAAGCACCTCAACGTGTCCCCGAAGGTGCTCACCGACTCCGGTCTCGGATTCGTCAACCGACGAGGGCGCCCCCAAGACGCCTTCCGGGCCCGCGTCATCTTCCCGATCTTCGACACGTCGGGAAAGCCGATCGCCCTGGGGGGTCGCATCCTGCCCGCCCCCGCCGGTGATGCCACGGACCACCCGGCCCCGCTCGGTCCCAAGTACAAGAACTCGCAGGACGGCCCGATCTACGCCAAGCGCCGCACGCTCTACGGCCTCAACTGGGCCAAGCACGATGTGATCGAGAACGGTGAGGTCATCGTGTGCGAGGGGTACACCGACGTCATCGCCTTCTTCCAGGCCGGCATGCCGCGTGCGGTGGCCACCTGTGGCACCGCGCTCGGAGAAGACCACTTCCGCCTCCTCCGCAACTTCGCCCGCCGGGTCGTCCTCGCCTACGACGCCGACGCCGCCGGCCAGGAAGGCGCCGGTCGTGTCTATGAATGGGAGCGCCATCACGAGGTCGACGTGGCCGTGGCAGCCCTGCCGTCCGGCGCCGACCCTGCTGACCTGGCCCGGGACGACCCCGAAGCGTTGCGCGCTGCCATCGCCGAGGCACAACCGTTCCTGGCCTTCCGGGTGGACCGCGTCCTGCAGTCGGCCGACCTCCGTTCGGCCGAAGGGCGGGCCAAGGCGGCCGAGGCCGCGATGGTGGTGATCGGCGAGCATCCCAACGAGCTCGTCCGTGACCAGTACCTGATGACCGTCGCCGACCGTTGCCGTCTCGAGCCTGATGCCCTGCGGGCGCTGGCCGGGCGCGTGGCCCAGCGGCCCCGGACCGCGCCCGGCGAGAGCAACGGATCGCGACCGGGACAACCCGAGACCCCGCCGCCCGGGCGGGGCGTCGACGGGCGTCCACCGGGGGCGGGGCGGGGGCGGGGGGCTGTCGCCGACATCTCGCGCCCCGGGCTCGAAGCGCTGCGCCTGGCGGTGCACCGGCCCGAGCGTGTGGCGGACAGGTTGGAAGCCGTCCTTTTCCCCGACGAGCTGCAGCGTGCCGCCTTCGAGGCCCTCGCCCGGTCCGAAAACCTCCACGAGGCGGTCGAGGCCGCCGAGGAGCACGATCCCCGGGTGGCGACCCTGCTCAGGCGTCTGGCGGTTGAGGAACCGGCCACGGATGCCGATGACGTAGTGGTGACTCTCGTGCGTAACGCCTCGCGGCGGGCCCTCGCCGTCGCCGAGGCTCAGACGCGTCTGTCTCCCAATACGGTGGGCGAGATCGCGCCCGTGATCGCACGCGTGCGCCATGACCTCGATGAACTCGACGACGGCGATCGTTGCCTCGCAGCCGCGGACCGGTTGCTAGCCTGGCTCATCGGAAGGGACGACACGAATGAGTGAGGTTCACCAGCCGGCCGGATCCGTCCGTCCACCTCCCGAAGGTGTGGCGGTCGAAGGGTTCGAGACGTTGCTCTCCGTCGGTCGTCGGCGCGGCTACCTGACCCAGGACGATCTCATCCTCGTGCTCCAAGCGGTGGAGCTCACCCACGACGTCATCGAAGATGTCGTGTTGCGCGTGCGCGAAGAGGGCATCGAGTACGTCGAGCAGACGCGCAGCGGCGCGGCACCGGTGGTGCTCGAAGAAGCAGTAGCCGAAGCGGTCGCCGAAGTGGTGGCCGAAGAAGTCGTCGAAGGACTTCCGGCCACCCTTGCCGTCGTCAAGCCCGACACCGAGCCGGCCGAAGGTGACGAAAGCGGTGACGAGAATGACGGTCCGCTGCAGCGGCTGAAACGACGCGCCTTCAAGCGTGAGCCCGTTGACGAGGTCATGGACCGCCAGACGCCGCGGCCCGGTCGGGGCCGCATCGCCTCGTACTCGTCGCCCGACCACGGTGGTGGCACCGCCGCCGACCCCGTGCACACGTATCTGAAAGAGATCGGCAAGGTCCCGCTGCTCACCGGCGAGCTCGAGGTCGAGCTGGCCAAGCGGATCGAGGCCGGGAACGCCGCCGCCGAGGAGACCGCCCTCCACGAGGCCGCCGCCGCCCGCAAGATCCCCTCCGAGGAGCGCACCCGCCTCCGCATGCAGGTCCGCAGGGGTCAGCAGGCCAAGGAGGCGCTCATCGAGGCGAACCTCCGGCTCGTGGTCTCGATCGCCAAGCGGTACCGGAACCGGGGACTCGCCTTCCTCGACCTCATCCAGGAGGGGAACCTCGGCCTCATGCGGGCCGTCGAGAAGTTCGACTACACCAAGGGCTTCAAGTTCTCGACGTACGCCACGTGGTGGATCCGCCAGGCCATCACCCGGGCGCTGGCCGACCAAGGTCGTACCATCCGCATCCCCGTCCACATGGTCGAGACCATCAACAAGGTGGTGCGCGTGCAACGCCAGCTGCTCCAAGAGCTCGGTCGCGAGCCCACGGTGGAGGAGATCGCCAGCCGCGTGGAGTTCCCCATCGAGCGCGTGCGCGAGATACAACGCATCAACCAGGACACCGTGTCGCTCGAGCAACCCATGGGCGATGAAGAGGACTTCAGCCTTTCGGACCTCATCGAGGACCAGGGTGCCGAGGTCCCCGACGACGCCGCGACACGGTCAATGTTGCACGAGGCCGTGCGCGACGCGTTGGCGACCTTGCCCAAGCGCGAACGCGAGGTCATGGAACTGCGCTTCGGCCTCGAGGACGGCCGAGTGCGCACCCTCGAGGAGGTCGGCAAGGCGTTCGGCGTCACTCGTGAACGGATCCGCCAGATCGAGGCCAAGACCCTCGCCAAGCTCCGTCACCCCAACGCGGCCCAGCCGTTGCGAGATTTTCTCGACGAGGTGTGAGAAGGCCGCTGCTAACGTTGTCCGGCCGGCGCCGGACTGTATGGTCCAGATTCTGTGGTCCACGCGGTGGCGCCATTCCGGGGTAGCTCAACTGGCAGAGCAAGCGGCTGTTAACCGCTAGGTTGAGAGTTCGAGTCTCTCCCCCGGAGCTTGCGGCGGCAGCGGCCCCCGCCACCGCCGAGCCCCTTCGACGTGCGCTCCCCGCTACGCTGATCGCTCCGACCCGGGCGGGTTCGCGTCAGGCGGAGAACAGGTGAGGGGCCGTAGCTCAGTGGTCAGAGCAGGGGACTCATAATCCCTGGGTCGGAGGTTCGATCCCTCCCGGCCCCACGCTGATCGTGTCGTTTTCGGGGCCGGTCGAGGTGACAGAGCCCCGAGAGGTATCGACACCGACGGGAGGGTCATGAACATCGAGGAGTTCTACGAAGCCGACGAGCGCCGGCGACGTTCCGAGGAGATCGAGCTCGGCACGGAGTGGCGCGACCGCGACCGCGTCCGGTACGAGGTGTCGTGGGTGGCTGACACCGGCGAGCTGTACGTCATGCGCGAACCGGCAGCGCGGATTGCCGAGGACCTCTTCGGCGACGAGTTCTCGGGGTCACTGTCCCTCGATGCGGTCACGGTGGCGGTGGTGGGGTGGATCCCCACCCGCGATCGCATGGAGGAGGTGCTCGCCGGGTGGGAAGACGCCATGGCTGAACCCGAGAGCCTGTCGTGGTTGGCGAAGCGCCTCGGCGACCAAGGGGTGCCGAAGGCACCTCCGGCCGGCTGACGGCGGGGGTCGACGACGTGCACAGCCAGACGCGGGCGTCACCGTTCGTCCTTCTCGCGGTGTTCGGCGCGCTTTCGGTCGGCGCTATCGCGTTGTCGTTGTCGAGCGCGCCGCCCCTGGCCCAGGAGCAACTCCGGGGCGCGGCCAAGGCGACCATGTCCGCATCGGGATTCGTCCTCAGGGACGACAATTCGGTCGTCGTCGCGTCGTCGTCGGGGCAGTCCGTGCCCAACCGGGCGGGTCAGAGGGTGGCCTTCGTCGTCGTGTACCAGGCACCCGACGCCGTCCAGGAAACCGAGGTGGACCAGACCGGGGGCAACGCCGAAGTCATCGCTGTCGGCGACCGGGCCTTTCGCCGGACCGGTTCGACATGGACCGAGGTCGCGTCGAGCCCGGGCCTCGGGGCGCGTTCGGTGGCCACGATCCTGTCTCCGTTGCAGGGCGCGGCGGGCGCCACTGCCGTCACCCAGGACGGTGACCTCTACAGCTTCGAGCCGGCGAATCTGCGCGGTCTGCTGACCACGGTCCTGGGTGCACCCCCGTCGGAGGTGTCGTCGCCGCACCTGAGCGCGGTGGTGCGCGACGGGGAGCTCACCGCCGAGACGATCACGGCCCGGGTCGGCGCCCAGCGTCTGGAGGTGGACCTGGTCTTCTCCTCCATCGGCTCGGCGCCCCCCGTCAATGTGCCTCGATCCTTCGCTGGGGCGGGGGGTGCATGACCGAGCCCGGGCCGACTCTCTGAGTTGTCCGGCCCCGCCGGCGGGCCCGAGGCTCCCGGATGGACCGGGCTGTCGGAGCTCGGGGCGGGTGGATAGCATCAAGGGAAACAGGTTTCACTTTGAGGAGGGGAACGTGAAGGCCTACGACCGGCTGTTCATCGGTGGGGAATGGGTGAGCCCTTCGGGCACCGGCACCATCGACGTGATCAACCCGACGACCGAACAGGTTATCGGTCGTGTCCCGGACGCCACCGAAGCCGACGTCGACAAGGCTGTGGCGCTGGCGCGCGACGCGTTCGACAACGGGCCGTGGCCCCGCATGACGCCGGTCGAGCGGGCCGAGATCCTTACCAAGGTCTCCCAGGCCATCCAGGCCGACATGCAGGCGTTCGCCGAGCTCATCACCACGGAGATGGGATCGCCCGTGGCGTGGGCGACGATGGCGCAGGTCTTCGCACCCACCATGATCCTCGACTACTACGCCGGGCTCGCCTCGACCTTCCAGTTCGACGAGGTGCGTCAAGGGCTCATGGGTGAAGTACTCGTGGCCAAGGAGCCGGTCGGCGTGGTGGGGGCGATCAGCCCGTGGAACGTGCCGCTGTTCATCGCGGCGGCCAAACTCGCTCCTGCACTCGTGGCCGGATGCACCGTGGTGTTCAAGCCGGCGCCAGAGACACCCCTCGACGCCTTCCGTCTGGCCGAAGTGTTCGAGCAGGTGGGCCTGCCCAAGGGTGTGTTGAGCGTGCTGCCGGCTGGCCGCGAGGTCGGTGAGCACCTCGTGCGACACCCCGCGATCAACAAGGTCTCGTTCACCGGGTCGACCGTGGCGGGCAAGAAGATCGGCGGCATCTGTGGCGAGCAGCTGAAGCGCTTCAGTCTCGAGCTCGGCGGGAAGTCGGCTGCGGTCCTCCTCGACGACGTCAACCTCGCCGAGGCCATCCCGATGCTCCTGCCCAACGCCATCATGAACAACGGCGAGGCGTGCATCGCTCAGACGCGCATCCTCGCCCCTCGCGACCGGTACCAGGAAGTCGTCGACGCCATCGTCGAGTCGGTGTCGGCCATGAGCGTCGGCGATCCGCTCGACCCCACGGTCGAGGTGGGCCCGCTCGTCGCCGAGCGCCAGCGCGACCGGGTGGAGGGCTACATCAAGCTCGGGCAGGAAGAAGGCGCCAAGGTCGCCGTGGGCGGAGGCCGCCCGGCCAGCATGGACAAGGGCTGGTTCGTCGAGCCCACCGTCTTCGTGAACGTGGACAACTCGATGCGCATCGCCCAGGAGGAGATCTTCGGCCCCGTGCTCGCCGTCATCCCCTACGACGGCGGGGACGCCGAGGCCGTGTCGATCGCCAACGACTCGAGCTACGGACTGTGCGGTTCGGTCTACACGAACGACCCCGAGCGTGGCCTCAAGGTCGCCCGCGCCGTGAGGACGGGGACGTACATGCTCAACAGCGCCATCCCGATCGACTTCTCCACGCCCTTCGGTGGGTACAAGGAGTCGGGCATGGGACGGGAGTTCGGCCCCGACGGGCTCGAGCTGTTCCTTGAGAAGAAGTCGATCAACCTGCCGGCGGGCTTCAGCCCCTCGGTGTGAGCGATGCGCCCGGGGCGGCCTGTCCGCCCGGTGACCGAGTTTCGTGGTGCCGGGGCCTTCGGGCCCCGGTTCCGCGTCGGTGGGGAAGTGCGGTGGCACGTACACCGCCCCAACCCGGACACCGGGACGGGGTTAGAGCCCGGTCGGAGGGGGCCGCGTGGCGGGTGTCTCGGCGGTGGGCGGTGGGGTAGAGGCAACGCCGTTGCCGGCCTGCGCCGCCGAGCACTGCGCGCTCAAGGCGTGGACCAGCAGCGACTCCGGCAGGTGATCGCTCTCGGCCAGGGTGGCCATGAGGGCTTGGTACTGGCCGGCTTCACCGGCGGCGGTCGAAGCGATGGGCAGGGCGTCGCGTAGCTGGGTGACCGCCTGGGCCTGCTGGGCTGTCGCTACCGCCGGGCTCGTGGCGCGCAGGGAGGCCTCGTAGAGGGTGAGGGACCGCTCGACATGGCCACAGGCCTGACGGGCCAGGTCAGCGCCATCGTGGCTGGCGCACCCGCTCAGGCCGCACGCCACCACCGCTACCGTGCACATGGCCAACGAGGCCCGAACGACGTGGGGGCGCCATGGTCCGTCCCGGCGCTGCGCTCGCCGCGGGGAACGGCGACACGTCATCCGTCGAGCCACCCCGGAGCGGCGTCGAGCAGGTACCGGCTGACGGCCA
>Ga0116219_10003287_pt1 | contig 12906 bp, 9 predicted proteins | sample Sb_taG_4_FD_91019 | JGI IMG/M metagenome (GOLD analysis project Ga0116219, IMG submission 91019) | Peat soil microbial communities from Weissenstadt, Germany - Sb_50d_6_BS metaG | ecosystem: Environmental > Terrestrial > Soil > Wetlands > Peat | place: Germany: Weissenstadt | collected 2010-09-21
CGAGCAGCGGCACCGGGAGCCCACCGATCGCGCTCTCAATGCCCTCGGCCGACTCGGCGCCGTCGATCCAGGTGTCGACGTGCTCCGCCACGCGGTGCAGGGCCCGCACCGCCACCTGGTCCGCCCGGGACGCGCCCGACACCAGGAGCGCCCGCACGGCCTCGGTGGCGCGGTCGGTGCAGGTGCCGCCGAGCGCGTCGTGGAATTGCGCGAAGAGCACCCCCTGCCAGGCCTCGGACAGCTCGCGACGGACATCGGGCGCGTCCCCGGTGAGCAGGCGGCACATCTCGTTGAAGACCTCCGCCGCGACCAGTGCGTCCTCGGCCCGTCCGTTCGCGAGCTTGAGGTCGGCCCGAGCCGAGTAGCAGCCAACGGCGTGCCACTGGAGCTCCCCGTTCACCACCGGGAGCGTGCCGCTCGCCGCGCCGTCGAGCACATCGAAGTAGGCGGCCGGGTCGCCGAAGTCGACGGCGCCGCCGTGCTCGGACGACAGGGCGTGGACGGTCCGCATGGCGAGCCGGGTGGGCCCGCCGCCGTGGTCCCCCACCCCGAAGAAGGCCATGAGGGGGATGCCGAGCTCGGCACCCTGCGTCAGGAGCTCGTCGGCCCGTCGCCGGATCAGCTCGTCCTCGGGCCCGCCCCGGGTTGAGTAGTCGTAGGGGATCCGGTACGCCGGCAGCTCGGTGCCGTCGGTACCGCGCCAGCGGAACGCGGGGGAGGTGATCTCCTTCTCGTCGGGACCGGGGCGCATGAAGACGTAGGCGCCGATGCCCGACGCCGTCAGGAGCTGGGGGAGGGTGCCCGAATGGCCGAAGGAGTCGACGTTGTACCCGACGGTGGCCGTGACGCCAAGGTGCTCCGCCAGGAAGCGCTGACCGTAGAGGAATTGCCGGCACACCGACTCGCCGGCCGGCAGGTTGCAGTCGGGTTCGACCCACTGCCCGCCCGTGACCACCCAGCGCCCGGCCCGGACGTGCCGGCGGATGCGGGCGAACAGCTCGGGGGAGGTGTCCATGGCCCAGCGGTAGTAGCTCGCCGAGCTGGCCGTGAAGCGCAGGTCGGGGTCCTCGTCGAGGCGCTCGGCGGCCGCCCGGAACGTCTGGAGCACCTCGTGCATGCCCTCGTCCCAGTCCCAGATCCACATCGGATCGATGTGGGCGTTGCCGATCATGAAGAGGAGGGGGGTGGCGCGATCGGCCGGCACGACACTGCAGTGTAGGGATGGACCCCGCACGGGGGTCGCCCGCCGTCGCCGGACTAGCGTGCCGGCCATGCCCACCACCGCGCTGCTCCGGGAGGCCATGGAGCGTTACGCCGCCACCGTCAGCTCCATGGACGCCGACGCCTACGCCGCCCTCTTCACCGCCGACGCGGTACAGCTGGACCCCTACCCGACGCCGCCCAATGTCGGGCGGGACGCCATCCGTGCCTTCATCCAGAGGTCCTTCGACGGCTGCGAGACGATGAGGTTCGAGGTCACCGAGGTCCATCCCGTGGCGGACAAGGCGGCCATCACGTTCCACATCACGTTGACGCTGGCGGGGGACTCGACCATGCACATCCGTGGCGTCGAGATCTTCACCGTGACCGACGACGGCCTGATCTCCGCGGTGGAGGCCTACTGGGGCGACGAGGACGTGATCTTCGAATAGTGCCGGACCCCCGGTCGGCCCGGCGCACGCCACCCGGACCAGGACCCACGGAGCGGCCGGCCGGGGGTGATACAGCGCGCCGGTATCCTCACCGGATGGCCGACCGTCTGGTCGTTCGCGGGGCCCGCGAACACAATTTGCGCGATGTGTCCCTCGACCTGCCCCGGGACAGGCTGATCGTCTTCACCGGGCTGTCCGGGTCTGGGAAGTCCTCCCTGGCCTTCGACACGATCTACGCCGAGGGCCAGCGCCGCTACGTCGAGTCGCTCTCGGCCTACGCCCGGCAGTTCCTGGGCCAGATGGACAAGCCGGACGTCGACTTCATCGAGGGCCTGTCGCCCGCCATCTCCATCGACCAGAAATCGGCTTCGCGCAACCCGCGCTCGACCGTCGGGACGATCACCGAGGTCTACGACTACCTCCGGCTGCTCTACGCCCGCATCGGCCACCCCCATTGCCCGATCTGCGGCCGGCCCGTGGCGCGCCAGACCCCCCAGCAGATCGTCGACCGTGTGCTCGAGCTCCCCGAAGGCACCCGCTTCCAGGTCCTGGCCCCGGTCATCCGTGGGCGCAAGGGCGAGTACAGCTCGCTGCTCGACGACCTGGCCAAGCAGGGCTTCGCCCGGGTGCGGGTCGACGGCGTGCCCCTCGAGCTGGCCGATCGCTCCGAGGTGAGCCTGGCCCGCTACGAGATGCACACCATCGAGGTGGTCGTCGACCGGCTCATCCGCCGTGACAACGTGCGCCAGCGGCTGACCGAGTCGATCGAGACGGCCCTGGAGCTCACCGGGGGCACCGCCGAGGTGCTCGTGATGAACGCGACCGGGGACGGCGAGTGCGAGGAGGCCATCACTTTCTCCCAGCACCTGGCGTGCACCCACTGCGGCATCAGCTTCGAGGAGCCGGCCCCTCGGAACTTCTCCTTCAACTCGCCCTACGGCGCCTGCCCCGTGTGTCTGGGCCTCGGCACGAGGTTCGAGGTGGATCCCGAGCTGGTCGTGCCCGACGACTCGCTGTCACTGTCCGAGGGTGCCCTCGCACCGTGGGCCGGGGCTCGCAGCGAGTACTTCACCGGATTGCAGACAGGCGTGGCCGACTTCGGCGGGTTCTCCTTCGAGGCCCCCTGGAAATCGCTCAAGGCGAAGGACAAGAAGCTGGTCCTCTACGGGACGGGCTCCAAGGCGGTCCACGTCACCTACAAGAACCGGTTCAACCGGAAGCGCTCCTACGAGGCGCAGTACGAGGGGATCATCCCGTGGCTGCAGCGCCGGCACGGCGAGGCGGAGTCGGACTGGTCGCGCGAGCAGATCGAGGGGTTCATGCGGGAGGTCGACTGCCCCGAGTGCAAGGGGGCGCGCCTGAAGCCGGAGTCGCTGGCCGTGACGGTCGGCGGGCGCAACATCCACGAGCTGTGCAGCCTCTCGATCGCGGTGGCGGTCGAGGCCATGGGGACCCTGGAGCTCTCCGAACGCGAGCACATGATCGCCGACCGCGTGTTCAAGGAAGTGCGCGAGCGTATGCAGTTCCTGCTCGACGTCGGGCTGGACTACCTGTCGCTGGCCCGCTCGGCCGGCACCCTGTCGGGGGGTGAGGCGCAGCGGATCCGCCTGGCCAGCCAGATCGGCAGTGGCCTCGTCGGCGTGCTCTACGTCCTCGACGAGCCGTCCATCGGCCTGCACCAGCGCGACAACCAGCGCCTCATCGGCACGCTCGAGCGTCTGCGCAACCTGGGCAACACGGTCATCGTCGTGGAGCACGACGAGGAGACCATCCGCACCGCCGACTACGTGGTGGACATCGGCCCCGGAGCGGGCGAGCACGGCGGCACCGTCGTGCACGCGGGACCGGTCACCGGTCGCGGCGGCCTGCTCACCAACAAGGCGTCCATCACGGGTCAGTACCTCTCGGGGAAGAAGTCGATCCCCGTGCCGGCGCGCCGCCGGCCCGGAACCGGCGACGTCGTCACCGTGCGGGGCGCGCGCGAGCACAACTTGCGCGACATCGATGTGTCGTTTCCGCTCGGGTGCTTCATCGCGGTGACCGGAGTCTCGGGCTCCGGGAAGTCGACGCTGGTCAACGACATCCTCCTGCGCTCGCTGGCCCAGCATCTGCACCGGGCCAAGGCGCTTCCGGGGCGCCATCGCAAGGTCGAGGGCATCAACCATCTCGACAAGGTGGTCGACGTGGACCAGGCGCCGATCGGGCGCACACCGCGATCGAACCCGGCCACCTACACCGGTGTCTTCGACCACGTCCGCAAGCTGTTCGCCCAGACGGCGGAGGCCAAGGTGCGGGGATATGCGCCCGGGCGCTTCTCGTTCAACGTGCGGGGCGGGCGGTGCGAGGCCTGCGCTGGTGACGGGACGATCAAGATCGAGATGCACTTCCTGCCCGATGTCTACGTGCCCTGTGAGATCTGCCACGGTGCGCGTTACAACCGCGACACGCTCGAGATCACGTTCCGGGGCAAGACGATCGCAGACGTGCTCGACATGTCGTGCGAGGAGGCTCTGAGCTTCTTCGAGCGCCAGCCGCCCATCGCGCGGCACATGCAGACGCTGGTCGACGTGGGCCTCGGCTACGTGCGCCTGGGCCAGCCGGCGCCGACCCTGTCCGGCGGCGAGGCCCAGCGGGTCAAGCTGTCCAGCGAGCTCAGCCGGCGGCCGACCGGGCACACCTTCTACATCCTCGACGAGCCGACGACAGGCCTCCACTTCGATGACACCCGTAAGCTGCTCGACGTCCTGGGTCGCCTGGTCGAACAGGGCAACACGGTGGTCGTCATCGAGCACAACCTCGACGTGGTCAAGACGGCCGACTGGGTCATCGACCTCGGGCCAGAGGGCGGCGACAAGGGCGGCACGGTGATCGCGGAGGGTACGCCCGAGCAGGTGGCCAAGACGGCGGGCAGCTATACGGGCGAGGTGCTCAAGCCGGTGCTGGCCCGGGCCAAGTAGTCGCTCGTTGCCAGCCCGTCGATCACCGCGTAGGCGGCCCGTCCGCCTCAGTGGTCGGAGAAGTGTGTGCGCGGCCGCTCGAGCTGGGTGCCGTCCAGGAAGATGTCCAGCTTCTCGTTGTAGAAGCCGATCAGGCCGGCAATCGGGAGCAGCTCACGCGCGGGGAAGTCGTAGCTCCAGGCGATGTCGGGGTGGACCCTGTCGCCGATCCGAGCCGACCAGTAGCCGGTCGTCGTTCCCTTGTAGGGGCACGCGGTCACCGTGTCCGAAGGGACCAGGTGTGTGAAGTCGACATCGGTCCGATTGACGTAGTACCGCGTCGGGAGTCCGGTCTCGAAGACCAGCACCGGCGAGGAGGACTCGGCGAACACGGCGCCCTTGGACTCGACGCGCACCGTCCGGGTCGACCGCAGTGCATCCACCCGCGTGTACGGGTTGCGCGGGTGGACGAAGACCTGCTCGTCCTCCTCGAACCAGGCATCGAACGCAGACCATTCGAAGCGGACCGTGTCGTCCAGGCCGTCGACCTTCGCGGCCGAGAGGACCTTGGCCGCTCCGGGGCGGTGGACATCACCCACTCGCAGGCCGAAGTGCTTCACGTCGCCACGCGGGGTCTCCTCCGTGGCCCCCTCGTCGACGAGCGCGTCCGGCTGCACGTCGGCCAGCGGGATGTAGAACTGCGGGAAGCCGGGCCATTCCCACACGTAGCGGGCGCCCGTCGTGTCGACGATCGTCCGGCCGGCGAGGAAGGCCCGGACCCGCCGCGGGACGGGTTCGGTGTGGTTGACCGGAACGGGCGGGGCGGGGTAGTCGCTCACCAGCGTGTCCTCCTCGGGCATCGCAGCACTCGACCTGACCCTAACGGCGTCGTCGGCGCGACCGGGGCGCCGAAGGGGGCGCGGACGACGTCAGGTGATGGCGAGCATGCGCTCGAGTGCGACCCGGGCCCACTCGGCCACCTCCGCGTCGACGATGATCTGATTCCGGACCTCGCCCTCGACGAGGCCCTCGAGGACCCAGGCCAGGTGCTCGGGGTCGATGCGCGACATCGTCGAACACGGGCAGACGAGGGGATCGAGGCAGACAACTGTCTTGTCGGGTGACTCGTCGTCGAGCCGCTTCACGAGGTGGATCTCCGTGGCCACGCCGATGACCGAGCCCGCGGGGGCCGAAGCGACGGAGCGGATGATGGCGTCCGTCGAGCCCGTGACGTCGCCGAGCTCGACGACCTCGTGCGCGCACTCGGGGTGGACCATCACGATCCCGCCGGGGTGCTCGGCGCGGAAGGCGTCGACGTGCTCGGGCCGGAAGCGCTGGTGGACCGAGCAGTGTCCCCTCCACAACAGGAGCGTGGTCTCCTTCACCTCGCGATCGGTCAGCCCGCCGAGGCTCTGTCGCGGGTTCCAGACCCGCATGTCGCCGGCCCCGTAGCCGAGTTGGAAGCCGGTGTTGCGGCCGAGGTGCTGGTCCGGGAAGAAGAGAACGCGCTCGCCCCGCTCGAGGGCCCAGGTGAGGACGGCCCGGGCGTTGGACGACGTGCAGACGGCCCCGCCGTGGCGGCCCACGAACGCCTTCAAGGAGGCGGCGGAGTTCATGTAGGTCACCGGGATCAGGCGGTTGACGTCGACGACCCGTGCCAGGTCGTCCCAGGCCTCCTCGACCTGGTCGATGTCCGCCATGTCGGCCATGGAGCAACCGGCATTGAGATCGGGCAGCACGACCTGCTGGTGGTCGCCGGTCAAGACGTCCGCCGACTCCGCCATGAAGTGGACGCCGCAAAAGACGATGAACTCGGCGTCGGCCTGGTCCGCCGCCAGCCGGGACAACCCGAATGAGTCACCCCGGGCATCGGCCCAGCGCATGACCTCGTCGCGCTGGTAGTGGTGGCCGAGGATGAAGAGGCGGGAGCCGAGCGCAGCCTTGGCGGCGCCGATCATGGCGTGCAGCTCGTCTTCGGTCGCGCCCGTGTACCGCTCTGGAAGCGGCGCCTGGAGCCTGAGCATCTGGTCTGCCCCCTTTGAGGGAGAGCATCGATCTGGCCGGCGGGGACAGCCTGGTCGCCCATCCGCGGGTATGTCGGCCTCGATGCGAGGTTGTACGCCGGGTACCAGGCCGGCAGTGCCAGTGTACCGCCCGCCACCAGCGACTGCGCGAGAGTGTGACTCATGCAGTATCGGCCCCCGACCGGCTCGATCCCGGACGCACCGGGGTCCTACCAGTTCTACGACGCCGAGGGCCGCGTCCTGTACGTGGGGAAGGCCAAGTCGCTGCGCCACCGCCTGCCCAACTACTGGCAGGACTCAGCCAAGCTCATGCCCCGCACGGCCCAGATGGTGGCCCAGGCCGACCACGTGGAGTGGGTGGTGGTGGACAGCGAGGTCGACGCCCTGATCCTGGAGCATTCCCTGATTCAGGCGCACCTGCCCCGCTACAACGTCCGGCTCAAGGACGACAAGAGCTACCCGTGGCTGGCTGTCACGCTCAACGAGGAGTGGCCGCGGCCCGCCGTGGTGCGGGGTCGCAAGCGCAAGGGAGTTCGCTACTTCGGCCCCTACGGCAACGCCGGCGCCATCCGGTCCACGCTCGACCTGCTGGTGCGGAGCTTCCCGGTACGGACGTGCTCGGACACCAAGTTCACGCGCCACCAGCGGCTCGGGCGGCCCTGCCTCCTCTATGACATCGACCGCTGCTCGGGACCGTGCGTCGGTGCCGTCGACCACGAAGCCTACGACGGCTACGTGACCGACCTCATGCGCTTCCTCTCGGGAGACACGGAGCCCGTGCTGGCGAGCCTGGAGGCGGAGATGCTGGCCGCGTCCGACGAGCTGCAGTTCGAGCGGGCGGCGCGGCTGCGTGACCGCATCACCGCCGTGCACAAGGCCGCGGAGACCCAACAGATGGTCTCCGACCGGGCGGAGCACTTCGACGTCGTCGGCCTGGCCGAGGACCCGCTCGAGGCATCGGTGCAGATCTTCCGCGTGCGACGCGGTCGCGTGGTGGGGCACCGGGGCTTCGTGGCCGAGAAGGTCGAGGACCTTTCCGGACCCGAATTCATGGCGTTGGTGATCTCGCAGGTCTACGGGGCCGACGGGGCGGAGCTGCCGCGCCGGGTGCTGGTCCCCGAGGAGCCCGACGACCGTGAGATCCTCCAGAGCTGGCTGCGCAGCGTGCGCGGCGGCCCGGTGGACATCGCCGTTCCGCTCCGTGGCGCCAAGCGCGCGCTGCAGGACACCGTGACGCGGTCGGCGGGCGAGGACCTGGCCCGCCATCGGCTGCGCCGGGCGGCCGACCACAACGCCCGGTCCAAGGCGTTGACCGAACTGCAGAGCGCGTTGTCGCTGCGCGAGGCGCCCCTGCGGATTGAGTGCTACGACATGAGCCACCTGCAGGGGACCGACTACGTAGGGTCCATGGTGGTGTTCGAGGACGGGCTGGCCAAGAGGTCGGACTACCGGCGCTTCAAGGTGAAGACCGTCCCCGGCAACGACGACTACGCCGCCATGGAGGAGGTGCTCACGCGCCGGCTCACCGCACTCAAGGAAGCGCCGGAGGCGCCCGAGGGCGGGCGGCCGCGGCGCTTCGCCTACCGGCCCAACCTGATTGTGGTCGACGGTGGCAAGGGGCAGCTCGGGGTGGCCGAGCGCGTGGTGCGCGAGCTCGGGCTGGAGGGCGAGATAGAGCTGGCGTCGCTGGCCAAGCAGTTCGAGGAGGTCTACCGGCCCGGCTCGCCCGACCCAGTGCGCCTGCGCCGCGGCTCGGACGCCCTCTACCTCCTGCAGCGCGTGCGTGACGAGGCGCACCGCTTCGCCATCACCTTCCACCGGGAGCGCCGGGCCAAGCGGATGACGCGGAGCTTCCTCGACGACATCCCGGGTCTCGGCCCGGCCCGCAAGGCGCGCCTGGTCAAGGAGCTGGGAGGGGTGAACGCGGTGCGGGCCGCATCGCTGGACCAGCTCCGGGCCCTGTCGTGGCTGCCCGACCAGGTCGCGCTCGCTGTGTACGAGGGAGTGCGCAAGGCTAGGGGGCGATGAGCGAGTTCGCCGTGGTGACAGGGATGTCCGGGGCGGGCCGCTCCACGGCGGCCGCGGCGCTCGAGGACGTGGGCTGGTTCGTCATCGACAACCTGCCCGCCGGACTCATCATGAAGATGGTCGAGATGGTGGACCGCCCGGGTTCAGGGATCGAACGGGTGGCGCTGGTCATCGGCCGTGGTGGCAGCAACACCGGCCCCGAGTACTTCGACGACCTGCCCAACGTCCTCGACGAGCTGCGGGCCACCCGCAAGCGGGTGCGGGTGGTGTTCCTCGACGCTCCCGACGACGTGCTGGTGCGCCGCTACGAGGGCACGCGGCGGCGGCACCCCCTGGCGGCCAGGGGGGTCGAGGAGTCGATCGCCGACGAGCGCAAGCTGCTGGGGCCGGTGCGCGAGCGGGCCGACCTCCTCGTCGAAACCGGTGATCTCAATTCGAACCAGCTGCGGTCGCGCATCCTCGAGGCCTTCGGCGACCACGAGGCCCCGCACATGCAGACGTCGGTGGTCTCGTTCGGGTATAAGCACGGCATCCCGCTCGACGTCGACCTCGTCTTCGACTGCCGCTTCCTGCCCAACCCGTTCTGGGTCGAGGAGCTCCGGCCTTACAGCGGGCTCGACGAGCCCGTGCGGGACTACGTGCTGGGTCAGCCCGAGTCGATCGGATTCCTCGAGAAGGTCGACGACCTCCTGACGAGCATCCTGCCGGCGTTCGTGCGGGAGGGGAAGTCGTACCTGACCATCGCGATGGGCTGTACCGGCGGCCGGCACCGCTCACCGACGCTGGCCGTCGCCCTGGCCGAACGCCTGAGCGAGCACGGGCAGTCCGTCTCGGTCTTCCACCGGGACATCGACCGGTGAGCGGCGCCCGACCCTCGGTCGTGGCCATCGGCGGGGGGCACGGCACGGCCGTCACGCTGAGGGCGGCTCGGCGCTACGCCGGCACCCTCACGGGCGTTGTCTCGGTGGCCGACGACGGCGGAAGCAGCGGCAGGCTGCGCGAGCTGCTGAACGTGGTGGCGCTCGGCGACCTCCGCAAGTGCCTGGTGGCGCTGGCGGACGAGGACTCGGCGCTGGCCGTGGCCTTCGAGCGCCGTTTCGAGGAGGGGGAACTGGCCGGGCACGCGCTCGGGAACCTGATCCTGACCGGCCTGATAGACGCCACCGGTGACCTCGTCCTCGGCGTGCACGAGGCGGCGCAGCTGCTCGGCGCGCGTGGCGACGTCCTGCCGGCCACGTCGGAGCGGGTCGTGCTGAAGGCCGAGGCGGCCGAGGGCACGGTGGCCGGCCAGGTGGCAGTCATGGGGACGGGTGACATCCGGACGGTCTCGCTGGTGCCCGACGACGCCCAGCCGCCCCCGCTGGCGGTCGAGCGGATCGCGGAGGCGGACCAGATCGTGATCGGGCCCGGTTCCCTGTTCACCAGCGTTCTGGCCGCCGTGGCGGTGGGAGGCATCGCCGAGGCGGTGGCCTCCTCAAAAGCGCAGGTCGTCTACGTGTGCAACCTCCGTCCGCAGGTCCCCGAGACCGAGGGCTACGACGTGGCGGCCCACGTGACGGCCCTGGCCAGGCATGATGTCAAAATTGACGTGGTGGTGTGTGACAGCATCCAGGGTATGGGCATCGGCGCGACGGATGTCTTGGTGCTCGACGTTCCCCTGACGGGAGAGAACACCCTGGTGCACAGCCCGGCCAAACTGGCGCAGGCGCTGTCTGGTCTGCTGGCATAGGTCACCCGGAAGCCGAGAGGAAGGAACGAGATGACGGTGCGGGTCGGTATCAATGGCTTCGGTCGCATCGGCCGCAACTTCCTGCGGGCGATCCTCGACACCGGCGCCGACGTGCAGGTGGTCGGGGTGAACGACCTCACGTCCCCCGAGGCCCTGGCCCATCTCCTTCGCTACGACTCGACGCAGGGACGCCTGCCCGTGCCGGTCGACGTCGAGGGCAGCGACCTGCTGGTGGGCGACCGGCACATTCGGGTCCTCGAGGAGCGCGAGCCCGAGCAGCTCCCCTGGGACAAGCTGGGCGCCGACGTCGTGATCGAGTCCACCGGGCGCTTCACCACCCGAGCCGACGCGGCGGGGCACCTCGGCGGCTCGGTGAAGAGGGTCATCATCTCGGGACCGTCGGGCGACGCCGACGCCACGTTCGTGATCGGCGTCAACGACGACGAGTTCGACCCGGCGACGCACCTGGTCGTCTCGAACGCCTCGTGCACGACGAACTGTTTCGTCCCGATGGTCAAGGTGGTCGACGACGCCTTCGACATCGTCAGCGGGCTCATGACGACAGTGCACGCCTACACGAACGACCAGAACCTGCTCGACCTGACACACAAGGACCCGCGCCGCGCCCGGGGGGCGGCCGTCAACATCGTGCCGACCACGACAGGAGCGGCCAAGGCGACCAGCCTCGTGCTGGAGTCGATGAAGGGCCGACTGGACGGGATCTCGCTGCGGGTCCCGCTGCCCGTCGGGTCCATCACCGACTTCACGGCGGTCGTCAAGGGCAACCCGTCCGTCGTCGAGGTCAACGCCGCCTTCGCCGAGGCAGCGGCCAAGCCGCCGCTCGACCGGGTGCTGGACTACACGGAGGACCCCATCGTCTCGAGCGACATCGTGGGCTCGCCCGCCTCGTGCACCTTCGACGCCGGGCTCACCTTGGTGATGCCGATCAGCGACGACCTGTCGCTCGTGAAGGTCAACGGCTGGTACGACAACGAGTGGGGCTACTCGAACCGCCTGGTCGACCTCGCCGTGCTGGTCGGGGGCTGAGCGCAGCATGGACCCGCTGCGCGGCATCCCGCTCCTCGAGGACCTCCCCGACCTCGATGGGAAGCGCGTGCTTGTGCGGGTCGACTTCAATGTCCCGCTGCACATCGGTGTGCGTGGCAAGGCCACGGTGGCCGACGACTTCCGGATCACCGCGGCGTTGCCCACCCTGCGCCGGCTACAGGACGAGGGTGCGGAGGTGGTGGCGTCCTCGCACCTCGGCCGTCCGGCCGGGGCACCGGACCCCCGCTGGGAGATGGACCCGGTCCGCAAGCGGCTCGAGGTGCTGTGCCCGGGGATCGGGCTGACCGAGAACCTGCGCTTCGACCCGGGCGAGAAGGCGAACGACCCCGCTTTCGTGCAGCGCCTCATTGAGGGCTTCGACGCCTACGTGGACGAGGCCTTCGGTGCCGCCCACCGCGCGCACGCCTCGATCGTGGGGCCCCCGCAGTTCCTGCCGAGCGCGGCGGGGCTGCGCTTCGCCAAGGAGGTGGAGGTCCTCGGCGGGATCTTGGAGCACCCGGCGCGGCCCTTCGTCGCCATCGTGGGAGGCGCCAAGCTGGCCGACAAGTTGGACGTGCTCAAGGTGCTGGCCACCAAGGTCGACACGCTGGTTGTCGGCGGCGGCATGGCGTTCACGTTCCTGGCCGCCAAGGGGCAGCACGTCGGCAACTCGCTGTTCGACCCGGCCCACCTTCAGGACTGCCGGGACCTACTGGACTCGGGGGTCCGCATCCTTCTCCCGACCGACACCGTTGGCCTGGAGCCCGGGGGGACGTTCGGGCCGCCCGCGGAGGGTCACGGGCCGCGGGGGAGCGTCAAGGTGATTGAGGGGGACCTGCCGGACGGCTGGACGGGCCTGGACATCGGTCCCGACACGGCGGCCGCGTTCGCCCAGGAGGTCGCGACGGCCGGGACGGTGCTGTGGAACGGCCCGCTCGGGGCGTTCGAGGACCACCGCTTCGCGGCCGGCACCCGGGTCGTCGCCGAGGCGGTGGCCCACTGCCCCGGCTTCTCGGTGGTCGGCGGGGGCGACAGCGCCAGCGCACTCGACGAGCTGGGCCTCTCCGACAAGATCGGCTACCTCTCGACCGGGGGTGGGGCGTCCCTGTCCTTCATTGAGCTGGAGGGGCATCTCCCGGGGATCGACGCCCTGCGCAATGCCCCCAACGCGCCGCGGGGGTGACGGCCCGCCGCCCGCTGGTCAGCGGGAACTGGAAGATGCACCACGACCATATCGAGGCGCTGCACACGGTGCGCGACCTCGGCCTGCGGTTGAAGCCTGAGGACGTGGCCGGCGTCGACGTGTCGGTGCACCCGCCCTTCACCGACCTGCGCACGGTGCAGACGCTGGTGGAGAAGGAGCACATCCCGGTGGCACTCGGCGCGCAGCACTGCTCCGACGAGGACGCCGGGGCGCGCACCGGTGAGGTGAGCCCGCGCATGCTCGCCCGCCTGGGGACCGCCTACGTGATCGTCGGGCACTCGGAGCG
>Ga0116219_10003289_pt1 | contig 12904 bp, 15 predicted proteins | sample Sb_taG_4_FD_91019 | JGI IMG/M metagenome (GOLD analysis project Ga0116219, IMG submission 91019) | Peat soil microbial communities from Weissenstadt, Germany - Sb_50d_6_BS metaG | ecosystem: Environmental > Terrestrial > Soil > Wetlands > Peat | place: Germany: Weissenstadt | collected 2010-09-21
CGGCACCGACGCGGCCATCGAGGCCGTGCACAGTGATCCCCGCGCCATCCGCTTCCGGGCGGTGCTGGTGAAGATGGTGGCGAGCGCGCTGACCATCGGCTCGGGCGGTTCAGCCGGCCGGGAGGGCCCGACGGCGCAAATCTCTGCCGGTTTCTGTTCGTTGCTGACCCGGCGCCTGAACCTGTCGGACGAGGACGGCCGGATCGCGGTGGCGCTGGGCATCGGCGCCGGCATCGGCGCGATATTCGCCGCGCCCCTGGGCGGCGCGGTGCTGGCCGCCTCGATCACCTACCGTGACGACTTCGACTACCGCTGCCTGCTGCCGGGATTCATCACCTCGGGAACGGCGTACGCAGTGCTTGGTTCTTTCCTCGGCTTCGACCCCCTGTTCGGCTACATCGACGCCGAGTACCGCTTCGAAAGGGCTTGGCCGTTGTTGTGGTTCGTAGTAATCGGGACGGTCGCCGCAGCAGTCGGCTACCTGTACGCCCGGATCTTCCACGCCTCGGTGCGCATCACGCACCGGCTTCCGGGCGGGCCGGTAATCAAGCCGGCGATAGGCGGACTGCTGGTCGGCCTGCTCGGGCTCTTGATCCCCCAGATCCTCAGCAGCGGCTACGGCTGGACACAACTGGCAGCCGATCGGGGATCACTGATGCACATTCCGTTGTGGATTGTCATCGTCCTCCCGATCGCCAAAATCGTCGCCACGTCGCTTTCGATCGGCTCGGGCGGATCCGGTGGACTGTTCGGTCCCGGGATCGTCATAGGCGCCTTCGTCGGAGCCGCCGTCTGGCGGCTGGGCGAGGTGTTCGCCCTGCCGGGGGTGCCCCACGAGCCCGGCGTGTTCGTCGTGGTGGGGATGATGACGTGCTTCGGCAGTGTCGCGCGTGCGCCGCTGGCGATCATGATCATGGTTGCGGAGATGACCGGCTCGTTCTCGGTGGTTCCCGGAGCGATCCTGTCCGTCGGCATCGCGGCGTTGCTGATGTCTCGCACCAACGTCACGATCTACGAGGCGCAGCGGCTCGATCGCGAAACCGCGGCGGCCGAGCGCGAGCGTCAGATCTCCGAAGCCAGGAACGAACCCGGGAACGCTTCCTAGTCGACCGCCCCGGTAACTAGGAAGCGCTGCGCGCGCTGCTGGCGGCGTCCTTTTCGGTGGTCGAGCCCTCGTGGGTCAGTTGTCCGCCCGCAGTCTCCAGGTGCGCCCGGACAAACCACTGGAACTTTTCCAATTGGCCCGCCTGTCCGATCAAGAGGTCTTGGGTGACCGGATCGTGCTCCTCGGTCTCCTCGATGGCTCTGCGGATGTCTTCGATGACGCCGGTGTAGACCAGGTCCAGCGCCGCCAGGTGAGCCTGAACACAATCGCGGCCGACCGAATAGTCGTCCCAGGTGCGATCCTTGATGATCGCGCCGGGCGTGCCCTGCGGCGATGCGCCCAAAGCCGCGATGCGCTCGGCGACGTCGTCGGCGAAACCGCGGACCGCCTCGACTTGCGGGTCGATCATCTCGTGCACGCCGATGAAGTTGGGCCCCAACACATTCCAGTGAACGTGCTTGAGGGTCAAATGCAGATCGTTATAGGTGCTCAATTGCTTTTGCAGGAGTTCGGCGAGCCGAGCCCCCTGCTTGTCGGTCAATCCCGGAATAGTGAATGCGTCATTAGTCTCTCCTGCGTTCGCTCATAAAACTTCACGCGGCGGATACCCGGGGTCGGGGGCCGGTAATCGTCGGGCTCGACTCGATTACCGGTGGCTCAAATTGAGCGAATGTGCTGCACCGGCAGGCGCGGCCCGCGGCGCGGCTCGTACGCCAGTCCGCTGACTTCGAGCAACCGCACGACCCGGTGGCGATGCGGCCGCATCGGTTCGAGCAACTCGAGCATGCCCGTGTCGTCGACCGGGCGGCCGACCAGCGTCCAGCCGATCATCTTCGGGACGTGGTAGTCGCCGACGGACACCGCGTCGGCGTCACCGAACGCACGCTGCGCGGTCTCGGCGGCTGTCCACACCCCGACCCCCGGTAGCGACGTCAGCGCTTCCCGCGCCTGCGGCCGCGTTACCAGCCGCTCCAGTGATGCCGCCCGTTGTGCACACGTCACCACCGTCCGGGCCCGGCCGGGGTCCACGTTGGCGCGGTGGAATTCCCACGACGGGATGCTTCGCCACGCCTCGGCCGATGGCGGTACCCGCATCCCATCCGGCGCAGGTCCGGGCGGCGGTGTGCCGTACTTGGACACCAGCAGCCGCCAGGAGCGAAACGCGTCCGCGCCGGACACCCGTTGCTCGATGACCGCCGGGATCAGGGCCTCCAGAACGAGTCCGGTGCGGCCCAGGCGCAGGTGCGGGACACGCCGGTGCGCGGCCGCGACCGTCGGGTCGCGCGGCGCGAAGCCGGCTGCGTCGTCGTCCACGCCCAGCAGTGCGGGCAGCGTCTCTACGAACTCCTGCGCACCGCTCCCCCAGACCGCGCAGTAGGCGGCATTGGCGGCCACGCGACTGATCCGCGCTGTGACCGGACCGCTCGGCAATAGGCTGGTCCGCCAGATGGCGCCGTCACCGGTCAGCCGGAAGCACGGATCCCATGGTCCCCGCCGAAGCGGCGCCAGGGTATGACCCAAGCTGGCCGCCCCGGCAAACGTGACGGTGCGTACGTTCTTCACCGATCACTCCCCTGATTGACCGTCAACTGTTTCCCAGGACAGTATTGCGGTGTGATGACGCCGTTCGATAACCCGCATGCCGAACTGGCTTGGATGTTCTTGCAGAGCATCAGCGAGGACGGTGACCTGGACGAGGGCTTCGCGCTGCTCAGCGACGACTTCACTTATTGGAGCCTTTACACCCGCGTTTCTTTCGACAAGGACACCCTGCGGCGAGCGATCAATTGGCGCAAAAAAACCCTTGAGCTCACGATCGACCTGCTCCGCTGCGTCAACGAGGGAGAGACGGTGGTGGTGGAGGCCGACGCCACCGGCACTACCACCGGTGGCATCGCCTACGACAACCCGTTCGTGTGCATCTTCGAGACTCGCGACGGGATGATCGTCTCGATGCGCGAATACGGCGATACCCGCGCTCAGGACCGGGCGCTTCCCGACCCGCCGAGTCGGCTTTACTGAGCCAGGACGCTGATTTCGGCTTTGTTGGGATAGAAGGCGACGTGCCCGGCGATCGCCGCGACGGCCGGGTAGGGCTCTTCGTAGGTCCAGATCACGTCGTCGACCGTGTCGCCGCCCGCAGTGGTCACGCCGTAATAGCTGGCCGTGCCCTTGAAGGGGCAGTAGGTGCTCGTGTCGGTGCGGACCAGTCTTTCTTGCACCACGTCACCCATTGGAATGTATTGCACCGCAGGCAAAGTGGCTTCTCGCAGCTCCAGCGCCGCGGTGGTGTCCGCGATCAGCTCGCCGTTGACGCGAACCTGCACGCGTGCGTTCGCGGGTTCGATGGTGATCGGGTGTCCGGCGTTGGGTTCTTTGACTTCCGGGTGAGTCATGGTCGATTCCTCCTCAGGCGCAGCTACGTGGTCCAACACCGGTCCGCGCTCAACCCTTCCCGTCAGGGCGGTCCGAACGCGTAGCGGTGGTATTGGGACATGTCGGCCAGCGCGGGAAACAGCGACATGATGCCGCCCATAACGTGGTAGGCGCGCGGCAGCCGCGCGAAGGTGTCCGATTCGAACCACCGCATCCAGGCCAGCAGCCGGGTGCCGGGGACCGCGTCGAGGATTTCGCCGGGCCCGTTGATGCCCCAGCGCAGCGTTGATCCGGATCGGCGCACCACCGTGTTGCTCCACTGCGACTTGATGGCGAGCCGGTTGAAGGCGTCGAATTGCAGCTCGCCACCGGAGAACCGGTCGACGACCCGCCGCAGTAAGGCGATGCCGTCCTGTTCGCTGAGGTACATGGTCAGGCCCTCGGCGATCATCAGCGCGGGCCGGTCGTCGGGTATGGCTTTCAGCCAGGAAGGGTCGGTGACCGACGCCGCGACGACATGGCATTGGTCTGCGACGGGGTAGAGGCGGGTGCGCAGCTCGGCGACCTCGGGGTAGTCGACGTCATACCACTCAACTCGCGGACTCGGCTGGAGCCGGAAATAGCGGCCGTCCAGCCCGCAGCCCACGTGCAGGACGATGGCGTCGGGATGCACGGCCAAAAATTTCCGATTCCAGCTGTCGAAGTGCGCGGTACGGGACGTCACCGACGGCGAATTACGCGCCGTGATGGCCGTTTTCGTCCAGTCGTAGTCGATCCGTTGGATGATCTCCTTGGCGTAGCGGTCGCCCAGAACGGGGTTCGGGAAGTCGGCGTCCAGCGCCTTGGCGTACAGCGTCGCCAGCGTGGTCTGCGACGGTCCGTGGAGGTCGACGCGAATGCGTGCCACGCGGGCGAGCTTATTCGGCCTAAGCTTTACTGTCCTGCGTGCTTTGCGTCGTCTTCCGGGCGGTCTTCATCGCGGCCCAGAACCGGGCCGCCTCGCGGATGGATTCCTCGACCGGGCGCGGCTGCCAGCCCAGCTCGCGTTCCGCCTTGCCGTGGTCGACGGGGGCCTCGGCGCGCATCATGCGCACCGACGCCAGGCTCAGTTCGGCGTCCTTGCCGGTGAGCCGCGCCCTCAAGCTGCCCAGCGCACCGAGGGCGTACAGCATCGGCACCGAAATCGAGCGTCGCGGCGGGGGCACCCCCGCCTCGTCGGCCGCGATCCGCACCGCGTCCGTTAGCGCGATCATCCGTTCGCTGATGAGGTAGCGCTCGCCGACGCGCCCCCGTTCGGCCGCCAGAATCATGGCCCGGGCGGCATCGTCGACGCCGACGACCTCCAGCTGGATGCCGTCCATCATGAATGGCAGCTTGCCGAAGACCGCGCCGGCGATGAACGCGCCGTGCGGGGTGCGGCCCCAGTCGCCGCTGCCGTAGGTCGTCGAGACGCACATCGCGACCGCGGGCAACCCCGCCTCGGCGACGTACCGCATCACCAGGTTCTCGGCCTGCACCCGGGATTGCACGTAGGCGCTGAGCCCGCGTGAGCCGACGACGTCCTCCTCGGTCGCCACGTGCCCATGCCGGCGGCCCACCGTCGCGTAGGTGCTGGTGAAGACGAACCGGCGCAGGTTGGCCGTGACGGCGACGTCGAGCACGTTGCGCAAACCCTCGACATTGGTGCGAAACAGCGGCGACGTGTCGCGCAACCACGCGCGCGTGTCCACGACGCAGTAATACACGTCGTCGACACCGTCCATCGCCTCACGCAGGGTGGCGGTATCGAACACGTCGCCGTGAAAGCGTGTCAGCGGAAGGTCGTCGATGGCACGGGTGTTGGCGGTCGGGCGCACCATCGCACGCACGTCACATTTCTCTGATGCGCCTTTGGCGACCAGCTGCCGCGTCACGTGCGAACCGAGAAATCCGTTGGCGCCGATGACCAGTTTGGGTTTGGTACTCACCGCTGACCACCACCGTTCTCTTTCATCCAGCGCGCGGCGTCGTCGTCGAGCGTGCCCAGCTGCTGCGCCTTGCGGCACCACTTCATACCCGCCCGCAGGAAGCGCAGCGGGTTGTAGATGTCCTCTTGACGGCACCACTGACCGTCGCCGGCGTAGGTGACGATGGAGATGTTCGTCGCGCTGATGACGGTGCCGTCACCGGGGTCTTTCATCGGGTTGTCCAGTTCGCAGATGATCCGGCCGGTCGACTCGTCGATGACCGACCACAGCGACGGGAAGGCGACCATGTGGCTGCCCGGGAAGGTCGTCATCGTTCGCTGGATCCAGGTGCGGACCTCTTCGCGGCCGTGCATGGTGCCCATCGCATGCTCGATGTACTCGACGTCCGGCGTGTATTGCTCGACCCAGGCGTCCCAGTCCCTGATCTCGGCGGCCCGGGCCACCGTCTCTTCGAATTTCTCGAAGGCGGCGGACAATTCGCTGCGAGAAAACGAGGGAGTGGTCGACGGAGTGGTCGAGGAAGTGGTCATCGTGCGGCGGACCCCTGCCTGAGATTCGGTTTTGGCGCAACGTGGCGGCTCATCGGCGGAGTGTAGCCTGGGCTTCACTGAAGCCGGGTAGGAGGACAAGCAATGACAACGCAGAAAGCAATACTCGCCGGCGGCTGCTTTTGGGGCATGCAAGAGCTGATCCGCAGACAGCCGGGTGTGGTATCGACCCGGGTCGGCTACTCGGGCGGGGACGTCCCGAACGCGACGTACCGCAACCACGGCACACACGCCGAGGCTATTGAGATCGTCTACGACCCGGCGGTCACCGATTACCGGGCGCTGCTGGAGTTCTTCTTCCAGATTCACGATCCGACAACGAGGAATCGGCAGGGCAACGACCGCGGAACGAGTTACCGATCCGCCATCTTCTACACCGACGACGAGCAGAAGCGCATCGCGCTGGACACCATCGCCGACGTCGAGGCGTCCGGCCTGTGGCCGGGCAAGGTCGTGACCGAGGTCAGCCCGGCCGGGGAATTCTGGGAGGCCGAGCCGGAGCACCAGGACTATCTGCGGCGCTACCCCAGCGGGTACACCTGCCACTACGTGCGGCCCGGCTGGAAGCTGCCGCGGCGGGCATCCTCAACGTTGGGCGCGGACAACTGACGGCGGCTTCAGCGCCGTCGCACCACGATTCGCCCGCCATCCTTCGGGGTGTAGGCAACACCGCGACCGTGCCACCGCTCCCCCGGCGCGGTGGTGGTCTCAATGGTGAAGTGGCCCAAAACCGTTCGCAGCACCACGTCCATCTCCATGTTGGCGAACGCCGCCCCCAGACACCGCCGCGCGCCACCGCCGAACGGAATCCACGCGAACGCGGATGGCTTGTTTCCGATGTGCCGCTGCGGGTCGAAGCGGTCCGGGTCGGGAAAGACGGCGGGGTCGTCGTGGATCTGCGCGATGCTCACCAGCAGTGAGTCCCCGCGGGGAATGACCCACTCCCCTAGTTGGAACACCGGCGGGTAGACGCGGCGGGCGGCGAAGTCGATGACCGTCCTGGCCCGCTGGACTTCCAGAATCGTCGCCTGACGTAGCTCGTCGCCCCCGCTGTCAGCCTCCTCGACCAGGGCCGCCAGCAGGTCGGGGTGGCGGCTCAACCGCTCGAACGCCCAGCCCAGCGTGGAGGCCGTTGTCTCGTGCCCCGCGGCCAGCAAGGTGAGCAGTTCGTCACCAATGTCCTTGCGGGACATAATTGTCCCGTCGTCGTAGGTGCTGCGCAGCATCAGCGCGAGCACGTCGGTGCGGTCGGCGAAATGCGGGTCCGCCCGCTCGGCATCGATGAGCCTGTCGATGACGACGTCGTACTGGCGGCGCCACGCATCCAGCCGGCCCCACGGGCTGTAGCGCCCATAGTTCCGTGTGGGCTTCGGCATCGCCGCCATGCGCGAGCCCAGCGTGACCCACGGCGGGATGAGGCGGCGCAGCTCGTCAAGCTCGGCGCCCTCGGCCCCGAAGACCGCGCGCAGGATGGCGTTCAGCGTGATGTGCATCATCGACGGCAGCGTTGCGAACGGCCGGCCCTCCGGCCATCCGGCCGTCTCGCGCAGCGTCTCCTCTTCGATGATGGCCTCGTAGTTCTTCATGCTCTTGCCGTGGAACGGCGGGGCCAGCAGGCGGCGCCGCCGGCGGTGCTCGTCGCCGTCGAGCGCGAAGATGGACCCGGTGCCGAACAGCCGGCTCAGATTGGGCTGAATGTTGCCGAGTTCCTCCGGGCTGGTGGTGAAGATCTGCTTCGCGAGCTGCGGGTCGGCCACCACCACGACCCGGCCGTAAATCGGGAGGTTCAGCGTGAAGACTCGCCCGTTGCGGCGGGCCAGCCGCTGGATCATCCCCCGCCGTGACATCGCAAAACCCATCCCCACCAAGAACTTCGGAAGGCGGACCGCCGGGGGCAACCTCACGGCGGCGGGCGCGGCGGTGGCTACTTCGCTCATGACGGTGACGCTCCCAATTTCTCCCGGGTGGTACGACGGTGTACCGCATGCCTTTCCCGGCACGGTACTCTGTGGTACCAGAGCTGACAAGGTGCCGTACTGACCGAAAGGGGTGCCGGCCGTGATTGCAGCGGTGCGAGCGGCCGCCGGCGATGCGGCGATCGGCCCGTCGGCTGAGCCAGATGCATTCCGGCTGCGCCTGCTCGACGGCCTCGCGGCCTCGATCACCGAGCGTGGCTACCGCGCGAGCACGGTCGCCGACATCGTCCGTAACGCGCGCACATCCAAGCGGACGTTCTACGACCGGTTCGCCAGCAGGGAGGAGTGTTTCCTCGAGCTGCTGCGAGCCGATGTCGAAAAACTGGGCGAGCGCATCGCCGCGGCTGTCGATCCGCAGGCTGATTGGCACCGGCAGATCAGTCAGGCGGTCGACGCCTATGTCGGGCATATCGAATCGCGGCAGGCGATCACCCTGAGCTGGATTCGGGAACTCCCCTCGCTCGGTGCCGTCGCCCGCCCCGTCCAGCGTCGCGGCCTGCAGCTGTTGTCCAGCCTGCTGATCGATCTCAGTGCCAGCCCGGGGTTCCAGCGTGCCGAGCTGCCACCGCTGACGCCGCCGCTGGCCGTGATCCTGCTGGGTGGTCTGCGTGAACTGACCGCGCTCGCCGTCGAAGACGGCCGTCCCGTGCGGGAGATCGTCGAGCCGGCCGTGGACGCGTCCATCGCCCTGCTCGGCCCGCGAGTTTAGGCTCATCGCAGACCCCTCAGCGAATTGGAGACTGCGATGCGGCTATCGACCCGAAACCAGCTCAAAGGCACCGTCACCGAGGTGGATCTCGGCAGTGTGATGGCCATCGTGAAGGTCAAGCTCGACGGCGGCGATCAGATCGTCACGTCCTCGATCACCAAGGACGCCGCGACGGACCTCGGTCTCAAGGTGGGCCAGCCGGCGACGGTGTTCATCAAGTCCACAGAGGTCACCATCGGCGTCGAGTAGCTGACGCGCGGCAGCTTTCGGGTTTCGCGACACTGAAACCACACACACGAAACGCCGGAAAATGCCGCAGCAGTTCATATTTCGGCGCGCAGGAAGGCGCGGAGCCGGTCGAGCACCAGCTCGGGCGCCTGCTCGACGATCCAGTGGCCGACGCCGTCGACCAGTTCGACCTCGAAATCGCTTATCCGGTCGGCATATCCGTTGAGCAAGTCCGGGACGAGCACCGGATCCTCGGTGCCGGTCAGCCAGCGGACCGGGACGTCGACACGAGCTTTGTCGTATTCGCCGCGCAGCCAGCGCGCCAACTCCCTGGTCTGGAAGGTGCGATACCACCGCGAACCTGCCACCGCATGCCCGGGCTCGCGCATGCAGTCGATGTAGAAACGCACGTCCTCGTCGGGCGCCAGGAAGCCCCCACCCACCCACGACGCCAGGGCCCGGTAGAAGCGGGCGCTGGGATCGCTGATCAGCCGCGGCCCGATCACCGGCAGCAGGATGGGGATCTGGTACCAGAACCGCCACAGGTTGCGGACCAGCGACAGGTCGCGCTGCACCCACGGCGCCACGGTGTTCATCCCGAAGAACCCGCTCACCTTCTCCGGATGGCGCAGCATCATGATGAACGCGACGGGGCCGCCCCAGTCGTGGGCGACGAGCTTGACCGGCGCGACGCCCAAGCGGTCCAGCACGCCGGCCAGGTCGTCGGCCATGTCGTTCTTGCGATAGCTCGACCGGGGAGCCGAACTCCAGCCCGCGCCGCGCAGGTCGGGACACAGCACCCGGTAGCCGTCGGCGGCCAGCGGACCGATCACCTCGTGCCACTCCCACCAGTTTTGGGGAAAGCCGTGCACCAGCATGACCGGGGGTCCACCGGCCGGCCCCGCGTCCGCGACGTGGATCGTGACACCATTTCCCAGATCCACGTACCTGTGTTCGACACCGTCCAGGACGGGCATAGTGACCATGTCTACAGAACCTAGCGCTACGCGAGGAACCGCTCGACGTATGGTGCGAATCGGGCACGCAGACCGTCCTCGGTCAGCCCGAACATCTCGCACGAGGTTTCGACGTTGCCGAGCCGGCCGCGTCGGTGGCCTTCCAGGTAGCCGGTGACAGCCGTCCGTACTTCCTCCGTGAAAGGCTCACCGGCCAGGGCGTACACGCAATCCGCGACGCCGGGTTCGTCGGCCATGAAGTCGTCGAATCGGAGATCGATCGAGCGGTCCGGCCCGATGACGCCGCGGTCGCGGACGAGCGTGGTGAGCATGCGTTCGAGACGGTCGATCCAGGACGCCGCGATCTGCACCACGGGCACCGCTGACCGGTGCATCCGTGCGGAGTAGGTGATCATTGCGATCATCGACAGCGCCACCGGCACCGGGTCGCGGTGCGTGAACACGACGATGCTGCCGGGGAAGACCCGATCCAGCACCGGCACCTGCTCGAGATGTTGCGGTGACTTCAGCAGCCAGCGCCGCCCCCCGCGCAGGAACTGCATCGCCTTGAGTTGCCTGGCGAGGTATTCGTAGTGCGGCGTCTGGTCGTGGGACTGGTAGTACTCGCGCCAGCGCGGCACGTCGCCGAGCGTCTCGAAGAGCATCGTCGAGAAGTCGTTGGCGAGCAGTTGGATCTCTTCGTGCACGTGGTCGGTGGTCATCTCGTGCATCAGCGGGAAATAGGGCATCACGGTGTTGATCACCCCGACCCCGACGTCCATCCGCGTCCGCCGCGGGTCCGGCTCGATCCCCGCCTCGGCGGGCAACGGGAACGGTTCGACGCTTTCCCAGTAAGGCATGGTGCGGAAGGTGGGCGGCGCCGCCAGCAGGTTGTGCAGGTGGGTGGTGCCCGTGCGGGGCAGGCCGGCGATCACCACCGGTGGTTGCAGTTCTATGTCGTCGATCTCGGGATGGCGGCTGACCAGGTCGGCCAGCAGCAGGCGGTTCTTGAGCAGCTGCAGCAGTTGCGCGTAGAAGTTGACCGTTCCGGCCGCGTGCAGCCCGTCGATCTCCCGCAGGGCGGCGAGATAGACGTCCAGCCGTTGTCGGTAGTCGTCGGGTCCGAAATCGTGCAGGCCGGTGTCGGCGCTGGCTTGCGCGTGCAGCGCGTCGGCGTCCAGCGGACAGGCCGGGGCCATCGTGGCCATCATGTCGAGGATCTGCCGGGCTTCCGGACTGAACCGCGGCGAGGCGAGGTCGTCGAGACGGACTGCGTTCACGGCGACTTATGTTACTTTCAGTTTCGTAATGGCAGTGGATTTTGGGCGACCCCGCGACCCCCGTATCGACGGTGCGGTGCTGCGCGCAACCGTCGAACTGCTCGCCGAAACCGGTTACCCCGGGTTGTCCGTCGCCGCCATCGCCGAACGGGCCGGCACCAGCAAGCCCGCGATCTACCGCCGCTGGCCGAGCAAGGCGCACCTGGTGCACGAGGCTGTCTTTCCGATCGGCGCCGCGACCGCGATCCCGGATACCGGATCACCGCCCGACGACCTGCGTGAGATGGTCCGCCGCACGACGGCCGTGCTGACGACACCGGCCGCGCGCGCGGCGCTGCCGGGACTGGTCGGGGAGATGGCGGCGGATCCCAGTTTGCACTCGGCGCTGTTGGAGCGGTTCGCCGGCGTCATCTCCGGCGGCCTCGCCGAGTGGCTGGTGAGCGCCGCGACCGCGGGCTGGGTCCGGACCGACGTGACCGCGGCGGACCTGACCGAAGCGGTTGCCGGCATCACGCTGCTGGGCCTGCTCACCCGCGCACAGGAACTCGACGCGGCGTGGGTCGATCGCACCACCGGGTTGCTCCTGAAAGGAATAAGCGCATGACGCACGAGTCGACTGCCGCGTGGCGCGAACTGCTCGACGTGCTCGGCTCGCTTGATCGTTCGTTCCTCGACGGAGATCGCGCGGTGACCGACGACCGGCACGTCGCCGACGGCTACCGCACGCTGGCCACCACCCTGGGCGTGGCGTTCGACACCTATCTGTTCACCGAGCCGGGCCGGCCGCAGTTCGTCGCGGTCAACACGCCGTTCCGCCGTGACCGCCGGTGGGGCGGCGACAACACCGACGCCTACTATTTCATCTGCCCGGTGGATCCAACGCGCCGCTATCGAATCAGCGGGAACACCGGTGACAGCGTGTACTTCTCGGTGACTGCCTACAACGAGCCGTCACCCGGCGCGTGGTCGGACAAGGTCGTTGCGATCGTCCGCGACAGCGATCTGGACGTCGACGCCGACGGCAACTTCTCCTTCGAGTTCGGCCCCACGCCCGACGCCGCCGTGCTGATGACCCGTGACTACCAGGCCGATCCGCTGGCCGGCCGCCCGGTCACCTGGCGGATCGAGGCGCTCGACGAGCCCGACCCGATACGACACGGTGACGCGGAAACCGCCGCGCGGCTGCGGGCGACCGCGACGTGGTTGCGCACCATGTTCGCCATCGTGCCGCTGGCGGTCGGGTCGCGCGCCGACGACCAGCATGCACTGGGACACGAGACCGCGCACGCCGCAAACGAGTTCGCCGATCCCTACCAGGTGCCCGACGCCAACTTCGGCTGGTCGGCGCGCGACGCGTGCTATTCCTACGGCAGTTTCGTGCTCGACGACGACGAGGCGCTGGTCATCACGCACCGGCCCCCGCCGTGCCGGTTCTGGAACCTGGTGGTGTGGAACCAGTTCATGACCACCTACGGAGCCTCTGAGGGCCCCGACGCCCGTTGCTCGGTGAACGGCCACAGCGCTGTGACCAATAGCGATGGCTCGGTGACGATCGTGTTGACCCGCGGGATGACGGCTCACCCGAATTCGCTGACGGCGCTAGGCTATCCGCGTGGCAACCTTGCTTTCCGGTGGTTCCTGGCCGATGGGGTGCCGACGCGCCCCGAGGTGAAACTCGTGAAGGTATCGGAAGCGCCGAAAGACGTGCACTGAGCCTAAGTCTCGCCGGCCAGCTCGATGGCCCGGCCCAGCGTGTGCA
>Ga0116219_10003296_pt1 | contig 12896 bp, 13 predicted proteins | sample Sb_taG_4_FD_91019 | JGI IMG/M metagenome (GOLD analysis project Ga0116219, IMG submission 91019) | Peat soil microbial communities from Weissenstadt, Germany - Sb_50d_6_BS metaG | ecosystem: Environmental > Terrestrial > Soil > Wetlands > Peat | place: Germany: Weissenstadt | collected 2010-09-21
GCTTCCACCAGGTTCGACAGCTCACCTTCGATGACCTGTCGGGCCAAACCCACGCTCGACGCGGCGGCGCTCACCGCCGAGCGCACCAGCGCGATCGGGTTCGGGATGTGCCCGGCCGCTGCAGCAGTTCGATCGGGCGGCTCTTTCGGCGCCGGAGCATACATCGGGTTCATCGAACGGCGTTTCGGGTCGGGGGTCAGCGCATCGGCGATCATCTGGAAACCGGCTACGCCGTCGACCACGCTGTGGTGCACCTTCGTGTACAAGACGAACCGACCGCCTTCGAGCCCATCGATCAGGTACGCCATCCACATCGGGCGGGACCGGTCGAGTGGTTGCGCATGCAGGTCGCCGACGAGCCTCCACAGCTCATCCCGACCGGCGCCCGGCGGCAGCGACCTGCGCTGAATGTGCTCACCCAGGTCGACAGTTTCGGCCTCGCGCCACACCCACATGCCGCCGGTGTCCAAGCCACGATGCGGGTAGCGACGAAGTCGCTCATCCAGCTCGACGTTGGCGTCCAGTGCCTCCCGATACAGTCCGTCGACAAACCCCGGACCCGCCTTCTCCGGTGGCGACAGGATCAGCACAGCGGCGACGTGCAGCGGGTTGGACAGCAACTCCGCCGTCATCATCGCGACGTCGAACGGGTCGAGCGGATCCACGGCAGACCCCAATCTTTAACCGCATCGTGCGACTGGGACCACATTAGCGTTCGTCCGGCACTACCTCAGCCGAAACCGGCGGCCCGACAGCCGGCGCCAAACCGGCGGTCGCTGTGCCAGATGAACGCCCAGGCGTCACGGGGCTGACGGTCCGGTCCGGTCGGACCTCCTTGCAGGCGAAGTGCCGGTAGAAGATCCGCCGGTTCACCCTAGCGGCCCGCAGGATGTTCTCGATCGGATCGCACATCCGCGGTGCACCGGTCGGCCGCATATGCTCGCCGCGAGGGTGGGCGCCACAACACAGGGAGCACGGTGATGGATCTCGGATTACAGGATGCTGCGGTCGTCGTGACCGGGGGTACCGCGGGCATGGGACGCGCGACCGCGGAATGTTATGCCCAGGAAGGCGCTCGGGTGGCGGTCCTGTCGAGGACCCGGAGCGCTCTGGATGAGACGGTGGCGGCGTTGCAGTCGGCCGGCAGTCCGGATGCCGTTGGTATCGCGACGGATCTGTCCCGGCCCGACAGTGTCGAGGCCGCGTTCGAACAGATCGGGTCCCGGTGGGGTCTGCTGAACGTCCTGGTGAACACGGTCGGTCCCGGCGCGAGCATTGTTGGCGAGTTCGACGACCTTGATGACAACACGTGGGACGAGGCGTTCGATCTGATGACCCTGGGTGCGGTCCGCACCTGTCGTGCGGCGCTGCCGCTTCTGCGTAAGGCGCAATGGGCCAGAATCGTCAACGTGTCGGCGCATTCGGTGCAGCGCCAATCGCCGAGGCTGATCGCCTACACCGCCGGCAAAGCGGCCCTGACCAGTCTGACGAAGAATCTCTCTCAGACGCTCGCCACGGAAGGCATCTTGGTGAACACGGTGTCGCCCGGCAGCTTCCTGACCGCTCAGATTCGCGACTACCTCAGAGACGAGATGACGGGTCGGGGTCTCGATCCCGAGGATCCCGTGGACGTTGCCGTCGTCTTGGAGGAGATGTTCGGCGATGCGCTGGGCCAGCTGGGCCGAGCTGGTCTGCCCGAAGAGATCGCGCCGATGATCACGGTGTTGGGTTCTCGCCGCAACACGTACACCACCGGCGCGGACCTCAACGTCGATGGCGGGTCCGACTTCCGATAGGGCAACCCTGCATCGTTGGTCTGCGCTCAGGTGTTCACCTGCGGCCGCTGCCGGTCGGGATGACGACTATATGAGGTGGCGGCGCAGGACCTTGCCGCCCGCGTTGCGTGGCAGCGCTGTGATCAGCTCGATCACGCCCGGCACCTTGAACGGGGCGAGCCGCGCGCGGGCGTGGGCCCGCAGTTCGTCGGTCGACGGGGGCGCGCTCGGGTCTTTCGCGACGATCACCGCCTTCACGGTTTCGCCGTAGCGGCGGTCGGGCACGCCCACGACCGCCACTTCCCGCACTCCGGGGTGCGACAGCAGCGCCTTTTCGACCTCGACGGGGTAGATGTTCTCGCCGCCACGCACGATGCGGTCGTGGAGGCGCCCATGCAAGGTCAGGTAGCCCTCGTCGTCGATGCTCCCGAGGTCGCCCATGCGCCGCCAGCCGTCGGTGTCGGTGACGAACGTGTGGGGGGCTCGCACGGTGACCTCACCGATGCCGTCGTCGTCAGGGTCCTCGATGCGTAGCTCGACCCCGGCGACCGCGCGGCCGACCGTGGCAAGCAGGTCGGGTCGGTCGGCCAGGCCGCGCACGTGGTCGTGGCGGGTGAGCGCCGTGACCGGACTCACCTCGGTTTGGCCGAAGATCTGCAGGAACTCGACATCAGGCAGCGTTGCGAGCGCTTCGCGCAACATGGCGGGATCGATGGGGGCCGCGCCGTACTGCAGCACCTTCGGCCGGGCATCGGCCAGCGCACCCTCGGCCAAGAGGAGATCGATCATCGTCGGAACGAGCAGCACGTGGGTGACGCCGAGCCGACCTGCCTCCCGCCAGCCCTCGACGCTGAACCACGCCTGGGGGATGACGGTCGCCCCCCGGCCGAGGGCCGTGAACGTCATCGTGACACCGGCGGTGTGATGCAACGGCGAGGCGGAGCAATACCGGTCGCCGGGGCCGAAACCCATTACCGAGCCGTAGATCGCCACCCTCGCCGCGAGAGCGCCCTGGCGCATGAGGATCGGCTTGGGCGCGCCGGTCGTCCCCGAGGTGTGGACGATGACCGCGACGTCGTCGGCCCCGCAGGTTGCCTCGGGCACCCGCCCGGACGAGGGAGGCTCGTCGAGGACGTGCACCTGGGTGCCGGCCCGGCGGGCGATGTCGGTGGCGAGCCCGACGTGTTCGGGGGTGGCCACCAGGCCGGGACCGGCGAAGGCCCCCACCGCCGCAGCCAAATCGGTCGGCGGCAACCGTGTGCCGAGAGGTGCGAGGGCACGCCCCGAGAGGGCGGCACCCACGGCCAGCGCGACAGCGGTCGGTGTCTCGTCGATGAGTGCCGGAATCCCGGCACCGCGAGAAAACCCGCATGCTGCGAGCCACTCGGCCGCGCCCCCGCCACGACGCAGCAACTCGTCGCCGGTCCATGCGACGTCGGTGGTGAGGACCGCAATACGGTCCGACCCCAGCCACAGTGCGCGGGCCAGCTCGTTCCAGGTCGTCATATCGACGAGAGGCTACTCGACGAAGCCGTCGCGGCGACGGCCACAACGGGGCCGATCCCCACGCCAGGTGAAGCTCTTGACGCCTCGGTTTTCACCGGGTCCGGTCGGAGCTCCCCGTCAACTCACGTGTGTCGCGCCGGCCTGCACGGCCCCGATCAGGCTGGCGGCATCGGGTTCGCGGGTGACGATTGTCGGCACTCCGGCGCTGATGCCGAACAGTGCATATCCGATTCCGCCGGCGCGAGGTTCGCCGCGTGGTTGACCAGCGCACGCTGACTCAGCAAGGCACCTTTCGGTCGCCCGGTAGTGCCCGAGCTGTAAATCACCAGCGCGGTGTCGGCCTCGTCGACCTCCGCGTCGGTCTGCACGGGCGACGCTGCGGCGAAGGGGATTTCGAGGCACGCCGGGTGATTCTTGTCCAGGAATGCCACGCGGTCTCCGAGCCGCACACCGGCGGCCCGCAGCGCCCCGGCCGTCCGACGGATCCGGGATACCCAGTCAGCCCAGGACTCTGTGACACGCGGTCACACCCGAGCGCGCCACGGCGGCCCAGAGGTTAACCCGTCAGAGGATGGAGTCGATCATCGTTCCGCCATCACTGGCGGCCTGCGGAGTCGCGTTGTTGTTCTGCCGGAAGTCAATGAAGGCCGACAGCCCAGTCGACGTGTTGAGCAGCTCGCTGAACGCGCCGAGGACTGGAATCGCGCCCTGCTGTCCTGACACGTCGGCGGTGTAGTCGATGGAGGCCTTCTGCTGGAACCTGGCGCTTTGCGGCGTTGTCGTGATGGGCGCGCTCAAGTCCCTCATGTTGGTCAAACCGGACGACGCGGCGTACTGATTCATGTTGGCCTGCAGCGCGGCGACGACATCCGTTCCGCCGGCCTGTTTGACCGCGACGCGCGTCTGGGCACTGCCGTCGGCGTTGTTGAGCGCCACCCAGTCCGCGCCCCGGTTGCCGAGCGTCCAGCCGGGCGCGGGCGAGATCGAGACGCCCTGTGCGATGTCGATCGGGTCGGCCGACGTGAGCGCCACGCCCCCGGTTGCGCCGGTGCTGCCGGCGAAGACGATGACCGCGGTCACGGCAGTGGCGATGGCGACCGCCCGCAGCAGGCGTCCGGGCCGTACCGGTGTCGACGATGTGGTCATGGTTTGCGCTCCTGTCGATTCGGGCGGTTCCCGATCCGCCGCTGGATCCAGCGTCGCAGCGTGACACAAGGAAGTCCAAGCCCAGACTGAAATGAGCCGATACATCCGGCCTATCGACCGGGGCAGTGAACCCCGCCGCTCGTATGCCAGCATGACTGCCATGGTGAACGCCGACCGCGCCCAGTCCCGCACCTTCATCGTCACGGGAGCCGCATCCGGAATCGGGCTGGCCACGGCGCGGCGGTTACTGGCCGAAGGCGGCACCGTCGTCGGCGCTGACCTGGCGCCGGCACCCGACCTCGGCCCACACTTCCATTTCGGGACCGCCGACGTCACCGACGAGGCCGCGATCGCCGCGGTGCTGGCCGCCGTGCCCGGTCGCCTCGATGGGGTCTTCCACGCCGCCGGCGTGGCCGGGGGCGGGCCCGTCCACCTGCTGGACCGGGCCGAGTGGAACCGGGTGATAGGGATCAACCTGACCGGCACCTTCCTGGTGGCCAAGGCGGCGCTGGCCCGAATGATCGAGCAGCCGCGCGTCGACGGGGAGCGGGGGTCGATCGTGACCGTCGCGAGCATCGAGGGCCTGGAGGGCACCGCGGGCGGCAGCTCGTACAACGCGGCCAAGGGCGGCGTCGTGTTGCTCACCAAGAACATCGCGCTCGACTACGGACCGAGCGGCATCCGGGCGAACGCCATCTGCCCCGGCTTCATCGAAACCCCCATGGCCCAAAGCATTTTCGACCTGCCGGGGATGGAGGAGCCGCTGGCCTCCATCACGTCCGCGCATGCCCTGCAACGGCTGGGCCGGCCCGAGGAGGTGGCGGCCATGGCGGCGTTTCTGCTGTCGCCCGACGCGTCCTTCGTCAGCGGTCAGGCCATCGCCGTCGACGGCGGCTACACCGCCGGCCGCGATCACGGCGTCGTCAAACTCTTCGGCTTTCCCCAATAGCGCCTAAGATTCGCGCATGGTCACTCCTGACGAAGCGATGGCGGCAATCCGGGGCACCGGGGGAGCGCAGCCGGGCTGTCGCGCATTGCACGCCAAAGGCACCCTGTACCACGGCAGGTTCACCGCCAGCCCGGATGCCGCCGCGCTCTCCCGCGCGAAGCACCTGGACGGGTCGGCGGTCCCGGCGGTGTTCCGGTTCTCCAACGGGTCGGGAAACCCCGCCCAGCCCGACGGCCTGCCCGGGGTGCGGGGAATGGCGGTGAAACTGACCCTGCCCGATGGGACCACCACCGATGTGTCGGCGCAGACTGCAGGGCTGTTCGTCTCGAGCACGCCGGACGGATTCATCGACCTGTTGAGGGCGATGCGTCCCGGTCCCACGATGCCGCTGCGCATGGGCACGTACTTCGTCACCCATCCACGGCTGTTCGGCGCGCTGCCCATCCTGCGTGACGCCAACCGGGTTCCGGCGAGCTACGCCACCGTTGAGTACCACGGGCTGCACGCCTTCCGCTGGATCGCCGCCGACGGCAGCTCCCGATTCGTCCGTTACCACCTGCGCCCCGTGGCGGGCGAGGAGTTCCTGTCGGGATCGGCCGCGCGGCGCAAGGATCCCGACTTCCTGCACCACGAGCTCAATCACCGCCTGACGGGCGGTCCGGTCCGGTTCGACTTCGTCGTGCAGATCGCCGGGCCGAACGACTCGACGGTCGATCCGTCTGCGGCCTGGCGCAGTACCGAGAAAGTCATCGCCGGCAACTTCGAGATCACCGGCCTCGACACCGAGCGCGAGCACGGCGACGACATCGTCGTGTTCGATCCGATGCGGGTGACCGACGGCATCGAACCCTCCGACGACCCGGTCCTACGGTTCCGGACCCGTGCGTATTCGGCGTCGGTGAAGCTCCGCACGGGCGTGGACCGCGGTCCCGAAGCGGCGCCCGCCTGACCGAGGGCCTTCGGCTCCAAATCCGGCGGCAGACTAAGTTTTCCTTGGTGCTGCTTTCCCAGATGCTTGTGATCGGCTTGGCCGGGTTCGGCGCCGGTGCCATCAATGCGCTCGTCGGATCCGGCACCCTCATCACGTTCCCGACGCTCGTCGCCCTCGGCTACCCGCCGGTCACCGCCACGATGTCCAACGCGGTCGGCCTGGTGGCCGGCAACGTGTCGGGCACCTGGGGGTACCGCGCCGAACTGGGCGGCCAGTGGAACCGCCTGCGCTGGCAGATCCCGGCATCGTTGGCGGGCGCGGTGCTGGGCGCCTTCCTGCTCCTGCATCTGCCCGAGAAGGTGTTCGCCGAGGTCGTTCCGGTGCTGCTGATCCTGGCGCTGGTGCTGGTGATCGCGGGGCCGCGGATCCAGTCGTGGACGGCCCAGCGAGCCGAGGTGGCGGGACGCTCACCCGAGCACATCACGCCGGGACGAATGGCGGTACTGGTATTCGGGACGTTCGCGGTCGGGGTCTACGGCGGCTACTTCACCGCAGCCCAGGGCATTCTGCTGGTCGGCGTCATGGGTGCGTTGCTGCCGGAGTCGGTGCAGCGGATGAACGCGGCCAAGAACCTCATGACGCTGGTGGTGAATGTCGTTGCGGCGGTGAATTATTCGTTATTGGCCTTCGATCGGATCAGCTGGCCGGCCGCCGGGGTCATCGCGGCCGGCTCGCTGGTCGGTGGATTCATCGGGGCGCGTTATGGACGCCGGCTCTCGCCGAAGGCGTTGCGCGCCATCATCGTGGTGGTCGGCCTGATCGGGCTGTACCGCCTGCTCGCGCTGGCGTGACGTCAGCTCAGTCGGCTGCCCCATGTCACCAGCGAGCGGCCGACCCGAGCGCGGAGTCGACGGTCGGGTGAATCGGCAGCACGGCGTTGAGCCCGCATGCGTCGACGATCCGGGTGACGATCGGCTCGTGGCTCACCAGCCGCAAGTCGATGCCGCGGTCCCGGCAACGTTGCGCCTCCTCGGCCAGTACCGCGAACGCGCAGCAACCCATGAAGTCCAGACCCGTGACATCGACGATGAACGGTCCGGGCGCAATGACGACGCCGGCGGCCTCGCTGACCAGCTGACGCCAGGTGTGCTCGTTGCACGCGTCGATCTCGCCCCCCGCATTGATGACCACCGCCGGGCCGTTGCGATCGGTGGTCGCGCGCAGCGTGCTGGTGTGGTCGCCCAGTTCGTAGACCAGCCGCGTGCTGAGCGTCAAAGGCGTGCTGGACATGGTTTCCGTAATGACCAAACTCATGATGGGCTCCTTAATCAACCGGAGCTATCGACGCCGGGATGGATGCCCGTCCTGTTATCTGAAGACAGACGTTAGAGAAGTGAGTATCTCGTTTATATAACGAGACAGGGCGGTCTGTCTATACGGCGCGAGCTAAGAGTATGGTGAGGCTCGCCATGGCCACTCCCGATGTCGCGACGCCCGTCGTTTCGGCTCGTGAACGGATCGTGGCCGCGGCCTACGAACTGTTCAGTCGGCGTGGGATACGCGCTGTCGGCACCGACGAGGTAATCGAGCGGGCCGGTGTCGCCAGGGCAACCCTTTACCGTCACTTCGCGGCCAAGAACGACCTGGTCCTGGCTGTGCTGCAGCGGCGGGAAGAGGTCTGGACGCACGGTCTGATCGAGGAACAGTCACGGCAACGGGGCGACACGCCGGAGCAACAGTTGCTGGCGATCTTTGACGTGATGCACGACTGGTTCCACCTCCGCGACGGCTGCGAGGGTTGCTCGTTCATCAACGTGCTCCTCGAGTTGGGGGCGGATCATCCGGTCGGGCAGGCCTGCGTCGCGCACATCGATCACGTGCGCGACATCGTGCGCAAGCGGGCCGTCGCGGCGGGGCTGACCGACGTCGAGGACTTCGCCTGGTCGTGGCACATCCTGATGAAAGGCGCCATCATCCTGGCCGCCGTGGGTGACCAGGACGCCGCTTTGCGGGCCCGCAAGATGGCGTGCGCCCTCATCGACAACCACCGGCCGATCTCGGCGGCGGACGCCGGCGAGGCGGTGGGTTAGCCGGCCGCAGGTTTCACGCGGCGTCGGCCGCGGTGGTGCCGGTCTTGCGGTAGTGCTCTTCCTCGAGTTCGGCGATCGTGCGAGCGGTGCGCTCGCGCAGCGCGAAGGCGGCGATGAGGCCGAACACGATCGCGACGACCAGCGCCACCCAGGAGAACCGCTCCAACCAGCGTTCGGCGGCCATGCCTGCGAAGTACACCACGGCGGTCGTGCCGCCCGCCCAGCAAATGGCACCCGACACGTTGGCGGCCAGGAAACGCGGGTAATGCATCTTCAGGGCTCCGGCGAGCGGCCCGGCGAATATCCGCAGCAGCGCGATGAAGCGGCCGAAGAAGACCGCCCGAACTCCCCACCGATTGAACAGCCTTTCGGCGAGCGCGACGTGCCCGGGACCGAAGTGCTTCGGGAACCGGCGGCCGAGCCGGTCGAACAGCGGCATGCCGTACCGGCGTCCGATCGTGTAGCCGATGGAGTCGCCGACCACGGCGCCGACCACCGCGGCGACGCCGACGCCGATCGGATTGACCGCCAGGTCGTGCTGTGACGACATGAGCGCGGCGGTGACCAGCACGATCTCGCCGGGAAGCGGGACGCCCAGGCTCTCGACCCCGACGACACCGCAGACCACCAGGTAGACCGCGAGCGGGGGGACCGAATGCAGCAACGCCTCCACGTTCATGTGTCAAGGATGCCTGACCGGCGGATACCGCGCGCCATAATCTCCTCGCCTGGCGAGCCGAGCGGTTCCAACCGCGGACGCTTCGGCTCTCGCCCGTCGGCCGACGAACGGCCCCGCATCCGGCGCCACACCCACGGGAAGAAACTGCCTTGCGTCCAGCGCAGGTGCCCGTAGGCGCTGGCGGGCAACGACAGCCGCCCGCCCCCGGGGCTTGGGTTGGCCCAATCATGGCTGCTGCCAGGCAGATTCAGCGCCTCGGCGGCCGCGGCCGCGAACAGGATGTGCCCTCGGGTGGACGCGTGCACGCGGTCGATGTCCCAAGTGTCCAGTTCGCGCATCGAGGCCGCGCTGTACAGGTCGACGAGCCGGAACCCGTAGCGATCGACAGCCGCGTGGATCGCCGCGTTGATGCCGGCCAGCCGTCCCGACACCAGGCGCCCGAGTGGCAGGAATCGCGCGACGTTGGGGAAGGTCGTCGTCACCACGGTCGCGCCCGAATCGGCGAGGGCGGCGTAGAGGTCCTCCAAGTCGCCAAGGGCGGGGCGGAACGACCCTCCGGGCTGGATGACGTCGTTCATCCCGACGCACACGGTGATCAGGTCCGGTCGCATCGCCAGCGCCGGCGGCACCTGTTCGCTGAGCACGTGGGCGATCCGCTTGCCGCGGATCGCGAGGTTGGCGTAGTGCAGGCCCGGGTGGAGCGCGTCGATCATCGCGGCGAGCCGGTCGGCGAACCCGAGGAGGCCAACGGTGTCGTCGCCGTCCCACAGGCCCTCGGTCTGGCTGTCCCCCAGGGCGACGTATCGGCGATACGCAGTGTGAATGGCCCCGCACACGATGCCGAGACTAATCGCAATGTAGCGTGACGCTGGCTTGCTGTGAGGAGAGTCGGTGGAGTTCAACCTCGCCCAGGTGTGCGCGGCGGTCGCGGCGGCCAACCCTGACCGGGACTGCATCGTGTTCGGGGACCGGCGATTCACGTTCGCGCAGACCGACGAACGTGCCCGCCGTTTCGCCCGCGCGCTGCACCAATGGGGCCTGGGGGCGCATCGGGAGCGCGCCGAGTTGGCGCCCTACGAGTCGGGCCAAAGCCACCTCGGGTTGTACCTGGCCAACTGCAACGAGTTCCTCGAGGCCATGCTCGGCGCGTACAAGGCGCGGGTCGCGCCCTTCAATGTCAACTACCGCTACGTCGCCGACGAACTGCTGTACCTGCTGGGCAATGCCCGCGCCGACACGGTGATGTACCACGCGCGGTTCGCCCCGACGCTTTCTGAAGCGCTGCGGGACATGGGCGGCGAGGTTCGCCTGATCCACGTCGACGACGGGTCCGGCCACGATCCGTTGCCCGGAGCGGTGCGTTACGAGGAACTGCTGGCATCGGTGTCCGACGAGCCGCTCGACCTGGTGCCTTCGCCCGATGATTTGTATGTGCTCTACACGGGCGGCACCACCGGGATGCCCAAGGCGGTGCTGTGGCGCCAGCATGACATCTATCTGAATGCCATGGGCGGGCGCAATTTTGGCACCGGTGAAGTGGTGACCAGCCTGGAGGAGATCGTCGAGCGGTCCCGGCCCGAGGGGCCCGGTTCGATGACGGTGGCGCCGCTGATGCACGGGGCGGCGCAGTGGGCGGCGTTCATCAACCTGTGCGGTGGCCGGCCCTTCGTGATGGCGCCGACGACCACGCACTTCGATCCGGCCGAGGCGTGGGCGCTGGCCAGCCGCGAACGGGTGGTGTCGCTGTCGATGGTCGGCGATGCCTTCGGGCGGCCGTTGCTCGACCAACTCGAGGCCGGCGGCCCGAAGCTGCGCGGGGACCTGTCCGGGCTGCTGATCCTGATCACCGGCGGGGCGGCGCTGACCGCTCCGCTCAAGCGGCGATTCGTCGAACTGCTGCCCAACCTGACGATCCTCGACGCAGGCGGGTCGTCGGAATCCGGCTCCCAGATGGGCGAGGTGTCCAGTCGCGCGCAGACGGCCTCCGGGCTGTTCGCCCCGAACCCGGGCGCGGTGGTGGTCAGCGAGGATCTGACCCGGATCTTGGCGCCCGGCGACGACCACATCGGTTGGCTGGCGCAGCAAGGCCTGATACCGCTGGGCTATCTGGGCGACCCCGAGAAGACGGCGCGCACGTTCCCGGTCATCGAGGGAATCAGGCATTCGGTGCCCGGTGACCGGGCCCGCTGGCATGCCGACGGCCAGATCGAACTACTGGGCCGGGACTCGGTCACCATCAACTCCGGCGGCGAGAAGATCTTCGCCGAGGAGGTCGAGGCCGCGATCGCCCGTCACGCGGGCGTCTACGACGTCGTGGTGACGAGCCGGCCCAGCGAGCGGTGGGGCAACGAGGTGGTCGCCGTCGTTCAGTTGGCCGACGGGGTTGTGCAGGACGGATTGGCCGACAGCATCATCGCCGAGGCCGGTCAGCACATCGCGCGCTACAAACTGCCCAAGGCGATCGTCTTCTGCGACCGGGTTCAGCGTTCGCCGTCCGGCAAGGCTGACTACCGGTGGGCGAAAGAGCAAGCGGCGCAGGCTCGCTGAGTCTCGCCGTGCCGCATCCGTCACTGTGATCTCCGGCGGGAGACGGTGGTCGTTGCGCCCACCTCCGCGCGACAAACTCGGCTGACGCTCCGGCGCGACCGACGCTGTCGCTGTGAGGCGGGCACAAAGGATGCCCCCCTGTTGCCTCATGTCAATATGCCCGCGACGGTATTCGTTGCCTCATGTGCCGGATGCCCGCGACATGTCGTTCGTTGCCTCACTTTCTGGTGCCCGCATGGGCGGGGCTTTGCGCTTGGGTCCGGCCTTGGCGATGGCCAGCGTGAGTAGTTCGGTCATCAGTGCCTGAATTTGGCGTTGCAGGGCGGCGGGGTTGATGTCGAGGTAGGTGACGGTCAGGTTCGCTTTTGCGGTGGTGGGCAGGTTTGGGTGTGCTTGTGTGCGGCGGTGCGGGGTGGCGGCGGTGTCGTGCTTCTTGGTGATTTTCGCGCCGTCGCGGACTTTATAGACAAGTTTCTGTTGGGGGTAGAAGTAGTTGGTCAGCAAGGACTCCAGCGTCCAGATCCTGTTGAGTAGCACCAGTTCTGCGGGTGTGTCGTAGCGGTGGTAGCCGACGAGGGCGCGCACGGTGGTCCAGTTCTTCTGCTCGACGTGACAGCCGTCGTTCTTGTTGCCCGGGCGCGAGCGGGTGAAGGTGATCTGGTGCTTGCAGCACCAGTCGAGCAGGTGGAAGTTGATGAACTCTGAGCCGTTGTCGGAGTCGATGCCGCGGATCGGGAAGGGCATCACCGCGGCGATCTCATCGAGGGCGGCCATGACCCCTTTGAGGGCCTTGCTGGGCACGCTGCGGTTCTCGGTCCAGCCCGTGGCGATGTCGGTGACCGTCAATGTCCAGGCATGCTCGCCCGCGGGGTTGCCGCCATCATGGCTGACCAGGTCGATCTCGACGAAGCCTGGTACGGCGTCGTCCCAGTCGGCCCACGTGCGCACCGGGATCTGGCTTTTGAGCAGGGTGCCGGGCTTGGTGCATGAGCGTCCCTTGACGGCGTACTTCTTGCGCTCGGGGGCCAACCGGCGATCGACGGTGGCCGCGGACATGCCTACCAGCAGCGCCGCGGTGTCCTCATCGATGTCCAACTCGCCGAACCGGCGCAGCACCGCCACCAACTCACCCAGCATCGGCGCCAGCCTCTTACCCGCCGGCATCCCCAACACCGACCAGCACAACACCAGCGCAGCAACCGCTTTCGGCCCATACTTCGGCGGACGCGGCCGCCGCGCACCCACCACTCGTGGCCGCAGCGCGCCCCGCAAC
>Ga0116219_10003301_pt1 | contig 12877 bp, 9 predicted proteins | sample Sb_taG_4_FD_91019 | JGI IMG/M metagenome (GOLD analysis project Ga0116219, IMG submission 91019) | Peat soil microbial communities from Weissenstadt, Germany - Sb_50d_6_BS metaG | ecosystem: Environmental > Terrestrial > Soil > Wetlands > Peat | place: Germany: Weissenstadt | collected 2010-09-21
GCCCCGGGGAGTCTCACGTTCGCCGCTACAAAAGGCCGAAGGAACTCCCACGTTATTCTTCTCGCCGCGTAGCAGCGAACGTGAAACTCCCCGGGGCAAGCCCGGGGCATCAACACAACAAGCATCTCGCACAGGAAAATTAGTCAACTGGCTAATGATTAATGACTAATTCCATGAGCCGGATCGGGATCGTGTCGAGTGGCAGCACCGAGTCGGCGAGGCCGGCCGCGACGGCGGCCCCCGGCATGCCCCAGACCACGGAGCTGTCCTCGTCCTGGGCGATGACCTGGCCGCCCGCCTGCCGCACCGCCCGCAGCCCCTCGACGCCGTCCTCCCCCATCCCGGTCAGGATGAGGGCGACCACCGACGAACCGCAGGCCCGGGCCGCCGACTCGAACAGGTACGTCCCAGAGGGCCGAAAGCCGCCGACCGGGGGCGCGCCCGAGAGCAGCGCCGTCCCGTGAGCCGAGACGCCCAGGTGCCGCTCGTCCGGCGCCAGGTAGACGGTGTGCGCCCGGAGCCGCTCGCCCTGTTCGGCCACCTTCACCGTCAGGTCGCAGCTGCCGTCCAGCCAGCGCACCAACCCGCCCATGAACCCCGGGGCGTTGTGCTGGACCACCAGGACCGGAGAGGGGAAGTCACCGGGGAGCCGCGACAGCAAGCGATGCAGCGCCGCCGGCCCGCCAGTCGAGGTGGCGATGGCGACCAGGGAGGCGCGGGGGGCGGGGCGCGGGGTAGGAGGCGCGGGCTGCGGTGCCCTGGGCTCCCCGGCCGGCCCCCCGCCCTGGGGTCGCCAGTGGCGGACGACCTTGACCTGGGCCATCGCCTTCACCGTGCCGACGAGCTTGCGGGCGGTCTCCTCGAAGGCCGGCGAGTCCGGCCCCGGCGGCTTGCGCAGCACCGCCAGGGCGCCCGCCCGCAGCGACTGCATGGCAATCTCGACTTCGCGGGCGTCAAAACTCGACGTAACGATGACGATCGGGGTCGGCGAGGCGATCATGATTTCCTTGGTCGCCGCGAAGCCGTCCAGGCGCGGCATGCGCACGTCCATCGTCACCAGGCTCGGCCTCAGCTTCCCCGTCAGCTCCACCCCCTCGATGCCGTCCTTGGCCTCGCCGACGACCTGGATCTCGGGGTCGCTGCGCAGGATCTCCACGAGCAGCGCGCGCGCCGTCGGCGAGTCGTCAACCACGAGGACACGGATCATTGGCCTCCCTCCGCAGCGGTTCCCACCCTACAGCAATTGGGCGATCGTTTCGAGCAGGTTCTTCTGGTCGAAGGCACTCTTGACCAGGTAGGCGTCGGCGCCGACCGCGGCGCCGCGCGCCTTGTCCGCCTCGCTCTCGCGCGCCGTCACCAGGACGATCGGCAGCTGGGCAAAGCGCTTGGAAGCGCGGACCGCCTCGGCCAGGGCGAAGCCGTCCATACGCGGCATCTCGACGTCACTGACGAGCAGGTCGGCGCCGCGCTCGTGCAGGAGCTGCCAGGCGGCCGCGCCGTCGGCCGCCGTTACCACCTCGTATCCCGCCGCCTCCAGGATACTCTTCTCCAACGTCCGCGTCGTCACCGAGTCGTCGGCGACGAGGAGGCGCCGCCGGGCTCGGACCGCTGGGCCGGCCGGGGCGGCGGCGATGCCGGCGGCGGGTGTACGGCCCAGCGCGGCGCGGATGAGGTTCGCCACGTTCAGCACCAGCGCGATCCGCCCCGAAGGGAGGATCGTCGCCCCCGAGATCTGCCGCACCCGCCGCACGCGCGCCCCCAGGTTCTTGATGACGATCTCCTGCTCGGCGAGGAACTCATCGACGACAAAAGCCATCCGCTTCTCCCCCGCGGCGACGATCACCGCCGGCCGTCGCGCCGAGGGAACTGCCGGGGCGCGGGGGCGCAGGCCCAGGGCCTCGGCGAGCCCGGCCACCGGCAGCGGCGCGTCGCCCAGGCGGAGCATCTCGCGGCCCGCCACGGAAACGAGGTCCTCCGGGCCGACGCGCACCAGCTTCTGCACGTTGGTTCCGGCCAGGGCGAACGGCTGACCTCCCGCCTCGACGAGGAGCGCCCGCAGCGTCGTCAGCGTCAGCGGCACCGCCAGCGCGAACCGGGTCCCTTTCCCCGGGGTGAAGGTCACATCGACCGTGCCGTGCAGCCCCTCGACCCGGCTCTTGACTACGTCGAGGCCGACGCCGCGGCCGGACACGTCGGTGATGAGTCGCGACGTGGACAATCCGGGCAGGAAAATGGCCCGGGCCAGCTCGCGCTCGTCGGCCGGCTCGGGCAGGCCGCGGCGGTGGAGTTGCTGGCGCAGGCCCTCCAGGTCGAGGCCGCGGCCGTCGTCGGCCACCCCCACCTCGACGTGGGCGCCGCGGAACACCGCGGTCACGGTAAGCCGCGCCCGCGGGGGCTTGCCCGCGCGCCGGCGCTCGTCCGGCGGCTCGGCGCCGTGGTCCACCGCGTTGCGGACCAGGTGGCGGAGCGGGTCCTTTAGCCCTTCGAGAATCGACCGGTCCAGCTCCACCGTTCCCCCCTCGATCACCAGGTCCACGTCTTTGCCGGCGGCGTGAGCCAGGTCGCGCACCGTGCGGTCGAGTCCCTGGCAGGCGTCGGCGAAGGGAAGCATACGGACGCGGCGCAGCTCGTCGTCCAGGCCGTCGGCCGCCTGCTTGAGCATCCGGTGGTCGCCCTTCATGTCTCGTACCAGCTGCTCCAGGTCCTTCTCCAGCTGGCGCAGGCGCTCGCCGGTCCCGCCGACTGTGTCCGCCACCCGCCGCGTCGGCCTCCCGTCCCGGTCGTTGTTCTCCAGCCACTTCCCCAACGGCTTCTCCGCCTCACGCCATTGCTTGACCCAGCGGCCGACGGACTCGCGCAGGGCCACCACTTCCGCCACGCGCGCCTGCACGCGGCGCCGGGCCACCAACAACTCGCCGTCCCGGGCCAGGAAGGCGTCCAGCTTCTCCGCCGCGACGCGCACGGTGCCGCTGTCGCCGGCGGGCGCTGGGCGCTGGGTGGTGGGCGCTGACTCGCTCTCGGTCAGCGGTGTCACGGCAGGAACCGGCTCCGACTCCGGCAATGCGGGTCCCTGATGGTGTGTTTCGGCCGCATCGCCGCTCGCCGTCCAGCGTCCGCCGTCCACCGCCCATCCCGTCTCGCCGGCGGCGGCGGCCTCGAGCCGCGGCAGGACGGCGGTCAGCGGCGCGTTGCCCAGGTCCTGCTGTTCGCGCAGGCGCATGCCGGCTTCCTCGATCGCGTCGGCCGTCGCGAAGAAGAGCGCATAGTGTTCGGGCCCGAGGGCGATGATACCGTCCCGCGCCGCCTCGAGGATGTCTTCCAGTTGATGGCACGCGCGCTCGATCGGGTCCACGCTCACGGAGCGCGACGCCCCCTTGAGGCTGTGGGCCGTCCGGAACAGCGTCTGCAGCAATTCCGCCCGCTTCCCGGAGTCGGCTTCCTTCTCCAGCGCCAGAAGGTCGCGGTTGAGAGCACTCACGTACTCCTCGAGTTCTCCGAGGAAGGTGGGCATGAGCCGTTTGATGAATGTGTCCTTGTCCACGCGCCTCCCCTTTCAACTGCCGCTGAGGCCCGCCAGTTCCGATCCGAGGGCGTTGAGGTTCTGTGCGGCCTGCTCGGCCTGGCGCATGGCCGCCAGGTTCTGCCGCGCCACCTGGTCGATGTTCTTCATCGCCTGGTGGATTTGCCCGATGCCCGCCGCCTGCTGGCCGGCGCTGGCCACGATCTGCGCCGCCGCCTGCGCCGCCCCCGCCAGCGTCTCCGCCAGCGCCCGGATCGTCTGCCCCGCCTGGTCGGCCACCCGCGTCGCCTCCGCCACCCCCTTGGTCACCTCCTCCGTGGACACCACCGCCGTGTCGGTCGCCTTCTGCACCTCGCCCAGGATCTGCCGCACCTGCGCCGTGGCCCGCTTGGACTGGTCGGCCAGCGCCTTGACCTCGCCGGCCACCACAGCGAAGCCGCGGCCGTGCTCGCCGGCGCGGCTGGCCTCGATGGCCGCGTTGAGGGCGAGCAGGTTGGTCTGCTCGGCGATGTCGTTGACCGTGGCGATGATCTCGCCGATGGCCTGCGCCTGCTCGGCCAGGGCCAGGATGTTGCCGGCCGTCGCCTCCACCCGCTCCCTCAGGTCGCCCAGGGCAGCGATGGACTCCTCCACGGCCTGGCGACCGCTCCGGCCGACGTCGAGAGTACGGCCGACGGCGTCGCCGACGCCGCGGGCGCGCTGGGCGGCCTGGTCGGCGGTCTGGGCCACCTCGTCCATCGTGGTCACGGTCTGCGAGACGGCCGCGGCCTGCTCCTCGGCGCCGGCGGCCTGTTCCGTCGTGCTGGCGAGGATCTGCCCGCTGGTGGTCCCCAGGCGACCCACCGCCTCGCGGATGGCGGCGAAGATCCGCGCGCGCTCCTCCTCCGCCCGTTTGCGCTGCGTAATGTCCTGGAGCGTGGCGATGAACACCTTCTCGCCGAGATAGTTCATCTCGGTGACGCGCAAGGACAGGGGGAAGGTAGTGCCGTCGCGGCGGTTGCCGCGGACCACGGTTTCGTCGGCGATGGTTTTCGCCTCGCCGGGGCGCAGCTCGCGCTGCTCGTAAGAGGCCCCTTCCTGGTAGAGGGCAGGGACCAGTTGGGCCACGCCGCGGCCGACCACCTGGTCTGCCGCGAAGCCGAAGAGGCGCACCGCGGCGGCGTTAAGGAACAGGACAATACCCTTCTCGTTGATCGACAGGATCCCGTCGGCGGTGGAGTCGAGGATGGCCTGGGTCAAGGCTCGCTCGGCGCTCTCCTTGTCGATCGTGGTGCGCAGGTTGCCGGTCATGGTGTCGAAGGCGGCGCCGAGCGCCGCCAGCTCGTCCTCGCCACCGACGTGGGCCCCGAGGGTTAATTCCCCGGCGGCGATGCGATCCGCCGTGCCGGCCAGGGCGCGGGTGCGCCGGGCCACGCCCCGCGTGATCCAGAACATCGGCACCAGGGCGAGCAGGGCGATCCCCCCGAAGGCGAACTGGAGATACTGGAACCGTTTCAGGTGCTCCGCGGCGCCCTTCTGCAACCCCGCGCTCCACTCGTCGATGTGGTGGGCGAACGTGTCTGCCCCCTGGGAGGCGGCGATCAGGTCGCCGTGCGCCTTCTCCCGCGTCGGCTTCGCGATCGCGTCCTGCAAAGCCGCGCGGACCTTCTCCCACTGCTTCCGCTGCTCCCGCAAGTCGGCGCGGACCTGCGGGTCACCCAGGACCTCGTCCTCGGCGGCGCCTTCCCCCAGGTAGTCCTCGTAGCGCCGGTCCATCTCCTCCATCAGGGCGTCCAGGTCGTGGCGCACCGCCGTCCGGGCCGTCTCGTTCTCCTCGTCGAACAGGCGGCCGGCCAAAGTCAGCAATTTGTAAACGGAATAGCGGCTTTTCGAGAAGAGGGCCAGCCGGGCGCGGTCGGCCCGGATGGACGCCAGCAGCCAGAGGTTGCCGCCGGCCAGGAGGACCGAGAGCGCCAGCAGCGCCAGGATCGTCCCGCCCAGGCGGGCGCCGAGCGTCTTCCTCCAGGGGATTGTTCTGGCCATCGGCACACCCTTCATTTGTGGATCGATCGACCCTGTGTCTCGCGGCCGCCGCGTTGCCGCTTGCGGCTTCGCGTTCGCGCCAAGCCGCAAGCGGCATCAGGGCGCCTCCTCCGCCTGGTCGATGAACAGCCGGCTGTCGCGGAGCAGCACGGCCCCGTCGAGGACGACCAGGCCGCCGGCGCTCACGCCGCGCAGGTACTCCCGCCCCGGGCCGGCGGCCGAGGCGGGCGCTCCGTGGACTTCGTCGATCCGCAGTATCGTCACCTCGTGGACGGCGTCGGCCAGCACGCCGAACTCGGCGTGGTCGCCGCCGAGGACGACGAGGCGCGCCAACTCGGTCAGCCCCTGGTCCGCGACGCCGAAGAAGCGACGGAGGTCGAAGACGGCGAGGATCTCGCCGCGCAGGTTGTGAAGCCCCACCAGGAAGTCCGGCGCCCCCGGCACCGGCGTGAGGTCGCCGAAACGGACCACCTCATGGGCATGGCACGTCTCGACGGCGTAGCGCTCGTTGGCCAGGGAGAAGGTGACGACTTCGAGGACCTCGGCGGCGTCCGGCGCCCGCGGTGGCACCCGAGCCAGGGCCAGGGCCCGCTCCTCCATGACCGCCCGGGCCCGCTCCGGCGACAACTGCACCGATTCCTCGGTCGCCCGGCGGGCACGGGCGAGTCGGTCGTGGATTTGCCGCCAGTCGATGCTGCCGGTCGGCACCTTGGGCTGTGCTTTCATGGGGTCACCTCGGGGGTAGCGTCGAGGATCGCGAGTTGGGCGGCCGCCGCCTCGGCCAGCCGCCCGGCGCGCTCGCCGTCGGACAGCGGCACGACCTCGTCGGCCGGCCGCGCCGCGCACAGGGCGCGCGCGTTGCGGTAAGCCCGGCGAGCCCCGGCGCGGTCGCCGCGCCGCCACAGGATCGAGCCGAGCGTGAAATGACCGAGGGCAAGCGTTCGGTCGAGGTAAATCACCCGCCGCGCCGCCCGGTCGGCCTCCTCGTCGCGGCCCAGCTCCAGCAGGAGCAGCGCGTGCAGATGGTGCAATTCGGCCGCCAGGGGGTGGCGTGCGGCCGCCTCAGCACAGGCGCGTTCGGCCCGGCCGGCGTCGAGGTTGGCCAGCGCCCGCACGTACAGGGCCGCCGCGGAGGGGTCCGCCGTCAGGCGGCTCGCCACCTCGGCGGCGCGGGCGTAGTCGCCGCGCGCGAATGCCGCGCCGGCTTCGGCGAGAGGGTCCACTGACGTCACGGCCACGGGAGAAGGTGGAGACGAGTACTGAGTACTGAGTACTGAGTACTGAGTACCGCGTGCTGGGAGGTCAGTACTCGGCACCGGCGACGTTGACTCACGATCGCCCCGCGCGGGGCGTCCGGCCTCGGGCCCCGTCTCCTTTTCCGCCAGAGGCCGCCTGTAGAAGACGCCCTCCTCCGCCATCACTATCTCATACGGGGCGTCGCCGCCGAGCGGCGGGTCTGACGCGGCCGTGATGAGCCAGCCACCCGGAGCCAGCGACTCGAAGAGACGGTGAGCCACGCCTCGGACCGTCTCGGGCTCGAAGTAGATCAGAACGTTGCGGCACAGGATCAGGTCCATGCCCCAGGTGCCACTAGCGAACGACGGGTACACGTCCAGGGCCAGGTTCAGGTACTCGAAGAGGACGGCCCGGCGGATCCGCGGCTGCAGCACGTGCAGGTTGCCGCGGCGAGTCAGGTAAGGGGCGGCCGTCGTCGCACCGGAACCCCGCAAGGACCAGTTGCCGTAGGCCGCCTCGTGGGCCCGGGCCAGCGCCGCCCGCGAAATGTCGGTCGCGAGCAGGTAGGTCCGGTCCGCAAAGCCTTCCTCCGCGAAGAGGATGGCCAGCGAATACGCCTCCTCGCCCGAGGCACACCCCGCGCTCCACGCCCGCACCCCGTGTTCCAGGCCGCGGCGGCGCCACAGGTCGGGCAGCACCGTGCGGCGGATGAAGTCGAACTGCCCCGGCTCGCGGAAGAAGTAGGTTTCGCCGACCGTGAGTTCGACGATGAGGTCGTCGAGCGCCCGGGCATCGCGTTGGAGGAGGGCGCGGTATTGCCCCAGGTCGGTGATGCCGGCGCGGGCCATGGCGCGGCGGATCCCCTGCTCGGCGCTGTCGTGGCGCTGTGGGGCAAAGCTCAGCCCAGTGCGCTCGCCTACGAAGCGGACCACCGCTTCGTAGGCGGGGTGAGTCCAGCTCACGGCGGTCCTCCTTCCCCGGAAGGGAATGGCGACGGCGGCAGCGCCTCGTCCAGTGCGGCCGCCTCCACCGACGACAGCAGGGCGCAGACATCCTGGATCAGCACCAGGTCGCCAGGCACCTTGGCGATGCGGGCGACCGACTGCCCGGCCGAGCCGACTCCCTCGACGTCTTCCACGTCGGCGGTGCCCACGCGCACGAGGTCCAGGGCACGGTCCACGCGCAGGGCCACCAGGCGGCCCGCGGCCCGGGCGATGACCAGGTGATCGGTGTGCTCCAGCGGCCGGGGCGGCAGCCGAAAGCGCCGGCGCAAGTCGAGGACTGGGACGACCCGGCCGCGAATGTTGATGACCCCCTCGACGACCGCGGGGGCCCCGGGCAGCGACACGGGCCGCACGGCGCGGACGATCTCGCGCACCTCGAGGACGGGAAGGCCGAAGCGCTGTCCGTCCAGCTCGAAGATCAGGAACTCCAGGTGTGTTCGCAGCCCGGTATCGTTCATGGCCACGGCCTGACCTGCGGGCCAACCGCCTGAGGGTGCGACATGCGCAGGAACGGCGCCGCCGAGTCGTCGGCGCGGGATCGATAGCGATTATCGTGCGCCGCCTTTGCCGGGTGCAAGGGTTTTCCCGCCGCCCGTCGCCCGTTCGTCCGTGCCGGCGATGCGGTTATAGGGACATTGCTGGCCGCCGGCGGCCGCGGGTTCTCTCCTGTGCTAACAAGGCTTTACATCGAGTGTGAATGCGGTAAAGGTGCGGAAACATCGGCCGGGGCGGGATCCTGCTCAAGGGGCGATGACGGCGTCGCCAGATCATTAGGCGCCGGCAGTAATTACGGCAGAAAAACGCGGCCGAGTGTCCGGCTGGTGGTGTCTCGGCACGAGGATTGCACTTAATTATCCCGTGTGAGGTTTTCACCACCGTGGCAATCGTGACGCCGGCCCAGGGACTTCCAGCCGGCGCCCGGGTGACGGGTTTGCCGATGCGGCCGAGAAATGCGGCCGTCCTTCCAACGCCCCCCTGCCCGCAGTCGTCTGCAACCCGATCTGCAACGTGAAGAGGTTCGCCGGGCGCGCTCCCGGGGCCTCAAGCCTTGGCGCTCAGGTTCGGCATGGCCGCCAGACCGTTGCGACGCCGGGACGTGCAGGAACCTGGGACCTCGTGGTTCCCAGCCAGCAACTGCCAGGGAAACCGGGACGTTTGTCGAGCAACTTTATGGGGGCTGCACCGATGATGGGATCAATACGCGTTCTGCCCGGGGCGATACTTGCCCTGGCTGGTCTTCTGCTCGTGGCCCGTGCCGCCCCAGCGGACGTGATCGTCTTTTACGCGCTGAACAAGCCTCCCCAGTCGGTTAATGACGCGCCAGTGCCTCCGACCTCCTTCGAGCCCGGGGTGGGTACTACGGACCTCACCCAAAATGGAAGTCCGAACCCCCTCCAGAATTTCAGGACCGACCACGCCGGCCCCAATAGCTTCGTCGGCCTGAACGCCTCGCCGTCCCCGGGGACGATGCCGTCAAGCGTGGACGATGCGTTCAACAAGCACGACACGTTCAGCTTCACAGTGACCCCTCCCATCGGGAAAGAGTTCGACCTGACGAGCTTGACGTTTAACGTCGAGGCAGGCGGTACCACCAATGGCCTCACGCGCCTTACCGGGATCCGCTCCAGTCTGACAGGTAGCACGGACCTCCCATTGTCGCCGCTCATCAGCAACCTGATCTCGCCCCTCACGCCCCACTCCGAGACACTGACACTCAGTTCAGACCCTGCGTTCCAAGGAATCACGGGGCCCGTCACCTTCTACTTCGCCGTCCAGACCCCGAACGGGAACGACACCATTATCTTCAACGACGTGACGCTGAACGGCACGGTGGTACCGGAGCCGGCCAGCCTGTGCGCCTGGCTGCTCTTAGGCACCCTGGGCTGCTGCTACCGCTGGCACAGGGGGAGGTCTCGCCGCACCACGGCGTGATCGGGCCAGAAAACGCGACATCGGTCAACTCGGCTGCGGCCGTCAGGGGCCCGGAAAAAGGGGACAGCGTGAATTAGTTGTCGAGGACTGTACGAACTCCCCTTTCCCGGCGCCTCCGGGACAGGAGTTGTGGCGTGCGGGCGCATGATGCGGACTACGGGGAAGTGGCGCAGCCCGGTTTCCTTGGGCGGTTATTCGGCCGGCGCCCCAAGATTGTCAAGGATGCAAACCTCGCCGCGGCGGCGGCCAGTTTACCTCAAGGGGCCGGTCTTATCGGCGAAGATCCGAACGGCCACTGGATCGTGTACGAGATGCCCAACGGGGCACAGCAGGTTCGGTTTCGTGCAAGAGAAGCGTGGCTCCCCAGCGAACCAACCGCCACGCGGAATAACACGAACATCACCCTTGCGACCGTTCATTGGGACGGTCGAGTGGTTGTCCTTGAAGGGATTCATCGAACTCGCGCCATGGCGAGAGAAAGAGTCATGATTGATCCAAGTCGAGGCGGTGTGGAGCAGGCTCCGGGCTGGCTCCACTTTTCCTATGATCCCTCTACGTTTTGCGACACCCCGAGCGCCCGAGCAACGATACTGCTGGCCGCCGACGGCACGCCGAGGATCAGCGACTTCGGCCTCGTCAAGCGGGCCGCGGGGGGCGGTCACCTGACGGCGACCGGCGCCTTCCTGAATGAAAGGACCGCGTTCCTCGTTCGGCAACTCGGAGAAGCGGCTCATGCGTTGGCCTCCTTGCCCGCGATTACACGCAGGAAGGGGTGCATCCACACAGGCGCGAGCGGCAGGTCTTCAAGCAACTGCTCACGGTCTTGTTGCGTCAGCAGGCGACGCCACCGGCAGGCTCGATACCGTCCGGCAGTCATCATCTAGCCGAAGAACTCCACCGCGTTGCGGAACAGCCGCAGCCCGTCCCCTTCGGGCGCCAGGCCGAGGCGCGTCCAGCGCGGGTGCTGCGTCGGCAGGACGTGCCGCTCCGGGTGTGGCATCAGGCCGAGTACGCGGCCGCTCACGTCGCACAGGCCGGCCACGTCCCCCTGCGAGCCGTTGGGGTTGACCGGGTACGGCCCGGGGCTGCCGTTCTCATCGACGTAGGTGAGGACGACCTGGCCCGCCTGCTTCAACCCTTCGAGGACCCACGGGCTCGACACCAGCAATTTGCCCTCGCCGTGCGCCACCGGGACGTGCAGCCGGTCGTAGCCCTTGAGGAAGGGGCAGGGGCCGGGGTTGGCCCGCAGGTAGATCCAGCGATCCTCGAAGCGGCCCGTGTCGTTGTGGGTCAGGGTGGCGAGCGGGCCCTCGTCCGGGTCGGGCGGAACGATCAGGCCGGCCTTGAGCAGCACCTGGAAGCCGTTGCAAATCCCGAGGATGAGCTTTTCCCGGTCGCGGAACTTCTGCAAGGCGTCGCCGAGGAAGTGCTTCAGCTGATTGGCCAGGATCTTGCCGGCGGCCACGTCGTCGCCGTAGGTGAAGCCGCCGGGGACGACGAGGATCTGGTAGCGGTGCAGAGCGGCGGGCTGTTCGCGGAGGCGGTTGACGTGGACGCGCTCGGCCACGGCACCGGCCCGCTCGAAGGCGAACTGGGCCTCGGCGTCGCAGTTGGCGCCCGGGGCGCGAAGGATCAGGGCGCGAGGGATGGCCATAACTGCGCTTTCCTGCTTGACACGGCCCGCGTCGGCCGTCGATAATGTCGTTGTAGGCCAAGACGCACCCATCGCCAGCGTGACCGGAGGGAATTCGGTCGCCGGGCGAGCCCAAACGCGGGCGATGGGCGGCGGCGTGGAAGCATTCACTTTTTTTTCTCACCTTCCTCTTGACGCCCGGCCGATCACCTCTCTATACTTACCCTTGCCTTGAGCAATCAAGGCAACTCGACGAGAGCGAAGAAGAGCGGTGAATCTTTTTTGAAGGATCTGCGTCTAACTCGCTGCTCGGATCACCGGGGCCCCTCGGGGAACCAGTGATCTTCAACCTGATCTTTGACAATTCGGTGACACAAACAAGCCAAAGCGGGGTTGCGTAGCGCCTTCCGGCGCGACGCAACCTCTGACGCGACGGCGCAAGTCGTCGCGATCAGTTCTTTGAGTCGTGTCGTAAGGCGACCTCAAACCTTTCTGGCTGATTTTTGACCCCGGCGTCCTTCATTCAGCGGGACGTGCAGGGGATCAAAGCTTCGGGAAACCGAAGTAAGCTGACATTTTGAAGGGTTTGATCCTGGCTCAGAACGAACGTTGGCGGCGTGGATTAGGCATGCAAGTCGAACGAATCCCGGGGGCAACTCCGGGGGAAGTGGCGAAAGGGGCAGTAAGGCATGGCTAACCTACCCCGGGGACGGGGATAGCCTTCCTAACGGAAGGGTAATACCCGGCGATGTGGCGAGGGGGCATCTCCTTGCCATGAAATGAGTTTCGCCTCGGGAGGGGGTCATGTGCTATTAGCTTGTTGGTGAGGTAACGGCTCACCAAGGCTAAGATGGCTAGCGGGTGTGAGAGCACGACCCGCGCCACTGGCACTGAGACACTGGCCAGACTCCTACGGGAGGCTGCAGTCGAGGATCTTCGGCAATGGGCGCAAGCCTGACCGAGCGACGCCGCGTGTGCGATGAAGGCCTTCGGGTTGTAAAGCACTGTCGAGGGGGAGGAAAGCCGAAAGGCCTGACCTATCCCTGGAGGAAGCACGGGCTAAGTTCGTGCCAGCAGCCGCGGTAAGACGAACCGTGCTAACGTTGTTCGGATTCACTGGGCTTAAAGGGCGCGTAGGCGGCTTGCCAAGTCAGAGGTGAAATCTTTCGGCTCAACCGGAAAAGTGCTTCTGATACTGGCAGGCTTGAGGGAGGTAGGGGCAGATGGAACTTCCGGTGGAGCGGTGAAATGCGTAGATATCGGAAGGAACGCCGGTGGCGAAAGCGATCTGCTGGACCTCTTCTGACGCTGAGGCGCGAAAGCCAGGGGAGCAAACGGGATTAGATACCCCGGTAGTCCTGGCCCTAAACGATGGGTACTAGGTAGTGGACTTGACATGGGTTCACTGCCGAAGCAAAAGTGTTAAGTACCCCGCCTGGGGAGTATGGTCGCAAGGCTGAAACTCAAAGGAATTGACGGGGGCTCACACAAGCGGTGGAGCATGTGGCTTAATTCGAGGCTACGCGAAGA
>Ga0116219_10003304_pt1 | contig 12871 bp, 10 predicted proteins | sample Sb_taG_4_FD_91019 | JGI IMG/M metagenome (GOLD analysis project Ga0116219, IMG submission 91019) | Peat soil microbial communities from Weissenstadt, Germany - Sb_50d_6_BS metaG | ecosystem: Environmental > Terrestrial > Soil > Wetlands > Peat | place: Germany: Weissenstadt | collected 2010-09-21
CGGTTCTCGCCGAAGATCCGCTCGAGGTCGGCCGGGTCGAACAGCATCCGCCGCGTTCCCGGCAAACGCACGAACGGGAGCTCGCCTCGGTCGATGGCTCGCCGCACCGTCCAGGTCGACGACCGGAACCAGTCGCTCGCCACCTCGTCCAACGTCAGAAACCGCTTCCTTGGCGCTGCTGCGCCTGTGTTGCCCTTCGACATCCAAGTCCCCTGGACTCGCTTGTCCCGGGAGGGTCGACTACGCCCTCCCCCGGTAGTTGCTCATCACTGCTATCCACCCTCTTCTACTGAACGGGTGGCCAACAAGGGGTCAACCATGCGATTTCGACGTGGACAATCGGCGAGTTGGGAGTGGACAACCGCTGAAGACAGATGTGGGCGCGCCGAGGCCGCAGGCAGGGGGGCCTTGCGCCCGGTTTCCATAACGGGTTCTGTAACGGGTTGGGTGATAAAACGAGCCAACTACTGCAAAGTCCTGCACCGATCGTTTAGGGGGTCTGACCGGGGGAAAGGAGAGAATCCGCTGGTGAAGGCCCATCTGGGAAAACCCCTGATCGTCAGATTTCCCAAGCTGAGAACGAGGGTTCGATTCCCTTCGCCCGCTCTCAGATTCTTCCTGGTCAGCGGCATACGTTCGCTGCGGTCGCTTCAAATCGGATCTCGTTGCGGTGCCATTCGGTGCCATTCAGAGGGGCTCTAGTGAACTGACGCGCATCCCGACGTGGCTCGACGCGACGGATATCGCGTGCCATGCGCGTGCCATTGGACGAGCAGGCGGATCGTGGTCGATGACTAAACCACGAACAGGCACGATGATCGACTGCGGGTCAGGCCGCTGGCGGCTTCAGGTGGCCGTCGACCCCGACCTCGTCACGGGGGAGCGGCGCCGCTTATCTCGCACGATGCGCGGTACCAGGTCCGAGGCCAAGCAGGCGCTCCAGCGCATGGTCGTCGAAGCCGGTGCCGGCCTCTATGGCGGCGGTCGGGTGACGGTTGGAGACCTGTTGGACCAGTTCATGCTGTGCGCAACGCTCGGGCCCTCCACCCGCGAAGACTGGCAGAGCATGGTGACCCGCCACCTGAAGCCCGCACTCGGCACCGTCCCCTTGTGGAAACTCACCGCTCGTCACTGCGACCAGCTCTATGCCCGCTTGGCGGCGGCCGGGCTCGGCCCGTCGCGAGTCCGGTGCGCCCACGTCGTTCTGCACCGCGCCGTCGCGCAGGCGGTGCGGTGGGGATGGCTGGTCCGTAACCCGGTCTCGTCGGCGACGCGACCGGGGGTTCCCAGGGTCACGATCACCCCACCCGGGATCGACGCGGTCCGGTCGGCGCTCGCCGCCGCTCGCAAGGCTGACCTGGCACTCTGGTGCTGGCTGCAGGTGGCGGTGGCCACCGGAGCCCGGCGTGGCGAAGTGTGCGCACTGCGCTGGTGCGATGTCGACCTCGACGAGCGGACCCTCCGCATCGAGCGCTCCGTGTCCGCAACGGCCAGCGCGGGGGTGGTCATTAAGTCGACCAAGACTGGTCGGTCCCGGCTGGTGTCGCTCACCACCCAGGCGGCTCTGGCGCTGTCCGAGCGTCGAGTCGGCGCCAACCGAGCGGCCGGGGAAGTGGGGCGGGAGCTCGGAAGTGCCGAGCTCGTCTTCGCCAGCGATCCGAGCGGCCAGCGGCCGTGGCGGCCCGAGATGGTGACACAGCGTTGGGGCCGGCTCCGTGCGACCATCGGGCTCCGGCATGTCCGCCTCCATGACCTCCGCCACTTTGTCGCCACCGAACTCCTCACAGCGGGAATCGACCTCCGCACGGTTGCCAACCGCCTGGGGCACGCACGCACCTCGACGACGCTCGACATCTACTGGGGGTGGGTACCGGCCCGTGACCGGGACGCCGCCGACCACCTGGGGGCGCTGCTCGCGACGGACGACGGCTTCTGACGAGTCCTCGACGACCCTTGCGAAACCCACGGGACCATCGGGCGCCCGCGGGCGAGAACGTGCTCAGCCAATCCCGAGCAACCGGCGAAGACGCTCGGGGTGCTGAGGGACCACCTCGGGGTCGTCGGCCGGGTCGACGTGCGATCCGTACTCGAGCAGGAGCCGTTCGAGTCCTTCACGACCCGCCGGATCGGCGGCGGCCTGACGGGGTGTGAGCCCGCCGAGGGCGGGAATCGGCTCGTCGCACCAGCGTCGTTCCCGCTCGGCGATGAACTTCCCGAACATCTCCCTGACGGCGGGGTCTTCCAGAGACATCGCCGGCTGTCGCGGACCACGGGGCGGATCTGTGGGGTCGAACTCGCGCCGATCGTCGGAGACCACCCTGGCCCCGGCGATCTCGGCGAGCAATGTCGCCAGCACACGCTCGACGCGAGGCTCGCTCAGGGTCTCGACACTGACACGGTTCCCCTCGAGCTCGATCGTTGCCCGCAAGATCGACTCCCCCGTGGCGAGCTCGTGGTGCTCGGTCCACTGATCTGCCCCATGCGGGTCGTACAAGCGATCGAGGACCACCCGGTCGAGCTCGGGATCGGGCACCTCGAGGACCACCCGGCATACGCGCATGTCCTCGCCCTCGCGGGTCGTCATCCGCGGAGGCCGCTCCTTCGCCGCCAGCCACGCGAGGAGCTCGTGGCCATCGCCTTCGTCGAGCATGTCGAGAATGTGCTTCTCCTCGCCGGTGGGCACATGGAAGATGCCGCCGATGAACTGGTTCGTCTCCCCGTCGGGCACCGCTCGACCACAGAAGACCTGGCCGACCCGAGCCTGGTGACTGAACGTCCGCTCGCGCACCTCGACGACCTCCGCACTTCGCAGGTCCCGGACGGACATCGACGTTCCCGGGTCGGTCCCGACTACCTCGTACAGGGTGCGGTCGACCAGCGTCCAGGCCTGGGCCAGCATGGCTTCGTCGTCGGGGAGCAACGCGCCTCGCTCTTCGATGAAGCGGTCGAACCACCCGCCTTCGTGCAGGGCCACGTCCAGGACGATCGGGTCAGAGAAGGCCCCGTCGAGTGCTTCGTCGGAATCGTCTCCGTCCGCCCTGGTCACGGCCAGCTCGTAGACGTCGTCGGGCGCCGCTCCGCCCCGGCGCTCCAGGTAGGCGACCGCCTTGCGGCAGAGCCACCCGACTCGCTCGGGGAGCGGGAACGCCGCGGGCTGGCCGAGATGGCAGTGCTTGAACTTCCGCCCCGATCCGCACCAGCACGGCTCGTTGCGCCCCAGGCTGCTCGGCCCCGGCTCGGCGAACTGGGTGACCTCGCGCAGGTCCTGGTTGCGCGCCTCGGATACGCCCAGCCGCCGCCACAGGCGCAGGGCCCCCGATGCGTCACCGCGATCGGAGAGGTACCAGGCCAGGCGGTCGACTGCGGGCAGGAAGCCTGGGTTCGCCTCCAGCGCGAACTCGAGCTGGGCCTGACCCGCCAGGGGATCGCGACGGCGCTCGCACACGACCGCCAACAGCCAGCGGGCCGCGGCCGCCTCGCGGGGTCGGCGGACGGCACCGAGAAGGGCATCGGCGAAGCCGGCGACCTCGTCGAGCTGCTCGTCGTCGTCATCGAGGTCGAGGAGCTCATCGGTCACGACCGAAAGGATGCGATGGTCATCCAGCGCTACGAGGGCGACGTGGAGGGCAGCGGAGTCCTGTTCGGACGCGTCCAGGAGGTCGAGGACTTGGACCGCCCGCCGGCGCCGGTCGCCGTCGGGCAATCGGTCGAAGAGGCGGCGCATACGCGACAACTTGTGAGCCTCTCTCCAGACCGATTCGTCATGCGCGAACTCGACGCCGCGCCGTTCGAGCCCAGCCTCGGCCAGAAGCTCGGAGAGCGGCAATGTCGGTACCTCGAGGATCCTTGGCTGCTCGTAGAGCATGCCGACGACGATCTCGTCGGCTGCTACGGGCAGCCAAGGTTCGCGGACCTCGTGCTCGTATGCAGCTCGAGCGGCATCAACGAGGTGCCGCTTCGGCGGCCCAGGTTCGGTCACCGATCGAAGTGACACCACGTCTCCGTCGAGCCTGAAGGCGAGCAACGTCCCGGGCTCGAAGCTCTCGAGCCAGTCCTCGGGCCCGGCGAGCACGCGGTCGCCCTCAGACAACGTCTGCACCTCAATCTGGCCACCCTCATCGAAGAGAAGCGGGCCTGACCGACGACCGAAGACCGCGAGATCCGCGCCGAGCTCGATCCATCCCGTGGTGCGCTCGTCGCCGCTCAGACGATGGGTGAGCACCGACTCCTCGAGGAGCGTGGGGACGTGCACGATCAGGTCGGGCGGGATCATCATCAGCGAGGGCTCGTCATCGAGCAGCCTGTCGAGCGCAAGCTCGACCCAATGTTGCACTTTGCTGTTATCGCCCTCGTCTCCACGGAGCCGATGGACGACGGTGGCGACGAGCTCGCCCGAGGGCGCCGCTCGGCCTTGCCGGACGACTTCCAAGAGCACATCGAATACCTCGCGCACCGGAGGGAGCGGCAGGCGCTCGAGCTCGAGCGCGTACTCCGCATGGTCGATGGCTTCGCCGCGTCGCAACGCGCCGGCGAACGCCGAGTTCAGGACCAGGAAGAGGTTCGACCTGACGAACCTCGGGCTGAGCCCGCCATCGAGCAGTCGGCGTGCCGTCTGCCACACCTCGGGCGGGTCCTCGTCAGCGATCTGGTCTGCCAACAACTGGTACATGAGGACGACGAACGCGCTGGCCGGCGAGCCGTCGTCGAGGGCGGGATAGTCGCGGCGGAGTCGCTTCTTCACCAGGCGATGTCGCACCTCGGTGTCGTCCGGGTCGTCACCGGGCCCCACTTCATCGAAGAGCAATGTCACCTTGCTGGCGTCCACCGATCGGACCCTATCCGGGGCCTTCGAGAGAATGCCGGAGTGTGCAGCTCGACTCGAATCAGACCTGCTCAGGTCGCCCGGCGGGCTCGACGCTGCCAATGGGGGCCGCCAGCAGGTAGGGGGGTCGGTCGGGCGGCCGGGCTTACCCGATGCCCACCGCTCGGGCCGGATTCGATCCCTACGACTGGCTGGCCGGAAATACCAATTGTGATACACTGCATCACATGAGGTCAAACCATGGATCGGTCCAGCGGTCATTCCGACTTTCGTCGCGGACGCTGGACCTCCTCGACGCAGCTTCGGCGGGCGGCGACGAGTCCCGCAACGCCTTGGCCGACAGGCTGCTGGGCGAGGCGCTTCGGCTCGAGCAGCACCCGCTCATTCGGTTCCACCGAGGCGCGGCGGGACGTCGCCAGCCGCTCGTCATGGGGACCCGTCTGTACGTGTACCAGGTCATGTCCACGGTCCGGACCAGTAGCGGCGACGTCGCCGGGGCGGCCGACTACTTGGGTATTGCGCCGAGACTCGTGCGTGCGGCCGTGGAGTACTACGCCGAGTTCAGCGACGAGGTCGACGAGGATGCCGCCGCCGCTGAACTGGTTGAGCGGTCCGAGCAGGACCGATGGGAGCGCCAGCAGCGCGCCTTGATGTGAAGCTGGCTCTGGACCATCACTACTCCTCGACGATTGCCGAGGCGCTCCGGAGCCGTGGGCACGACGTGGTCAGCGCCCTGGAGCGGGGCTGGGACATGGAGGAGGACGAACCCCTCCTGACGGCGTGCGACAGCGAGCGACGGGCGCTTCTGACCAATAACGTCGCCGACTTCACCGTGATCGTCCGGCGCTGGGCCGTCGAGGGCCGCCGTCATTCCGGTTTGATCTTCACCGCCGATCGAAGCCTGCCCAGAGGTCGATCGACGATCGGCAAGTACGTCGAGCTCCTTGACGACCTGCTCAGTTCGAACCGGAAGGATGACGCCTTCGCGGACCGCGTGCACTGGCTCACCGATCCGCGCTTCCGAGACTGACTGATCGGAGAGGCGAGCACGTCAGCGTCATGGGCTTTCCAGGCCATGGCGCATTCATGGCACATCCGGGTGCGTCCGTGGCCGTTCGTCGTCGTCCACCGAATCGCTGACCTGCCGTTCTCGTTCGTCGTCGCCCGCCGAATCGGCCTTGGCGATTTTTTCCCAAGCTGAGAACGAGGGTTCGATTCCCTTCGCCCGCTCTCGGAGAAATCACTGCTTCTGAGTGGTGACGCTCGTATGGTCCACCTCCGGGCGACATGGCAGGGCGCACAGACGGCACGTTGTGGCTACCGTCGGATCACGATGAGCCCACGAGCGAAATGGTCGGCCGGCACCTCTGTGCACAGGCTCAAGATCACCCTGGTGAGCGTCGAGCCGCCCGTCTGGCGGCGAATACTGGTGGCGAGCTCGACCACTCTTGCCACGTTGCACTCGGTGATCCAGGGTTCCATGGGCTGGATGGACGCGCATCTCTACGAGTTCCAGATCGGCTCGACGCGCTACGGAATCGACGACGAGGACGACGACTTCGACTCGTCTTCCGCCGATGCTCAGGAAATCACACTCGCCGCGGTGGCCCCGGCGGGGTCCTCGTTCGTCTACCGGTATGACTTTGGCGACGACTGGGAGCACCGGATCGACGTCGACGAGGTCGAGGGGATCGTCCCCCTGGCCGGCGGGGTCGGATACCCGTGTTGTCTCGGCGGTCAGGGTGCCTGTCCCCCCGAGGACGTGGGTGGACCATCGGGTTACGAGCACTTCCTCGAGGCCATCGGCGATCCCGCCGACGAGGAGCACGACGACTACCTCGCATGGGCGGGCGGATCGTTCGACCCGACCCATTTCGACCTCGACGACGCCAACAGGCGCCTCCGGACGTTTCATACGTAGGGCAATTTCGAATTGCTCTGTGCCCGGCCTTTGCGATAATGGCCACACCTGACACGGGCGTCAGGGTAGGGGTAATCTCGGTGCATGACGCTGCCCAAGATCGTAAGTGTGGATGACCATGTGGTTGAGCCTCCCCACGTGTGGCAGACCTGGCTGCCCCAGCAGTACCGGGAGAGGGGCCCGCGAGTCGAGCGCAAACGGTGGGGCGGTTTCAAACACCTGTCGGGCGCCAAGTACGACATGGTCGAGGACCCGGAGGGGGATTGGGGCGACGCCTGGTACTACGACGACGAGTTGATCTACGTGCAGAAGAAGTTCGTGGCCATTCCGCAGGCGTCGACCACGCTCGACGGTCAGGGCAACATTGTTTTTGACCGGACGCAGATGACGATGACGGCCACGACCTACGACGAGATGCGCAAAGGCTGCTGGGACCGGGATGAGCGCGTCAAAGACCTTGCCCTCAACCACACCGATGGGTCACTCCCCTTCCCGACCTTCCCTCGATTTTGCGGTCAGACGTTTTACGAGGGGAAAGACAAGGACCTCGGCCTCGCTTGTGTGAAGGCGAACAACGACTGGATGGTGGAAGAGTGGTGCGGACCGTCAGGTGGCGTCAACATCCCTCTGTGTCTCATCCCTCTGTGGGACGCAGATCTCGCAGCTGCTGAAACCAAGCGCAACGCCGAACGAGGAGTCCGGGCCATTGCCTTCAGCGAGATGCCCACCCGTCTCAAGCTGCCTAGCATCAACACGGACTATTGGGATCCACTGTGGCAGGTATGCAACGACTACGGGGTGACTGTGTGCATGCACGTCGGATCGAGCAGCTCAAACCCGGTCGCGTCGCCTGACTCGAACAAGGCCGTGGGAGTTGCTCTGGGTTTCAACAATGCCATTGCGTCTCTGGCCGACTGGCTCTTCTCAGGCAATCTGCTTCGGTTCCCCAAGTTGAAGTTGGCCTACTCCGAGGGGCAGATCGGGTGGATCCCCTACATACTGGAACGGGCCGACACGGTGTGGGAAATGCACGACGCATGGACACACGCCAAGGAGCGGATCCCAGTGCTCCCGTCCACGCAGTACTACGGACGCATCTTCGGGTGCTTCACCGCCGACCGGCACGGCCTCCGTTCACTGGAGGAAGTGGGCGAAGACAACATTTGTTTCGAGACGGATTATCCGCACACTGACACCACATGGCCGCATTCGGAAGCGTACGTCGAAAAGTTGTGCGCCGGTCTAGACGAGGACGTGGCCTACAAGATCCTGCGAGGAAATGCCATCAAGATGTTGGACTTGGACCGGGAGTAGCACCTGCTCGGTCCCAGCAGACCGGCGCGAATTGGAGTCGGGTGCGGTACCCTGCCGCCGATGAAGTGGACACCGCCAGCACGAGCTCCTTGGGTCGAGAAAGTTGTGGCCTATGGGCATGGTCTTGGTGACAATGGACGGTCCATTGTCTCGCTCAAAGCCGACGACTTACTTGCCGCCGCACGATCGGCCACAGGCCTGGACGACGCCGGTGACTCCTGGTTCCGCGATCCGCTCGAGCGGTTGTGCACTGCGCTCGACGAAGAGGCCGACCTCCACCTCGCAGGCCGCCTTCGCGCTCGGGCTGAGCTTCAGCTCATCCTGCAGAACCGTCTTCGGCTGGTCGACCTGTGGAAGCGCGAACCCACCATCGCAAAAGAAGAGGTGCGGAGCCCCATCATTGTGACTGGCCTCGGTCGTTCTGGCACCACCCTCCTGCATGAGCTACTCGCCTGCGACTCGGACAACCGGCCGCCGCTCCTGTGGGAGATGGTGCACACCGTGCCGGGAGCCGTTCAGTCACCCGACTGGCAAGTTTCGTCGGCTGGGATGGATTGGGCTGCGCTCATGGATGCCGAAATCACGTTGATGGATGCCATGGTGCCCGCCTTCACCGCCATGCACGAGAACGGTGGACATCTGCCGACCGAGTGCATTTTCCTCTTTGCCCATCAGTTTTCGAGCGACATGTTCACCGGCATCTACAACGTGCCGAGCTACACAATCTGGAAGAGTGGTGTCGATCAGACGCCAGCATATGAGTGGCACCGGCAAATGCTGCAGACACTGCAGTGGTCCCCCAAGTCCGATGGCGGCGTAACACCGACGTGGGTGGTCAAGGCCCCGTCGCATCTGGGATCGCTGGACCTGGTGTTTGCGACCTATCCCGATGCCCGGGTGGTCATGACGCACCGGGACCCCCTGCGCGTGATGGGGTCGTTGGCCGACACCATGGCAACCCTCCACTGGATGCACTCTGACCGGGTTGCCCACGCCGAACTCGTCGAGTTTCTCTGCATGGGCGTGGAGATTCAGATGAACGACGTCACCGAAATACGAGACTCCGGGAGTCTCCCTGCCGAGCAGATCAGTGACGTTGTCTACCAGGACCTGGTCGCCGATCCGATCGGCACCGTTACCCGCATCTACGACACGTGGGGACTCACGCTGCCCGACGAAGCGTTTGACCGGCTCCACGCCTACGTAGCTACCCGTCACCTGAACCGGGGGGTTGGCACCCACGACTACCGCTTCGAGGACACCGGCTTGGACCTCGCGGAGCACCGGGCCCTCGTCGCCGACTACCAGCAGCGTTTCGCCGTTCCGTCCGAGGTCTGAGCGGAACTGGTGGATCAGCTCCCCGTGAGACTTGCAATCGTCACGAGCTCGCACGTGGGGTGGGGCGGGCCATCAGCCAGCACCCACCGCACGATCATGTAGCCCTCGCGACGTCCTTGGGTATCCAACCAGTTCGGTACGCCAGGATCAGTCGGTGAGATGACCAACCGCCAACTCCCGTCAGCTGCTCGCTGCGCGGTGTGGTTGTTCAGGTTGGTGGTGGTGTAGCGGTAGTCGAGGCTTTCCATCCACGCAGTGGAGGTGGTCAGACCCCAGTAGAGGAATTCCGTTGGCGGGTCATGGACGGTCACGACGAGGGCCTCTCCCTCACCCAACACCCAACGACCGCCGTGATAGGTCATCTCGGCGTTGCTGTGCGACCGCACCTCATCGTCCTGGGCGGCCACGTGGTCCGCACCTGCGGTGCCTCCGAATCTGTTGACGTTGTCCGCGGTGTCGTGCCACATATTCACGGCCGTCGCCGCCACGAACTGGACGAATAGTCCCGCGAACTCGAGCTTGCCGGCGAGCTCTTCGACGCCGAGCACCGGCGGCGGCTCCCCGCCTACGAGCTCGACGCGTAGGTCTGCGGGCCTGTCGACGCGACGATCGAAGAAGGTCTCCCGGACGGCCAACTGACCGGTACCCGGCGTCATCTCGATACAATTACTTTGCGTTGTCGAAGGACGATTGCCCTCGGGGACGATGAGAATGTCCACCTCGCCGTTTGGCCCGAGCTCGAACTGGTCGATGTGCGCTTGTACCGTCGTGCCTGTCTTGCCATCGACAGGGCCCTTTCCGACCGGCGTGCCGAAGGTGAGGCCAATATAGGCAGCCTCACCCCTCGAACCCACGAGGCGGTAGGTACGCGTTTCGTCGAGGATGCAGAACCCGTAACGGACGTCGGGATTGTCGACGAGGAGCTTTCGGTATTCAGTCTGCGACTGAAATAACTGTGGGTGCAGCGGGTCCGACTTCTCGATGAACCACTCCTGCGCCAGGGAGACCAACCGCGTGATCCATCGGTAGCCCTCGGTCTCGTCGAGCGTGGTGCGAGGGACACCCTCGGCCTTCCGGACGGTCTCGATCGCCGCCTCTTGCGAGTCGATCCACACTCTCCACGCTGCATCGAGTCGCGCCCGATTGGCCTCGTCCTGGTTCGTCAGGACCTGTGACTCGTCCACGGTGGCAGACGCTAGGGTCCCGGGCCATGACCACGCCAGAGCGGTGGTCCGTGCTCGTGACCGGGGCGACAGGAAGGATCGGCTTCCCCATCGCCCGGGCCCTGGCCCGGCAACACGACGTCTACGGGCTGGCTCGGTGTTCTCAAGCGGGAGACGAGGCGCGCCTGCGGACCGCCGGCATTGTGCCCATCGTGGGCGACGTGGCCGCCTTCGACCTCGCGTCGATCGCAGACGTCGGGGGCCGCCCCTTGACCCATGTCTTTCACGCGGCGGCGCGCATAGGCCCTGAGGCTAGGACCGATTGGCAACGAACCTTCGAAGTAAACGCCCAAGTACCTGGACGGCTGATCGCCGAATGCTCCCGCTCCTTCGGGTCCACGTTTAGGGGCTTCGTCTTTTGTTCGTCGGGCTCGATATACGAGTACCAAGGTCGGCGTCCCCTTCGCGAGGACGACCCTCCTGGCGTCCACCTCGGGCTCTACAGCTTGTCGAAGATTGCAGGCGAATCTGTTGCTCGGTTCAGCGCTGCACAGAACGGGGTGCCCCTTACAGTCATACGGATCTTTTCAACCTACGGGCCCCTGGGTGGGGCTCCGGCCGGCCGACTTGATCGCATTCTCGCAGACAAGGACATCGTCCTGCACCCAGACAGGCCCAACAACTACAACCCCATCTACGAAGACGACTACGTCCGGCTGGGCATCCGAGCGCTCGAGGTGGCCGCCAAGCCAGCAGTGACAGTCAATTGGGCTGGAAGTGAGACAGTGAGCGCCGAGGAATACTGCCAATTCCTCGCCACACTCGTCGGTCGGGAGGCCCGATTTCGCTATGAAGACGGCGCACCCTGGCCACTGTGGGCCGATGTAACCACCATGCACAATTTGCTGGGTCGAACAGAGGTGCCGTGGCAGGTTGGAATGCGCAGGATGTTGGAGGCGCGTCACCCGGAGGCGATTGTGTAGCACGGGCCTGTCCTGATGCCACTGGTTTCGAAGCAGGGTGGTAGAGCCCTGATCGAGAGTTGAGCATCTGATTGGAGTTCACAAGCCGCTGCGTTGGGCGGCACCGGGACCGAGCCGCGTTCGAAGTTCAGCCTCGTACTCGCGGATGGCAGCTCCCGCGTGTTGGTGCTTGAGAGCCGTGAGTTTCGGATAACCAGCGTCCCGTTCCGCGTCCCACTCATCGGCAAACCGACCACTCTCGATGTCATCGGTAAGGGCACGCATTGTCGAAAGGAGATCGAGATGATCGTAACGGCCGCGCCGGGTCAGCTGACCGTATTGACTGGTTGGCGAGTGGTACTCCGACTGGACGGCGTAGCCCACTTCACGAAGAAGTCGATATGTCCGCTCGACCTCCCCTGACAACACCAATTCGGTGATCACGGCCTCAATAGGAATTCCTCGTTCAACCATCGTTTGAACGAATGCGGTACTTACTGCCGTGAGCGCTGGTGACAGCACTTGCTCCACTCCAAGATCTAGTACTGCCTCTTGCATTGGCGTGAGTTCGATACCGCCCTGACGCAAACCGCCAATGGCCCTGGCCACCGCGAGCACGTAGGCAAGAGCACTGCCGGTCACGTCTTGGTGTACCCCCAGAGCAGAAATGAATCCCACACCTTCTTCGTAACAGTGCCTCACTTCAGGTCCGAGCATGCGTGGAGCTACCATGCCCGCATCTCCCGCAGGCGCGAGACGACCAAACGCAAGGGTGTAGCCGGACGCCACGATCACACAGGACTGTCGACCCGGCACGAGTCCTAACGTTGGTATGACATCGTCGGGCACCAGGATGCAGATGACATCGGCATCGTTTGCGGCAAGAAGTTCATGGGTTTCGAAGCCATCCAATCCAGCTTGTTCGCTAGTTCGATCTTCACGGACGCAGACGACGGGTTCGCACCCGCTGTCCCTCAAATTGAGGGCCCACGATCGGCCCTGATTGCCGTACCCGACCACTGCAACTGTCTTCCCAGCCAAGGTTTGAAGATCGGCATCGTCCTCGTAATAGATCTTCGTCATTGCGTGATTATGCCGCGAGGGCCGTGGAGCTACCAGTAGGTACGACGATTCGTTTGCGTTTCGCATATCATTACTGCGGTTCTGAACTTCCCGATCGGAAGTAGTGCGGGGGTTCCTAGTGCGGTGACACTCAAATAGCGCGCGATTGACGCACGGTCTCGAGAGCCACTCGCCCGCGACGCACTTTGGTGATGATCTGCTTGGCCGTTTTGGTCCAGATGAACGCGGCGGGTTCCTCGTTGTTGTAGGCGATGTAGCCCTCGATCGC
>Ga0116219_10003307_pt1 | contig 12863 bp, 13 predicted proteins | sample Sb_taG_4_FD_91019 | JGI IMG/M metagenome (GOLD analysis project Ga0116219, IMG submission 91019) | Peat soil microbial communities from Weissenstadt, Germany - Sb_50d_6_BS metaG | ecosystem: Environmental > Terrestrial > Soil > Wetlands > Peat | place: Germany: Weissenstadt | collected 2010-09-21
CGGCCAGCCACGGGTCGGGATTGAGCTCCGCATAGGGCGGGGCGGGCTGGTCGACCTCGTAATCGCAGCCGGTGGCCAACGCGCCCGCGGCAAAGCACGCGAATATCCTGCCCTCCAGCTCTCGCAGCGAATCCGACTCGAACGCCCGCATCGCATACTGCAGGCTCGCGCGCCCCGGGATGACGTTGACCGCCTGCCCGCCGTCGGTGACGATCCCGTGCGCCAGCTGGCCCGGCGCGAATTGCTGCCGCAGCACCCCGATGGCCACCTGCGCGACGGTCACCGCGTCGGCGGCGTTGACCCCCGAATACGGTGCGACCGCCGCGTGCGATTCCTTGCCGCGGTAGTGGACGACCGCTTCGGACAGCGCCAGCGAGCGGGCCGCGGCGATGTCGGCCGGCCCGGGATGGATCATCACCGCCGCCGCGACATCGTCGAAAACCCCGGCCCGCAACATCAGCTCTTTGCCGCCACCGGCCTCTTCGGCGGGCGTGCCCAGCAGCGCCACCCGAAGGCCCAGGTCGTCCGCCACCTCGGCCAACGCCAGCGCGGCGCCCACCGCCGACGCCGCAATGATGTTGTGTCCGCACGCGTGCCCGATCTCGGGCAGCGCGTCGTACTCGGCGCAAATCCCGATGACGAGCGGTCCGCCACCGAAGTCGGCGCGGAACGCGGTGTCCAGACCACCGGCACCCGCGGTGACCTCAAAACCGCGTTCGGCGACGAGGGCCTGCGCCTTGGCGCAGCTGCGATGCTCATTGAACGCCAGCTCCGGCTCGGCATGGATGGCATGGGATAACTCGACAAGATCGGCACCACGTCGCCGCACCACATCTTCGACGCTGTCTAACGGGGCTGTGGGCACCCTCGCAGTATCTCACCCACGAGACCCAGCGATTAGCCGCGACTCCAGCGGTATGTTCATAGGTCTTTATTCCAACGATAAGTATGTACTCTTGAGATTCACGTGACAATATGTTTGCATCGCAGGCGATGCCTGACGTAACGCGACATCCGTCGCTGGAGAGCAAAGTGGCGACAAGAAACAACCACGACAAGCACTCGAAAAAGCACCGGGTGGCAATGATTGAGCAGCACACCGCTGGCCTGCTGCCCGGGTGGTACGTGCTCGATGGCTTCTTTTGGGACGACGAGTGTTCCGTCGTCGCGGGACCGTTCATGACGCAGGATGACGCGTTGAATTGCCGCTCGGCGCTCGAACGCAGCGAAACCCATCACCGGTACTACATCGACGAGGTCGCGGCCCGATTATCGGAGGGGAAATAGCATTCACCGGACGCGGGGGCTTCTTGCTCGCGCCGTCCCCCTCGCCGATTCGCGGCTGGGCGGTTCCCCCGACACGGCGCCCGTCGTCGCCGGGCTAGGCTCGCGCAGTGTGAGCGACCGTGCGCCCGACCCCGGCAACCTCGCGCGGCGGGCGGCGGAGGTCATCGCCGAACGCACCGGCGTCGACGAGCACGACGTCGCGGTCGTCCTCGGGTCGGGATGGTCGCCGGCGGTCGCGGCGCTCGGCTCCCCGACCTCCGTGCTCCCGCAGGCGGAAGTGCCCGGGTTCGCGCCGCCAACCGCCGTCGGGCACACCGGCGAAGTGTTGTCGACGCGCATCGGTGAGCACCGCGTCCTGGTGATGGTCGGCCGTGTGCACGCCTACGAGGGGCATGATCTGTGCCACGTCGTGCACCCGGTCCGGGCGGCGTGTGCAGCCGGTGTCCGCGTCGTGGTGCTCACCAACGCGGCCGGTGGGCTGCGACCGGACCTGACGGTCGGCCAGCCCGTGCTGATCAGCGACCACCTCAACCTGACCGCGCGGTCGCCGTTGGTCGGCCCGCAGTTCGTCGACCTGACGGACGCCTACGCGTCGCGGCTGCGCAAGCTCGCCCGCCAGGCCGACCCGGAGCTGAGCGAAGGCATCTACGCCGGCCTGCCCGGACCGCACTACGAGACGCCCGCGGAAGTCCGGATGCTGCAGATGCTGGGCGCCGACCTGGTGGGCATGTCGACGGTGCACGAGACGATCGCGGCCAGGGCGGCCGGCGCCGAGGTGCTGGGCGTGTCGCTGGTGACCAACCTGGCCGCAGGCATCACCGGCGAACCGCTGAGCCACGCCGAGGTGCTGGCCGCCGGGGCCGCGTCGGCAACCAAGTTGGGAGCACTGCTGGCCGATGTCATCGAGCGCGTATAGCCCGGCTCTGACTCACATGACGCCCGAGGAGTGGATCGCGCACGACCCCGACCCCGCGACGGCCGCCGAGCTCGCCGCGTGTGACGCGCAAGAACTTGCCGCGCGATTCGCCCACCCACTCGCCTTCGGCACCGCGGGCCTGCGCGGGCCGGTGCGCGGCGGACCCGACGCCATGAACGTCGCCGTCGTGGTGCGCGCCACCTGGGCGGTAGCGCAGGTGCTCGGCAATCCCGCCGGTGCTCTGGTGGTGGTAGGGGGCGACGCCCGGCACGGTTCGGCGTCCTTCGCCACCGTGACAGCCGAAGTGCTTGCGGCCCAAGGATTTTCCGTACTGCTGCTGCCCGTCCCGGTGCCCACACCGGTGGTCGCATTCGCGGTGCGCCACACCGGGGCCGCCGCCGGCATCCAGATCACGGCCTCACACAATCCGCCGGCCGACAACGGCTACAAGGTGTACTTCGACGGCGGGATCCAGATCGTCTCCCCCACCGACCGGCAGATCGAAGCCGCGATGGCCGACGCTCCCCCGGCCGACCAGATCGCTCGCCATCCCGTCGCACCCACCGAGACCGATCTTCTCGAGCGTTACATCGGGCGCGCCGCCGGGGTGCGCCGGGCAGGCGGATCGGTGCGGGTGGCCCTGACGCCGCTGCACGGGGCGGGCGGCGCGGTGGCGGTCCAGACGCTGCGGCGCGCCGGATTTCACGACGTGCACACCGTCGGCGCACAGTTCGCGCCCGACCCCGACTTCCCCACCGTCGCCTTCCCGAACCCAGAGGAGCCCGGCGCGACGGACGCGCTGCTCGCCCTGGCCGCCGACGTCGGGGCCGACGTCGCCATCGCGCTGGACCCCGACGCCGACCGGTGCGCGGTCGGCATACCCACCGCATCGGGTTGGCGGATGCTCTCTGGCGACGAAACCGGTTGGCTCCTGGGCGATTACATCCTGTCGCACGGGTCCCCCGGTGCGAGCACCGTGGTGGCCAGCACCGTGGTGTCGTCGCGGATGCTGGCGGCGATCGCCGGGCACTACGGCGCAACCCACGTCGAGACCCTCACCGGCTTCAAGTGGCTGGCGCGCGCCGACTCGAAGGTCCCCGGCGGCACCCTGGTGTACGCCTACGAGGAAGCAATCGGGCACTGCGTCGACCCGGACGCCGTGCGCGACAAGGACGGCATCAGCGCCGCGGTCCTGGTGTGCGATCTGGTGGCCACGCTGAACGGTCGGGGCCGTTCCGTGCCCGACGCTCTCGACGAACTGGCCCGACGGTACGGCGTGCACGACGTCGCGGCGGTGTCGCGTCGGGTCGCCGACGCCGGCGAGGCCGCGGAACTGATGCGCCGGCTGCGGGAGTCCCCGCCCAGGCAACTGGGCGCGTTCACCGCAAACGTCACCGATATCGGCGACGCGCTGATCCTCACCGGCGGTGACGACGAAGCGTCGGCGCGGGTGGTGGTGCGTCCGTCGGGGACCGAGCCAAAGTTGAAGTGCTACCTGGAAGTTCGCTGCGCGGTGACCGGTGATCTGCGCTCCGCCCGCTACCGGGCCGGCGCGCTGCGCGACGAGCTGGTCTCGGCGGTCAAGGGTTGGTAGCTAGCGCGGCCCGAATTGGCGGTCGCCCGCGTCGCCGAGACCCGGCACGATGTAGGCGGCCTTGTTGAGCCCGTCGTCGACGGCCGCGGTGAAGAGCCTTGCGTTCGGTGCCGTCTTCTCAAGGGCCGCAACGCCTTCCGGGGCGGCCACCGCGCACAGCACGGTGATTTCCGTTGCGCCGCGGCGCTGCAGCAGACCGACCGTATGTTTCAACGACCCGCCGGTGGCCAGCATCGGGTCGAGGACCATGACCAGGACGCCGGTCAGGTCATCGGGCAGAGACTCGAAATACCCGGTGGCCTGGTGGGTTTCCTCGTCGCGGGCCACACCCACGAATCCGACCCGGGACTTCGGCAACAGCGCGAGCGCCTGGTCGACCATGCCGAGTCCGGCGCGCAGCACCGGAACCAGCAGCGGCGGGTCGGCCAGGCGCACTCCGAGCGTCTCGCCCAGCGGCGTGTGAACCGCAAACGTCTCGGTTGCCGCGTCGCGGGTGGCCTCGTAGACCAACATCGCGGTCAGGTCGCGCAACGCGGCCCGGAAGCCCGCGTCGCCGGTGTGGCGGTCGCGCATCGTCGTCAGCCGGGCGACCGCCAGCGGGTGATCAACGACGCGCACCTCCACGGGGTTTGAGCTTATATAACAATCGGAACTAGCTGTGCTGACACGCGCGCGCGTCCCGCGGGACGCCTCGACGCACTCATATACTCCCCGCGTGCGGCGACCAAGACGACTGATGCCGATCGCGTATCGAGCCCTCGGACTCGGCGCGGTGGCGATCACGGCGGTGGCGGGCCTGCAGCCGGCAGCCCCCGGGGTCGGCCTCGCGACGGCCGCGATTCCGCAGGCCTCGCACATCGTCATCGTGGTGGAAGAGAACCGCTCCCAAAACAACATCATCGGCAACAAGTCGGCGCCCTTCATCAACGCGCTGGCGGCCAATGGCGCGATGATGGCCCAGTCGTTCGCCGAAACGCATCCCAGCGAGCCGAACTACCTGGCGCTCTTCGCGGGCAACACTTTCGGGGTGACCAAGGACAGCTGCCCGGTCGACGCCGGCGCCGCGCCCAATCTGGCGTCCGAATTGCTGGCGGCCGGCTACACGTTCGTCGGATTCGCCGAGGGACTGCCCGCCGTCGGCTCGACGGTGTGCAGTGCGGGCAAGTACGCGCGCAAGCACGTGCCCTGGGCCAACTTCAGCAACGTGCCGCCGGCGAACTCGTTGCCGTTCTCCGCATTCCCGACGGGAAACTATGCCGCCCTGCCGACGGTGTCGTTCGTCATTCCCGACAACGACGACGACATGCACGACGGCTCGGTCGCCCAGGGCGACGCGTGGCTGAACCGCGAGCTGTCCGGGTACGCCAACTGGGCGGTGGCCAACAACAGCCTGCTGATCGTGACGTGGGACGAGGACGATAACGGCAGCCACAACCAGATCCCGACCGTGTTCTACGGCGCGCACGTGCGGCCCGGCACCTACAACGAACAGATCAGCCACTACAACGTGCTGTCCACGTTGGAGCAGATGTACGGCCTGCCCAAGACGGGTTATGCGGTCAACGCCCCGGCCATCACCGACATCTGGGGCTAGGCCCGATGGGCTGCCACGCCGGCCGTCGCTATTCTGTGCCGCATGGCTGCTGACCTCGTGCCCATCCGCCTGAGCCTGTCCGCCGGTGAGCGCTACACCATCTGGGCGCCCCGCTGGCGCGACGCCGGCGACGAGTGGGAGGCGTTCCTGGGCAAGGACGAGGACCTGTACGCCTTCGAGACCGTTGCCGACCTGGTGGCCTTCGTGCGTTCCGACACCGACAACGATCTGGTCGACCACCCGGCATGGACGGACATCACCGCGGCGCACGCGCACAAGTTCGAGCCCGGCGAAGACAAACAGGTCGATCTGGTGGTTGTCGAAGAGCTGGTGTCGGAGAAGCCGACCGAGGAGTCGGTGGCCGCGCTGGCGGGGGTGCTGGCGATCGTGTCGTCCATCGGTTCGGTGTGCGAGCTGCCCGCCGTGTCGAAGTTCTTCAACGGCAACCCCAGCCTGGGCACCGTGTCCGGTGGAATCGACCACTTCACCGGTAAAGCGGGGCAGAAACGCTGGAACGCGATCGCCGAGATCATCGCCCGCAGCTGGGACGACGTCCTCACCGCGATAGACGACATCGTCAGTACCCCCGAGGTCGACGACAAGCTGTCGGCCGAGGCCGCCGACGAGCTCGCCGAGGAGCGCGAGGAAGAAGCCACAGAAGACGCAGCAGACGAGCCGGAAACCGAAGAGGCCACAGAGGAGACCCCGGGCGAGTCGGACGACGAGGAAGCCGAGGACTCCGACGAAGCCGAAGCTGCGGTCGACCAGGACTCAGGCGAGGACGGGGAACCCCGCGCGGCCGGGGACGCCGTGGTGCTGGGTGGCGACGAGGACTTCTGGCTCAAGGTGGGCATCGACCCGATTCGGATCATGACCAGTTCCGGCACGTTCTACACGCTGCGCTGCTACCTGGACGATCGCCCGATCTTCCTGGGCCGCAACGGACGGATCAGCGTGTTCGGCTCCGAGCGCGCGCTGGCCCGTTACCTCGCCGACGAGCACGACCACGACCTGGCCGATATGAGCACCTACGACGACATCCGCACCGCCGCGACCGACGGTTCACTGACGGTCGGGGTCACCGACGACAACATCTACGTGCTCAGCGGGCTGGCCGATGACTTCGCCGACGGGCCGGACGCGGTGGATCGCGACCAGCTGGACCTGGCCGTGGAGCTGCTCCACGACATCGGCGACTACTCAGAGGAGAGCACGGTCGACAAGGCGCTCGAGACCAGCCGGCCCCTGGGCAAGCTGATCGCCTACGCGTTGGAGCCGGGCTCGGTCGGCAAGCCCGCCCCCCCGTATGCCGCGGCGGTGCGTGAATGGGAGAAGCTGGAGCAGTTCATCGACGGGCGGCTGCGGCGCGAATAGCGAAGCGCGTTTGACGGGCCATCGAGTCTGCTCTTTACTGGCGGCAGCATCCGCCGTCGGTCAACGCGCGGCCAGACGGGCCTAGAACGGGAAGGTGAGCCACGTGTCGCTTCCCGGCATCGGCCCGTTGCCGCTGTACGGGTTTCAGCGCCCGGGCATGTTGCTGTTCCTGCTGGTCCCGCTCGCGCTGGTGGGCCTCTATGTAATCGTCCAGCTCCGGCGACGGCGCCGGCTGCGCCGATTCACCGAGGCCCAGGTGCCGCAATCACTGTGGCGGCACCTGCCCATCGCCGTCTCCATGCTCGGCCTGGCCCTGCTGACCATCGCGCTGGCCACACCCACCCATGACATGCGCATCCCGCGCAACCGCGCGGTGATCATGCTGGTGATCGACATGTCGCAGTCCATGCGGGCCACCGACGTCGAGCCCAATCGGCTCAAGGCGGCCGAGCAGGCGGCCGGCCAGTTCGCCAGCCAGCTGACACCGGGCATCAACCTCGGGCTCGTCGGTTTCGCGGGAACGCCCTACCTGCTGGTGCCGCCCACGCCGCAGCACCAGGCGACCCTGGACGCGCTCAAGAAGCTGGACTTCGCCGACAGCACCGCGACCGGCGAGGCCATCTTCACCGCCCTGCACGCGATAGGAGCCACAGCCGTCAACGGGGGCGACAATCCCCCACCGGCCCGCATCGTGCTGCTCTCCGACGGCGGCGAGAACAAGCCGTCGGATCCCAACGATCCGCACGACGGTGCCTACACCGCGGCGCGACTCGCCAAGGACCAGGGAGTGCCCATCTCGACGATCTCGTTCGGAACCCAGAACGGCGAGATCGAGATGGACGGACAGCGGGTTGCGGTCCCCGTTTCCACCGACCAGATGAAGACCATCGCCAAGCTGTCGGGCGGCCAATCCTACGCCGCCACCAACCTCAAAGAGCTCGAGAAGGACTATAACGCCATCGAGAACGAGATCGGTTACCGCATAGTGGCCGGCCCGGGAAGTTCCGGGTGGCTGCGGCTGGCCGTCATCACCGTTCTCGTCGCGGCCGGGTTGGCGCTGGTGATCAACCGCCGACTTCCCGTCTGACCGCTCAGGAAGGCAACCTGCGGTTGAGGAGCAGACCCGCCAGGACGGCGCCGGCCAGGACGAACGCACCAAGCAGCATCCACGCGAGGCTGGCGTCGCCCTTCACGGTTTCGTAGCCGATCTGGTGCTGCAGGGTCGTGTACACCTCTTTGAGCGACTCGAGGCTGTCGGCGTGGAACGCCTGGCCGTCGGTGATCTCGCAGATTTTCTGCAGCGTTTGATCGTCGACCGGAACCGGAATCGTGGCGCCCTCGTAGTCCACGGTGCCGTAGGGCGTGCCGAACGAGATCGTCGAGATCTGGATCCCCTGGGCTTTGGCGGCCCGGGCCGCGGTGAAGGCCCCCTGCGGGGCGTTGGGGTCCAGTGGCACGTTCTCGGCGCCGTCGGACTCCAGCACGATGCGCGCGGGTGGCGGACCGTCGCCGCCGCCCATCACCGAGCCGACCGTCGCGATCGCCTGCATCGCCGTGAAAATGCCTTCCCCGGTCGCGGTTTTGGGCGCCGGCTGCAGGCCGTCGATCGCCTTTTTGACGGCCTCGCGGTTCGTCGTCGGGGGGACGAGCAGCGTGGCGTTGGCCGCGAACTCCACCAGACCCAGGTTGATGGCCGGTGTCAGTTCGCTGGCGAACTGCTTGCCGGCCTCCTGCGCCGCGGCCAGCCGGGTGGGCGGCACATCGTTGGACGCCATGGACTCCGAGATGTCGATGACCAACATGACGACCGCCCGGTTGAGCGGGATGCGGACGTCGGACGTCGGACCGGCCATCGCGGTGGTCAGCAGCACCAACGACGCGGCGAGCAGGATCGTCGGCACGTGGCGCCAGCCGCTGGGCCGGGCCGGGGCGACGCGCTCCAGCACCTCCATGTTGGCGAAGCGCAGCACTTTGCGGCGGCGGGCGAACTGCAGCGCGACGTAGATCCCCACCACCAGCAGCACGGCGAGCAGGAACACGAAGAACCAGGCGTGCTGGAAGCCGGTGAGTGAGACGGGGCCCAGCAGCGGCAATTTCACCTCACCACGGTGATGGCCGGATCGCTCGCCGTCAAGTTGATGGCGTCCGGCCTCGACGGACGGTCAGTCCAGTGCGAGTGGCGGCAGGGCTGCGACGGCAAGCGAGCGGGCTTCCTCGGGAGCGATCCCGAGGGCGCGCAGCACCAGCTCGGCGGTGGTCGAGCCCGCGTCGCGCCAGCCCTGGTGGCCGTCGAGAACCAACTGCATCGCGCTGACGGTGGCCCCGCTGACCAGCGATGCGACGGCAACCTTCAGGTGGGGGGCGATGTCGTAGCGCCCCGTGGAAAGGCCCTGCTCGATGTCGCGCATGGGTGGTCCGACGAGCAACGCGCGCAGCGCTTCTTCGGTGAGTCCGAACCGCACCAGGAAGCGGCCGATCGAGGGGTTGTCATGGGCGAGTCGCACGACGAGTCGCACGCCCGTTGCCAGCCGCAGCGGGGCGTCACTTGCGCCGACGTCATCCAGGGCGGCGGCGACGCGCGCGTGCAGAGTACTGGCGACGTTGTCGACGACGCGGGCATAGAGCCCCTCGACGGAGTCGATGTTGCGGTACAGGGTGCCTCGAGCGACCTGCGCCTCGGCCGCCAGCTCGCTCATTGTCACCTCGGCGCAGCCGCGTTCGGCGAACACGCGCATCGCCGCGGCCGTGACTCGTTCATCGATGGCGCTCACATAGCTCCTTGGACGTGGAGTGACCCCTCCATACCATATTGACTTAAATTAAACAGTAGTGTTCAATTTTAGACGTGTCGAGTAGGACTGCAGCGGCGCGCGTTCCCACGCTGTCGGTCGACCTGTACGGCAACGACACCCTGCTGACGCCGGCGGAGACCTACCGCCGGATCCGCGACGCCGGCGCCGCCGTCTGGCTGCCCAAGAACCGACTGTGGGCCATGGGCCGCTACCGCGATGTCCGCCAGGCGCTTGCCGACGACGAGACATTCAGCAGCGGCAGCGGGGTTGCCGCCAATCCCCTCACCAATGCGCTCACGGCGGGTATCACCCTCATGAGCGACGGCGACACCCACGTCAAACGGCGCCGCCTGCTCTTGCAATCGCTGTCCGCCAAGGCGCTGAGCGCCGTCGAACCGGCGCTGGGCGCGGAAGCGGGCCTACTGATTGAAGAACTCTGCCAACAGCATCAATTCGAGGGAGTCTCCGAGTTCGCCGCGCACCTTCCGGTCCGGGTGGTCGCCGATCTCGTCGGGGTCGACATCGACCACAAGAAGATGCTCAAGTACGCCCGCGCCGCATTCGACGTGCTGGGCCCGAGCAACCGCCGGACCGCGGTCGCATTCCCGGCGGGACTCGGGTTCTGGCGCTACGCGCGAACGCTTCGCCCCGAGAGCGTCAAACCCGGCGGATGGGCGGAGTCGATCCTGGCGGCCGGGCGCGACGGCGCCTTGAGCCCGCAGGAAGCCAAGGCCATGGTCATCGATTTCGTCAGCCCCAGCCTGGACACCACGATCTTGGCATCAGCGCAGCTGCTGTGGAGCCTGGGCACCAACCCTGACGTGTGGCAGGAACTTCGGCGCAATCCCGACCTTGTTCCGGCCGCGGCGTCCGAAGCGGTCCGGCTCGGCTCGCCGGTGCGGGGCTTCACCCGAAGGCTGAAACAGGACACCGAGATCGAGGGTGCCGTGCTGCGCAAGGGTCAACGCGTGGTGCTGCTTTACGCGTCGGCCAACATGGACGAAACCCAGTTCGCGCAACCGGAAGTCTTCTCGTTGCACCGCACGGGGGGAAACCTGGGATGGGGATTCGGCGCCCACGCCTGCGTCGGCATGCACCTGTCCAAGCTGGAGATGCACGCGTTGCTGCGGGCGATGATCCCCAATGTAGAGCGCATCGAGGTCGGCCAACCGGTCCGGATGCTCAGCAACACGCTGCAAGGTTTCGCATCGCTGCGCGCCAGTTTCGCGGGGCCGAGTTGACCACCGAGACCGGGCCTTTCACCCCCCCACATCCCTCTCACACCGTCATTTAGGAGTAGAGCATGCATCTCGCCGCGACTATCCTCTCTGTCCTGCTGGCTCTTCTGATGGCCGCCACCGGTTCGATGAAGGTCCTCAACACCTCGACCGCACAGAAGAACAGCCGTCACCTGGGCTACAGCACCGGGCTGAGCCGCTTGATAGGCCTGGCCGAACTCGCCGCCACCGCCGGATTGCTCATTGGAATCGCCTGGCACCCATTGACGTTGGTGACGGCGGCGGCCGTTGTCGCGCTGATGGTTGGCGCGGTCACATATCACGTCAGAGCGGGTGACGATGCCCGCGCCCTGGCACCTGCCGTCATCACCGCGGCCGCGGCGGGGGCATTGGTGATTTTATCAATTCCGCGGTAGCTACGTTATGCGGCGGTCAAATCGGGGAACTCCGGTCCAGGATGGCGCCTACCCCGGGCGCCGCGACGAACAGGAGCTGAAATGATCGGGTCGATAATCCTCGCCATCATCGTGGGTGCGGTCATCGGTGTGGTGGCGCGTCTCGTGATGCCGGGCAAGCAGAACATCGGCATGGTGATGACCGTCGTCTGCGGCGCCGTGGGCGGCCTGATCGGTTCCGCGGTGGCGAGCCAGTTCGGATACCACAACGCCAACGGTGGGATCGCCTGGATTCCGTTCTTCGTCGGGGTCGCCGCCGCCGTCGTGCTCATCGCGATCTACGAATCCGTGACGGGTCGCCGCACCGGCACCAGGCTGCCCCGGTAGCCTGCCAGCCCAACGGCTTTCGCCGCTCGCCCGATGTTCAGGGCGAGCGGCGTCAGCCGCTGATCAACACCGCGTACCGCGGCTTGATCACCTCGTCGATGATCGCGAGCCGCTGGTCGAACGGGATGAACGCCGACTTCATGGCGTTGATCGTGAACCGCTCGAGGTCGCTCCACCCGTAGCCGAACGCTTCCACCAGTCGGGACATCTCCAGGCTCATCGACGTATCGCTCATCAGCCGGTTGTCGGTGTTGACGGTCACCCGGAACCGCGTCCGGGCCAGCAGATCGAACGGGTGGTCGGCGATGCTCCTGACAGCGCCGGTCTGCACGTTGGAGCTGGGGCATAGCTCCAGCGGAATTCGCTTGTCCCGCAGGATCGATGCCAGCCGACCCAGCCGGACGTGCCCGTCTTTCAAGACGTCGATGTCGTCGACGATACGCACCCCGTGGCCCAGCCGATCGGCGCCGCAGAACGCGATCGCCTCGTGGATGGAGGGCAGCCCGAACGCCTCACCCGCATGAATGGTGAAGCGCGCGTTGTTGTCTCGCATGTATTCGAACGCATCGAGATGTCGCGTGGGCGGATTGCCGGCTTCGGCGCCCGCGATGTCGAAGCCGACCACACCCTTGTCCCGCCACCGGACCGCCAGCTCGGCGATTTCCCGCGACACCGCCGCGTGCCGCATGGCGGTCACCAACAGCCGGACCACGATCGGACGTCCGGCTGCGGCGCAGGCCTTCTCGCCGTCGGCGAAACCGGACAGCACGGCGTCGACGATCTCGTCGAAGTACAGCCCGCGGTCGATGTGCAACTCGGGAGCGAAACGGATCTCGGCGTAGACCACCGAATCGGCGGCCAGGTCTTCCACGCACTCATAGGCCACGCGGTGCAGGGAGTCGGCGGTCTGCATCACGGCCACGGTGTGCGAGAACGGCTCGAGGTAGCGCTCCAGGGAGCCGCTGTGCGACTGGGTGCGAAACCACGTCGCGAGCTCGTCGACGTCGGTGGCGGGCAGCTCGTCGTAGCCCGTCTCGCCGGCGATGTCGATCACGGTCGACGGGCGCAGCCCGCCGTCGAGGTGATCGTGCAGCAGGGCCTTGGGCGCCTTGGTGATCTGCTTCAAATCCAGCTTCATCGCTTAATTCGGCCCCGTCGTCACTCGGCGATCCGATCGATGATGAGCGGCCGGGAAACCGGTGGTGTATCGCCGACGCTCCAACCGCCGTCCAGCTCGGCCAGCGCGGCGGCGAACCGTTCCGGTGTGTCGGTGTACAGGGTGAACA
>Ga0116219_10003312_pt1 | contig 12857 bp, 18 predicted proteins | sample Sb_taG_4_FD_91019 | JGI IMG/M metagenome (GOLD analysis project Ga0116219, IMG submission 91019) | Peat soil microbial communities from Weissenstadt, Germany - Sb_50d_6_BS metaG | ecosystem: Environmental > Terrestrial > Soil > Wetlands > Peat | place: Germany: Weissenstadt | collected 2010-09-21
GCCGCGGGGTGTTCGCCTGCCGGGGTGCGATCGAGCGGACCTTTGGTGCCCTGACGTCGTTTGGCGGCGGGTTGTTGCCGCTTCCGTCGTGGGTGCGGCACCTGAACCGGGTTTGGCTGTGGGTCAGTGCGAAGCTGGTGATTAACGGAGTGCGAATCATGGCCCTACGCAAAGGACTTGCGGCATAAATGCAATTTCCTGTTCAGCTCCAGGGGATATTGGCGGCGTGGAGGCGGGCCGGCTCCGTTCACCGCCTCCGTGTACCCCGATCCCACTTCCCGCTCGCTACCCGTATCTACCGTCAACATCGTGTCCATGATCTCCTATCATGGACACGATAGTCGTTGGCGATACTGGGCGTACCATTGTTGGTTGAATGGGTGGTGCATTGAACCATAGGCTGATGCCTCGTCCCGAGTACAAGCTCGAGGTCGTCCCCAGCCTGCACCTTTCAACTGGTCAGCCCTCCCCCCGCCGTGCCCCGCAAAGCCCTGTTGTCACAACAAGCGGACCATGTCGATAACGGGTCAGGTGTACACCACGACCAACCTCGAGGAATCGGGGGTGTGATATGCGGCTCGCGGCCAGAGCAGGCAGGCGAGGCATGTACAGTTGTGAGTGTGGCGCAGCGTGCAGGCTGGCCCACACCACGCCCATCGATGCATGTGGTGGCCCCGGGTTGGCCCCCCATCGCGTAGATGGGACCCATATCTTACCCTCAGCTCCCGGAATTTCACATTCCTGGGGTAAGGCCATGCATCCATGCATATTGTGGGCAAATTGCCTGCGAAACCTCTCGGGCAACCGGCATCCACCAGGATGATCCCAGTAGATGGGCTGAGTGACGATGATCGTCACGCAGGTCGAGGTGATCGGCATCTGTAGGCATATGCCAACAGATTGGGTCAGGATATCATGATGCAAGGGCTGCTGTTGAGATGATCTCAATGGCAGGGGTAACGATGATCGTTATACCTTGGTCAGGCCGATCGGCATCCGTGACGATGATCGTTACAGATGGGGATGAGGTGTCGATCTCTGGACCCCGCTAGACCGCGTCTCAGAGCGTTTATACGGCCCGTGGTGAGGCGATCGGGGGGGCGTAGATGGGATTTTCCACATCCTGGGGCTCGTCAGCCCCGCCTGGGTCTTCCGTGGGCAGGGCGATTGCCGACGGGGGTTGCGCGTGGCGGTCCATCATCTCGGCCCATTCCTCCTGGGCCCGAAAGAGACGCGCCAGGCGATGAGCCTCGACCGCGTGAGGAACGGCCAGAGCCAGGACGAAGATCGGAGCGGCGCAGGCGGCAAGCATCGCGTACAGCCTTGGTCGATCTCCGCGGGAGATCGCCACGCGCATTGAGATCGCAAGGCGATCTCACAAGATCAGCGGCCTCGGCGTCGGGGGCGAGATCCATGCACTCAAGTCTATCCCGGGGCCTCGCAGGAAATTGCATTTAGGCCGTAAACCCTGATGGCTCTAAGGGTTACCTGGCACTGTCCGTATCTCCTTTGATACTTTGGACTTGCGGCCTATATGCAATTTCCTGCTCGGCCGTGAGGGGGCATGATGCTGCGAAAGGACACCCACTCCCGCGAGGAGCGAGCTAGCTGCGCTACGTTCAACCGCAGGATTACCCCATGGTTAGCACATGTTCATCACACCCTCCATACTGACAGCATGCAAAGTACATAAATCATATAGGGTTAGTAGGCTTTCTGAGGGGTCGGGTGGCTTGTGACAACACAGCCGGTTCCACCTGCCACACCAGCAGAGCGCCGGTCATTGCTTTCAGTCCCGGCCAGGGCGGGGCTCGACCAAGGGCTCACCAGTGAGGTGTTTTTGTTTATAAATATACATGATTCATCCAACTACGGAACCACGGAACCATTGGAACCGACTTTCCGGCTAACTTCCAACGCGAGTAGTACAAGCCTGTTGATGCCGAAAATAGGTTCCGTAAGGTTCCGTAGATTCCGTACTCATATGAATCATGTGTCAATCCGACTGACACACACATGGTCAGCCTCTGAACGTAACCCTATGCCTAGATACCAGGTTCCGTTGTTTGTGATCCTCTCGAAACCACGCTCCGTCATGACAGAACCGAAGGCGCGTTGAGAGGTGACGTTTTCGCCTGATCGTTCCGCCCACTTCTTGAAAGCTTCATAAAGAGGGCTCGCTTTGACCCTCAAACCGGGTCCCTGCATGCAATGTTCGGCTAAGAAGGTTCCGTAAGCGTCGGACTCGGTTCGGTAGTTTTGGGTCGCCGCCGACACCGTTTGAGGGACCTTCAGCCCGTCGCGTTGCCAATCCATGCAACCTTGTACGCACCATGCGAGGATGCCGGGGTATTCCGCCCGGAGGAGCCGAGGCAGTTCTTTGTTTTGCTCAGCCTCAGGGATCGCAACCGAGAACGGAATCAGCTTGATCCGTCGCCAGATTGCATTCTTGGTTTCCCGGACTTCGGGCTTGTGGTTAGTGCACAGCATGACCTTGTGGGTCGGCAGGAAAGACCAGAAATCCTCCCTCATCCGCCGGGTGGTGATCATGTCAGAACCGGTCAGTTGCTTGACCAGGTTCTCGTTCAGCCGGGCCCCCTCGGCCGTTTCGACATCCACGACGAACCGTTTTCCGAACAGCATCGCGCGTTCGGTTGGGTGGCTTTCGCCGTGCTTGGCGATCAGTAAGCCGGGGGGTGCGATGATCCCATAATCGTTGCCGAGGATTTCCAGCATGACGTTCAAGATCGTGGTCTTACCGTTGCTCCCGGTGCCGTAGCAGATGGGCAGGATTTGCTCGGAGATTTCGCCCGTCAGGCACAAGCCGAAGAGCCGCCGCATAAAGTCGATCAGCTCGGCATTGCCCGCAAAGATCTTGTCGAGACACTGTAGCCACAGGGGGCAGGGGGTCGCCGGGTCGAAAGCGACCGGCGAAAGCGCCGTGATCATGTCGCCTTGGGAGTGAGGCCGGAGTTTCCCGGTCCTTAGGTCGATGGTCCCGTTCTGGACATTCAGGAGCCACCCGTTCTTATCCATCTGTTCGGGCAGGACCGGGATTCCATCCTCGGACGCAGCAAGATCGATCATCGCTGCCCGCCGGTCCCTCGCTTCGCTCTTGAAGCCGAACAAGGCATGGGCCTTTCGCCGCCCATCGTCACCGATGGTTCCGGCCTCATCGAGGATTCGCCGGACGGTATCCTTGGCGAGCCGCTGGATCGTGGAAGTCTGATCGACGGCCCACCGTCGGCCGTCATAGCTCAGCCATTTCGACCAGGGTTTGCAGTATCGGATTCGCTCACCATGGCGGGCAGCCAACCGCTCGGCATTGCCAGTATCGGTCGCCGGGTATTAGGCCAGGGTGGCGTTGATGTCCGCCTCGGCCGCCCTGCCCTGGTCAATCACTTCAGGTCGGGTGTCCACTTCCTCGGACACCTGTCCGTCGCCATTCGGTTGATACAATCTGTTTACATGACCATTATGAGTGATTACATTTGAATTACTGTACATGGCGGTTTTCCTGTCAGCCTGTTGTGAGATATTGTTATATGTTCCTTTGTCGATTAGATCGCGTCTTTTCTCGAGCTTGCAAGCCTCCTCTGCCTTGTGCCGCAGGTCGGCCGCGGACCAGGGGGGCAAGCAGCGCTCGTTCCAGGGTAGGAGGAGCCGATACACGGTGTCGGGGTCAGTGATCCCAAGCCGGACTGGAATGCAAGCAACCCGGAACGCCGTGTTGTGGCCACCTTGACCACTGATCGCCGGATCGACCGCCTCGAGGTACTTCGCCGCCCGCTCCTCGGTGCCAGACCGCCTCTTGACCACGCCATTACCGCCGGTCGGGGGTCGGTCAGCACACACCACATGGTCAGCCTTTTGCATCGCCGTCCGCTCCTCGCGCTTGTCGGCAACCGCCTCGGCGATCGTCTTGAGAGCTTCATAGGCGTCCTCTGGCAGCTCGGCGATGGTTTCGACCTTGTTCCACACCCGGGGCGTGCCATCGGTGCCTGGCGTGGGTGGAGCGACGCTCTGGAATTGCAGGGGCTTGCCGTCGGTGCCGTATCGCCCGATCCTGAATTCCAAACCTGGAAAATCGGGTAGGGTGAACTTGCCGGCGTCATGGCGTTTGCCTTCGGCCGCGCCGGCCGCTTTCAGGAGCTTGAGGAGCAGCTCGCCGTCGGCCGTGAACAGGGCGTGATTTCCCCGGGTTGATGACCAGCCGTAGGTTTCGATCAGCTTGCCGCCAAAAAGTCGCAGGAGCGATTCCTCGGCCTGGGGGCCGTCGCCTTCCAGGTCGATTAGCCAGCCACCGTCCGAAGCCCGGCCTGGCCCCAGGCAAATCCCGCAGCCGTGGGGGGTGAACCCTTCATTGCACTCGGCCCACTCGACAAGATCTCGGAGGTCGGCTTCTGTTTTCCGGACCGCTCCCCAATTCCTGCCGACCGGTTCCTTACCCTTGGTAGGCTCCTGCTGGCCGCGTCTCTTGATGCCAGGCGGATGGATCAGGCAGGGCCAGAGACCCAGCTCGAGGAGGGCAAGCGCTGTCTCGAGGCAGGGGGGGTCAGAATGTGTGGGCGTAGACTGTTCGCGCGGCGCTACATGGGGTATACTCATGGTAGATGGCCTTCCTGCAAAGGGTTATCGAGCCGAATCATGGGCCTCGGAGGGGTGGTAGCCTCCGGGGCCTATTTTGTTTCAGGTTGCAAGTTCAGGACACGACTTTCAACGGGCCAGATCTTCGGACCCACCAAAACAACCGGCAGCCTCGGCAGTAGCAGCCGGCCCGGAAGCCGGCGTGGTGGCCAGGAAGGTAGAAATCCCTAGGTTAGCCCCTGGAGATCGCTTCTAGGCCGTTTTGCTCGCTCTGTAGTCGGCGTTCAGGACCTGCATTTGATCCCGCCTGCGTTGGATCTGCTCTGTCGTGAATTTGGGGTGACGTTGGCGACGCGCACCCAGGAGTCCGAGGACTTCAGGCAAGCGAATCGGATCGAACGTCACGGTCATCTCTCGGTCGCCGCGCTGGTGTACTGTTCCCAGCTCGGCCAGTCTTGCCATAAGGCCGCGGCGGTCGGTGTAGGCTCCCAGCCGGTCCACGCCGTGGACGTAGACGTGGCCCTGCTTGCAGGGGATCTGGACATACCAAGCCTGTTCCTCGCCAGGCTCCCAGGATTCGTCCAGAGCGATCCGATAGCGGTCGCCGGCCAGTGCCGTAAGGTCAGGGCATTTCTGCTCGCCCTTGGCTGGGGGCAACACACACTGGTCAGCCATGACTCGCCTCCTGCGATTTGAGGGGGCTAGGTGACCGGCGGGATTCCCAGGCTTCTCGGCTCGGACAACCCGCCCGAACCCACTGCCGAATTTCCTTAAGCCGCCAGCGTTTCGACCCGTTCAGCTCGATAGGCCGGGGTATCCTGCCAGCCTTGCTGTCACGCCATACGCTGCGCTCACAACGGCCAAGCATCTTGGCTACGATTTTTACGTCGACCAGCAGGGGTTGAGCCGTTCCAGGGTCGATTTTGCTTGTGGTGAACATTTGATTGATTCCTCGGTACGAGTCTTTGATAGCGGGGACTTGGACTGACTTCAGACGTCCCTTATTTATATATAACAAAGATTTTTCCTTTTGCGCGCGACAAAGTTGAGCAAATCTTGGAATTATGGCGCAACAGCATCTTCCCAGATTAACTAAAGTGGCCATATTACGATGTGAGCGAGCCTGAGTCATCCGCACTGATGATCAAAGCATCAGATATAGCATACGCTTGACTTTTACTCGTGATTACCTGTTCGGGTTGGGGTGACCGGCGATCGTTTGCAGGGCCAGTCTCTCGGCTCGCAGCCGGGCAGCGCCATGTCATCACGGGCCTTGCTTCACGGAAGGGGTCACCATGGATGTGCCCGGCGATTCCTCTCGTGGCACAAGCACCAGGTCGAGAACGGTCGCCAACTTCTCGGCGGTCCGGAGTGTCAGTCCCTTCTCGTCGTTGAGCCACACCCCAATGGTCCACCTCAATCGACGTCCGCAACGATCGCCGCAACCTCCCCGCCGGTATCCCGCCTGGCATCGTCGTACCGGACCAGGGTTTGCAGGTTGCGGTGGCGCGAGAACTTGGCAACCGCCCGGACATCGCCGCCGGTCAGGTCCAGCGCCCGGGTAACCGCCTGGTGTCTCAGGCCATGCGGCCGGACCGGTTTCGACAATCCCGCCCTTGTTCCCAGCTCCCGGACAATGCGGCGGATCATCTCGCCTGACAACCTGGCGGTTCCATTCGCCCGGGCCGGACCGCTCCCCAGGTCGAGGCGGACGAACACGGCGCCCGGATCGCCGCCCCGGACCTCGAGCCAATCCCGCAGGACTGCGGCGGTCGGGGCTGGCAGGGTGACCCGTTCCCGATCCTCCCGGCCCTTGCCGTGAATCCACAGGGCCGCCGGTGTCCCGTCCTCGGTCCGCTCGATGTCGACCAGGTCGAGGCCGGAGGCTTCCGCTCGGCGCAGTCCCAGGTCGTGCAGGACCCGAAGCAACGCCAGGTCCCGCCGTTGCCGTCCCCCCCCATGGTTCGCCTCCGTCCGGGCAACCTCGAGCATTCTCCGGAACCCATCCCCGCCCGGGCCGGTGGTGTCGCGATACGGTTCGACGGCCGGGGCCTCGACCTCGAGGGCCCAGGAACAAACCCCGGTCAACCGGGCAACCTTGGATATCGACCGCAGGGTCCCGATTCTCCGGGCGATGGTTGCCGCGGACAGTTGCCGCTCCGCCAGCTCCGCCCGGTAGGTCAGGACCGCATGATTCGCTTCCCCGGGGGTCAGGCTAAACAGCCAATCAGCGGCCACCTGGGGGGTCGGGTGACCGGACCAGGCCGCGAAATCCCGCAGGTCCGATTCATAGGCGCGATGGGTTGTCGATTTCCGTCCCGCCAGGAATGCCTCGATCAGGTCCCGCCGGCGGATGTCCGGAATCCCAACCCGCGGGGTCCGTTTGATGATGTCCTGACCCATTGCGCCGGCCTCCCGGTGTTCAGATGGTTGTCGTTGGTGATTGCGATAAGGGCAGTTTACGCAACCACTCGCCGGATGCAAGGGACAACCCAGGGCCGGGGGGCGAACCATCGGGGGGTGTGGGGGCTAGGATCGGCTCGAGATCCCCGGCCTGGTGTGATCATCCCACCGAGGCCCGCAACTTCATGGTAAGCCAGCCAGGGCGACGGGTCGGGAATGGCGAGGGCCTGCGTGCTGGGGGTGTTACGCCGGTCGGGGCTCGCCACCACACATGGTGACGACCAGGGCCAGGGGCAGCCAGCCGAGGGGCTTACCAGAGTGCTTGCTCGCCAGTACGATCAAGCTGGGCCGATCATGTTCGAGAAAGGAGCCGATGCCATGAGCAATTCAGCAAAGCCGCGTTCCCGCAGGCAAGTAAATCCTCCCGTCATTGAGCAAGCAAGTTCACCCGCAATTGAGCAAATACGCAAGCCCGCAATTGAGCAAATACGTCCTCCAGTAAAGACGTCCGTACCTTTGCCCTTCAACGTGCACGTTCGTCTTGCCGCACTCGCGGCCTTACGGGGGCAGACACTCGGGGAGCTTGCCGCAGAGTTCATCGCGGCCGGGGTGGACGCCTCGGGAGTCAAGGTGTCATTGGGAGAGTCGGACTGAGCACGCGTCCGGCATCCTGACTCCGTGCGTCGGTCGACGGCTCGGACGATCGATCCTACCGGCCCCGCCGGCAGAGCGCCAGAGGGGCGTTCAGGGCCGCCGCCGGCCCACCCCGTTCCGGGGGCCCGCCCCAGCTCGCAGGAACTCCCTCACTTCGTCGATCCACCCCAGCGCGCCCAGACCCCACACGGCTATGGCAGCGATTATCAGACTCCAGCCAAGCCAGGCCATCAGGATCGAACCTCCACCAAGTGCCGCAAGTCGATGATGTGTCATCGGTCGCCCGGCGTCGGCTACGGCGGGTCTTTTTATGCTCTCGATTACCATCGTTTGGGAGAACCATCGCCCGGGAAGATCGTTGTTTTTTGCTCCGTTGCTATCGGAACCCCGTGTTGAGCGTTCGGATGGCAACGCCTTACTGGATTGGCTGCTGTCACCTGAAAGACGGGGTGTCAACTCAGAAAAGCCTGGAGATGGCGGTACTTCTTCTTAGGCTCCGCGCCACCCTCGCGCCGGCTGGCCAGGAATGCCAGGAGATCGGAGCCCATGACCCGGATGCCGCCCCGGCCGGCTCCGATCCTTACCACTGCCAGGTCGCCCTGGCTGGCCAAGTCATAGACGTTGCTTTTGCCACACTTTAATAGGGCGGCAACTTCTGTCATCGAGTAGATGGCATTCGGCTCAATGGGCACTGCTGATCTCCTGTCGCTTACCCGATCCGGTCCACGTTCCACTTGGGGAGGGCCTTGTCCAGGACCTCCGCCGCACACTCTGAAAGCTTTTGGCCACGCTGGTAAGCCAACATCCGGAGGCGGAAGTAAAGGTCCTCCGGGAGATAGAGCTTCCGCCCTTCCACTTTCCCGGAGCTGGCCTTCTCCGTGAGCTTGTTCTTGCGGGTGGTCTTGGAGCCCCCCTTGGGGTCCTGGCCCTCGTCCTTGGCCCCCCCCTGCCCTTCGTCCACGGGCGGGTCCTCAAGCTGCGTTGTGGGCTGAAGAATGCCCGCCGGTACCGTCAAGCCGGTTCGTTTCTCTGCCATCGTCCAGGACCTCCTCCGTCAGTGCCAAGTAGGCCGCCGCCCCCACGCTCTTGGGACCGTAGGTCAAGATGGATTCGTAGCGGGAGTGGGCTTCTTCGAGCTTCACGGACCGCGGGATCTTGGTCCTGAAGACGAGCCCCCCGAAAAGCTGGCGGAGCTGGTCTTCGAGGTCCCTGGCCACGTTGTTCTTCTCCGTCATGGTCAAGAAGATTCCGCCAATCCGGAGGGCCTTGTTATCGAGAAACCGCCGGACTTGGCCCACGTCCGCCTGGAGCTGGCCAAGGCCAAGGACGCCAAAGAGGCCCGGAGCGATCGGGACGAGGACCTCCTCCACGAAGTTTAGGACGTTCGTTGTGAGCAAGCTTCTTGTGGGGGCGGTGTCCACGAGGACGAAATCATAGGCCCCCCCTGCCCCCTCCATCGCCACGCGAAGCCTTCGTTCTCGTCCCATTTCGCCCGCCAAGTTCACATTGGCGTCCGCCAGACTCGTCTCCCCGGGGAGAAGGTCCACGCCCTCGAGGACCGTGGGGACGATCGCGTGGACCGCCTCCGCCTGGCCCACGAGGACCTCGTGGAGCGTAGGCCGGCGGGGCTTTTCCCCTCGAAGGAGGACATACGAGACATTGGCTTGGGGGTCCGTGTCCAGGACGAGGACCTTGAGCCCTTTCCGGGCCAGACAGGCCGCCACGTTCAAGACGCTCGTGGACTTCCCCACGCCCCCCTTCTCGGAAACGAACGCCACGGACCTCATGAATAAGTCCCTCCTCCCTCGTGGTATCGGACGAGGCCCCACGGCCCTTGAAGCCTTCGGTCCTGGAGATCCACGGGACTGAAGGTCTTGAGGACTGTGGCGGTGGTAGGCCCACGGTCTTACGGCCCTGGAGATCCACGGGGCTCAATCCCTCGAGGACCGGAAACCTCAATCCCTGAAGGTCCGTGGTCCTTCATCCCTTCGTCCTCGAAGACCTCCAGACCCAGGGGGCTGTGGAGCTGAAGACCTCCAAGCCTGGAGCCCTTCGCCCCTGAAGGCCCGTGGAGCCGAAGCGACATAGGGCCAGAAGGCCACGGCCCTGGAGGCCCACGGGGCTGAATCCCTCAAGGACCGAAAGCCTTAATCCCTGAAGGTCCGTGACCCTTCATCCCTTCGTCCTCGAAGACCTCCAGACCCAGGGGGCTGTGGAGCTGAAGACCTCCAAGCCTGGAGCCCCTCGTCCCTGAAGTCCCATGGAACCGAAGCGACGTGGGGCCAGAGGTCTGTGGTCCTGGAGATCCACGGGGCTGAAGCTACTTGGAACCAAAGAGCCGCGGTCCTCAAGTTCCACGAGCCTGGAGCCCTCTAGGACCGGGGTTCCGAGGACCGATGGTTCATAGGAACCTATGGCGATGTCAGGGACCCAACTCGACAGGGCAGGGGGTGGGCATGCCGTATTTCGCACACATCAGCCAGCGCGGGCCAGTGAAGTACGATCAGGTTCCCGGATCGATCGGCGTGCTCGAGGCAATCGACAAGCCCATGCCGATTGGCGAAGCGCATTGCATGACGTGGGATGAGCACGGTCTGGCTGTGTGGACGATCAGGATCGGCAAGCAAGAGATAGCCGGACGATGGATCATCATCGATCGGGAGTTTCGGCCAGCGCAATAAAGCGGCCAGCAATCTCTATGAGCGCTGGGCATTTTGGTCGGTCATGCCGAGGTCTAGCGGTTGGAACTGGACGATCCAGGACATGCACCAGTTCGGTGACTCGTGTCTGTGTTGCACCGGTCGGTGCAACACGCTCGTAATGTTCATTACGTTCAAGGTCGAGCCGCCGACTGGCGGGTGCTCATTGGCGCCGGTGGGTTGCGTTGACTCAGGTTGCGAGGCGGGTTCCTCCTGGCGATCCAGACCAAGCGCCGGTGGTTTGGCCTTGAGCCACTTCGCAAACGGAAAACTGAGGCCGTGGCATGACAGGGGGAATCGACGCCGGGTGTCATGCCTCCCAGGGGTTCGGCTCGAGGCCGATTGTCCCGCCCGCAAGGCGGAAGTGAAGCACCCACCGCTCAGCATTGATTTGCCGGAACGACCTTCCGTGATTTCATGGGGACGATCCAAGCAAAACCATCATGCTTCCTTCAGCGAACCGATCAGCGAGCGGTATGAACGGCAGGAGATACTCTGAGTGCCGGGCGTGCCGCTCGCCGGTGAGCGACCTGCGTCAACGGGCGAGAGGGCGGCGTAGCCGGTCCTGAAGTCACGGAAGCGAAGCGAACCCCGAAAACATGCGACGGCGAAGCCGGGATGCCTAAAGGTGCATGCAGGGGTCAAAACTTGACCTGGGAAGCGGCAGCAGCGATGAAAGGCATCAGGGCATGGGGAAAGGAGGGCAAAAGCCTGAAGCCTGCAAAAACGGCATTGGCGGGGCAGGGCGGTCTATGGGTCGATGAGGATCTGCTGGTCAAGCTTCTTAGCGACATGCTCCCGCAGCATTCCGAGCATCAGCATATCGCGGAACCTGGCCATGCCGGGGCTTTCGAGGTTCTGCCTGGTGTCCGGGCTGGCCTGGGCGATGGCTTCGGCTTCCAACACGGCACGCTCGGCAGCGGTGAGCCGCTTGAGATAGGCATCGGCCTTTTCCCGGTCGGCACGCTCGCGGGTTTCTTGCTCATGCGCCTGGCGGCGTGCCTCGGCGTCTTGCCGTTCCTTGGCTTGACGGGCTTCTTCGTGAGCCTGTCGCTGGGCTTTTGTGGTGAATCCCTTGGGGGCGGCATGGCCGGTTTTAATGGCAGAAACGAGGTAGGCACCCGGCTCTGAAATTTTCGCCGGTTTCTTCTCCATCAGCCAATCGAGGATTTCGATCTGGTGCTCGATAGCCTCGGCTTGATGCTGCTTCACGAGGTCTGCCGCCGTCGCCTCGGTGACGCCACGCTTAACCAGCTCGGCCACAAGCAGCGTCGGCTGGGGGGCAGCGATCTGGGGCAGGGGGGCGGCGTTGAATGGCTCTGCCTCCAGCATCACCGGGCCACCACGCTTGGCGAATGCCCGGTATTCGGCACGGGCCTTGAGGCCGGGTTGATAGAGCATGATCCAATCGGGCTGGCCGTCATCATCGACCGTTTTCTCATAGTCGATCTTGGCGATATAGCCGGATTGCTTGTGAGGACGGTAAATCTTGTTCATTTGGCTGCGTACCCGCTCCCAATCGAAATGGTGGGTCTGCGGGGCATAGGTGCAGAATTCGGAATAGATGACCTTCGCCCTTGGTCGGTCGTTCTTGATCGTGGCATACATCTGGTAGCTGAGCAGTTCATAGAATCGTTGCGGGGCAGGGGGCAAACTTTTGAGATAGTCGTAATCGAGCGGCCGCGTCATTGCCCCGTTGATGACCTGCATGTAAATATCATTGAGAATGATATAGACCGCATCGGCCTTGCGGCCGTTGGGGAGTTTCTCACCGGTAAAGACAACGCTGTAACGAGTGAAGCCCGTTTCGAGCGTCTGTTCACTGCCATCGCTTTGCCGGTAGGTGATTTTTGGGGTGATGTAGGTACTTGCATTTTGATGCATCGATGCTTTGATTCGTAGAGTATTCCCGCCACTGTCTGTTATGCCTAATTCGCGGCAAATGTCAGTTATACCACCTAGTTTGATGATCTTCGGAATCCTCCGAGTGCTCCGCACAGGTTGGGATGCATCTTCAATCCTGCGATTGATGATGAGCGTGTCGAGCTTGTAGGCGAGGGGACCCGGCTGGCCGTGCTTCTTGCTGTAATCCACTTCCCATTTGATGGAAAACTCGCCTTGCTCGTTCTGCTCGGAAATGTCGATGGCAATATCGCCATGCTTCGCCAAGCGATGAACGGGGTAGCGTGATAGTGCGGTCTCCACCCGAATAGGGTTGGGTGGTATAAGCTCGGTGCTGGGCTGGACATCAGTTTCCATAATCATACTTTCAAAAAAGCACCACCACGTTTGTTGTTGGTGTTGTTCTTGTTAAAAACAGAGTTAAGTAAGTTAGGGGAGCGTCGAGGTTTCACAAATAGCTTGTTATCAGATACTTGGGAGAAATTCCAGCAAAAAAACCGGACCCGAAACTGCGGAGAACCGGACCCGAAACTGCGGAGAACCGGACCCGAAACTGCGGAGAACCGGACCCGAAACTGCGGAGAACCGGACCCGAAACTGCGGAGAACCGGA
>Ga0116219_10003314_pt1 | contig 12849 bp, 12 predicted proteins | sample Sb_taG_4_FD_91019 | JGI IMG/M metagenome (GOLD analysis project Ga0116219, IMG submission 91019) | Peat soil microbial communities from Weissenstadt, Germany - Sb_50d_6_BS metaG | ecosystem: Environmental > Terrestrial > Soil > Wetlands > Peat | place: Germany: Weissenstadt | collected 2010-09-21
CCATCGGGCGCCCAAATCTCGATCAGTCGACTCGCTCCCAGACCCGCATCGTGTCGGCGCCATAGACCATGGTCTCAACGAGCCGATAGCGCGATGGATCGAGGAGCGCGGCGCGCGCCTGCGCATCGAGCGCGGGAACGCCCGGCCGGCCGAGCGGCTTATCCGCCGTGATGAGAGCGATATCGTCCGCGAGCTTGAGCGCCATAAGGCGGGCCGCGACGCGAGGGCCGCCTTCGCTGAAGACGCGGGTCACTCCACGGACGCTGAGCGCCCGCAAGGCCTCGTTGAGATCGACCCGGCCGTCGGCGTCGAGCCCGACACGCTCAATGCCCACGTCAAGGTCCGCGAGGCGCAGAGAAGCCTCATTCGGCGCGTCCGCCCCGGCGCCGACGAGAGTCGGAACATTCCGCGCGGTTGCCGCCAGACGCGAGCGCGCGGGAAGACTGAGATGCGTGTCGAGAACGACGCGCAACGGCTTCCGGTCGACGCCGGGCAATCGCACGGTCAACGCGGGATCGTCGGCCAGCGCCGTCCCGAGCCCGATCATGATCGCCTCGTGAATCGAGCGCATGACCTGGACGCGAAGATTGGCGATCTCACCGGTGATGCGCAAGCGCGAATCGTGCAAACCGCCGGAGGCGAAACCGTCCGCCGTTTCTGCAAGCTTCAGCGTGACGCCCGGCCGTCCCATCGTCACCCGCAGGACATGGCCGCGATGGTCTCGCCGCGCCTGTTCCGCGCCGGCGCCAATGGAGAGGGTGATTCCTGCCGCCCGAAGCAGCGCGTGTCCCCGCCCCCCAACAAGCGGATTTGGGTCCTCCATCGCCGAGACGACGTGGCTGACGCCAGCCTGGACGATCGCGTCGGCACAGGGCGGCGACGCCCCGAAATGCGAGCACGGCTCTAGGGTCACATAGAGCGTCGAGCCGCGCGCCGCTTCGCCGGCCTCGTCCAATGCGATCCGCTCGGCATGCGGCCTTCCCCCGGGCGCCGTCGCCCCGCGCCCGATGACCGCCCCGCCCTTCACCAGGATTGCGCCGACGGCCGGATTGGGGGCCGTGAGGCCAAGCGACCGCGATCCCAGATTGAGGGCCGCCTCCATCCAGCGCAGGTCCTCCTCGGAGCCTGCGGCCGTCACTGCGCTCATGTCGCGGGCGCGTCCCGGCGCTGACGCGCCGTTTCGCGCGTTTGCGCAGAGTCAGGCTCCGCTTCGAGCTCGCCGACGATGGCGTTGAAGTCCCGCGCCTCGCGGAAATTGCGGTAGACCGAGGCAAAACGCACATAAGCGACGTCGTCGAGCGCCTTCAATCCTTCCATCACCAGTTCGCCAATCCGCTCGGTCGGAATGTCGCCGTCGGTCTGGCTCTCAAGCTGGCGGACCACGCCATTGATCATGCGCTCAACCCGATCGGGCTCGACCGATCGCTTGCGCAACGCGACCTGCACAGATCGGACAAGCTTGTCGCGGTCGAACGGCGCCCGCCGGCCGTTTTTCTTAACGACTTGCAATTCGCGCAGCTGCACGCGCTCAAAGGTGGTGAAACGGCCTCCGCAATCCGGACAGATGCGCCGCCGCCGGATCGAAGAAGCGTCCTCCGTCGGCCGCGAGTCCTTCACTTGCGTATCGAGGCCGCCGCAATAAGGGCACCGCATCGCAGGCCGTCCTTAAAAAGATCGTCCCGGCGCCCTAGTAGATCGGAAAACGCCGGGTAAGCTCGGCGACGTCCACCCTCACTTTCGCCTCGACCGCCACATTCCCCGATTCGCCGTTCGCCGCCAAGCCGTCCAGAGTCTCGACAATCAGCCGTCCGACACTGGCGAATTCCGCCGTTCCGAACCCGCGCGAGGTGGCGGCAGGCGATCCCAGCCGAATGCCCGAGGTCACCATGGGCTTCTGCGGGTCGAACGGGATGCCATTCTTGTTGCAAGTGATGTCGGCGCGGTCGAGCGTCGCCTCGGCCGCTTTGCCGGTCAGGCCCTTGGGCGTCAAATCGACCAGCATCAGGTGATTGTCCGTGCCGCCGGTCACCAGTTTGTAGCCGCCGGCGAGGATCGGCTCGGCCAACGCTTTCGCGTTGGCGACGACGGCGTGCGCGTAAGCCTTGAATTCGGGCGTCAGCGCCTCGCGCAGCGCGACCGCCTTCGCCGCGATCACATGCATCAGCGGCCCTCCCTGGAGACCGGGGAAGATCGCGGAATTGATCTTCTTGGCCAGTTGCTCGTCGTTGGTGAGGATCATCCCGCCGCGCGGGCCGCGCAGGGTCTTGTGCGTCGTGGTGGTGACGACATGGGCGTGCGGGAACGGAGACGGATGGGCCCCCCCTGCGACCAACCCGGCGAAATGGGCGATGTCCACCACGAAATAGGCGTCGACCGCGTCGCAGATCGAGCGGAAGCGAGCGAAGTCCCAATGGCGCGCATAGGCCGAGCCGCCGCCGATGATCAGTTTCGGCTTGTGCTCGCGCGCCAGCGCCTCGACCTGGTCCATGTCGATCCGATGGGTGACGCGGTCAACGCCATATGAGACCGGCTTGAACCAGCGGCCGGACATGTTGACCGGCGAGCCATGGGTCAGATGGCCGCCCGCGGCGAGATCGAGGCCCATGAACGTGTCGCCCGGCTGCATGAGGGCCATGAAGGCGCCCTGATTGGCCTGGCTGCCGGAATTGGGCTGCACGTTGGCGAACCGGCAGTCGAACAATTTACAAGCGCGCTCGATCGCCAAATTCTCCGCGATGTCGACGAACTGGCAGCCGCCGTAATAGCGCCTGCCCGGATAGCCTTCCGCATATTTGTTGGTCAGCGCCGACCCCTGCGCCTCGAGCACCGCGCGCGACACGATATTCTCCGAGGCGATGAGCTCGATCCCGTCGCGCTGACGGCCGAGCTCGAGTTCGACCGCGCGGGCGATTTCCGGATCGGTCGCAGCGAGCGGCGCGGAAAAGAACGAGTTCGAGCGGACCGACGCTGAGGCGGAAACGTTCATCGTTGAACCTTCCTTAGAATCGAGGCTTGGCCAAGACGGCGAGCGGCGCGGCCTTAGCACGAGGGCTCAGCGCGCAAAAGGGAGGCCGGCGAAGGGCGCCACGAGAGTGAGGCGCGCTCAACAACAAAGAACCGCCCGAAGGCGAGCCAGTTGGGCGCGATAGGCTTGCCCGGCGACTGCGGCAAGCCGACGAAACCGAGGGCTGCGAACCCGCGAGCGTCGCCTGCATTTGGAGCCCCGCGCAGAGCCTGCCCCTATCCCTCGCCGCGTCCAGCAAAGGCCTGACGCAAACCCGCTGAGCGTAGACGTTCGGCCGCCATAGCCCGCAGACCGCCGACGTTGAAAACGAGAACCGAGCTTGCCAGAATGGCGCCGCCCAAGATGAGGGAAAGAACGGCTGCAAGCAGCGGCGGGTGGATGGCGTTGAGAGGACGCAAGACTAAGCCCATCACGCCTGCTGTCGCAGCGACCACGATCATGTCGCGGGCTGCCGGGCGGATCGGGCTCTGGCGAAACGCGGTCGCGGCCGCTGCGACGAACCCGACCCCGAGACTGATCGCGAAGGCCTGGGCCAAGCCGTCAATATCCTCGGAGAAGAACGGCAATTCGACGAGGATGAGATTGGCGAGGAGCGCCGCTACCGCCGCGAGGGTGAGCGGCCAGGTCTTCTTGGTGAGCTGCAAAACGGGGTTGCACATGGAAGTGAGCGCGCAGAAGGCCAAGAATCCGGGCGCGAGCGAAAAGCTGAGTCTTGCATACTCGCCGCGAAACGCCGCCGGCGCCATAACCGCTTCGATGGTCGGCGCCATCGCCATGTAGGTCGCGGTCAGCGGGGCGAGCACCGCGAAAATCAGCACGATGTTGGCGGCGATCTGACGTTCGGCGGTTGGGCGCCCTTCGTCGCGCTCGCGTTTCAACGCGTATTGGAACAACAGCGTCTCCGGCAGGACATTGATCGCCAAAAAGAGCCTCAAGCCGAGATCGGTTGCGAGCGCCAGTTGGCCCGTCGCCGCCGCTCCGAACCGTTCGAGCGCGAGATGGCGGTCGAGGAGGTTAATCGCAAGGTAAATGACCGTCGAAGCGACGATTGGCTTGGAGTAGACCACAAACTGCTCGATGGTCCGCCAGTTCGCGAGCGACAGGCGGGTCCCCGGCGTGCGTGTCGCCGTACCGAGCGCCACGACCGAAATAAGCGTCGTCGCCGTAAGCGCTGCGACGACCGGACCGGCCGAAGGCGCCGCCGCGGCGACGCCGATCACGACGGTGAAAGTCAGGCTATGGCGCGTCGCGGCAAGCAGGGCGAACGCGCGTCCCTGGTCCCGCGCGCGCATATGCGCGGCAAAATAGTCGCTTCGCGCGTAAGCGATCGCCATGAACGGCGTCAACGCCAGAAGCGACGCCGGAAGCCCGAAATTGAGCCCTGCGCCAAGGAGCGCAAAGACGCACACGACCGAGACCCCGATCATCGCAATATAGCCGGCGTCGAGGCTGGCGCTCGTAGCCTCGCGATTTTCGTAGGAGCCGGAGAATCGAATTGACGACAGCCGGAGCCAGTCGAACGATGCTGTCGCCAGGGTCGCTGCGCCCAACGCGACTGTCGCATAGCGGCCGAACTCGGCGGGCCCTAGCAGCGCGCTGAGGATGATGCCGAGGAGAAAATTCGCCACGGCGTTAAGAAGGAAGACGATGGCGAACACCATCGGACGAGTCTGACCCCGAAAGAGCTCGGTACTTCTAACGATTTCCGGGTTAAGGGCGCATTACGCGACCTTCAAGACAGCGTCAGCGCCCCTTGCCGCTCTCGGTGAAAATGACGACCTCGTCCTTTGCGACGCGATCCAACATGGCGTGGGCCTCCTCATCGAGGAGATCCCTGTCGACGCTTTCGGGCCTGAGGTTGGCGACGCGCCGCTCCCAGCGTGCGCGTTCATCCTTGAGGGCGGAGAGTTGCGCCGTGAGTTCGGCGGCCTCAGCGTCGAATTTCAATCTCGCGTTTAGCCCATGTTCGCCATTGGAGGCGCCCCAAACGAGGTAGCCGCTTGTGACCCCGAGCACGAGGTAGAAAGCGATGGGCAGCACGATCGAGCGCAGGCGCGTCCTTACGACCATGCGCCGATCCTGCCGGGACCGAAGTTAACGCGAAGTTACCGACCGGCGCTAAATCGCCTTGACGGCCGCCCGCCCGGCGTAGCGGGCCTGATCGCCGAGCTCCTCCTCGATCCGGATCAACTGGTTGTACTTGGCCAGACGATCCGACCGCGAGAGCGAGCCGCTCTTGATCTGTCCGCAATTGGTCGCAACCGCGAGATCGGCGATCGTCGAATCCTCCGTCTCGCCGGACCTGTGCGACATCACGGTGGTGTAGCCCGCCCGATGCGCCATATCGACGGCGGCCAGCGTCTCGGTGAGCGAGCCAATTTGGTTGACCTTGATGAGGATCGAATTGGCGACGCCCTCTTTGATCCCTCGCTCTAGGATCTCGACATTGGTGACGAAGATGTCGTCGCCGACAAGCTGGCGGCGCGAGCCGAGCTTCTGGGTCAATAACCTCCACCCAGCCCAGTCGTCCTCGGCCATGCCGTCCTCGATCGAGAGGATGGGATAAGCGTCGGCGAGCTTGGCGAGATACTCGACCTGCTCCTCGATCGAGCGCGTCCGGCCCTCGCCGGAATAGACGTAAGCCCCATCCTTGAAGAATTCCGACGCTGCGGGATCGAGCCCGAGCGCGATGTCCTCGCCGGGCTTGAAGCCTGCGGCCTCGATCGCCTTCACGCAAAAGTCGAGCGCTGCTTCCGCGGACGGCAGATTGGGAGCAAAGCCCCCCTCGTCGCCGACATTGGTGTTGAGTCCCGCCTTCTTCAAGGCGGCCTTGAGGGCGTGGAAGGTTTCCGCGCCCCAGCGCACCGCCTCCGCGAACGAGGGCGCGCCGACCGGCAGGATCATGAACTCCTGAAAATCGATCGGGTTGTCGGCATGCACTCCGCCATTGACGATGTTCATCTGCGGCGTCGGCAAGACCCTGGCCATCGTTCCGCCCACGTAACGATAAAGCGGCAGGCCCGAAGTCTCCGCGGCCGCCTTGGCGACGGCGAGCGAGACGCCGAGGATTGCGTTGGCGCCGAGCTTCGACTTGTTTTTCGTGCCGTCGAGCGCGATCATCGTCTCGTCGATCTTAAGTTGATCCTCGGCCTCGAGCCCCGAGACCGCGTCGAAAATGTCGCGATTGACTGCCTCAACCGCTTTCAAGACGCCCTTGCCGCCAAAGCGTCCCTTGTCTCCGTCGCGCAACTCGACCGCTTCGCGCGTGCCGGTCGAAGCGCCCGATGGAACCGCGGCCCGACCCATTGAGCCGTCTTCCAGCACGACGTCGACCTCGACCGTTGGATTGCCGCGGCTGTCGAGGATTTCGCGGGCGACGACGTTCACGATCGCGGTCATCTTATGGCCTCCGTTGCTGAAGAACAGGCGCCGCTTCTTACGCCATTCGGGCGACAGGTGAAAGACGGACCGGGCGCGCATAACGGTCGACCCTGCGGCACTTTTGCATTCCCTGCTGCACAATTGACCAAATTGGACCAAGCTAGAAAAAATATGCATAGCAGGGAAGCGCAGCCACGTGACACAGGGAAAAATTTCGACTAGCAATGGAGTGCCAAAAGGAGGCCGCTGCCATAAAGTTTGGCGCCGCCGCGGGTCTGTGGGAGGACGGAGCTCTCGATAATCCTACGCCGCCGCGACCTGTGCGCGCGGCAAGCCTAAAAAAATCTGGATTTTCGAAAAGCTTTGCGAGGACGGAAAAAAGGGGCGGGTCGCCGGATCGGCGTCTCGCCCCTTGCGTTTTGGAAAATGGAATATTCTACTTCGCGAGCAAGCATTGTCGAGGCTTGGACGGTCAACTGTCCTGGGTCTCGCCTTCCGCCCAATCGCGTTGCACCTTAGCTATATATAAGTCTAGCTGCCCCTCCTCTAAGGCGTCCCGGGCGCCCGACATGAGGTCGTGATAATAAGCCAGATTGATTTCGGTCAAGCCCATCATCGCAAGGATCTCGCCTGACTTCACCAGATGTCGCCAATAGGCGCGGGAGTAGTTGCGCGCCATCTGCGACGACGACAGCGGATCGATCGGGCGCGGATCCTCCGCGAAGCGCGCGTTGCGCAGGTTGAGGCGACCGCGGCGCGTGAAGACCATGCCGTGCCTTCCGGCGCGGGTAGGCAGCACGCAATCGAACATGTCGACGCCGCGCCTCAGCGCCTGAAGGAGATCGTCGGGCGTTCCGACTCCCATAAGATAGCGCGGCTTGTCGAAGGGCAGATGCGGAACCAACGTCTCGATCAAGTCGAGCATCGCTTCCTGAGGTTCACCGACCGCCAGTCCACCGATCGCATAGCCGTCAAAGCCCATCCCGACGAGGCTCCTCACGCTGAAGAGGCGAAGATCCTTCTCCGCCCCGCCCTGGACGATGCCAAATATCGCCCTGCCCGCTTGCTGACCGAAGGCGCTCTTTGACCGCTCGGCCCACCGCAGGCTGAGGCGCATCGCGCGCTCCGCCTCCTCACGCGAGCAGGGCAGCTTCACGCACTCGTCGAACTGCATCTGGATGTCCGCGCCCAAAAGACGCTGGATCTCCATGGAACGCTCGGGCGTCAGTTCGTGCCGCGAGCCGTCGATATGCGACTGGAAGGTCACACCCCTCTCGTCGATCTTGCGTAGTCTGGCAAGGCTCATCACCTGAAAGCCCCCGGAGTCGGTGAGGATGGGGTGCGGCCAGTTCATGAACTTGTGCAGGCCGCCGAGCGCGGCGATCCGCTCCGCCCCGGGCGCCAGCATCAAATGATAGGTGTTGGAAAGCACGATGTCGTAGCCGAGTGCCCGCACCGTCTCAGGATGCATCGCCTTTACCGTCGCCGCTGTTCCAACCGGCATGAAAGCGGGGGTGCGGATTACGCCGCGCGGCGTAGCGATCGCGCCGAGACGCGCCTTCCCATCGGTCGCGTGTATCGCAAAGGAAAATTCGCCGCTCATCGACGGTCGCGGAACTCGCCTGCGGGCGCTGCGCCGGTCAACAGGCAGGCGTCCCCGTACGAATAGAAGCGATAGCCGGCTTGAATTGCGTGCGCATACGCGGCGCGCATGCTTTCGAGCCCACTGAAGGCCGAGACGAGCATGAACAGCGTCGACCGCGGTAAATGAAAGTTGGTCATGAGCGCGTCGACGACGCGGAAGCGGTATCCGGGAGTGATAAAAATGTCCGTTTCGCCCAAAAACGGTTGAATTCGACCATTCTCGTCAGCGGCGCTCTCGACGATGCGCGCCGAGGTCGTGCCCACGCAGACGACCCGGCTTCCCCGTTCTCGAACGGCATTGAGCGCTTCAGCAGTCTGAGCGTCGATCGAGCCCCACTCGGATTGCATCTTGTGGTCGCGCGTGTCCTCGACTTTGACGGCCATGAAAGTCCCGGCGCCGACGTTCAGGGTGACGCAATGCAGCGCGACGCCGCGCGCCGCGAGGCGAGCAACCAGCGCCGGCGTAAAATGCAGCCCCGCCGTCGGCGCCGCCACCGCGCCGGGGTTGGCCGCGAATATCGTCTGATAGTCCGTGCGATCGCTCTCGGTTACGGCGCGGCGAGAGGCGATGTAGGGCGGCAGAGGGGGGACGCCCAATCGCTCGATCGCTTCGTCCAGCGCCGCCCCGGCGAAGTCAAAGCGCAGCAGCGCCTCGCCCGCTTCGCCTTTGTCCTCGATTTCCGCGTCGAGCGCCGCGAGAAGGCAGGCCATGCTTTCGCTCGACTCGCCGAAGCGGATGCGCTCGCCCACCTTGAGCTTCTTGGCCGGACGCGCGAGCGCCCGCCAGCGGCAGTCGTCGACGCGCTCAATGAGCGTCGCCTCGATCGAAGCGACCGCATCCCCCCTGACCCGCACCCCCTCGAGCCGCGCCGCGATGACCCTCGTATCATTGACGACCAGCGCGTCGCCCCGCGTCAAAAAATCCGGCAAATCCCGCACACACGAGTCCATCAGGCCGCCATTGGGGCCGACGACGAGCATTCGCGCGCTGTCGCGCGGAGAGGCGGGAGTGAGCGCAATGCGCTCGGGCGGGAGATGAAAATCGAAGGCGTCGACGCGCATCGCCGTAGTCGCCATCCTGTCGCGGCGGTCAATTCGTGACGCAACCAACAGCTCGCCGGCGCCTTGGCGGCAGAACCGCGACAGGCGCCCGTCGTCGCCGCGCTCCTAACATCGGCGATCGTCGCCAAGCCTTCAGCTCAGCGTCGCCTTGAGGATCTTGTCGGGATCCTTCACGGGTTCGCCGCGCTTGATTTTGTCGACGTTCTCCATGCCCGAAACGACCTTCCCCCAGACCGTGTACTTTCGGTCCAGATAGGGGGCGTCGGCGAAGCAGATGAAGAACTGCGAATTGGCCGAATTCGGACTCGAGGCGCGCGCCATCGACACCGTGCCGCGCACATGCGGCTCGGCGTTGAACTCGGCCTTGAGGTCGGGATACTTCGACCCTCCGGTTCCGTTTCCCCGCGGGCACCCGGTCTGGGCCATGAATCCGTCGATCACGCGGTGAAAGACGACGCCGTCATAAAAGCCCTCCGAGACGAGGCGCTTGATGTGCGCGACATGGCCCGGCGCGACGCCCGGGTTCATTTCGATCACCACGGCGCCTCTGCTCGTATCGAGCGTCAGTAAGTCCCCGGTAGGGGTCATGTCGTCGCTCCTTGTCATTTCGCGTCGGCGGCCATGCGCATGGTCACGATTTTGTCCGGGTTCGTGACCATGCCGTTGTTGGCCTCGGTTCCGGCCTTGATCTTGTCGACGACGTCCATTCCCGAAACGACTTCGCCGAAGGCCGTATATTTCCCATCGAGGAATCCCGCGTCCGCAAAACAGATGAAAAACTGCGAATTGGCGGAATCCGGATCTTGCGAACGCGCCATGCCGAGCGTGCCCCGGGTGAAATGCGTCTTGTTGAATTCGGCCGGCAGGTTGGGCAGGGTGGAGCCGCCCGTGCCGGTGCCGGTCGGATCGCCCGTCTGCGCCATGAATCCGGGAATGACGCGGTGGAACACGATGCCGTCGTAGAACTTGCTCTTCACCAGCGTCTTGATCTGCTGGACGTGCTTGGGAGCCCAGTCGGGCCGGAGATGAATGACGACCTTGCCGTGCGTGGTGGTGAGGATGACCGTGTTGTCGGCGTCCTCCGCCGCCCAGGCCGCCGAGACTACGAGAAGCGGAAGCACGAGCGCGCTGCGACGGCTGAATGCAAACATCAATCGACCTTATTAAAGAGCGGCCGGCGGGATCGTCAGGCGCGGCTTGATAGCAGGTTAAAGAGGCAATGCAACCCGATCGCTTTGCGGTCGCCAATTTCCGCTTGCGCCTGATGAGATCGGAATCGCGATTTTTTTCATCGCTTTCGCAAAATAGCCGGGTGCGCAGGCTCTCGCGCGCGTGATAACGTGCTACTGCAAGACCGTCGTTCATCATTCACAGTCCGAGCCATCGCGAGCTATATGACACGCATCCGTCTGGTCCTTGCGGCCTTTGCCGCGCTCCTCTCATCCCCCGTCGCGGCCGGACCCGTAACGCGACAATGCGACTACAAAGGCGAAGGCAAGCTAGGGCCGCTCGTCGTCGCCTACGACGAAACCGCGCGCCTCGTGCGCGTGACCACATCCGATGGACGGATGTGGCGTTATCAGGATGGGGCGACCGGTCGCCTTAGTCCGGCTATCCCGATGGCCGACGATCCCGGGCCTGTCGAGCAGTTCGTGACGTTGCGGGCCGGCCGGGTCGAGGTCGGCTTCCGCTGGCCCGACGACGGATCGACCGGCCATCTGGCCTATTTTGACCCGGTCGCCTTCAAGAACCCGGCCAAGAAATGCCTCTGGCGCTCTCTCTGGTATTTCGCCCTCGGGTGAAGGAGGCGCGCATCGCGACCACCATCGATCCTCCTCTGCAGACGGGGTCGCTGACCGCGTCAGCCGCGCTCATCGAGCGCGGCTACAAAGGCCCCGCTACTCCGCCGCCACTTTCGGCAAATGCGCCAGCGAGGCCTCGAGAGCGGCCGGGTCGTAATCCTGGTCTACGAGCTTGCCGGAGAAGTAGTCCGTGTAAGCCTGCATGTCGAAATGGCCGTGACCGCTGAGGTTGAACAGGATCGTCGGCGACTTGCCCTCCTCGCGCGCCTTTAGCGCCTCGTCAATCACCGCGCGGATCGCGTGGTTCGTTTCCGGGGCGGGCACGATGCCCTCCGAGCGCGCGAACGTCACGCCCGCCTCGAAGCAGGGGTTCTGGTGATAGGCGCGCGCCTCGATGAGGCCGAGCTCCTTCAAGTGGCTGACCAGCGGCGCCATCCCGTGATAGCGCAACCCTCCCGCATGGAAGCCGGGCGGGATGAATTCCGAGCCCAGCGTATGCATCTTGACGAGCGGCGTCAGATGTCCGGTGTCGCCGAAGTCGAACGCGTATTTGCCGCGCGTCATCGACGGACAGGCCGCGGGCTCGACCGCGATTGCGCGCACGTTCCGGCTGTCGCGCAGCTTCTTGCCGATGAAGGGAAACGCGATGCCGGCGAAGTTCGAGCCGCCGCCCGCGCAGCCGATGACGATATCGGGATAAGCGCCGGCCTCTTCCATCTGCTCGATGGCTTCGAGGCCGATCACGGTCTGGTGCATGAGCACGTGGTTGAGCACGCTGCCGAGAGCATATTTCGTGTCGGCGTTCTTGGCCGCGACCTCCACCGCTTCAGAGATCGCGATGCCGAGGCTTCCCGGCGAGTGCGGATGCGCCTTAAGAATGGCGCGCCCCGAATCGGTTTCGTCGCTCGGGCTCGCCACGCAGTTTGCGCCATAAGTCTCCATGAGCGCGCGCCGGTAGGGCTTTTGGTTATAGGAGACCTTGACCATGTAGACCTTGACTTCGAGGCCGAACAGCGCGCCGGCGAAGGCGAGCGCCGAGCCCCATTGTCCCGCGCCGGTTTCGGTCGAAAGCCTGGTGACGCCCTCTTGCCTGTTATAGAAAGCCTGGGCGACCGCGGTATTCGGCTTGTGGCTGCCGGCGGGGCTCACGCCCTCATATTTATAGAAAATGCGCGCGTCGGTTCCGAGCGCCTTCTCGAGCCGCCGCGCACGATAGAGGGGCGTCGGGCGCCACATGCGGTAGACGTCGCGGACCGGCGTCGGGATTTCGACATGCCGCTCGGCGCTGACCTCCTGGCCAATGAGCGCCATCGGGAAGAGGGACGCGAGGTCGCCGGGCCCGACCGGCTGGCCCGTGCCCGGATGCAGCACCGGCGGCGGCGGAGAAGGCAAGTCGGCGACGATGTTGTACCAGGCGCGGGGAATGCGATCCTCGCCCATGATGATTTTGGTTTGCTCGCTCAATCTTTCCTCCCCGCCGGACGCGACGACGGCCTTACCTCCCGTCGCTTGATGCTCTGATATTCAATCCCGCTTCCCCGTTCAATCTCTTCAATCGCTTTATGTGCGAATCGGCTCGGAATTTTTACCTCGCCCGGATCGACATGTACGTGTCTGATCTGACAAGAGAATTTGCGCCGTCTCGTGAATTGAATCGACGCCCAACCGTGACCCCGCCTATACGCCGGATTGCCGTTTCGATTCAATAGTTTACTGCGCCGATGCTGGGGTCAACATCGGACGCCGAATGACCCCGGAGGGGTGAACGTAACGCCCTTATTTTGCACTATCTTTCTGATGCGACGGGACCCTGACCCCTTTACCTAGCCCAACTTCCATTTTTTAGGGGCGATTTTTGACGGTGGGGCAGGTGCGGTCCGTGGCAAGCCTTTGAAATTGCTTGGGGGAGCTGGAAGGCGGCGCGTGGTTCGGCAA
>Ga0116219_10003317_pt1 | contig 12844 bp, 17 predicted proteins | sample Sb_taG_4_FD_91019 | JGI IMG/M metagenome (GOLD analysis project Ga0116219, IMG submission 91019) | Peat soil microbial communities from Weissenstadt, Germany - Sb_50d_6_BS metaG | ecosystem: Environmental > Terrestrial > Soil > Wetlands > Peat | place: Germany: Weissenstadt | collected 2010-09-21
CGTCAGCCTCGACGAGCACTCCGCCGCCGACTTCATCTCCCGCTGCGCCAAGCTGCGGTTCTGGCCCCGCCAGGCCAGCATCGCGCAGCGGGCCGGCGCGGCGAAGGCATCCGCAGGCCAAGGCTGACGGATGCCACCACGGTCCAGCGCGGGCGGCCACGGCCATGCGCCACCCGCGCCGGACCGCCAGGGACATGCAGGATGGTGAGACCACCGGTCAGGCTGGAGGAATCATGGCAAGAGCGGACAATGCCCGTGACATCGCGCAATCCGAGGTCAGCATGCTCGGCATCTACCTCAATGATCATCTCGCCGGGGCGACGGCAGGCACCGAGCTAGCGCACCGGATGGCGCGATCCCGCGGCCACGGGCAGGACAGCGGCACGCTCAGGCCCCTCGCGGCTGAGATCGCGCAGGACCGCGCCGCATTGCTGGACATCATGGGCGCCCTCGGCATCAAGGTCCGCCGTTACAAGGTGGGCGCCGCCTGGATCGGGGAGAAGGCCGGGCGGCTGAAGTTCAACGGCCGTCTCTTCGCCCGGTCACCCCTCAGCAACCTGGAAGAGCTGGAAATGCTGCGGCTCGGCGTGGAAGGCAAGGCCGCGGGCTGGCGCACCCTGCGGACCCTGGCCGATTCGGACACCCGCCTCGACTCCGCCCGCCTGGATGAGCTCATCTCCCGGGCCCGGCGGCAGGCAGATGTCCTTGAGGACCTCCGGGTGGCCGCCGCCAGCCAGGTAGTCAGGGCATGTCCGTCCTAGGCGCGGTATCCGCAGCAATAACGGAGAAGGCTAGGCGATGAGGCGAGCTGACCCGCTACCCACGCTGGCCGGTATAACCATGGCCGGACCGGCTCCTCAGAGCTCGCGTAGCGCCGGGAGCAGCTCACGGGCGCTCCAGTCGATGAAGTCGTGCTGGTGTTCCGCGCCGACCTGGACGAGCGCGACGTGGGTGAACCCGGCTTGCACATACTCCCGCACCGCCTTGACGTACTGGCCGGTATCCGGGCCGCACGGCACCAGCGCCGCGATGTCGTCCTCGGTGACATGCTGGGAGGCTGCGTCGAAGGAGCGGGGATCGGGAAGCTCGGCCATCACGTGCCAGCCGGGCAGCGCCCAGCGCCATAGTTCCCTGGCCCGCCTCCTGGCGGCCTTCTCGTCGCGGCCATAGCAGACCGCCAGCTGGCCGTAGACAGGCTTGCCCGCGCCGCCCTGCTTACCGAAGCGGCGGACCAGGTCCCCGTCGGGTTCGACGGTGATCATGGCGTCCGCGTGATCGGCCGCGAGGCGGATGGAGTCCGGGCCGGAGACGGCGATGCCGACCGGCGGGGCCTGATCGGGCAGGTCGTACAGCTTCGCGCGCTCGACCTGAAAATGCCGGCCCTGGTAGCTGACGTACTCGCCGGCGAAGAGCTGCCGGATGATCTCGACGGCTTCCTCCAGGCGTTCGTGCCGGACCCGCGCAGCCGGCCAGCCGACCCCGGTGATGTGCTCGTTGAGGTTCTCCCCGGCACCGAGGCCGAGGGTGAACCGGCCGCCGGACAGCACGCCGACGGTGGCCGCCTGCTGCGCCACCACCGCGGGATGGTAGCGGAACGTCGGGCAGGTCACGAACGTCATCAGCGGCAGTCGCTCGGTCGCCTGAGCCGCCGCGCCGAGCACAGCCCAGGCGTTCGGCGAGTGGCCCTGCTCCTCGAGCCACGGGAAGTAGTGGTCAGAGGTCACGGAGAAGTCGAAGCCCGCTGCTTCCGCCGCCACCAGGTCGGTGATCAGCTGCCGGGCGGGGGTCTGCTCGCCCATCGCGGTGTATCCGAACTGAGTCATGGTCGGTGGGCTACCCGAATGGGAGCGGCTAAACGTCGCGCCCAGGCACCTGGTTTGCGCTGGCCGCGCCGGGTAAGGAGGGAGCCCATGCCTAGAGCGCGGATCAAAGACGAAAAGATGTACACCGAGCTCCGCGGTGAGGGCGCGAGCAAGGAAAAAGCGGCCAGGATCGCGAACCAGGCAGCCGCCACCTCGCGCAGCCGGGTGGGTCGCAAGGGCGGCAAGAGCGGCTCCTACGACGACTGGACCAAGCCGGACCTGCTCAGGCGGGCCCGGGAGATCGGCATCACGGGCCGCTCGACGATGACCAAGGCAGAGCTGGTCAAGGTCCTCAGGGATCATTGACCGGCCCTTCTCTGCGTCCGGCGCGGTGGCTGCTGCTGTTCGCGGCCGCCTCGGTCATCTGGGGCAGCTCGTCCTTGTTCATCCGCATCGCCGTCGAGCACATGCCGCCCTCGGTGGTCGTGTTCGGGCGGACCGTGCGGGGCGCGGCGTTTCTCGTGCCGCTGGCGGTTAGGCGCTGGGCCTTCCGCGGCGTGCGCCGGGTAATCATGCCGATCATCGCGGTGACGCTGCTCGACATGGCCGCGCCCGCCTTCCTGACCGCCTGGGGCGAACAGCACGTCAGTTCCTCCGTGGCCGGTATCCTCACTGTCAGACGTCGAACACCAGGCTCGCCGTGGAGGCCGCGACGAGTGTCGGCAGCGCCCGGCGCAGCGCGGCGCGCAGGACGCCGCGGAGGGCCGTCTCCTCCCAGCCGGCGGTGCCGACCGGATGCGGATCAGCCCACGACTTAGCCATGTCCGTGTTCGGCGGGATGAGCACAGGGAGCGGAACCGGATCAAGATCCGCGTCCGCACCGCTATGGCCGCCCGGGCCAAGGACGAGGGCCGGTTCCTCGGGCGCCCGCGGTACGGGCACCTGATCGGCGACGCGGTAGCGCACCCGAATCTTGCCAAGGCCGCAGTCATGGCTCGGCTTCGCGGTCCCAGGCGGGGCGCGCTTTCGCGCGTCGCTGCCTGGATCGGCATTTCGCCAAGTCCTGGACCTGGCAACCGCTCGATAGGGCCCGGGCAGCCGGGCGGAAGGGGGAGCAGACTAGGAGTCACTGGCAACTTGAGGCACTTGATGCCGGGTCGGGTGTCTGGGAGAGTCGGGGGATGCCCGAGGAGTGGCAGGAGAGTGGGTGGGTGATTCACCCGTCGTTGTGGTTCGACGCGGTGTGCTTGATCCCGCTGCTGGCGGGGTTGCCTTTCTACACCTCGCGCCATGACCAAGACGCCCGGTGGTGGCGGGAGCGGTTCGCGTCGATCGCCGGGCAGGAAGCCCGTGATGGGGTTTCGGTGCTGCGGGATGAGGTCGCGCAGCGAGCGGCTAAGCCGTTGCCCGCGTTCCTGGCGCTGTGGACTTCTCCGGCCGCAGGACGGTGTGACCCGGGCCGCGGAGTGCCTGGACGATCTTGTCGCGGCCGTCGCGGCCGTCGCGGCCGTCGCGGCCGTCGCGGCCGTCGCGGACCCGGAGCTGCTGGTCTCGGCCATGCGGGAAACGTCTCCGCGCTGGAACGAGGCCGACGACCGGCTGTTTCGTTCGGTGCGTCCCGCCCTGTCGGCGGTGCTGGAGGGCTTGCGAACTGCGGGCCTGGCGGACTGGTGGGCCGAGCACGCCGAGAGGGACCTCCAGCGGCGCTGCGGAGAGCTGCGCCAGTCGTTTGCCGGCTACGACCTGGTGCCGCTGGTCGAGCGGCACACGGGGGTCTCATTCGACGCCAGAGCGGTCGAGTTGTGCGTGCTGCGCTGGGCTGCGCCGCACGGCATCCGCGTCACCGGCACCCGCTTCCTCACCGATGTCCGGTACGAGGCCGACAGGGTGCTCAACATCGCTGTCCACGAACTGCTGCACCCGCCCTGGCCGCAGGGCCATCCGGTCAAGGACAGTCTGGACGCGCTCGCTGCTGACCCGTTCCTCGCGGCCCGGTTCGCCGGGCGGGACCCGGATGCCGGGTACAACACCTGGGCACGGTACGCCCAGGAAAACGCGGCCCAGGCGCTCGACCAGTTCCTCAATACCCACCTGGGACGCAACTCCCGGGGAGACCCGGTGACTAGGTGGGCCACCGCTGATGGCGGCGTGCACGTCCTTGCCCTGCTGCTGTACGACACGTTGCGGCGCGGAGGTTTCGACCCCAAGGTAGGCAGCTACGCCGATTTCCTCGCCCGCGCTCTCTCGGACCCGCACACCTGGCCCGCCGATCTCAACGCCCGGTATCTCGAACTGGCGGTCACCCGCCTGTCCTGACCGGCTGCGGAGCCATCAGCCAGGGTGACGAGGGGGTCAGTCATGCAGGTGGAAATACGGGTGGTCCTCCCCGAACCCGCCGTAGGAGTATTCACCTCAGCCGGAACCTGGCAAGGGCGCTTTCAGCGTCACTTCGTGATCCGCTATGCCGACCCTTGCCAGAACCCGTCTGCCATCAAGTTCGGCAGCAGTCGGGTTCGGGGGAGGGATGTGAGCAGGACAAGGCACTGCCCGGGTGCGCCCGTATAGGCTCGGTGGCGGTGACGAGCACCAGGCCGCCCTAACGGATGGTCCGAACGGCCCGCTCGCTTTAGCCTGGTCCGGTAAGGATGATGGGCGCCCACCCAATCTCCCGTTCAAGGAACTACAGCATGATTTAGATCGCGCGGGCTGTAGCGAGAAGCCCCCGGTCCCAGCGGGGTCCGGGAGCCTCGGCTCAGCTCGCCTCTACTGGTGCGAGCGCTGCTCTGCTTCGGCCGCGCTCGCTTCCGCCCGCGCCTTCTCGGCCTCGGCCTCCTTGGCAGCTACGTCACGCTGCGCGGCCGCCTTGTCCTGCTGGGCCTCGCCTTCCTGCTTCAGCGACTCGTTCCCGCTTACGGCCCCGGCCGCTTCCTTGGCCCGGCCCTTCACGTCTTCCACGACGCCTTCGACGCCTGCCTTAGGTCCAGACTCATTCGCCAAAATTGTCTCCCGTTGCTTTCCCATGTACTGGTGCTCTCGTGCTCTCGCCCGCTACCCGTCGATCTCGGGCGCAAACGCGCCGGACGGCTGCCCGGTGACGCGCACCGTGCTGATGAAGGCCGGCCCGTGGCTGTCGGTGCCGCCCGACGGGTACGGCGGCATCGAGAACGTGGTCGCCGCTCTCGTCCCGGAACTGCGCAGGCGGGGGATCCGCGTCTTGCTGGCCACGGTGGCCCGGAGCACCCTGCCCGCGCACGAGCGTCTGACGTCGTTCCGCGGCGGCCAGTTCGAGGTGCTGCAGCGTCCGTACAACCAGGTCTCCGGCGTGGCACACGCCCACCTGCACGCCGTCGTGCGCGCGCTGCGCGACCGGCACGACATCGACCTGGTGCGCGACCACGTGGAGGTAGTGGGACTGGCGGTGCTGGCAGCGGCGGCGCTGGCGCCCGGGACCCCGCCCGTGCTCCACACCCTGCACTGGGACCTGCGCAAGCACGCCAACTTCTACTCCGGCCTCGACGCCGGGCCTCGGGTGCGGGTTTCGACCTGGTGCTGGCCGGCCCGGTCGGACCGGCAGCCGGCGGAACTGACCGCGGCAGGCGGTGCCGCGGCCGCCAACCCGGATGTCTGCTACTAAGAGGACGAGGTGCGCCCGCTCGTTGACGGCATCCGGGTGCGGTGGATCGGCACCGTGGCGGGTCAGGAGCGGAACTCGCTGGTGGCGTCCGCGCGGGTCGCCCTGTTTCCGCTGAAGTGGGAAGAGCCAGGAGGGACGGCGGTAGTCTGGGCACTGGCCCTCGGCACGCCGGCGGTAGGGCTGTCCCGCGGCTGCCTGCCGGAACTCGTCGAGCACGGACGCACGGGGTGGCTGGCGAAGTCACCGGACGATCTCGCGGCGCTGGTCAGGCGGCCGGTACGCGGACCTGTACGAGCAGCAGATTTCTGGATTCGTCCCGCCAGCGGCGGAAAAAGCTGTTCCTGATCGTGCCGGATAGGGTGCCGGCCGGACAAGTGGTTCGTCCCAGCAGGGTCGGCAGGCCAGCGGTGCTATGCGTGGGGCCCAGCCCGTTCGGCAGAAAATAGACCTGGGATTACCCGAACGACTGGGTGGTCCGCCCCTTTAGCCGGCCGCCAGCCACCGTCCGTGCTGGTGTCGGAGTGAGACTTCCCCGCTGCCCGGTCCCGGATCGAGAACATCTCGTCGATGCACAGCAAATCCAGCATCCTGGCTACCGGCGGCTGCGGATCCAGCAGCGTCACGCTGCCCGCCCGGGTCCTGGCCTTCATGGCCGCCATCACCAGCGTTCTCATTGACGCTGAATCGGCGTAGCGCAGGTTCGCCGCGTCGATTGTCAGCTGCACCGCCTGCCCGGATATCTGGGCGGTGAGTGCCTCGTCCAGCCGCGTGATGGAGGTGAAGTCCGCTTCACCGGCGAGGACCAGAACGGGGCCGGACGCCCCGGTGGCGATCGATACCTCCAGCGAGCTCACGGCCATCCCCTCCAGGTGAACTGTTTAGTAAATTTTAGGGTTATTTGGATAGTATCTGTAGTCTGCTCCGCGCTGGCACGGGTGCCAAGCCGATCGCTGCCCACTGCCACCCGCAGCCCGCGCCCGATCGGACAATCGGACGCGGGCCGGTATAGCCGGGCTGTCCTACTGGCCTGGGCCCGGCGAGCCGATCAGCTCGCCTGTTTCGACGAGGTAGGCGGCGACCTCGGTGAGCTTGACGTTCTTGTGCTGGGATGCCTCGGCGAGCAAGGCGAAAGCGGCATCGGCGGTGATCCGGTGACGTTCCATCAAGATGCCCTTGGCCTGCCCGATGAGGTCCCGGTTGACGACCGCCGCGCGCATCTGCTCGGCCCGCAGCGCATCAGCGAGAGCGAGCGCGGCCAAGGTGGCGAACATCGTCGTGATGCGCTCGTCGAGGTCGCTGAAAGCGGACGGGTCCCCCGCGTACAGGCTGAGCGTGCCCAGGCCCCGCTCGTCCACCCACAGCGGGATGCACAGCTGGCTCAGCACGCCGTGTTCGCGCGCTTCCGCCATGAAGCCCGGCCAGCGCAGGTCTGAGCGGGTGTCGTCGATACGGATCACGATCTGCCGCCGCGCGGCCTCGATGCAGGGCCCTTCTCCCGCCTGCTGCTGCTGGAGGTCGAGGTACAGGGGCGCGCGGCCGGTCACGGCCCGCGGGACCAGCTTCCCGCGCTCTAGCAGGATCAGGCCGGCATCCCGGCCCGCATTTAGCGCGCTGGCGGCCGCCGAGACGATCGCGTCAAGCGTGGGCTGCAGCTGAGCGTCCCGTACATGCAGCGCGCGGGCCAGCACCTCCATAGTGCTGGCGGCCTGGGCTATGACCTCGTCTATGTCCCGCCGCTCGCTGACTTCCGGCATGTCATTCCTTTCGGCGATCCGGTGCCTGCGGCCGGCGCTCAGGCCGGCCGCAGGCACCGTCATGCGGTCCGGTCGCCGTACCCGTCACGGCTGGCTTCCGCCAGCCGGTCAGGTGAGGGCGTCCTTGATTTTTCCGGCCAGGCCGGTTTCGGTGCCGAGGGCCGGGCCGGAAGGCTCGCCCTGCTTACCGTCGTAGGTCGCGTACAGCTTCGGGTCCGGGGCTGACGCCGAACCGGGGCCGCCCAGCGGCTCGGGATCGAGCAGGTAACCGAACTCGTGCATGCCGTCGGGCTGCGGTGCCGCCGCCCAGCTGCCCTCGTGTCCCGCGGTGCCGTCCGACAGGTGCCACACCGAGGTTGCGTGCTCGGCGTACTCCTCGTCGAACAGCGCGTTCGGCGCGACCGTGGTCTCCAGGCCGTCAGCCTGGAGCTCCTCGATAGCCTTGAGCCACAGGTTCTGGTGCAGGGTGTCGCGGGCCAGGTTGAACTTCAGCATGTTGCGCACGCCGGGATCGTCGGTCATGTTGTACAGCCGCGCGGTCTGCACCCGGCCCTGCGCCTCCGCCGCGGCGTTGGCCCGGAAGTCGGCCAGCAGGTTGCCGCTGGCCACGATGTACCGGCCGTTCCACGGGTAGCCGTTGCTGTCCGCCAGCAGCGGGCCGCCACCGGTCACGATGGCTTGCTGGGGGTCCATTCCGCCCAGGACCGCGCCGACGACCGGATCCGCGGCGGCGGCCTTGGTCGTGGCCGTGGCGGGAGCACCCTCCAGCAGCCGAGCGACCATGATCGCGGTCATTTCGACGTGGCCCATCTCCTCGGTCGCCACGTCCATGATCAGGTCCTTGCACTTGCCGGGCATCCGGCAGCTCCAGCCCTGGAACAGGTACTGCATCGTGACTGTCATTTCGCCGTACGCGCCGCCGATCAGCTCCTGCAGCTTGTGGGCGTACACCGGGTCGGGCTTCTCGGGCTTCGCATCGAACTGCAGGTAATCGGTGTGCCGGAACATATGTAACTCCCTCACGCGCGCGCCAGGGCCCATCCGCAAGGACTCAGCTGGCTGGCACATGCGCGGGCACTGGCGCTCCTTCACAAGGCTGCTGCTTGACCCACGTTCCCGGGGCCTGCCCCTGATTACCCGCCTCATGCGGCCCGGCCGCCTTTTCTTCGTGAAACCCTGCTCCGCACGGGGTACGGTGGCTCAGCGCTGATCAGCGGCGGCCTCGGCCGTCTGCTCATCATTGGCCTGCTGGATCGCCGCGGCCAGCCTCCCACCCGTTCGTTCCCCGGGGCAGTAACGTCGCGGTGATCGAGCGCGTCGACAGCCGCCGCAGCATCCACCCGGCGAGCGGAAACCACCACCCGTTCGGCTGAGACGGGCCCGGACGAACCAGCGGAACTCCTCGAGCTGAGGGCTGTCAGGGCTAGATCAGTTCAGAGCCGGAAGCATGCTTGCGTCCTTCGCGGGTAACACTGATGTCACGGGTCAAGCAGTGGCCTCAAGACGCGTACGCCCGCGACGGCCGGATAGTTCTCCGATGCCGATGCGTCAGCGGGCCTTGAACCTTGAGGGGACTGCCATGTCCCGTACCCCAGACGCCTGCGGCTTGAAGCGCGCCCGCTGAGGGTCGCCCGCAGCAGAGGCGAGCCGGAAGGCACCGAGGTCGGCGTCGGCGGCGAGGAAAAGAACAAGCTCCGCCAACCCACCGGGCGGTCTGCGCTGCCCAGTCGCAAACCACTCGAATCTCCGGGCCTGACTTGTCATCTCACAAGCTCACAGGCCGCCCGTTCACCAGGAAAGCGAAGGAGGCGCGATGCCGAAATCACGCCGTTACCTGTTGACGATCACGAAATTCCCGCTGGTAGCGCAGTAGCGATCACGTATTACGTGAGCGTCCACACGTTACCCCATTACCGAACTACCGGGAACGCTGCAGCGCTCGTGCCGGGAAGCGCAGGAGACGTTCCTCAGGGCGCTTGATGACGCGGTACGGACCCACGGGGTGGGCGATCAAGCTCATCGGATCGCCTATATGGCGCTGAAGCAGAAGTTCGGGAAACGAGGCGACCACTGGATTGCCAAGGACAATCCCGCGGACTGCGGCGGGGGCGGGAAAGCCGATCAGCTTGCTGCCCGCAGGAAGAGCAGCGGGCAGCAGATCCAGCGGTCGGCGGCGCGGCCGGCATCGTGACCCATGTGCTCAGCCGTCGCTATTTACCACACGTCGGGACAACGCCTGCAGGCTCCGGAAATGCGCTATCAAAAATAACCCGGTGCCGGGGTTTGCGCGCCTCAGCCGGGGAAGCTCGGCCGCTACGAGCGCCGGTACCGCAAGCCATGCGTCAGCACAGCCTTGAGGCACAACATGCCTCCGACCGTGGCGAGCGTCGCGCTTAGCGCGGGCTAACTAGTGATCGGGCAGTGGAGGAAAACGATGACCAAAGTGCTGTACAAGCCGGTGGGTATGCTGGTCAGCGTGCTGGGCGGGGTGCTCGCCGGGGCCATCTTCAAGCAGGTCTGGAAGGCCGCCTTCAGTGAAGACGATGCTCCCAGGGCTACCGACGCCGACCGAAGCTGGCGAGAGGTCCTGCTCGCCGCCGCGCTGCAGGGCGCGATCTTCGGCCTGGTCAAGGCGGCGGTCGACCGTGGCGCCGCCGAGGGCACCCGCAAGGTGACCGGCGCCTGGCCCGGGGACGAAGGCGAGTAGAAAGGCCTGACCAGCCACGGGCCGTAACCGCGACGCTCACGCCCGGACCGACGCGGCTGGTACCGCGGTCACGGCACCGGTACGGGCCTCGATTCGCGAGCACGCTGCCTGACTCGCCGGCCGCACGTTGCCCGGCAGCCTCCAGATCATTCCAGTGAAGGTCTGGAATATCCAGGCGGAGGCGGCAGCGCACAAGCGCCGGGGCCGGGGAAGCGTGTGCCAGCCAAGCAGCTGACGAGGCGAGGGAAGCGCAATCCCTCGGCGGTGGTACGGATGATGATGAGGCAGGGAGTACGAGCGCATGGCCATTTCGCGTCCGGCGCGCGCTGCTGATGATGATGATGTGGCGGCCAAGCAGATCAAGCGGACGATCTGGTCCGGGGTGCTGGCGGGCGTGGGCCTGGTGGCATTTGCCGACGAGACCGTGTTCCACCAGTTGCTGCACTGGCACCACTTCTACGACAAGTCCACCCTCGCCGTGGGCCTGGTATCGGATGGGCTGTTTCACGCGGGCGGGTTCACCGCGATGGTGGCCGGGCTGTTCCTGCTCGCGGACGCGCTGCGCCGGGGCGGTTTCGTCCCGAAACGCTGGTGGGGTGCGCTGCTGCTGGGGGCGGGCGGGTTCCGGCTCTATGACGGGATCGTCCAGCATAAGCTGCTCGGATTGCACCAGATCCGCTACCACGTCACCCTCTGGCCCTACGACCTGACCTGGAACCTGATCGCGGCTGTCATGATCGCCGCCGGGGCGGCGCTGATGACGGGGCGGGCCGGCGTGGCGGGATCGGCGATGTTCCGCTCCGACGCCGGGACGGCTGCGTGAGTGCGCGTGCTCGAACTCATGCCCCTCGCGCTGACGCTGCTGGCCGATGTCGGTTACGGCCTGGCCTGGTACCGGCTGGGCCGGCTCGGCCACCGGTGGCCGGCTCGCAGGGCGGCCTGCATGCTGGCCGGATCGCTGGGTGCCGGGATTGCGCTGCTGCCGCCGCTGGCCAGCCACGACGACCGGTTCGAAGTCCACGTCATCCAGCACCTGCTCCTGGCTATGGTGGCCCCGGCGTTCCTGGCCTTGTCCGCGCCCGTCACCCTGGCGCTGCGCACCCTGCCCCGCCGCGCCCGGCGCGCGTTGCTGCGGGTGCTGCACAGCCCCGCAGTCTCGGTGCTGACCGCCCCGGCCACCGCCGTGACGCTGGATCTCGGCGGTCTCTACCTCCTGTACCTGACCGGCCTGTACCAGGCAGCCGAACGTGACAGCGTGATCCACGCGGCGGTGCACCTGCATATGTTCCTAGCGGGCTGCCTGCTGAGCTGGGCGATCATCGGCATCGACCCAATCCGCCGCCGACCGGGCACCCGGGGCCGGCTGGCCGCGCTGTTTATCGCGGCCGCCGGGCATGACACCCTGGCCAAGCTGATGTACGCCTGGATGCTGCCCGCCGGCGGCGGGCCGGCCGCCGACCGCCGGCTGGGGGCCGAGCTGATGTACTACGGCGGCACCGGCATCGACGTAGCGCTCGCCGTCATCGTGATGACCCAGTGGTACCTCGCCGCCGGCCGGGCCCTGGCCCGGACCCGGCGGCGATCAGCCGTCGCCGGACCGTGAAGCCGACGTCGCGATGGGTCCGCCGCTCGCTGAGGCCGAACACCAGCGCGCCGGCGCATCAGTGCCCGGCGTGGGGGTAGGCGCGCAGGAGAACGCGGCCAGGCCGGGTCGGATGGGTGCTGAAATGAGCAGCTTCGCCCAGTGCGGCATGGGCCGCCGGCTGCACGGCGGCCCATGCCCGTGATGCCGCGGCGCCGAGGGCTAGGCGGTGACGGCCTGCTTCTGATCGCTGCTGGTGACCTGGATGCTCCGGGGCTTGGCGGCCTCGCGGACCGGGACGGTCAGGGTGAGCACGCCGGCCGCGTAGTCGGCGGCGATGCTCTCGGCGTCCAGGGTCTCGCCGAGGAAGACCTGCCGAGTGAAGGTGCCGTAGGGTCGTTCGGAGACGATCATCTGGGCGCCGTCGGCCTGGACCGGGGCGCGCTCGGCGCGGACGGTCAGCACGTTCTGCTCGACGGTCAGGTCGATGGATCCGGGATCGATGCCGGGCAGGTCCAGGCAGATGTAGAAGCTGTCGCCCTGCCGGTAGGCGTCCATGGGCATCGCGGCCGGGCGGGCGGCGGTGCCGAGCACCTGCTGGGTGAGCCGGTCCAGTTCGCGGAACGGGTCGGTGCGCATGAGCATGATCGGTGCCTCCTCACCTTGTCTGGATTGTCATGTCACGCTCACGGATTTATATATCATGCCAGATTCTTATCTGACAAGGCTCGACTAAGATTTTCTCCCAAGGCATACTGGAGACAAGATGTCGTGGCCTGTCGGCGAAGGGTAGGTGACGGTCATGGCCGCGGCGGATCACGGCGGGCCGGGCCCGGATCTGTACCAGCTGCTCGGCGTGCCCCGGGAAGCCACCCGCGATGAGATCGCGCAGGCCTGGCGGCGCCGGGCCCGGGACGAGCACCCCGATGCCCGGCCGGCTGACGCTGACGCGCCGGACCGGTTCCGCGCCCTCGCCGAGGCCTATCAGGTGCTCGGCGACCCGGGGCGCCGGGCCGCCTATGACTGTGCCCTCGCCCGTGAGCGGCAGCCCGCGGTCCGGGTCACGGTCCGGCGGCCGTCCGCCTCCGGCGGGACGGGTGGCATGAGGCCGCTGGCGCGGGTGCCGGGGCCGCCGCTGCGGGCGGGCCCGGTCCGGGTGGAACGCCCCCGTCCGGCACCGCCGGCGGACGGCTGGGATGAGGAGGACATCAGGCTGGCCCTGCTGGCCGGGCTGGCGCTGCGGTACCTGGCCCGGGACCGGGGTCGGCCATGGTGAACCCCGGATGGACGGACCTGGACCGCGGCCTGTTCAGCATCTCGGTGGCCGCCGAGCTGGCCGGCCTGCACCCGCAGACGCTGCGGATC
>Ga0116219_10003321_pt1 | contig 12837 bp, 10 predicted proteins | sample Sb_taG_4_FD_91019 | JGI IMG/M metagenome (GOLD analysis project Ga0116219, IMG submission 91019) | Peat soil microbial communities from Weissenstadt, Germany - Sb_50d_6_BS metaG | ecosystem: Environmental > Terrestrial > Soil > Wetlands > Peat | place: Germany: Weissenstadt | collected 2010-09-21
GAGGCCCAGCGCCTGGCGAAACGTCAGCCAGCCCTGGACCGGGAAGCCGTGCTCGATCACGGAACCCCACAGGATCAGCACGTTGATCCCGGAATAGAGCCGGTCGGTGGCTGCGTTCTTCGGCATGGCGAGCGGCGCCTTTGCCGCCGTCGTGCCCCAAGGCTGCACCCAGGGCACTCGGCCAGCCTCGAGCTCGGCAACGATCTTGGTTGTGATTTCATCGTAGAGGCTCGTCCGACCGGAACCGGACCGAGCGCGAGCAGCGTGTCTGGACATCGCGGGTCTCCGCGACGGGTGCCGAGAGCCTCTCTCCCAGCCCTCAACCCGTCACGGAAAACCCGTCCGCACTCTCACTCTCGGGGCATTGCGGGGTGTCCTCGCAGAAGGGGTCGGCCGAGACGATAGGCTCGGCAGCAGGGGAGGGCCTTCCATTCCAAATCGCCGTTTGGTCGAGGAAGCGGCCCCCCCTCCTGCTCGGCAAGGGGCATCAATCCGGGCGGCAATGCGCCTCTATGTCGAGGCCAAGACAGCGATGACAAGTCGCTCGCGCCACGCACGAGGCGCGGACGACTCTTCAGGGCCGAGAATGCAGGGCCGCCGCCGACGAGGCGTCGCCTAATTGGGAAATGACAGAGGTTCTTGTTTTTCTCCCTCATTTGAGGTAGAAAAATCGGAACCTGATCTATCTTGGTGGAACCCGATGGCCGCGACCCTGTCTGTATACATAGATGCCGACGACGTTAGGGCCCGGTTGGCCTCCATGGGGCTTACCGACGAACCCCTCGCGCATTCCGCGCGGCGTTGGTACTTGTCCTGGGTCAGCTTCACCGCGAATCATCCGCCATTCGCCATCGGCATCGCGGCTTGGATGGAAGCGGTAGCAGCGCTCCGGGAAGGCCTGCTGCCGCTCGGGTGGACGCGCTCGGACGAAAAGAACTACGCCTTGGTGATTCATCCCGATGGCGCGATGGCCATCAACGTTGCCTCCGGCGACGCTGGCACCGGAATCCCGACCGCTAGCGTAAGCAACAGGGCACCGAAAGGCGTCAGCACGGCCGACGCGATCTCGATCAACCAAGTGCAGCTCGAACTGGACCTGCCGGTTCCCGACATGCCGCATGTACGGGGCGACGAGGGGCCGTTGACCTGGTTTCTGCTGTTGCATCGCTCCAGCGATGAGGTGCGCTGCGAGCTGTCGTTGCCGTCGCAGATCTCGGCCGATGGCCGAATCACGCGTTGGCAGGAACGGATCATGTTGCCGTCGATCCCGCTGGACAGCACAGATGTCGTAGCCGTGACGCCCCAAGGACCGGATCTCGACATCGATGTGAAGCGGAAGGCATGACAGCCGTTGATGTCTTCAACCCGACACGCCTTGCCTGGGCTCGTCGGCGACGCGGTCTAACCAAGACGCGCCTCGCCGCATACATCGGCGTGGAGCTGAGATCGGTGTCGGCCTACGAGACGGGCGAGTTCAACCCGGAGCCTGAACGCTTGGCTGTCATCGCCCGTACGCTGAATTTTCCGCAGGCGTTCTTCTTCGGCGACGATATCGAGGAGCCAGCAATTGATACGGCGAGTTTTCGATCGCTGTCCAAGATGACTGCGCGCCAACGTGATACGGCGCTCGGCAGCGGCACCGTGGCGATGTTGCTGAACGAATGGATCGAAGCGCGATTTGATCTGCCGCCACCCGAGCTCCCCGATCTTGGCCGTGACTCCAATCCCGAGACTGCGGCGGCGGCGCTGCGGCGAGCCTGGGAGCTCGGAGAGCTCCCGATCAAGAACATGGTTCACCTGCTCGAGGCAAAGGGGGTGCGTGTTTATTCCCTGGCCATTGACGCTGCCGAGGTTGACGCATTCTCTATGTGGCGCCGGGATCGCCCGTTCGTCTTTCTTAACACACTGAAGTCTGCGGAGCACGGGCGCTTCGACGCAGCCCACGAACTCGGACATCTGATCCTGCATCGTCATGCTGCGCCCAATGGTCAAGAGGCGGAGCAGGACGCCAACGCCTTTGCGTCGGCATTGCTTATGCCATCAGCCAGCGTACGCGCCCATGCGCCGCGCTTTGCCACCATCGACAACCTCATGCGGCTCAAGAAGATCTGGGGCGTGTCGCTGGCGGCGATGACGTACCGCCTCCACAAGCTCGATCTTCTGTCTGAATGGCATTGTCGCAAACTTTATATCGAGATCTCGTCGCGCGGATTTCGGAAAAATGAACCGGACGGCGGTCCCCGCGAGATTTCGCAGGTGCTACAAAAGGTGTTTGCGGCACTCCGAAAGGAAGGAGTCAGCAAGGGGGAGATCGCCGAGGCGCTGCGCGTCCAGCCTAAAGATATTGATGAACTAGTGTTTGGTTTGGCATTGACAAGCCTGAACGGCATTCCTCACAGCAGCGATCGAGTACGCCCGCGGCCGGCGCTCAGACTCGTTTCTTCGGAGGAGTGAGTTATGCTGTCGCTTGCGGAGGCGCAGGCCGTCGAGAACATCGCCGATCTTCTATATGAGTTCCCGCCGGGGAGCGGCAATAGCAAGACTGCTTTCCCGCTCGCTGCTGCCCAAGCCGGCGTCGGCGACTTCTGGATCGCTGGGAGCAAGCGGCCAGCTATCGTCGAACTCCTGAAGCGAACGCTGGAATATCGCCGGAGCCGTTTTACCACACTAGTCGTTGCCATCGTCCACCAGTCGATGACTTGGCGCCGGGGAAAGGGTAGCCCGCTTACCCGCGACGAGATCGATCGCCTGGATACGGCGCTGCCAAGCGCGTCCTTCAAAATACCGGAGCTTCTTGATCCAGCCTTCTTAAAGAGCTTCGGCGAAGCATCGAAGCCTGTGCGCGCCACAGATTGCTCGGTTGATGGAGATATCGATCCTGAGCCCTCAAGAACGAGGCTTGCGGTTTGAAGGTTTTCTCTCAGACGAGTTTGCCGGCGTTCGATCTGGCGCCTCGCGGATCGTTCCGGCTCGTGGGAGAGCAGATTGACGGCAGCTTTCGACTGCACACGGAAACCTATTTAGTCGAAGCCGCGAAAACGCCATTAGGTCGGCGAAGCCAATTTGCGGACCGTGCTATTGGCTGCGTGGGCACGAGGCTTTATTTGTCAGCAACTCAGGCTTTACCCAAGAGGGCCTGGAGGCATTCAGCGGTGGCCGGCAGACTATGTCGACAATCCGCGCGAATACTTCCTCAAGGCGGTGACGACGGTTCTCGACGTGCAGACCCGCGTCTCGGACCTTTACAGCCACCCCTTCGCGGACTCGGATCGTGCGATTAAGCTGTCCAAAAACATCACAACGTATCAAGCCCGGATCGCCAAAGGGGTACTGGGAGCTGACATGGAGGTGGCGTCCGAGCTTCAGGCTATTGGCTCGGCACTGGCCGATATCAAGCTTGAAGCGCTCTCTCACGTGGGCGGCGCGGCGGCGGCTATCGACCGCGAGAAGGTGCAGCAGGAGGCCCGCGATGATTTTCTCAAGGAAATTGTGGCAATCCTTGAGGCGGAGTTGTCGACGGTTTGCTTTGCCGAGGTTCGTGAGGTCTTACTGGCAAATTTCGGCGAAAATGACGCCTAAAGGGGAGCACAGCCTAACCGAGCCTAACAGGCTGTCGCGCTGCGCGTAGTGAACCGAGGAAGCAAAGGGGAAGCTTGAAGGTGGTCCGCATCGGAATCCAGGGAAGCAAGCAGGCGTGCGGCGAGGCCCTCTGTTGCGGTTCAGCCGTGGTGCCATCGCAGACTGTCGTGCGTACGGAACTGCGGGCTACGACGGCTCCGACCATGCCGAACGTAATCGAGAGCCCGCCAGATTACGCTTCCTGCTGCTTCCCCCATGCTTCCCCCGCTCTGACGTTTGGGGCGGGGAAGCGACAAACGGCCCCGAAGGATCGTTCGAAGTCATTAATTTCCTTAAGAAAAACTGGAGCGGGCGAAGGGATTCGAACCCTCGACCCCAACCTTGGCAAGGTTGGGATCGTACAAACGCAGGTCCGTTCGCCAACCATCGCGCATCCGGGTCCGAGTGACGGCAATCGGTCGTCGCGGCGCAGCTTATCGGCAAAAATCGACGCCCTGCGCAGCAACGGATAGCAAAGAAAAGTAGAACGGTCGTGTGCACTCCATGCACACGCGCTTCTTTAAGATATTGAAACCTATTGACTTTCTGTCCAGTCCATCATCGGGGCTATGGAAAAGCGGGCGTCGTAAGGTCGAGGCATGGCGCTCATATAGGGCGGAAGGCCGCAATTGTCGTGGCTTTCGGCGCGCGGGCCGCCCGCCCCTCCCGCCTGAGGCCGCAGCGCGAGCCCCGGCTTGCCGCGCGCTCTATATCGATCTAGGTCTGAGGTTCAAGAAGCGTTTTGGGAGGAGACCTATGTCCAGACCTTTGATCGTGATCGATCCGCAACCGCGGGCGTTGAACGAGATATTCGAGCCGAGGGTTTGGGCGCGGCTTGAGAGCCTCGGCGAACTGGGGATTCATGAGGGGAGCGGCCGCATGCCGGCGGAGCGCTTCGAATCCCATCTCCCCGAGATGGCTCTGCTGATCGGCCAGAGCGACATGCCGAAGGCCCGGCTCGATCGTGCGAGAAAACTCAGCGCCATCATCAACGTCGAGACCAATTTCCTGCAGAACGTCGACTACGAGACTTGCTTTGAGCGCGGAATCCATGTGCTGGCGCCGGGCTCCGCCTTCGCGCGGCCGGTCGCCGAAATGGCGCTCGGAATGGCGATCGACCTCTGCCGCGGCGTGACGGCGGCGGACCGCGCAATGCGCAGAGGCGACGAAAAATGGCTGCTCGACGGCGCGGAAGGGTGCTTCTCGCTCTATGGCGCGCGCGTCGGCCTCATCGGCTTCGGCGATCTGGCGCGCGCGTTCACCCCGCTCCTTGCGCCGTTTGGGTGTCCGATCACGGCCTATGATCCCTGGATTTCCGATCATTTCATGGCCGCACACGGCGTCGCCGCCGCCTCGCTCGAGGAGGTCCTGAAGACGAGCCAGGTCATTGTCGTGTTCGCCGCCGTGACCAGTGAGAACCAGGGATTCTTGGGCAAGCGCGAATTCGAAATGATCGCGCCCGGGTCGGTCTTCCTGCTGATGAGCCGCGCCGGGGTGGTCGATTTTCCCGAGTTCCTGCGCCAGATCGAAAGCGGGCGCTTCCGCGCCGCGACCGATGTCTTTCCCGACGAGCCGGCGCCGCTCGACGACCTGTCGCGCAGGGTCGAGGGTCTGCTGCTCTCGCCGCATCGCGCCGGCGCGATGACCGAATCGCTCTACGAGATCGGCCGGCAGACGGTGGCCGACGCCGGTCTCATCCTGCGCGGACTGCCGCCTCTCTCGTGCCGCCGCGCCCAGCGCGAAACGGTCGGGCGCTCTCGGTCGAAGCCGATCGAGCGCAGTTGAACCCCGGCGTGTCGCTTGACATCGGGACACAACGAGCCCTAGCGTAATGGAACGTTATAGAAAGCCGACGGCGAGCGCGGCTCCAAGACCCGCAGTGCTCGGGAGCGAACGAGCGATGGCAGGGAGAACGCCCACCATACGGGATGTCGCGTCGCGGGCGGGCGTGTCGGTCGCCACCGCCTCCAACGTCGTCAACGGCAATCGTCCGGTGGGGGAGGCGAGTCGCCGCAGGGTCGTCGAGGCGATCGCAGCGCTCGACTACCGGCTGGACCGCGCGGCGAGCGCGTTGCGTGGCAAGTCGACCCGCCTCGTCGGCATGGTCGTTCCCGACATCACCAACGTCTTTTTCGCGAGCCTCGTCCATGGCGTCGAGGCGCTCGCCGAACGCGACGGCTATGATCTTCTGATTGTCTCCTCGAGCGAGGATTCGGCAAAAGAGCGGCGGCGCGTCGAGGCGCTCATTGCGCGTCGGATCGACGGCCTCATCGTCGTACCCGCCAGCGACGACTCGATGGCCTCGCTCAAGGGCGGCGCGGACGGGCCCCGCCTCCCGCCGACCGTGCTGCTCGATCGAGGCGCCGAGGCGCCCGGATTCGACACGGTGCGCGCCGATTGTGAAGCGGGCGGTTACGCCGCGGCTCGCCACCTTATCGGCCTTGGACACCGCGACATTGCCATCCTCAGCCAATCGAAACAGCTCAAGAATATCGAGGAGCGCATCGCGGGCGCCCGTCGCGCCCTCGGCGAAGCGGGCCTCCCCGGGTGCGAGCGCGTCATCTACGGCGGGCATGGCCTCGAAGGCCTGCGCGGCGCAATAGAGCTTGAACTGCATCGCGCCGACAGGCCAACGGCGATCTTCGCCCTCACCAATGTCTGCGCGCTCGCATCGATCAAGGCCGCGCGCGGCCTCGGTCTCGAAATCCCGGGCGACGTGTCGATCGTCGGCTTCGACGACTTCGACTGGATGCTCGCGCTGAGGCCATACCTGACGACCGTCGCGCAGCCGATCGAGGACTTCGCCTCCGCTTCCTGGCGTCTCTTGATGCGGCGCCTGTCGAGAGCGGGGACGAGCGATGTCGAACGCATCGAACTTCCCTGCACCCTCAAAGTGCGGGAATCCACGGGGCCCGCCCGCCCTCGGCTCAAAGCCGTCGCGGAAGCCCGCTGAACCATAACAACGTCAAGGGAGCCAGCCATGTTGAAACGTTTAATCTCATGCGCCTCGATCGCGGCGCTTGCTCTCGGCCTTGCCGCATCGGCCGCATACGCTGCGGACAAGCCGACTTACGGCGTGCTGATGAAGACGCTGTCGAACCCCTTCTGGGGCGCGATGGAGAAGGGCGTGGACGAGGGCGCCAAGAAGGCCGACGTCGACATCTTCCTTGAGGCGGTCGAGTCCGACCAGGCCGCCGAGCCGCAGCTCAACGCTTGCAATACGATGCTGCAGAAAAAGCCCGCGGCGATGATCACCGCGGCGATCAATTCGACCATCCTGCTGCCCTGCCTGAAGCAGGCCAACGAGATGAAAATCCCGGTCGTCGACCTCGACAACAACCTCGATCCGGCCATTACCAAGAAGGCGGGCGTCGACGTCGCCTTCCACATCGGCTCGGACAACGAGGCGGCGGGCGCCAAGGGCGCCGACTATCTGGTCAGCGTTCTCGGCAAGGACGCCAAAGGGCCGGTGCTGGTGATCGAAGGCCTATCCGGCAACATCACCGGCGAGAAGCGGGCGCGCGGATTCGCGGCGGAACTGAAGAAGGAGGCGCCCGCCCTCACCATCGTCGCCTCGCTGCCCGGCGACTGGGACAGCCTGAAAGCCGCCAACATCACCAACGACACGCTGCAGCGCACGCCTGATCTGGTGGCGATCTTCTGCGCGAACGACGACATGGCGCTCGGCGCGGTCGAGGCGGCGCGCGCCGCGGGCAAGGACAAGCTCATCGTCATCGGCGTCGACGGCAACACCAACGCCGTCAAATCGATCCTCGCCGGACGCCTCAACGCCTCGGTCGCCCAGCTGCCCTACCTCGTCGGCATGGAGGCGGTCGAAGACGCCAAGAAGGTGCTCGCCGGCGAGAAGGTTCCGGAAATGACCTACGTGTCGACTCTCGTGCTGACCAAGGACGTGATCGAAGCCAAGAAAGCCCAGATGCTGCAATATGTGAAGTAGCCCCTCACCCCAACCCTCTCCCGCAGGCGGGAGAGGGGGCGAAACCCTTCTCCCGCTTGCGGGAGAAGGTGGCCCGAAGGGCCGGATGAGGGCAAGTGCGCCATAGTGCGCCAGGCTCCACGCCGACGTCCTGACGAGAGGCCCCGTGTCCGCCAGCACCTCCGCCGCCGCACAAACACCCACCTGGCGCCAGCGCATCGCCGGCGGCGCGGCGGTCCGCCTCGAATCGCTGATCGTCCTCGCCGTGCTCTGCGCGGTGATGGCGGCGCTGTCGAACGTCTTCCTCTCGGTCTCGAACGTCCTCAACATCCTGCTGTCGACGTCGGTGTTCGGGGTGTTGGCGATCGGCATGACCTTCGTCATCTCATCGGCCGGCATCGATCTGTCGGTCGGGTCGATCCTCGCCCTCTCGGGCGTCGCCGGCGCGATGTTGACGTCCAATCTCGATCTGCCCTGGTATGTTGGGATCGTCGGCTGCTTGGCGATGGGCGCGTTCACGGGGTGGGTGAACGGATTTCTCATCACCAAGGGGGCGATCCCCCCCTTCATCGTCACGCTCGGCATGCTGGGCGTCGCGCGCGGGTTCGCGCTGGTGCTGAGCGACGGCGTTTCGATCTACGGACTTCCTGCGCCGATGGTCTGGCTCGGCCAGGGGCGGCCGTTCGGCGTGCCCGTGCCGGTCGTCATCCTCCTCCTGACCGCGCTTGTCGCGCACGTGCTGCTCGCGCACACCCGCTTCGGAATCTACGCCCAGGTCATCGGCGACAACGAAGGCGCGGCGCGGGCGATGGGCGTGCGGGTCGAGCGGCAGAAGGTCATGCTCTATTCGCTCTCGGGCCTGCTCTCCGGCCTCGCCGGCCTGCTATTCGCCGCGCGGATCAACTCGGGCGAACCGACCGCCGGCATCAGCTACGAACTCACCGCCATCACCGCGACGATCCTCGGCGGCACCAATCTGTTCGGCGGGCGGGGCAGCGTCGCCGGCACGCTGATCGGCGCGCTCATCATGGGCGTGCTGCAGAACGGGCTCAATCTGCTCGCGGTCCGGCCGTTCTACCAGCAGATCGCCATCGGCGCGGTGCTGATCTTGGCGGTCTGGCTCGACCGCATCAACAGCAGGGAGGGCTGGCGGCGATGAGTCTCCTCGAGCTGACTGGCGTCCGCAAAACCTTCGGCGCGATCGAGGCCTTGCGCGGCGTCACGTTCTCGGTCGAAGCGGGCAGCGCAGTCGCCCTTGTCGGCGACAACGGCGCCGGCAAGTCGACGCTCATGAAGACGATCACCGGCGTCTACCAGCCCGACGGCGGCGACATCCGCTTCGACGGCGCGACGCTCGTCGGCAAGGACCCGGGCGCGATCCGCGCGGCCGGGATCGAAATGATCTACCAGGATCTGGCCATCGCCCGGATGCGCGACGTCGCCTCGAACATCTTCCTCGGGCGGGAGCTCACCCGTTCGGTGCTCGGCGTGAGGCTCATCGATTCGAAGCGCATGCGCGCCGAGGCCGAGACGATGATCGCGCGGCTCGGGGCTCGCATCCCCTCGGTCGCGCAGATGACCGGCCAGCTTTCCGGCGGGCAGCAGCAGTCGGTCGCAATCGCCCGCGCGCTGACCTTCAACCCGCGCCTCGTCATCATGGACGAGCCGACCGCGGCGCTCGCGGTGCGCGAGGTCGAGCACGTGCTCGATCTCATCCGCACCCTGAAAGGCCAAGGCATTGCCGTCATTCTCATCAGCCACCGCCTGACCGACGTGTTTTCGGTCTGCGACCGCATCGTCGTCTTGCGTCAGGGCGCGGTGATCGCTGACGATGCGACCCGCTTGACAAGCATGAGCGCTGTCGTCGCCCATATCGTCGGCGCGACCGACGCGCCGCAACAGGGAGAACGCCTATGATCCGTTTCGGCATGCATTCGAGCTTATGGACCTCGGCCTGGACGCGTGAGGGCGCGGAACAAAGCGTCAGCGAATGCGCGCCACGGCCTTGAGGCGATCGAGATCGCGCACTGCTCGAGCCCGACAAGGTCGGCGAGAGCGCCGGCGAGCTACGCGGTCCGCTTTGGAAGAGCGAGTGGCATAAAGCTTTTCTTCAAGAATGGAGGCATAGTTGAAATTCGGCATTTATTACTCGTACTGGGAACAGGAGTGGAGCGCCGACTGCCTGAAATACGTGGAGAAAGTCGCCAAGCTGGGTTTCGATGTCATCGAAATCGCTGCTCATCATCTTAACAGCTATGGCCCGGCGCATATCGCCGAAGTTGGTCGCTCCGCTCGAGACAACGGCATCACGATCACAGCCGGGTTGGGTCCATCTCCGCAGAGAAACCTGTCTTCCGCCGACCCAGGGATCAGAAAAGCGGGGCGGGCCTTTTTCGAAGAGACGCTGACCAACCTCGCCAAACTCGATATCCGCGTCATCGGCGGCGCCCTCCACTCCTACTGGCCGATCGACTATTCCAAGCCGGTCGACAAGGCAGGGGACAGGGCGCGAGGGTTGGAGGGTGTCTCGAGCCTCGCCGATTTTGCATCCAATCTCGGCATTGACCTGTGCCTGGAAGTGCTCAACCGGTTCGAGAACCACGTCCTGAACACCGCCGAAGAGGGAGTCGCCTTCGTCCGGGAGATCGGCAAGCCTAACGTCAAGGTTATGCTCGATACGTTTCATATGAACATTGAGGAAGATAGTTTCGGCAAGGCGATCCGCACCGCTGGCCCACTGCTCGGCCATTTCCATACAGGCGAGAACAATCGGCGCGTTCCCGGCAAAGGCAGGCTGCCCTGGCACGAAATCGGAACGGCGCTGCGAGAGATTGGTTATTGCGGCGCAGTCGTCATGGAGCCGTTCGTCAAGATGGGCGGCAAGGTCGGCAACGACATCAGGGTTTGGCGCGATCTGAGCAACAACGCGGACGAAGCCCAGATGGACGAAGCCGCGCGACAAGCTCTGACGTTTTCACGATACGTGCTCGGTTGAAAGTCGCAGCGCGACAGGCACGCGAGACCCGATCGACCTCGTCCTGAAGAGCGTCCATTTCTCCGGCGACTTGGTGATGGAGTCCGACGCCCAAAATCGCCGCGGCGCTCTCGGTCTGGCGCCCGGTGGCGAGCGGCGCGGACGAAGTGCACGCCGTCGGCGTCCTCTATCTCAAGAGCCTCGCCCACCGGGTTTCTGGCGGCCTGAGGCAGGCAGGACTCAGGCGCGGTAACAGAAAACGTCATAGAGTTTTGACGAATCGCTAATGCGCGGCCGGCTGCCGGCTCAGCTCTTCGAGCAGCGGGCGCATCGCGTCGAGTTCAGCGCCGAAACCGGCCCAGTCCCCCGCCTTCAGCCGATCGATTGCGCGATCATAGTGGGCGAGCGCCTTGCGGGCCCGCTCATCCGCCGGGCCCGCAGCCGAAGGCCCGGCGAGCGCCGGCAGGGCGGCGAGGGGCGCGGATTCCTTGAACAATGCGGCGAGCGCCGCAGGCAGCGTCTCCTCCATCACCACGCGGTCGCCATAGGCCGCGATCACGCGCTTCAGTTCCGGCAACTGGCCGGACTGCGCGCGCAGATAGAGCGGCGAGACGTAGAGGATCGAGTTCTCGATCGGCACGACCAGCAGAATCCCGCGGATAACCCGCGAGCCCATCTGATTCCACAGCGAGATTTGCTGCGAGATCTCGGTGTTCTGGTTGATGAGGGCCTCGATCTGGAATGGCCCGTAGACGAGCTTCTCTTTGGGGAACTCATAAACGATGAGCTTGCCGTACTCGGGCAGATCGCAGCGCGCCGCGAGCCAGGCGATCATGTTCTCCCGCTGGCTCGGGGCCATCGGCAGCATGAGGAAAAACTCGGTCTGCGCTTCACCCGGCAGACGCATCATGATGTAGTACGGCGCCATCCGGGTGTCGCCGCCGGTGTTCAACCCGTCGGGGGCGACCGGCTCGCGGGGAAACTGCCAAAGGTCCTCGCGATTGTAGAAGACCTCGGGCGCATCCATGTGATACGCGCGGTACTGGAGGGCCTGAATGGTGAAAAGGTCCTCGGGATAGCGAATGTGCTTTTGCAGATCCGGGGGCATCGAATCGAACGGCTTGAACAGCGAGGGGAAGAGCCGGCGGTAGGTGGCGATGATCGGATCGGCGCGATCCGCGATGTAGAAACTGACCGTCCCGTTGTAGGCGTCGATGATGATCTTCACTGAATTGCGGATGTAGTTGATATTGCCCCCGTCGGGTTCCGGCTTGGCGTAGGGGAACCATTCGCTCGTCGTGTAGGCGTCCTGGATCCAGTAGAGCCGCCCGTCGCTGATCGCCATGTAAGGGTCGCCATCGAGCTCAAGAAACGGCGCAATCGTCTCCACGCGATCCTTGATGTTGCGATGAAGCATGATCCTGCTCTCGCTGGTGAGGTAGCCGCTGAGCAGGATGTTGATGTCGCCGAAATACCAGGCGAACAGCGACCTCCCGGCCGCCCCGCCGATGGGGATGCCGTCCCGGCCATCGTAATAAGCGTAGGCGTTATCACTCCCCTTTGGGTAATCGAACTCCGGCGTGCCGCCTTTGACGATCACGTAGCCGGCGGCGCCTTGTCCGAAATAGATGCGCGGTTCGGTTATCGGAGGCCCGCCGGCGGCCACCGGCGGAATATCCTTCAGATAGAAGATCGGCAGGCCCTCAGCGGTCTTCTGGGTGACCGGGGACATGACCACTCCGTTGCCGTGGGTGAACAAGAGATGCAGGTTGACCCAGGTCTGGGCGTTGCCCGACAGCAGCGAAGGGTCAAGCTCGCGCGCCGACAGCATCACCTGCTGATAGGAATCGCCGAGATGGTAGCGATCGACGTCAACGTCGAGGAACCGGTAGTAGGTGCGGATCTCCTGCAGCTGCGCGTAGGTGTCCATCAGCGGGCGCCAGTCCCAGAGCCGAATGTTGTTGACGGTCCCGCTGTCGTCCTTGAGCGACTGAAAGGTGAGATCCTGTTCCGCGGGGAATGGTTTCACCGTGATCTGGCCGAGGTTGTAGGCCTGCCGCGTCAGAGCGATATTTCGCTGAATGTATGGCTTCTCCAACTGCAGTTCGTTCGGCTTGACATAGAAGCGCTCGATGAGCCCGGGGATGGCCTCGGCAAACAGGAATGATCCGCCGAACACCAGCACTGGCGCGGCGATGACGAGACGGATCGTGCGCAGCCGCACGTTGACCCACGAGACAATGGCCGCAATGACGGCAAGGACAATGAGCAGCCAGAGCGCTGGCAGCGCGACATGAACATCGGTGTA
>Ga0116219_10003324_pt1 | contig 12831 bp, 15 predicted proteins | sample Sb_taG_4_FD_91019 | JGI IMG/M metagenome (GOLD analysis project Ga0116219, IMG submission 91019) | Peat soil microbial communities from Weissenstadt, Germany - Sb_50d_6_BS metaG | ecosystem: Environmental > Terrestrial > Soil > Wetlands > Peat | place: Germany: Weissenstadt | collected 2010-09-21
AACAAGGATTCGCTGCGCATGCGACGCAAAGTCGCCGCATGGGACGAAAACGCCCTCGCCACCTACATCGCCGCATGAATCGTTCAGTCGATTCCCCTGGTTGGTCCACATGTCGCAGACTTCGATCATGTAGTAGCGGCCGTGCGAGTCCGGCGCGCTGAGGATAATGGGCTCGGCGCCAAGGTCCATGAAGCCGAAGCCGTAGACCACATTGACGTTCGGCGTGACGTAGCCGGATTCCTGTGCAATCGCGGGAGTGGCGATGTTCTCGATGCGCCAGATTTCGTTCGGCTTCGCCTTAGCGCTGGATTTGAAGCAGGTCGCGTCGCGCAGAAGGTACATCGCAACCAGCGGAACCGCATAGGTCGCAGCTTGCACGGCAAGCGAGCCCGCCCAGACCTCCACTCCCTTGACGAGCTTGGCCGAGGCAGGCGACGCAGGAACGTCGGCGGCTTCGTCGGCGCGGGCCGTCGCCGGCCAAGCCGTCGCGGCGAGCGCGCCGCCCGAAGCAGCGAGCGCCCCGACGATGAGATCTCGGCGGGCGACGCGTAAATTGTTAGGCGCCGAAGCGGTCATTAGCGGCCTCATGCTCGTGGAAGGGGAGCATTCATCAGAATATCACGACCTCGGCGCCGCCGCCTGCGGCGCGGTCCTCGACCTATTTGTCTACCAGGCGGTGGCCAGCAGGACCTGATGGAGGCGAGGCGGAGGAAGGCAAGGGCGGCGCCATTGAAGTTCTCCCGATCCTTCGCCAATCTCCGACAGCGGCCGAGGCCTCGGCTGTCGGTGTCTTCATCGATGAGTCGGGTGGATAACAATCTTTCTTGGGAATAATTTGCGCGCAGTTCAGGGGGGTCCCTCACCGTGTTGCGGAGGCGCTGTCATGATCGCTGCCAACCTCGTTCCCGAAAGCCTGCTGAGCCAGGTGGTAGCCGTGTTCGACCCGCGCCGCGTGATTCTGGTCGGAAGCCGCGCCCGCGGGGACGCTCGCGAGGACAGCGACTACGACTTGGTGGTCGTTCTCGACGACGGGGTTCCAGACGAAATGCTGTCCGCCCGGCGGCGATATGAAGGGCGCCGGGGTCTCGCCATTCCAGCCAACATTATTCCTTGTCGCGAGGGCGTCCTGAAAGAGCTGGCGGGGGCGATCGGCTCGTTCGCTCACACCGTGCTCACCGAGGGCGTGGTGGTGTATGAACGCTCCTGAGGACGCGGCCGCCCAATGGAGGGAAGCGGCGCGATGGCTCGCCAGGGCCCGAGGAGGACGTGGTCGTCGCCGAGCTGACACTCACTCGCGATCCGCCGCTGATTGACCCGGCGGCATTCCACTGTCAACAGGCCGCCGAGAAAATGCTCAAAGCCCTGCTCGTTGCGGCGGGCGCCGCCCCTCCGCGAAGCCACGACATGGAGCTGCTGATCCAGGCGGCGGCGCCCCTATACCCGACCCTTCGCAAGGAGATGCAGGCCTTCGCTCGCCTGACGGAATGGCTGACTGCCAGCCGCTATCCCGACCTTGGCGGCGGGCTGGGCGAGGCCCCCGCCGATGTCGCGGAGATGCTGGCGCTAATCAAGGCGTTTGGGGCCAACGTTCGCGCCCTCGCTCCATTTCGAGTCTATCGCGTGCGCCGGCCGGTAATCGAATCGCGCCTCTTACGAGGTGTGACAGGCCGGGGCGCCGGCCGCCGGATCGGCAAGCGCCCCTTTGTCGCGCGCCAGTCGAGGAAAACACCATCATGGGAAACAGGCTGAAGTTTTATGGCTGGGGCTTCGAGAACACGGGCCTCACCGAGGGTGAGCGCGAGCATCTGTTCCACTTTGTCGCCGCCTGCCTCGGCGTAGAGCCCCGCATCGCGCCGCCGCCACGAGCAGCCGACATCGCGCTCAGCGCGCCGCGCGTCACGCCGTCCGCCACGCTCGCAAGCGTCTTGACGCAGGAGCCCTACGAGCGGCTTCTGCACACCTACGGCAAGTCCTATCCGGAAACGGTGCGCGCCTTCGCACGCGACTTCGCCAGCGCGCCCGACCTCGTCGCCCTGCCTCAGAGCGAAGCCGACGTCGCCGCCGTGCTCGATTGGGCGAGCCAAGCGAAGGTTGCCGTCATTCCGTTCGGCGGCGGCTCCTCGGTCGTCGGCGGCGTCGAGCCTGCCGTGGGCGACGGCTACGCCGGCGCGGTCAGCCTCGATCTGCGTCATCTCGACCGCGTGCTCGAGGTCGACGCGACGAGCCGCGCCGCTCGCATTGAGAGCGGGATCCGTGGGCCCGCGATCGAGGCGGCGCTGAAGCCGCAAGGGCTCGCCATCCGGCACTACCCGCAGAGCTTCGAGTTCTCGACACTCGGCGGCTGGATCGCGACACGCTCGGGCGGCCATTTCGCCACGCTCTACACCCACATCGACGATTTCGTCGAAAGCCTCCGCACGATCACTCCAGCCGGCGCGATGGAGTCGCGGCGACTGCCCGGCTCTGGCGCCGGCCCCAGCCCGGACCGCCTCATCATCGGGTCCGAAGGCGCGCTCGGCGTGATCACCGAGGCGTGGATGCGGCTGCAGGGCCGGCCGCGCTTCCGCGGCGACGCCGTCTTCGGCTTCCCCGATTTCTTCGCCGCCGCGAGGGCCGTTCGCGCCGTGGCGCAGGCCGGACTCTACCCCTCCAACCTGCGGGTCATCGACAACGACGAGGCGGGAACCACCGGCGTCAACGCCTACGAGGAGAGCCTGCTCGTCCTCGCCTTCGAGTCCGCCGACCATCCGGTCGACGCATGGATGGCGCGCGCGATCGAGCTCCTCAAGGATCACGGCGGACGCCGCCATACCGACGAGGGCGCGGGTCAGCGCTGGCGCACGGCCTTCATCCGCATGCCCTACGCGCGCGAACTCACCGTGCCGATGGACGTCATCAACGATACCTTCGAAAGCGCGATCACCTGGGATAAGTTCGAGGCTTTTCATGAGGGCGTTCGCAAGGCGACCGAAGACGCGCTCAAGGAAGCGACCGGACATGTCGGAACCGTCTCGACCCGCTTCACTCACGTCTATCCGGACGGGCCCGCGCTCTATTACACGTTCAGCGTCAAGGGCGCGCCCGGCCGGCTGATCGAGCAATGGCGACACATCAAGGCCCGCGCCTCCGACGCGCTGATCGCCGCCGGCGGAACGATCACCCATCATCACGCGGTGGGCAGAGACCACATGGCCTGGTACCGCGCCCAGCGCCCTACCCTGTTCGGAAGCGCGTTCGCGGCGGCGAAAACGGCGCTCGATCCAGCGGGGATCATGAACCCCGGCGTGCTCGCGCCATAAGCGGCGCGGGTCAGGCTTGCCGGGCTCGAAGCCAGCCTTTCATCCTGAGGCCGTCGCGCATGTTGAGGCCAAGCAGCGCGATGTTTGTCGCGCCGGCTGCGAGTTCGAGCGCCTGCACCGCGTCGAAGCGCGCATCGAACTCGCCGGCTCTCGCCTTGAACGCGAGATAGAGCGCAGAGGGGATGAGAATGAGAACGCCGTTGGCAGCGATGAACGGCATGCGCTTGAGCTTCGCGCCGATAAGCCCGCCCCGCCTCCCCGCCGCCAGTGCGAGCCCCGAGCCGCCCGCGGCGGCGAGCGCCGGGATCAGCAGGAGAAAGCCCCACGGGATCGTCGTTTTGACGGCAACGACGGCCGCCGCGGAGCCGATGAGCTCGGCGACGGCGGTCGAAAGCCAGAAGATCGCAATCGTGAGGATTGCGGTCGCCCCGGCGAGGGGATGGATGATCTTCAACATGGGCTTCGTCCCGTTCCCCAGACGCTCGCTTCGGCTAGGCGACGCACACGCCTGGGACCGCGACCTTCTGGAAGAGGTGCGGAGTCGCGATGGCCGAGGACGGATAGGCGGAGAGTTTCGCCACGAACTCAGGGTGCGTGAACGCGGCTCGGAAGGCGGCGGTCGACTCCCAGATGGCGGTGTTGAGATAGGTCGGGCTCTCGCCGATCGCGCGATGAAGCTGAGTCGAGATGAAGCCTGGCTGCCGCTTCATAAACTCCGCGTCGTTCCGCCATGCCTCAAGAAAGGTCGGCTCGTCCGCCTTATCGAGCATGAAGACGTTCATGAGCACTACGGGCGCGGCGTCGATCGCAAGCTGACGTTCGATGGGGAAAGCGGGATCCAGCGGGCGCAAGGGCGACATGAGACGCTCCATTCGTTTTGGCAACATGATGCCAATCTGTTAGGATAGAGCCATACCCTCATTGACATTATCATGTCAATATTATTTTATGGTGACAGATGCGCAAACTGAAGCGAACCCCGGCCGGCACCGCCCTGACCGACCTCATGCTCGACCTGTTCAGGGCGATGAGCCTGCTTCTGACCGCAGGCGACCGCCTGGTCGCGCCCCTCGGGCTGACCAGCGCCCGTTGGCAGATCCTCGGCGCGATCGTCTCTACCGAACGGCCTCAACCGGTCTCGTGGCTCGCGCGCGACCTAGGCGCCAACCGGCAGAACGTTCAGCGGATCATCAACGACCTGCACAAGAACGGGCTCGTCGCATTCGAGACGAACCCGCATCACCGGCGGGCGCAGCTCGTGGTCCTGACCGACAAGGGAAGGCGGGCGTTCGACGCCGCCATGGAGTTGCAGGCGCCTTGGGTGAACGAGCTTGCGGATGGCCTTTTGGTCAAGGACATCGGGACCGTCCGCCGCGTCGTCACAGCGCTGCGGATGAAGCTCGAGGGCTGAGGCGGGCCGGCGGCTTTTGTGGTATGAAGGAAGGCGTGAACAGGCAGGAAATCCTTGACCGGCTTCGGGAAAACGAGCGCGCCTTGCGCGAGCGCGGCGTGGCTCACGTCGCCCTGATCGGTTCGCGCGCGCGGGGGGATAACCGTGCCGACAGCGATACCGACATCATGATTGAGGTCGATCCGACAGCCCATATTACGGTTTACGACTACGTCGGTCTGAAAGAGTATATCGCGAGCTTGTTCGAAGGCCCCGTTGACGTTGTAAGCCGCGACGGTTTGAAACCCTATGTCGGTCCAGCCGCGACGGTTGACGCCGTCTATGCCTTCTGATTCGACCGAGACGGCCCTTCGCGATATTCGCTATCACGTTGATCTTGCTGAGGCATTTGTAGCGGGACTAGACGGGGCAGCATTCTGTGATGATCTCCGCACGGTCTATGCGGCGTTGTCTTGAGATCATTTCCGAAGCCTCGCGTCGTTTGCCATCCTCATTGAAAGAGCGGCATCCGTCGATTGACTGGAAGCGCATGGCCGGCGCGGGCAACGTGTACCGGCATGACTACGAGGACGTGGCGGCTAACACCGTTTGGGACACGGTGCAGTTTGCCTTGCCACCGCTTCGCGCGGTCGTGGACGCTGAGTTAGCAAAGTGATCTTGTGGCTACGCCCGCGTCTCGACCGACGCCCAAGACCTCACCAGCCGGCTCGCCCAATTGAAGGCGGCCGAGCGCGTATTGTTTGTGGGTTGAGCCGCAGCGATTGAGCTCCAGCGTTTTTGTTGCTACAATAATTTCTGAGGATTGAGTTTGACCCGGCGAAGAGCGCGAGCAACGCCAGCGAGCGTGGATTGCCCGTTCGAGCTGACCGCAGAGTTGGATTGGAGCGCCGCGAGCGTTCGGCCCGACGAGCGGCGCGATTACGGCGAAGACCGGTTTGTCGCGCTCGTTCCGATGTCCGGACGGCTCACCGTGGTTTGCTACTGCATTCGCGGCGACGCGCGCCGGATCATCAGTTTTCGCAAGGCGAACAAAACGAGAGGAGCGGGCTTATGCGAAGACATTTGGCTGACAAGGACGGCGAGGTTCGCGAGCTGACGGCGGACGACGTGCGCTCCTTCAAGCCGATCGCCGAAGTCGACCCCGGCATGGTCGAGGCGATGAAGGAATTCCGTCGCAAAGTTGGACGTCCGAAAGCTCTCTCACCCAAGAAACATATCGGGTTCCGGCTGGCGGCGGAGATTGTCGAGGGCATCAAGGCGACCGGTCCCGGCTATAATGCCCGTGTCGAGAAAGCGCTGCGCGAGGCGCTCGAACTGGGAACTCTGGAGCCAGCGAAGCCCGAGGCGAGCGCGAAGTCCGCCAAAGAAACCGCCGCGCGCGCGGCGTTGCAGCGCAAACTCCATCGGGCGCCAAAACGCGCCGTGAGCAAGCGAACGGCATGAGCGGGCCGAAAGAGCTCAAAGTTTCGGGCCGACATCGCCCTTCCCGACGCGCAGTGATGGGCGCCGACCGCCTTCGCAAGAATCGGGTTGAATGCGAGGCTCGTCCGCACAAAATGTCAGGCCATGACGCGCTATTCGATCTTCGAGACGGCTGCGGGCTTCTGCGCAATCGCGTGGAGCGAATTGGGCGTCGTGCGCTTCCAATTGCCCGCGAAAAGCGCAGAGTCCGCGGAGAGGCGCCTGCTGCGCCGAGCGCCCGAAGCGACGCCTGGAGAGCCCCTCACGGAAATCTCCGAGGCGATCGACGCCGCGAAGCGCTATTTCGCTGGCGAAGAGACGGATTTTTCCGGCATCCGGCTCGACCTTGGCGACAAGGACCCGCTCTTCCAGCAAATCTATGAGGCCGCGCGGCGCATCGGCTGGGGCCGCACAACAACCTATGGCGCCTTGGCGAAGGACATCGGCGCCGGTCCCGAGGTTGCGCGTGACGTCGGAACGGCGATGGCGCAGAATCCGGTCCCGCTGATCGTCCCCTGCCATCGTGTCCTCGCCGCGGGCGGCAAGCCGGGAGGCTTTTCCGTGCCTGGCGGAGCGGCGACGAAAATCCGCATGCTGGAACTCGAGGGCGTTCGCCTCGCCCCGCCCCCGCCGGTCCAGCGGTCCTTCGCGTTCTGAGCAGTGGATGAAGCTGCTGGTCGAACCTGCCGCCGCGCTGAGTGAAAGCGCTGGCCCGAGCGGGGATTGAAGCGGCGCATTGCGTGCCGCCTCGCGTGGAAATCAGAAGGGCATCGGATAGAGCCAGTTGAACCACGAATGCGCCCGGATCGAAATCTTGCGCAATGCGGCCCAAACGCCGTGCTCTCCCTGAGTATAGATGGCTGCGGAGGCTTGCGCGCCGATCGGAAATTTTGACGGGTCGGGATCATCGACAATGATCTTCACCGCATATTGGCCCTGCGGGATATCGGGGGCCAGCGGATGAAATTTTGGGATTTCGTCGCTCGGCAAATATTGTCCCGATCCGTTGGCCTTCCAGATGCTGTCCACCTTGCCGGCGAAAATCTGCCCAGGATAGAGGTCAAATGCGACCTCGACCGGCTGCCCGGGGCGCACGTATTTGAGGTTCTCCTGGAAATAGGTCGCGAGCAGGTAGCGATCGGCGTCGGCGATCAGCGCCGCGATACCGCCGATGCGATAGATGCCGGACACCATACCCACGCGCACCTGGAGGTTGACGATACGGCCGTCCTCGGGAGCGGTGAGCGTCGTGTTGTCGAGGTAATAACGGGCCTGCGCGAGCTGCGCCTCGTTGTCGGCGACCGCCGCGTTCACGCCGTCGATCTGCGAATGATAGTTGAGATTGGCGCGTTCCAGTTCGGCCTCCGCCTCAAGGTGGGACGCTTCCGCGACATCGACGCGGCTCTGCCACTTCTGGACGTCCTCGGCGGCGGCGGAGTTTTGCGTCACCAGAATGTCGTAGATGTGCTTCTCATAGCGTTCGTAGGTCAGCTGCGCGAGCGTCAGCGCGGTCTTCTCCATCGCGACATCGACGTCGGCCTTGAGCACGTTGACGTTCTGTTTGGCTTGAGCCAGTTGCGCTTCGATTTGCGCGACCTTGTATTCATAGGGTCGCCGGTCGAACTGAAAAAGCGGCTGACCCTGTTTTACCTCCGTGTTCTCTTCGATCAGCACGCCGGTGACGAGCGCCGGATCGGGAAGGCGCGGGATGAGCTGGATGGTGTGCTGAACCATCGTGGCGTTGGCGGAGGACGGCGTCATGAACCGGAGGCCAATCAGAAACACCAGCGTGACGTGGGTCACGAAAAAGGCAAAAATGAGCGCCCAGCCGGGACTCAGTCTGAGCAGCTTGAACTTGAAGAAGACCAGCCAGAAAATGACGCCGGAGACGGCGAGGATCAGAAGCGCGGCGGTCATGGCGACTTGTCGTCGTTTCCAGCCTTCTGCGGCGGGGGCGCGGCGGCCTTGCCCTTCCGGCGAGCGATCATTGCGGCCGTCTCGCTCCGCTCTGTTTCGGGCATGTTGCGAATATCGATGACGTCGGTCGGCTTGAACGCCCAGATCAGCGCCTGAATCCACGGCACGACCGCGACAAAGCCGACCCAGCCCATCAGATTGACCGCGTCGGCGTCGGGATGGTTGCGGGCGATCGCGATGCGGCCGGGAAGTCCGAGAACGAACACGGCGAGCCCGAGCGCGGAAAAGACAAGGAAGGCGATCGCCGCGAAGGTGACGTAGTCCCAAAAGTCGATGCGAAAGCCCAGCAGTGCTTCCATGAGTTTTCCAAACGCGAGTGGAGTGACCGACCCCACCTTCCTTCGTCACACCTGTCCTTCCCTCAGAGATCAAAAGATCACGGCAACCACCGATTGCAGCTGCCACCTCGCGCCGTACTGAGGGGTCACGACGTTGTAGTAGCCGCCGAACGACAATTTGACCGGCAGTTTGCCGCCAGCTTGATTATGCGGCCCGCGACCACGCCGACCGGCGCCGTCCATTTCCGTCCTGCGTGGTCTTCGTCGTCGGTGATGATCGGATCGGAGCTGAGGAACCAGCCGTGGCCGAAATTGTAGTTGACGAACGGCTCCACGAGGAATTGCGCATAGCGCTTGCCGCCGGGGCCCGAGTCGACGCCGCCGAGCGACCAGACCTGGTTGGACAGCACGCCGGCGACGATATGCTCGGAGGTATGGACGACAACGGCGGTCGGGCCCATGCCCCAGACGCTGGAGCCGACGGTCGGGCTGGTGGCGGTCGGGAGCTGGACGATCGGGCCGACGCCCCAGGTCCAGCCGTGGACCGGATTTCTGGGCGAGAGGAACGCGGAATAATCCGTCGGCGCGAAGGCCTGCGGCACGCTCGGCGCCGGCGACAAGTCCGGATTCCAGACGACCGGAATGATCGCGCGGTTGATGAGGTTCCAATCCTGGTTGAGATGGACCGGGACCACCGGCTCGAATTCGAGAATGTTCTGAGTGCCCTCGTGCGGCCCGAACCCGAAGTTGGTGTAGTTCTCAAGCGGCAGGATAGTGAGGTTGCCGACCGGATTCTGCGATTCCTTCGCGATCGCCGACTCGTCGGCCTTGCTCGCGTCGGTGACGGGCTTGTAGTTGTCGTCTGGCTTTGTGTCGGCGCTGGGGTCGGGCGCCTGCTGTGCGAGCGCGGGCGCGCAGGCCGTGAGACAAGCCGCAGTCAGAGCGGCGAGTTTGAACCTCCTCGTGTCGGCGATCGCGGTCATATCTCTTGCCCCCGCTGATTTGCCCGATTGTTGGACCACGCTGGGCTTCCGCCTAACGGAGGCAGCCCAAGATCCGCGGCCCTAAAGCCCATGCGCCGGCCCGATCTGCGGCGAACGCACCGGCTTCGCCATGCCGTAGAAGATCACGACGCCCTGACCGCCGCAGCGGGTCGAGAACGGCTCTTCGGGCTTACCCGTACAGCTGGCGACGTCCTGCCAGTTGTTCATCGCCCAGACGTCGCCGGCCGGATCGACGGCGATGTCGGTCTGCAATTGCAGACCTCCGCCGACGTAGCCGCCGGCAGGAGAAATCTGATCGCCGGTTGTCATGCCGGGCGGACAGGTCTCCGTGCGGACGCCGCACAATTCCACGATCGGGCTGCTCGGCATGGCGAAGTTCGAAATCCAGACATTGTCGTTGCCGTCCACAACCACCGCCCACGGCCCGGGCAGACCGCCGCCAGTGAATGGCGAGCCGGGATATTGCGTGCCGTCCGGCCGCAACAGCGTGACGCCGCCGCTTTCGGCGGTTCCCCCTCTTTGAGTGGACATGGTCGTCGTCATGTAGTCCATGGCCGGCACGACGCCCTCGAACTTCGCATGGACGTCCATGTCCGCCAGATGGAGCTTGCCGAGCAGCCCATTGCCGAACCGGGTGGTGATCCAGACATTTCCTTGACTGTCGATGTTGAGTCCGCTCGGGCTTGCCCCGGAATAAAAGGTCTCGGCCTTGCTCGGATCGGAAGCTGGAAATCGCGTCACATGCTCGGCGAAGGCGTTGGCGACCCAGATTCGGTCCTGCTGATCGATCGCGAGGTGGAACGGTCCCACGAACGACTTGCACGGCTCGGCCGAGTCGCCCTCGCAAATGATCCGGCCTTTGGTCAGATCGCCCTTCGGGAAATAGACCAATTGGCTCTTCGAGGCGCCGACGGCCCATACATCGCCGCTGGGCGTGACGATGACGCCCTGCATCAGCCCGAGCCGGCCGTCGAAGGTGATCCCTTCGGGCGGCGTGAGCGGCCTGCCGGTCTTGTCGAACACCGTGATCGAATGGCCGCCGTAACTGGTGAACCAGGCGTTGTCGTGGGCGTCGACGGCTGCGCCGAAGGTGCCCCCCTCCATCCCGCCGCCGGCAAAGCCGGTCGTGATCGGCGACAGAGGCTTGCCGTTCGGGGCGAACTTCGTGACATTGCCTTGCCATAGCGAGTCCTGCCCCTGCCAGCCGACGGTGAAGTTGTCGCCGACCCAGAGGTTGCCCTCGCTGTCGAACATCGCCTTGCCGCCCGCCCGATACCCGCCGCCGTCGAATTTGAGCGGCAGGACCCAGGCGCTGGGCGCCCAGTTGAGGTACGGCATGAACGGAACCGCGCGCATGTTTGGCGCCAGCGGCTGGCCGGAAAGCTTGACCGGGGGGAGCGGATAGAACTGGTCGAGCAGAGCGAAGAGCCGCCCCGGCCGATACCAGGGATAGCGGGCGATCGACTCAGCCGCCGTCAGCGTATCGGTCGGCGCGTCGCCTTTCGGCGGCGTCGCCGCAGTGAAGAGGCTGTCGCAGGCGTTGGCCGCCACGCGGGTGGCGCAACCCGCGAGCGCATCGGCCAGCGTGGCGAAATTGGCCATCGTCGGCGTCTGGCTGCTGTTGAGCGGGTCTTGGATGGCCCCGCCCCAACCGCCCGTTTGCAGGTTGACGAAATTCGGCACGTTGCCCGCGGCGATGCTGAGGCTCAGCGCTGGCCCCTTGATCGCCACACCGTCGAGAAACTGCGCATTGGTCCACACGGACGCGATGGTCGTCATCTCGTTGACGACGACCTTCGCCGGAGGCGCGCCGCCCAGCACCGACAAAAACGCGAGCGCCGGATTGTCGCCGCCGCCCTTGTTGACTGCCGCGACGCCGCCTTTGGCGATGACATATAGGCTTACGCCCGGTCCGGGCGTCTCATCGGCGCTCAGCGCAAAGCTCCCGTCATCGGCCGTTTTCGCCTGGGCCAGTTGCCTCGGGTCGCCCGCGCTCCCGGCCCATAAGGTGACGGTGGAATTCGCGACCGGCCCGCCGCCCGCCTGAACCTGGCCTTCGATCCGGACGGCCGCGTCGGCTGCGCCGCACGCCGAGCCCAGAAGTCCAAGCAGCCCAACGGCAAGAGCGCCGCGAACCGGCCAATTTTGACTTTCAGCCTTCATGACTTAACCCCTGCCTTCCCTTACGTTGGCTAACATGCGATCGGTCTTCCCGGCGCCCAAATTTGGGCAATTCAGCGCACTCGCCTGCAATAAATCGTCGCACGATGAGCCTCTGCTATGGATCGCGAAGAGGGGATGGAAATCCTGTGCAGCCGCGGCTGGCTCAGCGCCACGCCCGCCGAATTCCAAGAGGCGATCCTGTCGCGCTGCGACTGGCGCGGCATCGAGGCCGGCGCGTCGATCCAGGCCGGCGGCGAACAGGCCGGCGAGTTGATCGGACTGGCGCGCGGCATTGTCGCAATGAGGACGATTCTCGGACGTGCGGACACGCCGATCATGCATTTCGCCCATCCTGTCTTCTGGTTCGGCTACGTCCCTATCCTCACCGGTCAGCCTCGGCGGATCGCCGCCAGCGCCAGGTCGCCCGTTTGGCTCGCGCGCATTCCGCAGGCCACAGTGAGAGCGCTGCTTGCCGAACGGCCGGAATGGTGGCGGCACCTCATGCAGCTCTCGATCATCTACGGCGACGTCTCCCAAACCGTCGCCGCCGATCTCTTGATCCGCGACAGCGAGCGGCGCTGCGCCGCGGTGCTGCTGAGGCTTGGCGGGCGCCGCTTCGGCGGTCCAGACGACAAAGTGCCGCTCGAGGTTTCGGTCACGCAAAACGAACTTGCCGGGGCGGCCAATCTCTCGCGCAACTCCGTCAGCACGATGCTGCAGCGGCTGAAAGCGCGCGGGCTGATCGCACTCGGCTACCGCGCCATGACGATCCCTTCCCCCGCGACGCTCCGCGACTTCGTCGATCAGGGATGAGCAGGCCAGCTTCAATCTGCCTTTGCGCCCCGACGAATCGGATCGAGACCGCCGACGATTCCCGGCGGTTATCGCGCCAAACGCCTCCCGCTCCCGCGCCATGCTCCGCCGTCCCGGCAAGCCGTGCGCGCACTATCGGACAAGCCACGGAACGACTTGACCGGATCGTCTGAGGCGTCGCCCGGAACGTGAAAAGCCGATCCTTGAACAATGATTTGCAAAAATCAGAATTATGTGCCATAGTCGCCAGATCGTCAGAGCGAGTTCATGCCCCGCCGGGCAGCAAGAGGAGAGGAGAAGGGCGAGCAACAAAATTTCTTATTTGGCAACAGTCTTCGTGAAAGAGCGTGAAGGGCCACGATTTTTTGGGACGCGGGATGGGGAAGTATGAGTCAAGGTATGGATGATTCTCCGACCCGAGATTC
>Ga0116219_10003325_pt1 | contig 12825 bp, 11 predicted proteins | sample Sb_taG_4_FD_91019 | JGI IMG/M metagenome (GOLD analysis project Ga0116219, IMG submission 91019) | Peat soil microbial communities from Weissenstadt, Germany - Sb_50d_6_BS metaG | ecosystem: Environmental > Terrestrial > Soil > Wetlands > Peat | place: Germany: Weissenstadt | collected 2010-09-21
ACGAGCCGTGGTCAACCCGGGCCTGCGGTCCACTCGATGCCTGGGCCCGGAAGTTCGTGCTCGATCCGGTTGTCTCCGAAGATCGAGATGGCCAGGGCGAGCGCTTGGCGCCTGTCCATCTGACGCCGGTCGTCGCGACCGTCGAGGTGCGACACCCGGGCGAGGCCGGTGCGACCCCCCAGTCCCACGGGGTGCCATGTGACCGACAACACGACGTCGCCAGGTTCGAGCCCCATCGACGATCCTCCCCACGGTGGCTCGTGAGGATCTTGACCGGTTCCGGGGGCGCCGAAACCTGGGACTCGAGACAGAGCTCCGGTGGCGCCCGGAACCGGAGGGGCCAGACACAACGAGCGGGGCCCGAGGGCCCCGCTCGTTGTGTTGGAGAGGCGTGGCGGGTGCCCCTCTCGGGTTATGAGTGTGCGAAACCTCTTCTCGTATGCCAGTGCATCGCCTGTGGAGGCGGCCGCCCCCGGTCACGGAGGTGGTATCGATCTGTTGTCTCACAGTGCCTCTCGACCTGTCATCAGTGGTTACACCTGGATACGTCGGTGATTCCCCGGGGCCGCCCGTCCCTCCGCTGGCATCGGCGATCAAAGACTCGATCACGCGCTGGACCGACCGCGCCCCAGCGGATTCGACCCCTTGACAGCTACAATCCGGGCCTGGGCCTGGAGCACCCTTGATCCTGCGGGGAGGCGCGATGAGGAACGGCACCTGGCGGGCGTCGCCGCTGGCCGTGGTCAGTGCGCTGGTCATCGCGGCGGCGGCAATTCTCGGATTCTTCCTGGCCAAACACAGTGTCGAGAGCCAGAACCAGGCGTTGCTGAAAGACGACGCCACCCAGGCCGCCGGGTACATCTCCTCCTTGGCCTCGACGCTCAGCTCCACCCTCGACGCGCTGGCCCCTGGTGTGGCGTCGACGAACGGCTCACCAGCGGCCTTCGAAGCCCAAGCCAGACCACTCGCCTTAGGCCCCTTCACCTTGCTTCTAGCCCGGAAGGTGGGGACCCAGTTCGACGCCGCCTCGGTGGTGGGAACCGGGTTCCAAGCGGGCCAGGTCCTCGACCCCGAGCTCTCGGCCACGCTGGACAAAGCGGGCTCGACCGTGGCGCCCGGTCCCGTGCGCTACAACGGGAAGACTTCGACGTTCGGATTGAGCCTCGGACCGCCACTCGTCCCCAAGGGTTTCGCCCTCTACGAGCAAGTCTCGCTCGATCCGTTTGTGGCCACCACCGCCACCCAGGCGGCACCGTTCCACGTGCTCAACGCGGCGGTGTACGCGACGCGCACGCCGGCGACGAGTCAGCTGGTCCTGGCGAACACCCGCGTCTTGCCCCCGACAGGATCGACGGTCGAAGCGCGTGTCCCGGTGGGCTCGGGTTCTTGGTGGCTGCTCTCGGCCGCCAAGAGCCCCCTGGCGGGCCGTTTCCCCAATGCGGCACCGTACGTCGTCCTCGTATTCGTCTTGCTTCTCGCGCTCGCCGTGGGCAGCGTGATCGAAGTCGTGGTGCGACGACAGCGCTATGCCAGTGCACTCGTCGACCAACGCACCGCCGAGCTGTTGGCTTCTCAAGAGGCCCTCGTGCGCAGCGAGCGCCTGTCCGCGGTCGGTCAGATGACCACAGTGGTAGGTCACGAATTGCGGAACCCCCTGGGTGCGGTCATGAACGCCCTCTACATGCTGCGGCGTTCGCTCGACAATCCTGAGGCGGCCGAACCGCATCTGGTCGTAGCGGAGAGACAAACGGCGCGCGCCGTCAATCTCGCTCAGGATCTCACCGCCTACATGCGCGAGCGGGAGCCCGAGCTCGCGCCCATGGGCTTGCATGAGGTGCTCAGTGACGTGCTCGAGGCGACACCCAAGCCCTCCAACGTCGAGGTTGTCGACGACATCGGCACGATCGAGCTCAACGCCGATGCCAAGCAGATCGCGCAGATCCTCACGAACCTGGTCGACAACGCCTATCAGGCCATGCCCGACGGGGGGGTGGTGCGCATCGCAGCACGCGCTGACGGCAGCACCGCGGTCATCACCGTGCAAGACAGCGGCGAAGGAGTCGACCCCGACCTCGTCGAGCGTTTCTTCGAGCCCTTCTTCACGACGAGATCCGAAGGAACCGGCCTCGGTCTCGCCATCGTCCGACGCCTGATCGAGGGCCACGGCGGGCAGATCTCCATCGAGAACGTCCCCTCGGGCGGTGCCCTCGTCACCGTCCGTCTCCCCCTCGAGCCGAGTCGAGAGTTGGCATGGCGCTAGACACCGAGCTCCGCAGGTTCGCGGCCTACATTCCGACGCGGCTGGCCACGAGGTCTGAGAAGCAGGGCGGCGCCGCAGCGGGTGGAGCAAAGGTCGCGTCATCGTCGCCGGTCGGCATCCCGGGGTGGTCAGACACCGGTGACGACGCCGGTCCCCGAGACCAGTCGGGTGCCATCAAAGACACTCGTGCCATCGAAGACACGGTGACGGGCGAGACGTTGCAAGCGAACGCCGATGTGCTCGTGGTCGATGACGACGCCGACGTCCGATGGACGGTGGCGGAGATCCTGCGGTCGGCGGGCTACAGCGTGGCCGAGGCAGAGGACGGAGAGATCGCGCTCGACCTGTTGAGGACGGGGACGTATCGGATGATCCTTCTCGACCTGCGGATGCCGAAGCGTGACGGGGTGTCGCTCATCGAGGCGCTCGGGGACGTGCCCCCGGTTATCGTGCACTCCGCCTACTCACTCGACGTCGGCGACCGCGAGCGTCTGGGCTCCAGGGTGGTGGACTACCTGCACAAGCCGGTCTCTCCCCAGAAGCTTCTCCGAGCCGTTGAGGCCGCCCTCGGGCCCGCACGGTGAGGGACAGGCCCTCAGCGAAATCTCAGGTTCGAGTCGGACGATCGCGCCTTATTTTTCGACCCGGTTCAGTGGTGGCGACCCCGCCTTCCACTGTGACCACCACTTCGCATCGGGGCCGTCTTCGACCTCACGACTATGATTACGCCGGTGGGTGACGGCGTCGTGGGGGCAGATGCTGGTAGGGACGACGGGGTTCTTCGAATCCTGATCGTCGACGATCACGAGGTCTTGCGCACGGGGACCCGCCAAGTTCTCGAAGCATCCGAGGACATCGTGGTCGTTGGCGAAGCCGACGACGGCAACGCTGCGCTGGCCATGATCGATGACCTCATGCCCAACGTCGTCCTTATCGACATCCGACTGCCGGACCGCAGTGGCATCGACGTCACTCGCCATCTGACCCTCACGCACCCCGGCGTTCGGGTTGTGATCCTCTCTGCGTACGACGACGACGAATTCGTGCGCGCTGCGCTCGAAGCCGGAGCGACTGGATACCTGTTGAAGACCATGGCGCGTGACGAGCTCGTCGCCGCGGTGCGCGCCGCTGCGCAGGGAACCACGGTTCTCGACCCCATCTTGTCGCCGCGACTGGCCGGAGCGCACAGTTCGTTTGGCCCGAGCACCGGGCCGCGCCTCACCTGGCGCGAGCGGGAGGCCGTGGAGCTGGTGGCCGAGGGGCTGTCCAACAAGGCCATCGCGGCGCGCCTCGGTGTGAGCGTGCGGACTGTCGAGGGCCACCTCAACCACGTCTTCACCAAGCTCGGTGTGGAGTCACGGACCGAGCTCGTTCGCCACGTGCTGACCCAGGGTCTGATCTCTCCCGCATCCTCGAGCGAACACCCCGCCTGACACCGCACGTCGTGGATCGGGCGCGGGCGTTAGCGCTCGGGCCGTTCCCGCTCGAGTCGACCGGCACCACCTAGGTGGATTCCCGGGGTCGCGCCCAGGTGGTACCCCGCTAGGCACGGGACAGCGCTCGGCGTAGCGTTTTTTCCGCGACCCGGGAGGGAACCCCGCATCGCCCTCCTGTCAGGGTCGCGACGCAAGACGCGGCAGGCGCGGTAGCTCCCTGCGCCTCGCCGTCGTGTCTGGAGCATGGCGCGTGGAGTACCCCGCACCATTGGGTACGGGGGGCATGGGCAGTGTCTTCGACGTGGCGCTGCCCATGCCCCACCGGCCCTCGCTCCCTCCAGGGCGTGGACGGGGCGGAGAAAGGCCGGGTGGTGCCGTGAGCTTCTGCAAGGGCAGCCTCGTCGTGCACAAGGACGGAACTCCCGTGTTCTGCTCCGAGGAGCTGGCCGGCCGGTTCTGTGGCGCCGGCCTGAGCTACGAGAGGCACCGGATCTTCCGCTCCTGTGGGCTTACCTTCTTCCGTGGCTGCCCCGAGTGCGAGAGGGAGGCCGCGTCCACATCGAGAGCGCCGTCCGCCCGGGCAGCGGCCCATGTATGACATCGAAGCGGTGATCGCGGCGGCGGGACGATTCTGGCTGGCATGGACGCTGGCGACCGAGGGTGAGGGCGGGATTCCACCTGCCGATATGGTCATCGAGGTCCACGAGGCGGCGCGGGAACTGATACAAGCCGCGGGCGCCGACGATCTGCGCGCTGCCTACGGCGTGCTCGACGACCTGGTGCTCGAGATCAAACAGGCGAACGCCACGGCGAACTGAAACCCGGCGACCGGGAGACCCCGGTGGTGAGGCCGACCTGCCGAGCGCGGCCGATCCGGGGGTGAGGCCGACCAGTCGAGCACGGCCGATCCGGGCTCATGCCGGCCGGCCGTTCGGACACCACGCGTTGTCCGGCACCCCCTGACAGGGATTGGGCATCGACGGCAGATCACCGGGGAGCGGGTGCATGGTGACGTCGGTGACCTGGGGGTAGTGCGAGCCCGCCGGGCAGCTTCCGGCGCTGACGCCCGTGTCGCACAGGACCTGGGCCAGGAGCGCCCCGCCGGTATTGGTCACCGCGGCCGTCCCGTCGCAGGTGGGTTGGCTCTGCTCGAGGCCGGTGGGGGCGCTGCCGGTCGGCGCGATGTTGCCCGCAAAGCAATTGCGCGCCCCGTTCCCGTTGATCACGATCTGGCCGAAGTCCGCATTGGCCGGGTTCCCGAAGAAGGCGTCCCCCGTGAAGGTGTTGTCGAGCAGGGCGTCACCTTTGGGGTCATAGACGCACCCGAACCCTGCCAACGTGGCTCCGCCCGTCCCGGCGCACGTCTGGCCCAGTACGGCAGGGCTGCTGTCGGGGTAGGGCACGAACAGGACTCCCCAGGCGCCGTTGTGGGTGAAGGTGTTGTCCATCACGGTGTCGTTGGTGCCACCTGACACGGTCATGCCCGTCCCCGTGGGCCCGGCACTGGCACTACCGGCCTCGGGCACGTCGGGGTTGTTGTTGTCGTGGACCGAATTGTGGATGAACACCCAACACGAGCGTGTGTGGGTGATCGGGCTGGTGGCGTGGCCCGGGCAGTCCCCGTTCTGGGGCGCGGGAGGGTCGCCGTCGATCTGCGTGTTGGTGTCGACGCCATCCTTGTTGTTGTCGAACTGGGAATTCTCGATCACGACAGCCCCTCCGGAATTCGTCCCCGAATACCCGAGTGCGCTGTATTCCATCCAGGCGTGGTCGATGGTGACGCCGCACACCTGGTGGCAGGCCCCCACGTACATCCCGGAGTCGTTGAAGTTGCTGGCGTAGAGCTGGTCCCATGATCCCGGACCCTGGGCGTTGGACGAAAAGATGCCGTACTGCGCGGCGCTGTCCTCGCCCGCGTAGTAGGTCGACGTGGCCGTGAGATAGCGACCGGTGTACCCCTGAAGCCCGATGAGCCCCGAGCCGTCCCCGCCGTTCCACCAGATCTCGTTGCCGGCGTCGCCGGCACCACTGAGGAAGTTGCACGCCGTCAGGTTCTCGACGCTGACGCCGTTCGCTTTCCACACCACGATGCCGTTGCGTCCATCGGCCTTGCCGTCGGGGCCGACCGCCCCGAAATTCTGTTGGCCGGGGGTCGAGCTGCACGGAGTGGTCGAGCCCGCCTTGGTCCCGTCGACGAAGACTGTGCTCCGGTCCATCCCCCGCAGGTGGATGTCCGACGTCGTGATGAGGACACCTCCGAAGTCCCCGTGGCCAGGGTTCGTCGGAGGGTTCGTCTCGTCCTCGGTCTCGTGGTAGTCGCCGGGCGCCACGAGGATCCAATCGCCCGGGCGGGCCGCGTTGACGGCGGCTTGGATGGTCCGGTATTTACCGGCATGACCGTCGAACGTGCCGACGAGCAGGACGTGCCCCGAGCCGGTCGTCCCCGTTCCCGCCGAGCCCGTCCCTGAGCTGCACGCCGCCAGGGTCGTCCCCCACAGCAGGACCCCGAGGAGCGTGATCGACCGCTTCTGTCGCCACCACGGCATCTGACCCACGTGACCGACCTCCGACCTTGCGCCGCCGGGCGTATCGCCGAGGTGGTGACGCCAGCGGCAACTTACCAACCGCGCATTGGCGGCGACGGGCCATCGGTGATTGGCGCCGCACCTCCCGCCGACCCGTAGTCTCGTGGCTCGGACAACGAGGATGTGCAAGGGGGAGGCCATGGACGTCGCACCGCTGCGGGGGGCGAAGATCGTCGTGACCGGTGTCACGGGCCAGGTGGCCGAGCCCCTGGCGTGCGCGCTGGCACGTGACAACGAGGTGTTCGGGGCGGCCCGCTTCAACGACGCGCAGGCCCGTCGCCGTCTCGAGGACGCCGGCGTCCGGTGCGTCGTCGTCGACCTGCTCGACCGATCCCCGAGCGCCCTCCCCGCCGATGCCGACTACGTGCTCAACTTTGCCGTCACCAAGACCAATGACTGGGACGTCGACCTGCGAGCGAACAGCGGTGGGCTGGCATGGTTGATGGAGCACCATCGCAACGCCCGCGCCTTTTTGCACTGCTCGTCGACCGCGGTCTACAAGCCCATGGGACACCACGTGTTCGACGAGACGGGTCCCCTCGGTGACAACCACGGGGTGTGGCCGTTCCTACGGACCTACAGCATCTGCAAGATCGCGGCCGAGACGACCGCCCGGTGGGCGGCGGAGCGCTTCGAACTCCCCACGGTCATCACCCGACTGTCCGTGCCGTACGGAGACCGGGGCGGCTGGCCGTCGGTGCATCTGCACATGATGAGCAATGGGTCGGCGATCCCGGTTCACGTCGATGCGCCGAGCGTCTACCACCCCTTACACGAGCGCGACATCCTCCGCATGCTGCCGGCGTTCCTGGAGGCGGCGTCGGTGCCCGCCACTGTCGTCAATTGGGGTGGGAGCACGGCGGTGAGCATCGAGGAGTGGTGTACGTATCTCGGCGAGCTCACCGGGATCGAGGCCCGCTTCGAGCCGACCGAGCACACCATCGACAGCGTGCAGCTCGACCTGACGCGCATGCACGAAGTCGCCGGACCGACCGCCGTCGACTGGAAGGACGGGATGCGACAGATGGTGGCGGCCCGTCACGGCGAGCTGTTGCGGGACTGAAGTCCCTTTGACGAGGTCACCAGTGGCCCGTCGCGGTTCGCCCGCTCACGCTGTGCACGTCGTGCGAGGAAGGCCTGTCGTTCTCGGCGCGCCCGGGTCGTGCGGTCGGGATCGGTGTCGGCGACGAGCGCGCTGAGCCATCCCGTCACCACAATGAGGCCCGACGCCAACAGGACGGGCAGGTCGCCGAACCGTTCGTAGATGGTCCGGCCCGTCCGCAGCTCGACGTTGCGGACGATGACAGCGCGCCCACCGAGCTCCGAGCGTGCCACGAGCCGACCCCGGTGGTCGATCACCGCGCTGAAGCCGGTGGGCGCGGCCTGCACCACGTCGCGCCCTTCTTCGATGGCCTGGAGGCGAGCCGCCGCGATCTCCTGGGTCGGCACCTGGCTGGTGAGGTACGACGACGTGTTGGTCGGATCGACGAGCAGCCGGGCGCCGGCGCGGGTCGCGATGCGGCCGCGCTCGGCATAGAAGACCTCGTAGGACACGAGCGTCCCGAGCGGTCCCAACGGTGTGTGCAGCACGCCGTTGCCATGGCCCGGGATGGCGTCGAGCGGAACGCTCGAGAGGTTGGCGAGATGCTTGAAGAACCCCCGGTAGGGGATGTACTCGCCGAAAGGCACACGGTGGACCTTCTCGAAGCGCGCCACCAGCTTCCCGGCCGGAGAGAACGCCACGATCTCGTTGCGAAAGCGCGTGGCCGACACCGTTTCGGTGACCCCCACCACGAGCGTGCTGTGCAGAGTTTTCGCCAGTGCGCTCAGCTGCTTCTCGATCTGGGTCCCGTCGATGAGCGTGTTGAGCGACACGACGTCCTCGGGCCACACCACCAACGACGGGGCCAGGCCCCTGTCGTGGGCCGCGATGTCAGCGGTGGCGGCGAACTGGGCGGCGGTGACGGTGGCAGGGTCGACCTCGGACTTGCGCAGGCCCCGCACCCCCCCGCCCTGGATCGACGCCACCCGGAGGGTGTGGGTGCCCCCACCCCCGTCCGGCGCCAGGGCTCCCCACGTCGCCATGCCCACCACCACGACGAGGACACCCACCCCGGTGATCGCGCCATGCAGCACGGCCCGCGGCGCCGGCGCCTGGGCGCCGTTTCGACGCGACGCCATCGTCCGCACGACGGCGGTGGTCAGGATGGCCAGGCCTCCCCCTCCGAGCCAGACGAGCGCCATGAGCAACAGGGGACCACCGAGTCGAGCCGCACCGGCCAGCGGCCCCGATGCCTGGCCCAAGGCGACCCCACCCATGGGGAGGCCGCCGAAGGGCCACCTCGAGCGCAACGCTTCGCCGAGCACCATGGCGCCGGTCAGCGCGGCCGTGCGCCCCCGGGCCCGGCTCGGGACCACGGCACACGCCAGTCCGGGCGCCAGGGACTCGGCGGCCATGAGCACGAGCCCCCCGTAGGTGTTGAAGGTCGTGGCCCACCACAGCCCGGGGACGAAGAGCCCGATTCCCATGGCCCACCCGGCGAGCAGCCGGGCCCGGAGGCCGAGCTCGCCCAGTCGCCACCACAGCAAGGCGGCTGACGGGAACGCCAGGATCCAAAGGCCCCAGGGGGGAAGGGAGAGCGCCAACCCCACCCCGGCCACGAGCGCCGGCACCACGACGCGGCCCCGTCGCCGCTGAGCGCGGACCCGTTGGTGGCGCGGTGCTCGGGTGCGAGGCGCGACGTCGGTCACCGCGTCGTGAGCCCGGCCGCCACGCCGCCGAGTACCTGTCGCGCCGCGTTCCGTCCGCTGGCGATACAGGCCGGGATGCCGACGCCGTGAAAGGCGGCGCCGGCCAGCGCCACCCCGGGCAGGTTGGCCATGGCGTCCTCGATCGACGACACCCGTTGGATGTGGCCCAGCGCGTACTGGGGGAATGCGCCCGACCAACGCGTCACCACCGCTTCGGTCGGCCCCGACCGCAGTCCCAGCATGGGGCCGAGGTCGTCGAGGACGCGCCGGACGAGTTCGTCATCGGACATCTGCGCCGGGCGGTCGTCCCCGAACCGGCCCGTCGAGGCGCGCAACAGGACGTCGCCGGGGCGATGGAGCTCGGGCCATTTCGAGCTGAGCCACGTACACGCCGTGATGAGGCGTCGCGCCTCCGCGGGGACGAGGAAGCCCGTGCCGTCGAGGGTGTGCCCGACGGCTGCGGCGGGCATCTGCAGGGTCACGAGCGTGACATCGGCGTAGTCGATCGCCCCCACCAACATGGACAGGGCGTGATCGACGGGATCGAGCAGTGCCGCCGCAGCCGGGGCGGGGGTGGCGATGACCACGGCATCGGCCTCGACCGTGCCCCACGTGCCGTGCAGGGACCAGCGCTTCCCGCTCCGTGGGGACATGGTGTCGTCGACACCGGTTGTGTGCAGCACGACACGGTCCACCCGGGTGTCGAGGCGGACGTCGACGCGGCGCGACGCAAGTGCCTGGGCCAGGGCGTCGACGAGTCGCGACAATCCTCCCCGGACGGTATGGAACACGGGGGGCTCGGCCACCTGTGCCGTGCTGTGCCCCGCCGTGGCCGGCACCGCGGCCGGAGGGGCGGCCCGTAGGGCGCGCATGAGACTGCCGCCGCGATCGGCCGCGTCGAGCAGGGCGGGGAACACCGCGGCGGCACTCATCTGCGCCGTGTCCCCGGCGTGGATCCCTCCGATGAGGGGATCGACCAGGCGCGCCGTGACCTCTTTGCCGAGACGTCGTCGGGTGATCTCGGCCACGGTCCGGTCCGGGGTCCGGAGGTGCGGGCCCGCGTCACGCCGCGCCGGCCAACCGAGGAGGTCGACGGCGGCCCTTCCCACCCCCAGCGGTGACACGATGCCCGATCGGGCCAAGGGGCCGAGGCGGGTCGGGACCCCCAGGGCCAACCCGGCCGGCAGCCGGCGGAGTCGGTGGCGGGCCCACACGTAGGCGATGCGGCTGCCGGGTGAGATGAGCTCGTCTTCCAGCCCGACCTCGCGACACAGAGTCACCGCCTCGGGGCGCCGGGCCAGGAATGCGTCGGGCCCGAGGTCCACGGCGCGCCCGCCGACCGTTCCCGTGCGGAGCTTCCCCCCCAGACGGTCGCTGGACTCGAGCACGACGACGTGGGTGCCGGGCGCGGTCGAAATGAGCTCCCAGGCCGCGCTGAGCCCGGCGATGCCGCCCCCGACCACGGCCACGGTGGCGCTGGGCGCAGCCCCGGCGGCGTGGTCACGACTCCCCGGAGGCGTCATGGTCAGGCGGGCGCGGGCTCGACGACGTCGAGCACGACGCCGGCGAGGACGTCGCAGAACTCGGGGTCGTCGTTGAGCGACGCCGTCCGGGCGTAGATGATCCCGGCCTCGTCGGCCACGGCGCGCGCTTCGATGTCGAGGTCGTAGAGGACCTCGAGGTGGTCCGACACAAATCCCACGGGACACACCACCACCGCCGAGGCACCCGAGCCGGGCAACGCCGCGATCACGTCGCGCACGTCGGGACCGAGCCATGCGTCGGCGGTGCGTCCGGCGCTCTGCCACGCCACCGACCACCGCCCGAGACCGGCGGCCTCGGCGATGGCCGTGGCCGACTCGTGTACCTGTGTCTCGTAGGGATCGCCGGCGGCGACGAGTCGCGCCGGGATGCTATGGGCCGTGAAGACGACGGTGGCCCCGGCTCGCGTCCCGGGCGCGAGTCGTTCGAGGGCGCCCTGCACCCGCGTGGCCATGAGTGCCACGAAACCCGGCGCCGAGTACCAGTATTCGATCATCTCGACGTCGAGGGGCCCACCCTCGACCGGACGCAAGGCAGCCGCGGCGGCATGCGCCCGTCGGGCGTAATCCCCGACGCTGGCGGCCGAGTAGTGCGGGGCGAGCACGAGCCCGATCAGCCGATCGACCCCCGCTCGCCCCAACTCGCCTACGGCCTGTTCGATCCGGGGCGGCGCGAATTTGGCGCCGGCGGCGACCACGAACCGGCCGGGGGCCCGCGCCCCGAGCGCGTGGCCGATCGCCTCGACCTGCGCGGCGGTCCGCTCGTTGAGCGGTGAGGTCCCTCCGATGCTCCGGTAGCGGCGCTCGAGGTCGGCGAGCAGTTCGGGTGGGGGCGCGCTGCCGCGCCGGATCTCGGTGTAGAAGGCGGGGAGGTCGTCGAGGGAGCGGGGCGTGCCGTGCGCCATGACCAGCACCCCGACGGGGCTCATCGCACCGTGCCCGGGGCCGAGAGATCGGCCGTCGACGTCTCGTGCACGAGGTCCACGACGCGCGCCAACACGTCGGGATCGGTCTCGGGCAGTACGCCGTGGCCGAGGTTGAAGACGTGTCCCGTCCCGCCCCCGCGCCCGAGCACGTCACGCGTCTCTTCCTCGACGACATGCCACGGAGCCAGGCAGGTGGTGGGGTCCAGATTTCCCTGCAGGGCGTAGCCGGGGCCGACGCGTCGTCGGGCCTCGTCGAGGGGGACCCTCCAGTCCACGCCGACGACCTCGGCGCCCGCCCCTGCCATCAGGGCGAGGAGCTCTCCGGTGCCCACACCGAAGTGGATGCGAGGCACCCCGAGATCGGCCAGGCCGGCGAAGACCTTGCGCGTGGCGGGGAGCACGTGGTGGGCGTAGTCGGCGGGGGATAGCGCGCCCACCCAGCTGTCGAAGAGCTGGACGGCGGAGGCGCCGGCCAGCACCTGGGCGCGCAGCGACGCCAGCGCCATGTCGGCCAGGCCGTCGAGGAGCGTGGCGAACAGGACGGGATCGCCGCGCATGAGGGCCTTGGTGCGGGCGTAGACGCGAGAAGGGCCGCCTTCGATCAGGTAGCTCGCCACCGTGAAGGGGGCACCGGCGAAGCCGATGAGCGGGATCCCGAGCGGATCGAGCTCCCTCGTCACGAGGCGCACCGCCTCGAGGACGTAGCCGGCGTCGGCCTCGGGCTCGAAGGGCCTGAGCCGGGTCATGTCCTCGCTGCGACGGAAAGGCCGGTTGACGACGGGGCCCCGGCCCTGTTCGACCTCCACGCCGAACCCCACCGCGGCGGCGGGCACGACGATGTCGCTGAAGAGGATGGCGGCGTCGACCCCGTAGCGGCGCACGGGTTGCAGGGTCAGCTCGGCGGCGAGCTCGGGCCGGCGGATGGCGTCGAGCACACTTCCTTCGCCGCGCGCCGCCCGGTACTCGGGCAATGAGCGTCCCGCCTGGCGCATGAACCAGACCGGGACCCTGTCCACCGGCTGGCACCTGCAGGCTCGCACGAACGCCGAGTCGGCGACTGGCACGAAAGCGACGCTACTTGAAGGCAAAGGGCCGGAATCTTCCCCGGTCGGGCGCCGATCGCTCCCGCTTCGTCGGAGGCGCAGGGTGGCCTCGTGGCCCGGTTGGTAGACCGCGGCCGGACGGTATGATCGATGGTCCACTGCGCAGCGGGGTGGAGGCGGCGCGGCGGAGAGGGAGCGGCTGTGGCAACGCATCGTGAGCTCGAGGCGGAACAGGCTCATGTCGACCGGGCCTACGAGCGCCTCGACCAGTTGCGATCGGATA
>Ga0116219_10003326_pt1 | contig 12824 bp, 13 predicted proteins | sample Sb_taG_4_FD_91019 | JGI IMG/M metagenome (GOLD analysis project Ga0116219, IMG submission 91019) | Peat soil microbial communities from Weissenstadt, Germany - Sb_50d_6_BS metaG | ecosystem: Environmental > Terrestrial > Soil > Wetlands > Peat | place: Germany: Weissenstadt | collected 2010-09-21
ACCCCGAGGCCCGAGGCGCGGGTCCCGGCCGCCCAGACCTTGGTCGCGGCCGGGATCCGCTCCGTGGTGCCGTCCTTCTTCGAGATGCCGACACCGTCGCCATCCATGTTGGTCACCATGGCGTCGAGATGGATCTCGACCCCCATGCGGGTGAGGTCGCGCGCCGTCAGGCGGGACAGGCGCGGCCCCATGGACCCCACGAGCCGGTCGACGCCCTCGACCAGGACCACCCGGGTGTCGTGGGGGTTGATGACGCGATAGTTCCTGCGCAACGCCCGCCGTGAGAGCTCCTTGAGCTGTCCCGCCATCTCGACACCGGTCGGGCCACCCCCGACGACGACGAAGGTCATCAGGCGCCGCCGGGCCTCGGCGTCGGGCTCGGCCTCGGCCAGCTCGAAGGCGCCGAAGATCTGGCCCCGCAGCGCGAGAGCGTCGTCGAGGGACTTCATGCCCGAGGCCGAGGCGCGGAACTGGTCGTGGCCGAAGTACGAGGTCGTGGCGCCGCCGGCGACGATGAGACTGTCGTAGCCGATCCGCAGCGACCGGCCGAACTCGTTGGCGCGGATCTGACGGGCTTCGACGTCGATGTGTTCCACCTCCGCCAGGACGACCCGCAGTGACTTGTGGTTCCGCAGCACGTCGCGTATGGCGGGAGCGATCTGCCCCTCCGAGAGGATGCCGGTCGCCACCTGGTAGAGCAACGGTTGGAAGAGGTGATGGTTCGTGCGGTCGATGAGGGTGACCCGCACGGGCTCACGCTTGAGCGCGCGAGCGGCAAAGAGCCCCCCGAAGCCGCATCCGACGATCACGACATGGTGCCGCGCGTCGCCGCCGCCCACGGTCACAGCTCGCGGTCCACGACGGTCTTCACGTACAGGGCCAGGGGCATGTCCCGCACCTCCTCGGGGGTGAACCATCCGACCGCGTCGGTGGTGCCGCCGACCTCGGGCCGCAAGGACCCCTCCCACGACTCCACCCGGTAGATGAGGCGGACGGTGTGCAGGCTGGTGCCGTCGGGGATCGTCCGCACGTCGGAGAGCACATCGAGTAGAAGTCCGAGCGACACGGTCAGCCCGGACTCCTCTTCGATCTCCCGTCGCAGAGAGTCCGGCGGGCTCTCGCCATGTTGGACGCCGCCACCGGGCAGGAACCAGCGCCCTCGCATGTTGAGAGCCGGGGCGGCCCGGGCGAGCAGTAGTCGCCCCTCGGCGTCGCGGCACACGCCGTAGGCGGCAATCCGCTGGCGTTGCTTCGCCGTGGGCACACCGAAGATGCTGGTCCCGACCCGGGCCGACCGCCAAGTCCGCCGGAACTACCCTGGCCGGGGCCCCTGCGGCCAGGAACGAAAGAGGTGCGCACATGGACACGGCGGCCGAGCTCGAGGCCATACGGCGCCTCAAGTACGCGTACTTCCGCACGCTGGATCTCAAGGAGTTCGACGAACTCGGCGAGCTGCTGACCGAGGACGCCACCGCCTCCTACGAGGACGGCACCACCGTGCTCGAGGGGCGATCGGCGATCGTGTCGTGGCTCTCGGCCGTCCTGGGCGACCTGGGCATCGTCACCGAGCACCACGGTCATCACCCCGAGATCACGTTCACCTCCGACACGACTGCCGATGGCACCTGGTACCTGCAGGACCGGGTCATCGTGCCGGGCGCCGACATCGAGATCGCCGGGACCGCCTTCTACAGCGACCGCTACCGGCTGACGGGGGAGGGGTGGCGCATCGCACACACGGGCTACACGCGGGTCTTCGAGGAACAGCGCACCCACTCCACGCTCGAGGTGCGCTCGTTCACCTCGCGCTTCGGCGCCTCCGGCTGACCCTGGCGGGCGGCTCGACCGCTGTCAGGGCCGGCGCTCCGGGCTGAGGGTGAAACCCGGGTCGAACAGGGTGGCGGGTTCGAGCGCTTGCTCAATCGCCTCGACGAAGGCCGGCTCGAGCACGATGTCGAGCGCCTTGACGTTCTCGGCGATCTGCTCTGGTCGGCTGGCCCCGACGATGGCGCTGCTCACGTTCTCGTTCTGCAGCACCCACGCCAATGCCACGGCCGCGGGTGTGTAGCCGGCCTCCCGGCACAGGGCCGCGTAGGCCTGTACCGGCTCGAGCACCTCGTCGCGCAGGAGCCAGCTCATCTCCCCGCCCTCGGGCCCCGTCGCCCGTGAGTCCTCCGGCGGCCCGGACGCGCCCGGGAGGTACTTGCCGGTCAGGATGCCCTGGGCGAGGGGCGACCACACGATCTGGCCCACTCCCTCCTTCTGGCACAGGGGGACGACCTCGGCCTCGATGACGCGCCAGATCATCGAGTACTGGGGTTGGTTCGAGACGATGCGATCGAAGCCCATGTCGTCGGCGAGGCGCAACGCGTCGTCAATCTGCGTCGCCGTCCATTCCGAGACGCCGACGTAGTGCACCTTGCCCTGGCGGACCAGGTCGTCGAAGGCCCGCATCGTCTCCTCCAGCGGGGCCTCGTAGTCGAACCGGTGGGCCTGGAGGAGGTCGACGTGGTCGGTCTGCAACCGCTCCAGCGAGGCATGGAGCGACTCCATGATGTGCTTGCGCGAGAGACCGCGGTCGTTCGGGTTTGGGCCGGTGGGCCAGTAGACCTTGGTGAAGATCTCGATGGAGTCGCGCCGCACGCCCTTGAGCGCACGGCCCAGCACCGACTCGGCCCGCCCCAAGGCGTAGACGTCGGCCGTGTCGAAGGTGGTGATCCCCTCATCGAGCGCGGCCTTCACGCACGCTGCCGCGGTCTCCTCCTCAATCTGGCTCCCGTGGGTGATCCAGTTCCCGTAGGAGAGGGCCGAGACGACCATGCCAGAGCGTCCGAGGTGTCGGTAGTCCATGGCCCTGGAGCGTACCCGGGTGCTCGTACGCTCGTCGTATGGCCGCCGAGGAGACGCTGCACGTGCATCGCGGGCTCGAGGTGCCGCTGTCGGAGATCTCCTGGCGCGCGACCACGTCGGGCGGGCCCGGAGGGCAGCACGCCAACCGCACGCTCAGCCGGGTCGAGGTGCAATTCGACGTCGCGGCATCGCCGACGCTCGGCCCGCGCCAGCGCGCGAGGCTCCTGGAGCGGTTGGGGCCGGTCGTACGGGCGAGCGCCTCCGAGTCTCGTTCCCAGGCGCGCAACCGGGAGCTCGCGCTGGCGCGTCTGGCGACCAAGCTCGATTCGGGCCTCCGGGTGCAACCGGTACGGACGCCCACCCGGCCGACCAAGAGCTCCCAGGCGCGCCGGGTGGAGGGCAAACGGCGACGCGCCCAGACGAAGCGGCAGCGGCGGCCGCCCCGGGAGGACGACTGAGGTGGGGCCGCCGCCCGTTCAGCTCCCGAAGCCGAAGTCCGAGAGGGCATGGCCCAGCTCGGCGTCGAGCTGGGCCAGCAGCTCGAGATCCTCCTCGGCCCGGGGTCCCCGCAGTGCGGTGAGGGCGGCGTAACCCTGGGCGACCAGGGTGGCGTCCTCCGCCCCGGCATCGGCCAGACCGAGATCGCCCGAGTGGGGGAATGGGGATCCCACGGTGAGGACGATCTCGCCCTTCTCCTCGGGCTCGCCCTCCATGACGGAGCGTGCCGCCTCGGCCGCGGCCGGGCCCTCTATCTCTTCGCGGTTCGGCGCCTCCCACGATCCGGTGCCCCGGGCTGATTTGATCAATCCGGCCCCGCTCACCCGGGCCCAGCGCACGCCGCGGATGTCGGCCGATGGTAGGTGTGGCACGTTGAGGTTGAGCACCGTCCGCAACGGGGCCGCGGCGAGCACGGGCAGGAGCGCCACCGCCAGGTCGGCGGCCGACTCCCACGGATCGGGCTCGTCCCCGGCACGCAGCGAAACCGCCAGTGCGCTGATCCCCAGCTGGCTGGCGGTCAGCGCCGCGCCCACCGTGCCCGAGTGGAGCACCGAGCGGCCGACATTGACGCCGTGGTTGATGCCCGAGAGCACCAGGTCCGGCTTGGGCCCGACGGCACCGAGTGCGCCTGCGATCACTGACAGCGCCGGGGATGCGTCCAGCCCGTACGCCTCCACGCCCTCGGCGCCCTCGACGTAGGCGCGCTGATAGGTGATGGTGGTCCGGTCCGTGACGGAGCCGACGGCCGCGCCAGCCCCGCTGAAGTTGGAGCTGGGGGCCACCACGATGATCTCGTGCGGGGGCCCGGGCCCGTCGGTGCCGGCGCTCTCGGCCCAGGCGACGAGCGCCCTCGTCAGCGCCGCCAACCCCGGCGCCGTCACCCCGTCGTCGTTGGTGACGAGAATTCTCACGTGCCCTCACCCTACCGGCCCCCGCCCGGGGCGGCAGGGGCCGTCACGCGACGGTCGGACCCCGTTCACCGGGCCTTCACTCCCGCCGGATCCGCCCCTCACCCCCGTCCAGGGCCCTGGTCTGCTTCAATTCACTCGCCATGCCCGCCCGCACACCCAGGATCTCCGTCGCCTCGCCCACCGGGCAGCAATGGCGGATCGGGCACGGCCGCCAGGAGGTCATCGTCTGCGAGGTGGGCGCCACGCTGCGCGCCTATTCGGTGGGCGACACCCAGGTCATCGACGGCTTCGGCGCCGACGAGTGGTCCCATTCGAGCCGTGGCCAGGTGCTCGCGCCGTGGCCCAACCGGCTGGCCGACGGTCGGTACGAGTTCAACGGGGTGCGGGCCCAGGCCGCCCTCGACGAGCCCGAGCGCCGCAACGCGATCCACGGCCTCGTGCGGTGGCTGCCCTGGACGCTCCAGACCCGGCACCAGAACCAGCTCTCCCTCCGGCTCCAGCTCCACCCGTCGCCGGGCTACCCGTTCTCCGTCCTGCTCGAGCTCGAGTACCACGTCGGCCGGGACGGGCTGACCGTGACGACGACCGCCCAGTCGCTCGACGAGGGGCCGATCCCGTTCGGCCTCGGCTTCCACCCCTACCTGAACCCAGGCTCCGAGACGGTCGACGGCGCCATCCTGCACCTGCCGGCACGCCACACGCTCGATCTCGACGACCGCGGGCTGCCCACCGGAGCGATCTCGCCCGTCGAGGGCACGGAGCGCGACTTCACCACCTCGCGCTTCGTGGGACCCGCCGTGCTCGATACGGCCTACACCAGCTTGGAGCGTGACGCCGACGGCGTGGCCCGGGCCACGCTCGACGCGCCCGGCGGGGCCACCGGGGCCACGCTGTGGGTGGACCCCGGGTTCCCCTACCTGATGGTGTACACGGGCGACACCCTGCAAGAGGTGCAACGTCGGCGCCACGCGGTCGCCATTGAGCCCATGACGTGCCCCCCCAACGCGCTGCGGACCGGCAAGGACGTCATCGACCTCCAACCGGGGCAGGAGTGGACCGCCCGGTGGGGGATCGTGCCGATGACGGCACGGCCTTGAGCGACGCGTCCCTCGACGGGCAGGTCGTCGCGGTGACCGGCTCGTCCAGCGGGATAGGGGCCGCGACCGCCCGCGCCTTCGCTGCCGCGGGTGCCGCCGTCCTCGTCAACTCGTCGCGCTCGGTCACCGAGGGTGAGGCGGTCGCGGCCTCGCTGCCCGACGCGCTCTACGTGCAGGGCGACATCACGGAGCCGGACGTCCCCGGGCGCCTCGTGCGAGCCGCCCTCGAGCGCTGGGGACGCCTCGACACCCTGGTCAACAATGCTGGGACCACCGCCGTGATCCCGCACCACGACGTGGAGGCGGCGACCGTCGAGGTGTGGCGGCGCATCTTCGAGGTCAACGTGTTCGGGACGTGGGCCGTGACGGTGGCGGCGCTCCCGGCCCTGCGCGCCGCGCACGGGTCGGTGGTCAACGTCGCCTCCGTGGCGGGCGTACGACCCACGGGCTCGTCCATCCCCTACGCGGCGAGCAAGGCGGCCCTCAATCACATGACGGCGCTCCTGGCCAAGGTGGTCGGGCCCGAGGTGCGCGTCAACGCCGTGGCGCCCGGACTCGTCGACACGCCCTGGACCGCGGACTGGGACGTCGTCCGCGAAGCGGTGAGCCTGGTCGCACCGCTCAAGCGCTCCGGGCAGCCCGAGGACGTGGCCGAGGTGATCCTGGCGCTGGCCCGCGCCGCCTACGTCACGGGCCAGGTCGTGGTCGTCGACGGCGGGATCTCCATCGCCACCTGAGCACCTCAGGACGGCGGGGTCACCATCCAGCGCAGGGCGGCGGTGAGCCCTCGTGTGAGCGGGGCCACCGCAGCGGTGTCGACGAACAGGTCGAGGGGGCCGGCGAGCGACAACCCGAGCTCCCGGCGGGCCCAGCCCGGCAACACGCTGACGGCGGCCCCCAGCATGAGGGAGTACACCGCACGTTCGCCGGGCCGCCGCGCCACGCCCCGGACCAGCCAGTCCCGCGCCGCCTTGGCCTGTGGACCGGCGTAGAGCTCGGGCCGCATCCGCAACAGGTAGCTCTGCACTTCGTCGGACGAGCGCGGCGCCCAGTTCGCCCCGAGCGCGAGCGCCACCGGCGCGACCTCCTCGAAGTAGCGGTCGCACTGTTCGGGTGCGAGGGGCCGGGGCCCGTAGCGCTGCGAGGAGGCCAGGAAGCTCGAGACCTCGGCCACGTGGATGAAGGTGACCAGATCGGGATCGTCCGCGGAGTACTCCCTCCCGTCCGGCGCGGTCCCCTTCACCCGGCGGTGGACGCGCTGCACCTGGGTGATGGCGGCCTCCGCCTCTGCGACCGTCCCGAAGGTCGTCGCGGCGACGAACGCCGCCGTCCGCCGCAGCCGGCCGAGCGGGTCTTCGCGATAACTGGAGTGCTCCGCCACGCCCGCCATGGCGAGCGGGTGGAGCGACTGCAACAGGAGAGCGCTGAGCCCGCCGATGAGCATGGTGGGCAGGTCGGCGTGCACCGACCGCGCCATGCCGTGCGGCGGCAGGTAGGCGTCGTCGGGGTCGTTGGCGATCCGGTGTGGTTCCTGCCTGATCCCGACGGCGCGCCGCACGGTGCGCGCCAAGTCGCCTCGAGACGGCGTGGCCAACCCCCCGACCAGGCGCAGCGGCGCCGACGCGACGGAGCCGCCCAGCGCTGCCGCACGCTCAACCGGGTTCAACGAGGCCACGGGGAGAGCTTGGCACGTGGCAGAGTGCACCTCGTGCGCTTCGTCGTCATGGGGGCCGGTGCCATCGGGGGTGCTGTCGGGGCCCGACTGTTCCAGGAGGGCTACGACGTGACGCTCGTCGCCCGGGGCGACCATGGCCGCGCCCTCGAGTCGGGCCTCGTCCTCGAGAGTCCCGACGAGACCGTGACCCTGCCCATTCCGGTCGTCGCCGATCCGGCACAGGTGTCATGGGTGGCCGACGCGGACGGGGACACCATCGTGTTGCTCGCCGTGAAGGGCCAGCACACCGATCACGCGCTCACCCAGCTCAGTGTGGCACCGCCTTCGACGCCGGTCGTCTCCATGCAGAACGGAGTGGAGAACGAGCGCAGGATCCTGCGCCACTTCCCCTCCACCTACGGCATGTGCGTCATGTGCCCCGCCACGCAGCTGCGACCGGGCGTCGTCCAGGTGCACTCGTCCCCCGTGAGCGGGCTACTCGACCTGGGTCGCTACCCCGAGGGCGTGGGCGATCGGGGGCAGGCGATCGCGGACGCCATCGCGACGACCGCCTTCCAATCGGTGGCCCGACCCGACATCATGCGCTGGAAGTACCGCAAGCTCCTGATGAACCTCGCCAACGCGGTGGAGGCGCTGTGCGGGTCCGAGGCCAGGTTCAGCGCACTGGCGCGGGAGGCACAGCGTGAGGGCAAGGACGTGCTGGCCGCCGCCGGGATCGACGTGACGAGCTCCGAGGAGGATCGCGCACGGCGAGGCGACTACCTGCAGCTGTCGTCCACCTCATCGGGGGAGTGGCAGGGGGGGTCGAGCTGGCAGAGCCTCGCCCGCGGCGCCGGGTCGATCGAGGCCGAGTTCCTCAACGGGGAGATCGTGTTGCTCGGCGGCCTCCACGGTGTGCCGACGCCGGTGAACGCACTGCTGCAGCGCGTGGCGGTCCGCGCCGCCGACGACGGGGCCGCCCCGGGAACATGGCGCATCGAGGAGCTCACCGAGCTGGCGGGGGTGCGCCATGACGAGTGAGCGGGCCGCCGTGCTGGCCGACGACTTCGCCGCGGCGAACGCGGAGGCGGTGGCGTTCGCTCGTTCCTGCAGCGACACCACGTGGGCGCTGCCGGTGCCGGGCGAGGGATGGACGGTGGGCGTGGTTCTCCACCACATCGCAGAGGGACACGTGCACGGCCTGGAGTGGCTGGAGGAGATGGCCCGCGGCGACGGCGTCGCCGAAACGGCCGCGGACATCGACCGGGCCAATGCGGCGCATGCGGAGCGAGCGGAGACGGCCCGGCCGGCCGAGACCGTCGACCTCCTCGAGGCGAACGGGTCCCGTCTCGAAGCTCTGCTGCGGTCGCTCAGCGATGCGGATCTCGACCGCCGTGCACCCTTCGGCCCTGCCGACGGCCGAATGGTCCCGACGATGGACCTGGCGGCCGTGGCGGCCCGCCACACCCGTGAGCATCTCGCCCACGCCCGCGCCGCGGCGGCCGGGGCCTCCTAGGGCCCCGAGGGGACCCGCCTCAGCCCCACTCGCCGTTGCCCCCGACCCGCTCGACGGTGATCCGCAGCACGTGACCTGGTGGTGGATCGTCCATGGGGGGAAATTTCACCTCCGGCCCGATGTAGCGGTGGGCGAGTTGCTGCAAGAGCTCGGGCGCACCTCCGTCGGTGACCCGTGCCGTGCCGTGGAGCACCAGGTACTCGTCCAGACCGCCCGGACCCGGGCGCCCCGTCTCCATGGAGATGGCCACGCGGGGATCGCGGGCCACGTTGCGCAATTTCTGGTGGAGGAAGAGGTGCCCGCTCACCACCTCGTCGCCGTCGAGCCCGACCCAGACGATGGTGACCTGGGGGCTGCCGTCGACGTTGAGCGTGACGAGGTGCGCGAGGTGACCACCTTCGACCACGTTGCGCACGGCAGCGGACAGCCCGGCCATCAGTCGGCGTGCAGTGCCGTGCGCAGCTCGTCGGCCGGGTCCGGTTGGAACGCACCCGGCGTCTCGACGCGCAGCAGGTGCACCGCGCCGCTGAACGGCGCCGGGGGCGCGTAACGCGGTGAGACGGCGAAACCGCTGTCTCGCCCGAGGCGCAGGCCCGCCCCTCCGTGCTGGAGGGCGACCGGGAGCATTCCCTTCACCGGTATCTCGTCGACCGCGGCGTCGTCCACCAGGAGAACCATGCGCCCAGGTGCGCCGTCCGTGCCGAAGGTATAGGACACGGCGATCGCGTGCCGGCCGGCGGAGAGTGGCGTCGGGGCGGCCAGCTCGAGGGTGTCGGCCGAGCGGGCGAAGGTGAAATGCGCCCGCCCGTCGACGAGGTACAGGGCATAGCCCCCGAACCAGTCGCCGATCGCGAAGACCACGCCGCCGTCGTCCGGCCCCGCATCGATCTCTGCCGTCATGGTGAAGCCGCCCCACAGAAGGGGGACCGACTCGTCGGCCACGGCCCCACCGCCCGGGCGGAACGTCTGCGAGGGACCCGGGGGCCAGGTGGGGGGGATGAACCCGGCCAGGCGGTCGACCAAGCCGTCCGAGATGGGGAGCACGTTGTTGAGTCCCGCCTGGGCCGTCCAGAGCTCGCTGAGGTGACGGACCCGCTCCGGCTCGTCGCCGGCGCGGTCGACCGCTTCGGAGAAGTCCACCGAGAGGTCGAAGAGCTCCCAGCGGTCGTCGCCGAAGCTGCGACTGCCGACGGCCAGCTCCTCCTCGTCGAGCACGCCCGTGCTGATGTGGTTCGTCGTCGCCTTCCAGCCCTCGTGGTAGATGGAGCGCGAACCCATCATCTCGAAGTACTGCGTGTGATGGAGCTCCCCTGCTGCCGGGTCTTCCAGCATCGGGACGAGACTGACCCCGTCGACGACCTGCTGGGCCACGCCGTCCACCTCGTCAGGGATTTCGAGCCCGGTGGCGGCCATGATCGTGGGCATCAGGTCGATGGCGTGCGCGAACTGGGACCGCACGGTGCCGGTACGTGCGACGCGATCCCCCCAGTGCACGATGAGGGGCGTGCGGGTCCCTCCCAGCCAGGTGTAGCGCTTCCACAGCTTGTGCGGCGTGTTGCCCGCCCACGCCCAGGCCCACGAGTAGTGGTTATAGGTGCTGAAGCCGCCCCAGTCGTCGTAGTGGGCGAGGTTGTCGGCCACGCTCTCTCGCAAGTGTGCGGTGAACCGGTGCTCGTTGAAGCTGCCGATCTTGCCCCCCTCGGCACTGGCGCCATTGTCCGAGAAGACCAGCACCATCGTGTTGTCCATCACCCCGAGGCGCCTCAGCGAGGAGAGCATGCGTCCGATTTGGGCATCGGTGTGGGTCAGGAAGCCGGCGAAGACCTCTTGCTGGCGGGCGAGCAGGCGTCGTTCGTCCATTGAGAGGTCGGTCCAGGCCTGCACCCATTCGGGCCGCGCCGTGAGCACGGTGTCCTCGGGCACGACGCCGGACGCCACCTGCCGCGCGAACAGCTCGTCCCGCCAGGCGTCCCATCCCTTGTCGAACACGCCCCGGTACGGGTCGACCCACTCGGGAGCGACATGGTGGGGTGCGTGCATCGCTCCGAGGGCGAAGTACAAGAAGAAGGGCTTGGCGGGTGCGCCCTGCTGCTGATCCTGGACCATGCGGACGGCCTGGTCGGCCAGGTCCTCGCTCAGGTGGTACCCGTCCTCGGGTCGACGCGGCGGCTCGATGTAGTGGTTGTCACAGACCAGGTTCGGTGTCCAGTGGTTGGTGTCGCCCTGGAGGAAGCCGTAGTAGCGCTCGAAGCCGAGGCCGAGCGGCCAGGTGTCGAAGGGCCCGGCGGCCGAGCGCTGCCAGCGCGGCGTCAGGTGCCACTTGCCGACGGCCAGGGTGGAGTACCCGGCGTCGCGCAACAGGCGCGGGAGGGCGGCGGCCGTCTTCGGCAAGCGGGCGTGGTAACCGGGAAAGGCGAGCGGGATGTCGGCCAGGAATCCCATCCCGACGGCGTGGTGGTTGCGCCCCGTGAAGAACGACGCCCGTGTCGGCGAGCACAGGGAGGTGACGTGGAAACGGTTGAAGGGCGCGCCCCCCGCGGCGAGCGCGTCCATGTGCGGCGTCCCGATGTCGGAGCCGAACGAGCCCAGATGCCCGAAGCCGGTGTCGTCGAGCACGATCACGATCACGTTCGGCGCGCCCGGAGGCGGCTTCGGGTGGTGGGGGAAACGCGGAGTCGACTCGGCCGCGGTGAAGCCGATCTGCTGGGGCTCGTCCATGGCCCGCGAGGGTAGACGGTCGGACGCTCGGGGTCGGACTCTTGGGGCGCTGCGCCCAGGGCTAACGTGGCAGGCGATGCAAGGGCATCTCCCCGGACCGCCGCAGCCTCACTTTCCGGAGGGCCTGGGGCCGTTCATCGGCTACCTGGCGACGCGCGAGCCGCGACCCATCGACGAGCGTGAGCGCGTGCCCCAGGAGCCCGGCTGGGTGGACGGTGACGACTTGTACGTGCTCGACGAGTTCGACGACGTCGGCGAGTGGGAACCGATGCACCGGCCGTTGGTCAAGGTGATAGCCGTCATCCTGTCCGTCTCCCTCGTTCTCGCCGGCATCGGCACGGTGCTCGAGGTGTTGCTCTCCGCTCACTGACCGCGGGTCGCTCGCCGGCGCCGCACCAGCAACCAGGTCAGTCCGCCCACGACGACGAGACCGCCGACCACGAAGGCTGCGGTCACCCCGGCGTCCGAGGAGCCGCCGGCCGGGGCGGCTGTCGTCGACGTCGCGCGTGCGGTGGTCGTCGTGTGCCCCGCCGCCATCGTCGTCGTGGTCGCGGTCGCGGCGGGCGACGACGCCGAGAACGCCATCACGCGGTCCGAGCCAGGTGCCAGGAGGAGGCCCGCTCCCACCGACGGGGTCGGGAAGTGGTTGGCCGGCACGCCGACCGTGGCCTGCTCCCGGACGCTTCCGGTGGACGGGTCGAGGCCGTAGAGGTCGCCGTCTTGGCCGATGGTCCAGATCAACCCGGCGGCGACGATGGACGGCCCACCGCCGACCGACGAGCTCCAGAGGAGGCGGAGACCGGCGGGCGACGCCGACGCCTGCACGGCGATGGTGCCGCTGAGGCAGGGCAGATAGACGGTCGTGCCTTCCACGGCGACGCCACCGTCGATATCGTCGCCGCAGGCGCTCCGGAGCTGCGACTGCTGGCGGCCGATCCCGCCCAGGCTCGATCCGTTCAGCAGATAGACAATCCGCGACTTGCCTGCGGCCACCACCTGGCCGTCGGAGAGCAGGGCGGGAGCGGTGGACATATCGAGATCGTTGGCGTTGTTGGCGGCCCACGAGGACGGCGCGAAGTACTGGAGGAGGGTGAGCGACGGCGAGAGCTCGAGCACCGAGTCGCTGTCGTCGTAGGCGTGGGACGACGAGTAGACCGAGCCGTTCCCGGCTTCGACCCAGATGTTGCCGCTCGCGTCCACGACCGGGGCCGCGCCACCCATCCAGATGGCGCCCTGGCTCTCGCCCGAGGCCGAGTCGACGTCGAACTCCGCCGGGGTGCCGCCTGCCTCGGGCACCGCGATGACCCAGCCGTGATAGGACCCACAGTCGCCGTAGTTCCCGCCGTAGCCGAATACGACCCGACCGGCGTCGAGGGTCAGACCCGTCCGTTGCAAGAGCGCGGCGGGCTTGGAGCCTGCCGGGTCGACGTCCTGGGTCAGCTCGGCCTTCCCGGTCGCCGTGTCCAGCCCGACCAGCTCGTCCGCGGGGCTCCCGTCGACCACCTCGTCGGCGACGACGAAGACTTCCGAGCGCGTCTCGTCGATCACCGGGGTGCCGGTGATCCCCACGGTGGGGGAGA
>Ga0116219_10003333_pt1 | contig 12808 bp, 10 predicted proteins | sample Sb_taG_4_FD_91019 | JGI IMG/M metagenome (GOLD analysis project Ga0116219, IMG submission 91019) | Peat soil microbial communities from Weissenstadt, Germany - Sb_50d_6_BS metaG | ecosystem: Environmental > Terrestrial > Soil > Wetlands > Peat | place: Germany: Weissenstadt | collected 2010-09-21
ACGGATGGCCGCTTTGGGTCATAAGCGGACATTCCACACGCTGATTAGGCATGTCCGCTTTTCGGCCGGAACCAGACGTGTCGACGCGATCGGCTGAACGTCCGGTTTGTACCCAAAGCAGACATTTGAGCGGATCCTTTGCCGCGAAAACTACCCCGGTTTAACCTCTTCAGTCAGCTTGGTGTGAGCGGCTAGCTGGCCCTCTTTTTCGGAACTTTCTTTCCTTTTTTTCGCGCTTCCGAAAGTCCGATTGCGATCGCTTGCTTGCGGCTCTTAACGGTTCCACCTTTGCCGCCCTTACCGCTCTTCAGCTCGCCACGCTTAAATTTGTGCATTTCGCGCTCAACATCTTTAGAAGCGCTGGGTGAGTATTTTCTCGGCAAGGGAAATCCTCCAAAGACTGTCACCGGCCTAAAACGTAACCAAATCGGATGCGTTCCGGCAGACATTGGGGTACACCGGCCGCCGGTTCATCTTTCGCCGTTCGCGGAGAGGTCATCGAGGCGGCTCGCGAGTTGCTTCAGATCCCAATCGCGAGCCAGTGCGGCCGCTTTCCGCCATGTCGGCTTTTGATTGCGAAGGATTGGCAGCGGGGCCTTGCGGTTCATCGTGGCGATCGACCGGTAGAGCCGAAGGCTCTCCACTTGAGTAGGAAAGCGGCCTGCTTTGAGCGCCGCTTCGAGGCTGCCATATCGTTCCAGCAGTGTCGCCGCGCCGGTCGCGCCGACGCCCGGCGCGCCGGGCAGCTTGTCGGCGGGATCGCCGCGTAAGGCGATGAAATCAGGCACCTGCGCCGGATCGACGCCGTAACGCGCACGGACCTCGGTGGGATCGATGCGCACCATTCCCTTACCGCGAACGGGATAAAGAATCGTGGTGCGTTCCGAAACAAGCTGGAACGTGTCGCGGTCGCCGCTTGCGATGAGGGTAGTGCCGCCGCGCTTTTCTTCGGCAGCAGCAGCGGCAGCGAGAAAGTCGTCGGCCTCGAAGCCCGGCGCTTTCGCGTTCCGAAACCCGCATGCAGAGACGAATTCCGGTAGCGCGTCGAGCTGCTCGACCAAGGCGTCATCGAACTCGCGGCCGCTCTGGTAAGCAGGAAACTTCTCATGCCGGTAGGTGGGAACTTCCAACGTGTCCCAGGCGACAAGGACGGCGCGCGGCTGCTCCTCGCGGTAAAGACGCAGCAGAAGATTGGCGAAGCCGAGGATGGCGCCGGCTTGCTTGCGGCCGCATCGCAGGATTGTCTTCGGCAAGGCGTGGTAGGAGCGGTGGGCGAATGAATCGCCGTCGATCACCAGTAGCGGCCGGCGTGCGACCGGTGACGCGCGCAGTGCGGCTAGTGCACTCTTTCTTGGCGCGGGCTTCGCTGCGCTTCGAGCGGGCTTCCCGCGTGCCGCCGGCGCATCGCCAAGAACGATCCACGCCGGAGCGTGATCGCTCGCGTTCTCTTCTCCGCGCACCTCGCGATCGACTCCTGACTTCGCAAGACGCTTTGCAGCTTTCGGGTTCAGCAACAGATGATCGAGCCGAAGCCCTGCGTCGCGCTGCCAGCGGTTTCGCATGTAATCCCAGAACGTGTACATCGGCGCGTTAGGGTGCAGAGTGCGGATCGCGTCGATCCAGCCCTGATCGAGAAGGCGGGCGAAACGCGCGCGAGGCTCTCGCTGCACCAGCGCGTTGTTCTTATAGGATTTCGTCGGGTAGATGTCGGCGTCGGTGGGCACGACGTTGTAATCGCCTGCCAGCACGACCGGCGCATCGAGGGCGTACAATTCGGCGGCGTGCGTCAGCAGTCGCTCCATCCATGCCGGCTTGTATTGGAATTTCGGACCCGGCTGCGGGTTGCCGTTAGGCGCATAGAGCGTGCCAATCAGAACGCCATTCACGGCAGCCTCGATGTAACGGCTTTGCGTATCGGCCTTATCACCCGGCAGCACTGTGTGGGTGACGACCGGCTCAGCGGCGCGCGCAAGAATGGCAACGCCGTTCCAGGACTTTTGCCCGCGCCACACGGCGCCGTAACCGGCCTTCTCGATTGCCACGGCCGGGAATTCCGAGTCTGTCGCCTTCAGCTCCTGAAGGCAGGCCACGTCAGGGCGCGCGTCGCGCAGCCACGCCAAGAGATTTTCGAGCCTCTTGTTGATGTTGTTGATGTTGAAGGTGGCGATTTTCATGGAAGCTGGCGAGATGCGCGCCGAACTATGCTCCAAATAAGCATCATCGAAGGGGGGTCTCAGACCCCAGCGCAACGACAGGCATTCAACACTTCCGCTTTGGGTCATTCTGCGACATCGGTGCAGGCGCTCGCGGATGTCCGCTCTTGGAAGTTGTTCTGACGCAACCGGTGACTGTGGGACTACTCTTTGCTCCGAAACGATGAACTCTGGTAGGTGGCTGGATCCCCCATGGCGCTGGCCAGACGGTTGCCGATATTCTCTGACGCTCGGCGGAGCGGATCGAGGTCGAGGTGGGCGTAGCGTTGGGTGGTGCTTGGCTGTGTATGACCAAGGAGCTTGCCAATGATAGGCAAGCCAAGACCGGCGCCCACCCCAAAGCTTGCATGAGTGTGTCTTAAATCGTGCAGCCGGACGCCCTCGAGGGCAGCGCGTTTCGAGACGAGCTTCCAGGGGCGATTGAGATCATGGCGCGACTTTTCTGGATCATCGCTTATGATCACGTAGGAGCCGACGCGCGGCAGCGCGGAGAGGATGGCGAGGGCAGGGGCGTTGAGCACGATCGTCTTGCGTCCGGTTTTGCTGTCGGGCAGGAATAGAAGCCCCCGCTCCATGTCGACATACTCCCATTTCAGGCCGAGGATTTCGCGTAAACGCGCACCGGTTAAAATAAGGAGTCGCAAGGCGGCCGCCCCGTGCGGGCCGATATTAGTGCGTTGATGTTTAGGGATGTGCTTGGCGGTCGGCTTGGTGTCGTCGACCTCCCACAAGATGCCGATGGTCTCCGCCTCTCGGATCGCGTCTCCGAGACGTGCGAGCTCCTCGGTGTTGAGAAAACGTTCGCGGCGCTGCTCGCGGAAAGCCTCAATGTGGGAAGTGGGGTTATGCCCGCGCAAAACGAGCCCGCATATTGCGACGTAGCGGTAGATCGAGCTGACGCATTCCACGACCCGATTCGCTGTCATCGGCTTGGTTTGGCCGATCAGCCGATGCATTTTTGCGATATCGGATGTGGCTATTCTGTCGAGCTTCAGGCTGCCGATTACGGGGATCGCGTGCTTGCGGAGATAGATTTCGTAATTGACAACCGTCCGAGGCTTGAGCTTCGCCTTGGCCTCTTCGGCGAGGTAGCGTCCAGCGAAGTCGCGAAAGGTCGGCATCTCACGCGCCGCGGACCGTGATGCCGCAGGATCTTCGCCGAGCGCCACGCGCGCCAGGACGCCGCGAGCAGCACTGCGCGCTTGGTCGGGCGTCAGCGTGCTTGCCGATCCGAGCACCATACGTCGCTTAGAGACGTTGCGCCCTCGCGCTCCTGGACGGTACTCCACGCACCATGTTTTTCCGCCGGCCGGCGAGACCTTGAGGCCAAACCCCTTCAGTTCGCTGTCGTAATAGATGACGCGCTGATCGCCTGGCTTGATGGTGTCGACGACGCGTTTGGTCAGCTTTGCGATGGGCATCAAAAACCTTTCGGGTCGCCACCGGGTCGCCACCGTAACGGAAACCGGGAGCATCCTCGGGAATCGTCCTACAAGTGAAACGTAATAAAATCAAGTACTTGTGCAACTTGAGGAATGACTGGGAATGCTCAGGAAACGTAAAAATTCGACTCATAACCTGAAGGTCGTAGGTTCAAATCCTACCCCCGCAACCATTCTAACTCATTGTCCAGCAAACTAATTCTCTGGGCTGTGGAGGCCCGCGCTTATCTCGGCAAAACACATGTCGGCACCGTGTCGGCACGGACGACCAGATGTCCGGGAAAGAATGAAGGTATTGGCCGTCAGACCATGACCGAGGACGGTGATAAGGCGATCAGTGCCGCTTGCGAACTCGTTGGGCGCCTCCTCTGATCGCCCTAGCATGGGTGCTCGCGTGGGCGTCTCCCGACAGGGCGATTGCGCTCGACCTTGTTAGCGGGAACAGTGCCAATCACCGGCGACTTTAGTGCATCACATGATGATTGTGGCTGCTGGCGGTTGGTTGTTACCCGGCGTCTTGTAGGTTCCCATTATTATTTCAAACCTTTAGCGGCGAAAGCTCAAGCTGAGCCCTGTGGTACGACCCGCTTCCGCAGGCCTGGCGCGATCATCCCAAGAGGGTCTTTGCACCTTCTTCCCAAACGCGTCGCATGATTGCCGCCGCGGGCTCGGCTCGCGCCAAGACTGCCGATTGACCTGCCCAAGCCTGCATGCGGCTGATGTCTCCTTCCGTCTGGGCGGCGGCCCTCATGGCAGCGGTGAGACCGCGTTGCACGGGATAAGGAGCAGGTTCCGGGGCATCCGCCCCGGTTGCAGCAAGAACATAGTCATTGGCAATACTACGGCCCGCGCGACCGCTGAAGACACGGCTCACCATCGTGTCCTCTGGCGCCGTTTGGGCGAGTGCGTCTGCCCACACGGGATGGATCTTGGCTTCCGGGCAACGAAGGAAGCCCGTTCCAATCTGCACAGCGCTCGCGCCGAGCGTTAGTGCCGCGGCGACGCCGCGCCCATCGGCAATCCCGCCGGCTGCTACTACCGGCACCCTGATCGCATCCGACACTGCCGGTAACAGCGCAAATAACCCCACCTGCTTTCGTTGCGCGGCTGCAGCATCGAAGCAACCACGATGCCCGCCCGCTTCTGCCCCTTGCGCCACAATCGCATTCGCGCCTGCCGCTTCAGCCGCACGCGCCTCGCCGACTGTGGTGACCGTGGCAAACCAAGCGATCCCGCGCTCCCTCATTTTCTGTACGAACACGGGCGGAAAGAGGCCCATTACCGACGAGATTACCGGAGGGCGTACCTCCAGCATGGCCTCACACTGCTGCGCAAAGTCTAGTGGTGCGGCATCGCCGGCTTCTGCAGCTACGGGTGGGCCCCATCTCTGGAGAAACTCGCGCACACGCGTCTCCTTGGCAGTATCACGCTTTGGCAATGGATCTGGAATCCATATGTTGAGCTGAAAAGCGCCGTTGCTGTTCGCGCGCACTTCACTTGCCCACGCCGCGATTTGGTCGGGCTTCATCAGCAACACGCCACAAGCCCCTAGGCCGCCCGCGTTGGCGACAGCAATCGACAGAGCAGGTGGGCAAGCGCCCGCCATCGGCGCGAGAAGAATTGGTGCACGCAGATTAAAGCGGCTACAGAAGGACTCAGCTCTCCTGATGATCACACTCAAAGGCCACCTCCTTAATCGGGGTCCTTCGCGCGAAACAACGGCAGAAGCTTAGGCTCCCCGCCAAAGCTATAGTGCTGCCGACTGCGACACAGCAACAGCCGCGTCACTGGCTCCTAAATGGCGCTAGCGGACCGAATAGTCCGCACCGAGGCCGACACAGTTCTCGTTGCGTCGGCGTCCTCGTGAATTTGCGATTACAGATCTGTTGGGTGGCCGTGGCGCTCTGAAAGAGGCCACGGACGGCGCGCGACGTTAGCGTGGATAAGGACCATTCAGCTATTGGCCCGGCAAAGCAATCCTACCTAGGCTCTCTTCGCTCGGCTTCAGGCTCGTAGGCGATGGCCCACAGCTCGATCTCGACAAGGCAGGTTTCGACAGCGCCGTGCAGAGCTTCGGCAATCAGTTGCAAGGCGCCAATGTCGGTCTATTCTACTACGCCGGAGGTGCGCGGGGCCAACTATCTCGTTGCAGTCAGTGCTAATCCAACCCGCGAAGCAGATGTCGACTTTCAAATGGTCGACGCTGCGCTCGTGCTCCGGCAGATGGAAGCCGCAGGCACCAAGCTCAACGTCGTGATGCTCGACGCTTGCCGTAATAATCCCTTCGGCGGGCGGGGTCTCAGGTCAAGCGCCGGCGGGCTCGCGCAGATGGAGGCGCCGGAAGGCACCCTAATCCCTCATGCCACGCAACCTGGCAACGTGGGAGGACGGAGCTGACGGCGACAGCCCTTACACCAAGGCACTCGACAGAGCTCGTTGTTGAGGATCCCGGTACCGCGCGTAAAATGGCCGCGGATTGTCGTATCGCGCCATGGTCGACCCAAAGGGCCCGGGATTCCTTTCTCGTTGAGCTTTCGGGCTATACCACGAGGGCTCTGTCCCGCGGCATAGTTGCGAAAGATGCTGCGCACAACACTGGCTTTATGTGGAGGACTTCCACCGGGGCAGGACCTAATCGACATAACGCCGCTCAGGGCCACAGCCTCAGTGACCTTACCATCACTCAAAATGGTTCCGACACCATTGTCCGCGAATTCACGAAGAGATTCCCCAAAACTTATGCTGACTTGGTGTCCCCATGCCAAAGAAGGACCTTCTGCGGGTATCGTCGGAATTTGCTCGTTCCAAAAGTGTAGATCGATCACTCGGTCACCGACACGACCAAGCGTCCCATCGGAAAGCACCACCTCGGTGTGCAAGCGCTGGAGTTGAGCTCGAAAAATGCAGTTTGGCTTGTGGGTGAACCACCGATCGACGCAAAAAATCAGCGCGGTCAAAAGCTGCTGCTTGGGCCGGTTCGCAGCTCCGCGCGACAATCCTCTTGGTAACAGGAACTCGATACGGTCCGTCAACATGTGCAGCGTGCAATTCGTGCTACCGTCGCCGTTTGCCGCCCTTCTTATTTTATACGGGCTGCTACTCCTAGGGTTCCGGATCTCCCCACATGGGCGTCAGAATATTCCATCGGCCGACCGAGATTCTTTAGGGCGACGCCCGCACAGAAAGCAGGGGCCGCGCGCGGGCTGAGTGCGCAGCAGAGCTTCTGACGCGAAGGGGCAGAAAGTCGGCGTTGGCGTTAGCAAGCCTTGTTCCCTGTGCTTGCGTAAAGACAAAATCCAAGGACCATGGTAGCCTCCGGCTGTCGAAGCGCGTTACTCGGCGCAAACCTTCGGTGATTAGGGAGCCCCACCGTGACAGAGTCTCCTCCTGATTTCAGAGAAGAAGTCGACATTTTGAGCATCGACCCGCTCTTTTTTGAAAAACAGCGGAACAGATATGCAAGTCGCGGCGTCGCTTATTTGATCCTCTTGAACGGCATTGCGGCGCTGGTGCTTCTTGCAAGCTTTTCCCACCTAGCTCCGCAAGTTAAAGATGCCGGCAAAGTCGTCGATGCCATGCTGGTGTTTGGCGCCGGTGCCGCGGCAGGCTTAGCCAGCACGTTCTTTTCTTATCTTCGACGTACCATCCGCCTGCAAGCGCCCGAACGCGTGCCGTTGCGGACGGCCTTATGGTGGCTTTCCGTTGCGGCTGTCGTGGGCGGCACTGCGTGCTTTCTGGTCGGCCTTAGCATGGCAGGCACGGCCGTTACTCCTGAGCTTGCGCGCAAGGCGATGTTGGCAAAGTCGCCGCCGAAGGTGGAGCAAGGCCCGGCAGGTCCGGCCGGTCCGCCTGGACCCAAGGGAGAGAAAGGCGACAAGGGCGATCCAGGACAGCAGGGCGAGAAAGGCGACCCAGGAGAGAAGAGCGAAAAAGGCGATCCGGGGCCCCAGGGACTGCCTGGCCCCGCAGGACCACCTGGCCCCGCAGGACCGCCTGGCCCCGCGGGAGCGCCTGGCGGTGGGATCTGACCGCGACGCTGGCCGTGCCCCGGCCCTACAGGGATGATCGCGAGGGTGGGGACCCACTAAGCTGCAGGGCGAGTCGATCCGAGAGCGCTCTGGCCTCTAGCGTTGAAAGAGGACTCATCGGAAGGTAAGGGGCTTGCTAGGCGCGGCTGGCTCCAGAGCAACCCACCTCAAACACGCGGTACCGACGCCCGTGGCAAACAGCGGCCTCGCCCCTCCTCAGAGAACTCTAGAACCTGTCAAAACCAGACATCTGATGGGCGGTGACCTGCATTCCCCGTTTCCAACTGCTGACAAGCCTCGCCCTTCGTGTCAAAAACATCGGATTGCATGACGTTGTTATCGACGCGCATTCGGTATTTCCCGAGGGGATCTATTCGCTAGCGGCTAGGTCGGACGTCTATGACATCCTTGACGCTGCCGCCGGAGCCAGCTTCGTCCGATTGATAGCGCCGGGCACAGATACAGAGCTGCGCGTTGTTCCCTTGTACAAGGATGGTCGGCGTTTGGATGAGAACAATCACACGGTTTTGTTTCTTGTGTTTTGGAGAAGGACACGATCGATGTGGTTGCCCCAGCCACCACTCTGGATTTGCATCCGCACTGATAAGTTGAAGCTACTAGAAGAGGCTCGCGTCTGAGCCTTCGCTCACCGCTACTGCACCGCTCGGCGGATCGCTCTGCTTGCGGTACGAGTCCATCATCTCGGCGATGCAGCTAGCGATGCGGGCGCTGAGGGTCTCCGAAAGCTGCGTCCTCACGAGCCTGCTTGCAGCGCTGAAGCTCTTCCTCCGAGCTGCGCTTCGCTGGCGTCTCAAGCACGCGCTACGGTGACGGTATGGGCGACCTGCGCACAAAGGGGTCGGCAGTTTAGCGCATGATCATGCACAGATTGCACCTATTCTCCTGATAAATATTCATTATCTGCATGTTTCCCCATCGTCATAACCTTTTCAGGCAATGGTGGAAGGGGAGCTTTTGAGTTATGCGGAAAGGCAAGACCACGTGTGACTCGGCGGTACTAATTGGGGAGGTCTACTACCAGGGGATTTCCCGCATGCGTTACCTAATTCCATTCCCCATCCTCATCACCGCGCTCCTAGAGCACCTCACTTCGAAAAGAGTGGGCGGCGACGTGGAGAAGACATTTGGCCAGCACCTCCCGACGGCCGCGTGAAGCCAGCGGAACATCATGCAGACTGCCCCATCGGGGGGTACGCCCCGGAGCCCGCGACGCGTAACTGCGCTTTCAAGCCCCACTGCATCGCCGCCTGCTTGGCTTACACTTCTCGACTGACTCTGAAGCTGTATATGTGTGGCTGCCACTCTTTGTCTGGGATAAGACAATTGGCAGTTACCCCAGTGAAATTTCATCCGTTACCCTAGGTGGCTAAGTATTGGTGGCCCCGGCAGGATTCGAACCTGCGACCCTCAGATTAGGAAGATGACTACGCCCTTGATTTTGCTGGAGGTTCTGGTGTCGCACCTGTGTCGCGTGGCCTTTGGTAAGGCATCTAGCCACGAAAGCTCGCGTGCCAGGGGGGATTGCCTTTCAGCGGCGCAAGATGCCGATCACCCGGCTTGCGAAGCTCAGTCGCTCGGCCATCACGGTGATGATGTAAGTGAGCAAAGCTTGGTTTAAGGGCTGGTTCTCGCTTCTGATGCGTTCATAGGCATCGATGCTGAGGGCATAAAGCAGGCTGTCCACCTCCGCCTGGATGGCGGCACTGCGCAACCGCCTGGTGATGAGCCCCATCTCGCCGATCGTGGTGTGTGGTCCGAGGCTGCGTACACGAATCGAGCGTCCATCCTCCAGCTTCACGATGATACCCACCCGGCCTTCAAGAATGAAATGCATGCAGTCGGCCGGGTCGCCCTGGGAGGCGATAACGTCGCCCCGTCGGAACTCAAGCCGCTTGCAGCTTTCGGCCAGCTGCTCCCCGTACTCCACGTTGCCGAGAGCCTTGGCGAACCATTCCCGCAAGCTGCGACCGTCGCCACCTTCGCCCGAATGGGCGGCAATGACAGCCTCCTCGCAGGATTCCAACGCGTGATCGAGATCGTCCGCAAGGATGACATCGTCCGAGATGAGGGTGCTGCAGGTGCCGCGGAGCTCCGGCGATAGGTTCACCAGCACGAGACGGGTACGTAGCTCATCGGAGGCGTGTTTGATCTGGGTGAAGCTATGCATGGCGGAGGAATCGATACCGGTAACCAATCGAAAATCGAACAACAAGAATCGGCATTCAGGCCGGCTCGCAAACAACGTCTTGACTTGCTGATAGAGCCTGTTGGCCGAGCCAAAGAACAGATAGCTCTGCAGGCTCATGCCTTGGATCTCGTGGCCGTGTGCCGCAAGGACGGCGAGCTCCTCGGGCCTGCGATCGAGCGAGGAGCGGTATTCCGAGCCATCGAAGCTGAATTTGATCGCATTCACCCGGCTCGCGCTGACTGCGAAGGTGGCGCATCCGATGATCACGCCGATCAGCACGCCGGCGATGAAGCCCCATTGAATGATCAGCAGCGCGATGGCGAGGAGCGAGGCGTATTCGAGCTGGGAGATTCGCCGCGCCGAGTCGACGAGCCAGCCATACATCAGGCTGGAGCCGAGATAGAGTAACAGGCCTCCCAGCACGAATTTGGGCACATAGGCGAGGAAGCCGGGATTGGCGGTGAGCACCACCACCGAGACTGCCGCGACGGTGAGACCGCAAATGCGGCCGCGGCCACCCGCTGCATAATTCAGCGTCGTCCGGCTCAAGGAGGTGCAGCTCGCATAGCCCCCCAGCGCCGCGGCGGCAAGGTTGGCGATGCCAAGCGTCTTGAGCTCGCGCTGGAGGTCAGCTTCCCGCTTTGTTACGAACTCGATCCCGGTCGTGTTGAGCAGCATGCTGATGGCCGTCACGAACATGACGGCTAGCAGATCGCCGCTCAGCGCAGGGACGACCCGCCAGGGGAAATTACGCAGATCTGAGAGGTCCCAGGTCTGGGTCAGCCCAACCGCCGCCGGGGCCTTAAACATCCAGCCTTCAGCCTGCGCCTCGCCAAGCGTGGTTCCCGGCAGGGCGAAGGCGAGATCGGCCGCAGCAATGCCGGCCAGCAAGATACCGGGCAGGACGAAGGGGTTACGCAGACGACGCAAGGAAAGATAGAGAGCAAGCGCAACGGCCCCAGCGGCCGCAAGCTTTGCCAGAGTCAAGAGGCCCAGCAGGTCGTCAATGGTTGAAAAGTTGAGCCGGCGATCCGTGATGACACGCACAGCGCCGCCGACCATCAACCAGCCGGTCGCGCCGAGAAAGCCCCCAATCACTGGATAGGGTATGAAGCGGATGGCGCCGCCTGCGCGGGCTAAGCCGAGTCCGCAGAGCAGGATGCCGGTCAGCGTCGCCGCAAGAGCGAGGACGATCATGACCGGTGCAAGCAAATCATCGGGGGCACCCCCGGCCGCGAGCCGCTCGATCAGCGCTGTCACCAGCGATGCTGTGACTGCGGCGGTCGAACCGTCCGGTCCCGCGATGGCGAAAGGAAGCGAGCTGCGCGCCGCCATGATAGAGGCACTGATCGCACTGGTGAGAAACGTCGCGGCCATGCCATAGGCGATCCATGGGGTGAGTGGCGGCGCGAAGATGAGGGCCGCGAAGGACAGCCCATAGGCGACCGACACAACGCTGGTGACGAGGCCAGCAAAGAGGTCTCTTGAGCCAGTCGCGAAGAGGCCGCCTACCGAGCTTCCACGGCTCCCGGTAACGCCATTGACGGACATCCCGACCAACCCCCTCCAGGTCTCAAGATCTTGCCGGCTTCGGCGCGCGGCCCTCCGCCTCCCACACCGTTGCGGCTTGGCGGCCGCTAGGCTGCCGGGCTCGAGACATTATGGCGTGATTCCGTGGTGACGGCGCTTAGGCAAGCCCCCAATTGCTTGTTCGTCGCAACCAGCTTGACCGTCTGGACAAAGCCACGAAGTGGCTTTTGCTTTCAAGCAGAATCCAAACGCTCAATGTTGGCGGCCTGCGTGAAAAGCGAAGCTCCCGGGATCTACGAGGAAGCTTTCCGATTCCTTTGTGACCGCTATTTGATTTTCTGAACCTCTGTTGAGCGGGTGCCTCCTATCAGCCAAGACATCGTGCCAGCCGTGCTACAGGACGTGACTTTAAGCAAATGTTGGGGCTGGCCGTTTTTCGGTTGCTGCTCGGGATAAACCTCATTCGCCGTCCAGGACTCCGGGTTCTTGAGATGCGGAGGCAGGACCGTCGAAGCATCGCCCACACCTTCGGCAAGCTGAGCTTGGGTGAGATTGCGACATTCCATCAGGTTTGCGCCGCTCAAATTGGTGCCTGTCAGCTTGGCGTCGGCAAAATCCGTGCGATCAAGGACGGCTTCGCTTAAATCCGCGTTGGAGAGGTTGGCCCCATCGAGCCGGGCATCGGTAAGATCGGCGCTGGACAGGTCCGCTTCTTCGAGGTTCGCTCCCGAAAGCGTGGCAAACCGAAGAGATGCTCTCCGCAATCGCGCCGAAGCGAGATTGATCGGGCCTCCATTGATCGGACCCATCTGGCGCTCGCTCACGCTCAGGGAAATTCTCGTCAGATTGGGAATTACAGTCGGGTGCTGCCGCCGCCAAGCGTTCCACAACCGGGGGCCGCGGCGCGACACCTCGACATGTTCAGAATCGGTTGACAAATGCGAAAGTTGGACAGTGCGGATGATGAAGAGGATACCCAGCACGCATGACGACGCTATGACGTTTTCCCCGGGGGACCCGGTGTACTAAACTGGCAGGTCGAATCGCTCGTCAAGTTCCAACCACGCGTACAGATGGCCGTCCGAGCGCAGCCACGGGAGCGGAGCGGCAAAGCCCTTAACCCATGGAGATCCCGGCCCTGGGCTGAATGCCGGCGCCACGGTTAAACCGAACAAGCGCCTCTAGACTACGATTTCGACCCAAGCCGCTAACGCATCCAGTACTTCGGCTCTGACCTCCGCATCTTTGCGTCCTCTGCGCGCGATGCAGCAGCTGCGGGCGTGGACAACGCCGACTTAGGCAAAGTCGGCAACACCATTGCTGGGGCACTTGGCGGTGTCGGTGGCGGCCAAATTCTTGGCGCGCTTATTCCTGCACTTGCGGCGG
>Ga0116219_10003334_pt1 | contig 12807 bp, 22 predicted proteins | sample Sb_taG_4_FD_91019 | JGI IMG/M metagenome (GOLD analysis project Ga0116219, IMG submission 91019) | Peat soil microbial communities from Weissenstadt, Germany - Sb_50d_6_BS metaG | ecosystem: Environmental > Terrestrial > Soil > Wetlands > Peat | place: Germany: Weissenstadt | collected 2010-09-21
CCTCCGGCTCGCCAGCCGGCGCAGCGCCTGCGCGGTGGGGACCTCGATGTCCACGGTGAGGTCGAGGGCACCCGGCGCCAGGAGGGCGGCGACGGACTCGGCCTGGCGCGTGGTGCGCGGGCATCCGTCGAGGATGAAGCCCCTCGCCCTGGCGTCGGGCTCGCTCAGCCGGTCGGAGACCATCTCGATGATGATGTCGTCTCCCAGCAGCTCGCCACGGTCCATCGTCTCCCTCACTTTGAGGCCCAGCGCCGAGCCCGTCTTCACCGCGGCACGCAGCATGTCGCCGGTGGAGATGTGCGGAACCACGTAGTGGTGCGAGAGTCGCACGCACTGAGTTCCTTTGCCGGCCCCCTGTTTGCCGAGGACCACGAGCCTGACGCCGGGTACCACCGTCAGCTACTTGAGGAAGCCCTCGTAGTTCCGCATCATGAGCTGGCTGTCGATCTGGCGCATCGTCTCGAGCGATACACCTACGGCGATCAGCAACGTCGTCCCGTAGAACGGGTAGCCCTGGATGTTCCACAGCGCCATGAGCAGTGATGGCAGCACGGCCACCACGGCCAGGTACAAGCCTCCGGGAACGGTGATGCGGTTCAAGATGCGCGCCAGATAGCGCTCGGTGGGCGGACCGGGCCGGATGCCCGGGATGTAGCCGCCCTGCTTGCGGATGATGTCGGCCTGCTGGTGCGGGTCGAAGGCCACGTACACGTAGAAGAACGTGAAGGCGAAGATGAGGACCCCGTAGGAGACCACGTACATGAGGCTCGTCGGGGTGATGTGGTTGTTCACGAAGGTGCGGAACGCCGTCCACGGGATGATGTTGGCCAGCAGCACCGGGATGTAGAGCAGGGAGTTGGCGAAGATGATGGGGATGACCCCGGACTGGTTGACCTTGAGCGGGATGTAGGTCGAGGACCCCCCGTACTGGCGCCTCCCCACGACCCGCTTGGCGAAGGTCACGGGGATGCGCCGCTGACCCTGCTCCATGAAGACCACCACCACCAGGAGCACGAGGGTGACGGCCACGATGACGCCGAACTTGAGGCTCCCCCCCTGGGTGAGCACGGCCGTGCCGCCGGCGGGAATGCCCGCCGTGACGTTGGCGAAGATGATGATGGACATGCCGTTGCCGATCCCACGCTGGGTGATGAGCTCACCGAGCCACATCACGAAGGCCGTGCCCGCCGTGAGCGTGAGGCAGATGAACCCCGCCTTCCACAAGGTGAAGTTGGGGATGAGGTCGATGCTCTTGCCCCCCAGGAGGTCGCCGCTGCCGTTGTGGAACACGTAGACCAGCCCGGCCGACTGCAGCAACGCCAGGCCGATGGTGAGGTACCGGGTCGTCTGGGTGATCTTCTTCTGCCCCACCGCGCCCTGGTCACGCCATTCCTCGAGCTTGGGGATCACGGTGGACAGGAGCTGGATGATGATCGAGCTGGTGATGTAGGGCATGATCCCCAGCCCGAACAGGGCCATGCGCAACAGCCCGCCCCCGGAGAACAGGTTCAGGAAGCCGAGGATGCCCGCCGACTTGGCCGTGGCCTCGAGGGCCTGGACCTGCTTGAGGGAGATGAAGGGGACAATGAGGTTCGCCCCGAGCTGGTAGAGGCCGATGACGAGCAGGGTGAAGAGGACCTTGTTGCGCAGGTCAGGGACCTTGAAGATGTTCTTCAAGCTCGAGAGCAACGCCCCTCCTCCTCGCTGCCAGCGGTACCCGGGAGTACGAGGCTACCGGTTGGTGAGCGCGTTGCCCCGCGCCGGCGGGCGCCCGTGCCCGAAGGGCATGGGCAGGATCTCGACGCTGCCACCGGCGGCCTCGATGGCGGTCCGAGCCGACGCCGACACGGCGTGGACCTGGACCCGGACGGCCCGGTGCAGCTCGCCCCGACCGAGCACCTTGACCAGGGCGCCTTTGCGGACACGGCCGGCGGCTCCCAGCGTGGCCGGGGTGGCCTCGTCCCCGTCGAAGGAGTCGAGCGTGTCGAGGTTCACCACCGCGTACGAGACGCGGAAGGGATTGTGGAACCCCTTGAGCTTGGGAACGCGCTGGGCCAGCTGCAATTGGCCGCCTTCGAACCCGGGCTTCACGTTGTCCCGGGCGCCGGTTCCCTTGGTACCCCGGCCCGCCGTCTTGCCGCCCTTGCCGGCGATGCCCCGACCGACCCGACGCTTGGGTCGGTTGGCACCGGCGGGGGGGCGCAGGTCGTGGAGTTTCATGCGAGCTCCTTGTCGCTGCGGCGTGTCCGTGTGGGAGCCGCGGGCGCGTCCTGGGGCCCGGGGGCGATGCCCTCCGAAGCCCGGCGGGCCCGGCGGGCCGCTTCGGAACGCGCCGCCTGGTCGGCGGCCTCCTGGGCGACGGCGGGCTCCACGGTCACGAGATGGGGGACGCGGGCGAGCATCCCGCGGACGTCGGGCCGGTCGGGCAGGACCCGGCTGCGGCCCACGCCCCTCAGGCCCAGCGCGCGCAGGGTGCCGCGGTGCTTGGGCTTGGTGCTGATGCCCGAGCGCACCTGGGTCACCCGCAGGTGGCCCTCGGACGCGCCGGCGGAGGCCCCTGCCTTGGCGGCGCTCACGTCGGGACCTCCTGGAACAGGTCCGAGGCACGCTGGCGCTCACGATAGGCACGGAGCACGCCACGGGGTACCACCTGATCGGCGGGCAGGCCCCGCAGCCGCGCCACGTCTTCGGGCCGCTTGAGCGACTTCAGCCCGGCGATGGTGGCGTGGGCGACGTTGATGCCGTTGGACGAGCCCAGCGACTTGCACAGGATGTCGTGGATGCCCGCCATCTCGAGAATGGCGCGCGCCGCGCCGCCGGCGATGACACCGGTGCCGGGGGAGGCAGGTTTGAGCATGACGCGGCCCGCGCCGGCCACACCGATCACCGGGTGCGTGATCGTCGAACCGGCCAGGGGCACGTCGAACATGTTCTTGCGGGCCTCTTCGATCCCCTTCTGCACCGCCAGGCCGGCTTCTTTGGCCTTGCCGTAGCCGAGGCCGACCCGGCCGTTGCCGTCACCCACGACCATGAGCGCGGTGAAGGAGAATCGGCGGCCACCCTGGACCACCTTGGCCACCCTGTTCACGCGGATGGTGCGCTCTTCGAATTGTCCGTCGAGCATCAGAACTCCAGTCCTCCTTCGCGGGCTGCATCGGCCAATGCCGCCACTCGCCCGTGATACCGGAAACCCCCGCGATCGAACACGACGCGGGTCACCCCCGCTGCTTTGGCCCGGTCGGCGACCAGCCGGCCGACAGCCGCCGCCGCGGCGACATTGCCCCCGAAGGTGCCGCGTAGCGCCTTCTCCACCGTGCTGGCCGAGGCCAGCGTACGGCCGACGGTGTCGTCGATGACCTGGGCGGAGATGTGACGGCCGGAGCGGAACACGGCCAGCCGGGGGCGGGCGGTGGTGCCCGCGATGTGCTTGCGCACCCGGGTGTGACGCCGAATGCGCATGGTGCGCTTGCGCGCCGCTGTGGTGGTCATCGTCACTTCGCCGCCTTGCCGGCCTTGCGGATCACGCGCTCGCCGGCGTAGCGGATGCCCTTGCCCTTGTAGGGCTCGGGCTTCCGGAGCTTTCGGATGTCTGCAGCCACCTGACCGACCTTCTCCTTGTCGATGCCCTTGACGACGATGCGGGTCTGGGTGGGAACCTCGAAGACGACCCCCTCGGGCGCCTCCACCGTGACCGGGTGGGAGAAGCCCAGGGCGAGCTCGAGCGACGAGGGGCCCTTGGCGACGGCCCGGTAACCCACGCCCACGATCTCGAGGTCCTTGGAGAACCCGGCGGTGACCCCGGTGACCATGTTGGCCACCAGCGAACGGGTCAGTCCGTGCAGGGCCCGGTTCTGGCGCTGGTCGTCGGGACGCTCGACCAGCAAGGTGGAGTCCTCCTGGCGGACCGTGATCGCCCCTGGCAGCGAGCGCGTCAGGCTCCCCTGGGGGCCTGAGACGGTGACGACGCCGTCGTCGAGCGTGACGGTGACGCCGCCGGGGACGGCGATGGGGGCTCGACCGACACGAGACATCAGCGTGCCTCCTGGCCGCTCGGCTGCGAGAGCCTCTCACCAGACATAGCAGAGGACCTCCCCACCCACCCGCTTCTGACGGGCCTCGCGGTCGGTCATGAGCCCGTGGCTGGTGGACACGACTGCCACGCCCATGCCGCCCAGGACCCGGGGAAGGCCGTCGGCGCGCGCGTAGATGCGCAGCCCGGGTCGCGACACACGACGCAGGCCGGCGATCGTGCGCGTGCGGTCCGGCGCGTACTTGAGCTGGATCTTGAGCACGCTGCCGGGGCCGGTACCGGTGCCCGACTCGTCCACTTCGAACCCCGCGATGTACCCCTCGCGCTGGAGGATGACGGCGAGGGACTCCTTGAGCTTGGAGCTGGGCATCTTGACGCTGTCGTGCATGGCGGTGTTGGCGTTGCGGATACGGGTGAGCATGTCGGCAACGGGGTCGGTCATCGTCATGAGCGCGTTCCTCCCCTCACCAGCTCGCCTTGGTGACGCCGGGGATCTCCCCCGAGTGCACCATGACGCGCAGGCAGATGCGACAGAGGCCGAACTTGCGCAACACGGCCCGGGGGCGCCCGCAGCGCCGGCACCGGGTGTAGGCCCGGACCTTGAACTTGGGCGTCCGCTGTTGCTTCTCGATCAGTGCCTTCTTGGCCATGGTGCTAGACGGTCTCCTGCTTGAAGGGGAAGCCGAAAGCGACGAGGAAGGCGCGGCCCTCCGTGTCGTTCTGGGCGGTGATGCCGATGGTGATGTCCATGCCGCGGATGTTGTCGACCCGGTCGTAGTCGACCTCAGGGAAGATGAGCTGCTCGGTGACGCCGAAGGTGTAGTTGCCCCGGCCGTCGAACGAGGTCGGCGACAGGCCCCGGAAGTCGCGGATCCTGGGGATCGCCACCGAGATCAGCCTGTCGAGGAACTCCCACGCCCGGTCACCGCGCAGGGTCACCTTGGCGCCGATGGGCATGCCTTCGCGGAGCTTGAAGGAGGCGATCGACCGGCGAGCCCGGGTCACCACGGGCTTCTGACCCGTGATCACCTCGAGGTCGCGCACCGCTCCCTCGATGAGCGAGGGCTGCTGGGTGGCCTTGCCGATGCCCATGTTGATCACGACCTTCTCCAACCTGGGCACCTGCATGACGTTGGAGAGGCCCAGCGACTGCTTGAGCTCGGCACGCAGCGTCTGCTCGTAGCGCTCCTTCAGCCGGGGCCGGGTACGGGTGGGCGCGACGGTCATGACAGCTCGGTCCCGCACTTGCGGCACACGCGGACCTTGCGGCCGATCTCGTCCTCTTGGATGCCGATCCGGGTAGGGCCGCACGCCGGGCAGACGATGGCGACCGCGGAGACGGGCAGGGGCATGTCCTTGTCGATGATGCCTCCCTGCATGGTGGTGCCCCTGGGCTTGGTGTGCTTCTTGGCCAAGTTGGCGCCGTCGACGATGACCTTGCCCTGAGAGGGGAGGGCCACCATCACCTGGCCGCGCTTTCCCCGGTGCTTGCCCGAGAGCACCTGCACCGTGTCACCCTTGCGAATTCGCATCACAACACCTCCGGAGCAAGAGACACGATCCGCATGAACCTCTTGTCACGAAGCTCGCGTCCCACGGGGCCGAAGATCCGGGTTCCTCGTGGTTGCTGCTGGTCGTTGATCAGGACAGCGGCGTTCTCGTCGAACTTGATGTAGCTGCCGTCGGGGCGGCGGGTCTCCTTGGCCGTGCGCACCACGACACACCGCACGACCTCCCCCTTCTTGACGGCGGCCCCCGGAATGGCGTCCTTGACCGTCGCCACGAACACGTCACCGATGCCCGCGTAGCGACGACGCGACCCCCCGAGCACCTTGATGCACAGGACCACACGGGCCCCGGAGTTGTCGGCCACCTTGAGGCGCGACTCCTGCTGGATCACCGGGCACGCTCCACCACTTCGGTGACACGCCAGCGCTTGAGCTTCGACAAGGGGCGCGTCTCGGTGACCCGGACCCGGTCGCCGACCTTGGCGTCGTTCTCGGCGTCGTGCGCGTAGAGCTTGCGGGTGCGCTGCACGGTCTTGCCGTAGCGGGCGTGGCGGACGCGCTCGGTCACGGCCACGACCACCGTGGCTTGCATCTTGTCGGAGACGACTAAGCCCTCGCGCGTCTTGCGACTGCGACGCGGGGCTTGGGCAGGTGTCTCTTGCTCGGCCATCACTGGTCCTCCTCGTCGCCGCCGTCGTCATCGTCGGGGACCGCCTCGTCCCCTTCGTCGAAGGCGTCGGAATCCTCTTCGACCGTCTCGACCCGCGCCGCGCCCGAACGGCGCACCACGGGCTCCTCGTCCACGTCCTCGTTCTCGACATCGACTTCGGCCTCGTCCTCGAGGTCCCGGGCGGGACGGCGGCGGACGGGCCGGGTGGAGAGCACCGGCCCCGCGTCGCGACCCTCGGCCAGCGCGATCTCGCGGTCGCGCAGGATGGTGAGCACCCGAGCGACGTCCTTGCGGACGATGGAGAGACGCACCACGTTGTCCAGCTGGCCGGTGGCGAGCTGGAAGCGGAGATTGAGCATCTCGCGCCGGTACTCGACCAGTCGGTTCTCGAGCTCGTCGATGTCGAGCTCTCGCAGCTCCGAAGCGTTGGGCATGGCTCGGCTACACCTCCACCTCGGGTGCCCCGTGGGTACCCGGGCGCACGACGAAGCGCGCCTTGAAGGGAAGCTTCTGGATGGCCCGCTCCATGGCCTCGCGGGCCAGGTCGCGGTCCACCCCGGCCAGCTCGAACAGCACACGACCCGGTCGGACCACAGCCACCCAGTGCTCGGGGTTGCCCTTGCCCGATCCCATGCGGGTCTCGGCGGGCTTCTGGGTGACGGGTTTGTCGGGGAAGACCCGGATCCACACCTTGCCGCCTCGCTTGACGTGGCGGGTCATGGCGATTCGGGCGGCCTCGATCTGGCGCTGGGTGATCCATCCCGGCTCGAGCGCCTGGATCCCGAAGTCGCCGAAGTTGATCGTCATGGCGCCCTTGGCGAGGCCGTTGAGACGGCCGCGATGCTGCTTGCGGTGCTTGACCTTGCGCGGCATGAGCATCAGTCGGACTCCTTACGGAAGTGCGGCGTCTCGTGGTGCTCGTTGCGGGTGCGACGTTCGATCTCCTCTTCCTCGGCCAGCAGGCGCTCGAAGTCGTCGCCCGCGGGCGCGGCGCCGGGCAGAGGTGCGGAGGCAGTCTCGACACCGGTGTCGCTGATGGCCCCTTCATCGCCGGCCGGCGCCATCCCGTCGGTGCCGTCGGCCCCATCGCCCCCATCCGGAACGGTGAGCACGCTGCCGGGCTCACCCTGCTCGGCCCGGCGGCGTCCACCACCGGCGGTGACCAGACGACGCGGGCCCGACTGGCCCGAGGTCTCGCCCGCGGCCATGGCGGCCTCACGGGAGATCTTGTCCTCCGACGAGAGCTTGTAGGGCAGGATGTCGCCCTTGTAGATCCACACCTTGACGCCGATGCGCCCGAAGGTGGTACGCGCCTCGCGAAATCCGTAGTCGATGTCGGCGCGCAGTGTGTGCAGGGGGACCCGGCCTTCGCGGTATCCCTCCCGGCGGGCCATCTCGGATCCACCCAGGCGCCCCGCGCACTGGACGCGTACCCCGAGGGCGCCGGCCTTGGTCACGGTCTGCATGGCCCGCTTCATCGCTCGGCGGAACGCCACCCGGCGCGTCAACTGATCGGCGATGCTCTGGGCGATGAGCGCGGCGTCGAGCTCGGGCTGCTTGATCTCCTGGATGTTGAGCTGGATGCGGTTGCGGAGGCCGGTGATGTCCTCGAGCTTCTTCTTGAGGCGGTCGGCCTCCGAGCCGCGGCGGCCGATCACGATGCCGGGCCGGGCCGTGTGGATGTCGACACGCAGTCGGTCACGCGTGCGCTCGATCTCGATCCGGCTCACCGCCGCCGACTCGAGCTGGGACATCAGGTAGTCACGGATCTTCCAGTCCTCGATGACGAAGTCCTGGTAGTTGCGCTCCTCGAACCAGCGCGACTTCCAATCGGTGGTCACGCCGAGGCGGAACCCGTAGGGATTGACCTTCTGGCCCATGGCTCAGCCCTTCTCCTCTTGGCCCGCGGCGCCGGCGTCACCGTCGTCTTCGGCGGCCTTGGTGGTGCTCTTCCGGGTGCTGCGCGTCCGCCGCGGCTTGGGCGCGGGGGGTTCTTCCTCCACGACCTCTTCCTCGGTCACTTCCTCGGTCTCGGCTTCGCCCTCCACATCGGCGGCGGCTCCGTCGTCGACCGACACCGCTTCCTCGACGACGTCCGCTTCCTCGACGACGTCCGCGTCCTCGACGACGTCCGCGTCCTCGACGACGTCCGCGTCCTCGACGACGGAGCCTTCGACCTCCGGACCTTCCTCGCCATCCACATCGTCCTGGTCCTCGACCTCGGCCGACGTCGTGTCGAGATCCTCGACCTCGGTGTCGGGGGTCGCCGCCTCGGAGACCTCTTCGCCGAGCCCATCGCCACCGGCGCCACGGCGTCGAGACGCCGCCACCCGGCGCGAGCGCAGGCCCGTGGTCGCCGCCGACTGGCGGGAACGGCGACGCTCCAGCCTGTCCTCGGGCAACCGGCTCACGATCACCGTGATGTGGCACGTGCGCTTGCGGATCCTGGTGGCACGTCCCCGGGCCCGTGGCCGCCACCGCTTGAGGGTGGTGCCCTCGTCCGCGTAACAGGCCGACACGTAGAGCTCATCGGGGTCGAGCTGCTCGTTGTTGCGGGCGTTGGCCACGGCCGATGCCAGGACCTTGTGCACCACGCGGGCCGCTTCGCGCGGCGTCGCGTTCAGGATCTCCTCGGCCCGATCGGCGTCCCTGCCCCGGATGAGGTCCAGGACCTGTCGTGCCTTGTACGCCGACATCCGGTAGTGGCGCAGCACCGCCCGGGTGCCGGGGACTTCGTTGGTCTTCACGCCGGGCATGTCACCGCCTCGCTTGCCGTTCCTGCCCGGCGTGGTACCGGAAGGTCCGGGTCAGGGCGAACTCGCCGAGCTTGTGGCCCACCATCGACTCGGTGACGTACACGGGGACGTGCTTGCGCCCGTCGTGGACGGCGATGGTGTGCCCGACCATGTCGGGGATGATCGTGGAGCGCCGGGACCAGGTCTTGATCACGCGCTTCTCGTTGGTGGCGTTGAGGGCGTCCACCTTCTTGAGGAGGTGGTCGTCCACGAAGGGGCCCTTCTTGAGGCTACGAGGCATGGGGCAGTGCTCCTTGGGCTCCGGTCATCGCCGTGCGCCACGGCTGCGGCGCCGGCGCACGATCATCTGGTCGGACCGCTTGTGACGGGATCGGGTGCGGCCCTCGGGCTTCCCCCACGGCGACACCGGGTGCCGACCTCCGGAGGACTTGCCCTCCCCACCGCCAAGCGGGTGGTCGACGGGGTTCATGGCCACGCCACGGGTCTGGGGGCGTACGCCCTTCCAGCGGTTGCGTCCGGCCTTGCCCACCGACACCAGCTCGGCCTCGGCGTTGCCCACCTCACCGAGGGTTCCCCGGCAGTCGATGGGCACCCGGCGCATCTCGGTGGAGGGCAGCCGGAGCGTGGCGAACTGACCCTCTTTGGCCACCAGCTGGGCGCTCATGCCCGCCCCCCGGGCCAACTTGCCACCTTGGCCGGGGCGCAGCTCGACGTTGTGCACCGTGGAGCCCACCGGGATGTAGCGCAGCGGCAGCGCGTTGCCGGGTCGGATCTCCGAGCCCTGGCCGCTGGCCAGGACGTCACCCACGCGCACCAATGCCGGGGCGAGGATGTAGCGCTTCTCACCGTCGTAGTAGTGAAGCAGGGCGATGCGGGCGTTGCGGTTGGGGTCGTACTCGATGGCGGCGACCTTGGCGGGGACACCGTCCTTGTCGCGCTTGAAGTCGACGAGCCGGTACTGCTGCTTGTGGCCGCTGCCGCGGTGGCGGGCCGTCTTGCGCCCGTAGCTGTTGCGCCCGCCCGAACTGGGCTTGGGCACCACGAGGGATCGTTCGGGCTTGGACCGGGTGACCTCGGAGAAATCCGAGACCGTCTGGAATCGGCGGCCGGCGCTGGTCGGCTTGCGCTTGCGCAGTGGCATCGGGGGCGCCCTCTCAGCTCTTCTCGAACAGGTCGATCTTGTCGCCGCCGACCAGCGTGACGACGGCCCGCTTGGTGGAGGGCCGGGTGCCGACGGTGTTGGTCTTGCGATTGCGGCGGCGCTTGCCCTTGCGGTTGAGCGTGTTCACGTTCTTGACCCGGACGCCGAAGGCCTGCTCGACCGCGTTCCTCACGTCGATCTTGGTGGCGTCGGGCGCGACCACGAAGACGTAGGTGCCGTCCTCCATCAAGGCGTACGACTTCTCCGACACCACCGGCCGCACCAGGACCTGCTCGGCGTCTTTCACGCGTCGCTCCCCTCGCCGTCGGCCTCGGTCCCTGCATCCGCCTCGCCGACGACATCGGCTGCCTCGGAGTCCACCCCGGCCGTATCGGTGTCGCCGGCCGCCGTCTTACCGGCTGCGGCGGCCTCGGTGGTCGGCGCCCGCCGGGCCTTGCGTACCGGCGCGGCCTTGGCGGCCACCGGGGTCGTCTCCCCCGGAAGGGTGGCGTCGGTGAACACCACCCAGTCGCTCTTGAGGATGTCGTAGGCGTTGAGCTCGGTGTACTGGATGGTCTGCACATCGGCGAGGTTGGCGAAGGACCGGTCCGGGATCCCGTCGTCGGGTCCGAGCACCACCAGGACGCGACCCCGAAGCTCGAGCGCGGCGAGGGCCGCCACGGCGTCCTTGGTCTTGGGCGCCGGGAACGACCACTCGTCCACCACGACGACCTTTCCCTCCGAGGCACGGTCCGACAGCGCCGAGTACAGGGCGAGGCGGATCATCTTCTTGGGCGTTCTCTGGCGATAGGAGCGGGGCTTGGGCCCGAGGGCCACGCCACCACCGGACCACTGCGGGGAACGGATCGAGCCCTGGCGGGCGCGTCCGGTCCCCTTCTGCCGGAAGGGCTTGGCGCCGCCACCGGCCACCTCGGCACGCGTGCGCGTCGACTGGGTCCCCGCCCGCGCCCCGGCGAGCTGGGCGGTGATCACCTGGTGGAGCACGGCCGCGTTGGGCTCGACCCCGAAGATGTGGGGATCGAGCGAGATCGTGTCGATCACGGTGCCGTCGATGCGCCTGCGCTCGACGGTCCGGTGCTCGGGGTCGGGACGGAGGCGGCGGCGTTGACCGTCGGCGGCGGCGACGGTGGCGGTGGCGGTGGTCATGACGGTTTCACCCCGTTGGTGCCCTTGACCGTGTTGCGCAGGAGGACCATGCCGCCTCTGGGGCCGGGGACAGCTCCCCGTACCAGGATCAGCTCGCGCTCGGCGTCGGCCTGCACCACCTCGAGATTGAGCGTGGTGACCTGGTGCCCACCGGACCGCCCCGCCATGCGGGTCCCCTTGAAGACGCGGGCCGGAGTGGCACAGGCACCGATGGAACCGGGCGAACGGTGCTTCTTGTGATTGCCGTGCGCCGCGCCCTGGCCCTTGAAGTTGTGCCGCTTCATGGCTCCGGTGAACCCCTTGCCCTTGGACACGGCGATGGCGTCGACCCGCTCGCCGGCGCTCATGAGGTCGGCGGTGAGCTGTTGGCCCACCTCGAACCCACTGGCGTCGTCGATGCGGAGCTCCACCAGGTTCCGGCCCGGCTCGACCCCGGCCGCCGCGTAGTGGCCCTGTTCGGGCTTGGTGAGGGTGGAGGCCCGACGGACCCCCCACGTCACCTGCACGGCCGCATACCCTTCGCGCTCGGTGGTCTTCACCTGCACCACCCGCAGGGGCGCGACCTTCAGCACCGTCACCGGCACGGCGCGGTTGTTCTCGTCCCAGACCTGGGTCATGCCGACCTTTTCGCCGACGATCGCCTTGGTCGCCACGGTGGATGTGGTCCCTTCCGTACTGAAGCTGGTGCGCCCGCCACGTGGCGGCACGCCTGGTTCTGTCCTTCGCGCCGTCTCCGGCGCCCGGTGTGCATGCCAACGCTCCGCCCGGGAGACCCGAGCGGAGCGCTCGCCAGGTTCTGCCCCGAGGTCCCTGCCCGGCAAGCCCGGCAGGCGCTCGGAGACGTCGTATCGGCTTTCGGGGCCGAAATCGGCCCGACCTGCGACGTTACACCATTGACCTAGGGGCCTGCCAGCGGAATCTCGCCCTCGGAGCGGGGCGCGGCAGGCTCAGACGTTCTGGATCTTGATCTCGATGTCGACCCCGGCAGGCAGGTCCAGCCGCTGCAGGGAGTCGACGGTCTTGGGGGTGTGCTCCACGATGTCGACGAGGCGCTTGTGCACCTGCATCTCGAAATGCTCGCGGCTGTCCTTGTACTTGTGGGGAGAGCGGATCACGGTGTAGCGGTGCCGCTCGGTCGGCAGCGGCACCGGGCCCTGGACCTTGGCCTGGGTGCGCAGGACCGTCTGCACGATCTTCTCCGTCGACTGGTCGAGGATCTCGTGGTCGTAGGCCTTCAGCCTGATGCGGATCTTCTGGCGCGATGCGTCTGCCATGGTGGGTCTCCGATTTCCTCTCGCCCGCGCGCCCTGATCCCTACTTGAGGATCTTGGTGACTCGGCCCGATCCCACCGTGCGCCCACCCTCACGGATGGCGAACAGCAGGCCCTCGTCCATGGCGATGGGCTTTTGGAGCTCGACGGTCATCTCGGTGTTGTCGCCGGGCATGACCATCTCGGTGCCCTCGGGGAGGGTGATCGAGCCGGTGACGTCGGTCGTCCGGAAGTAGAACTGCGGGCGGTAGTTGTTGAAGAAGG
>Ga0116219_10003335_pt1 | contig 12806 bp, 9 predicted proteins | sample Sb_taG_4_FD_91019 | JGI IMG/M metagenome (GOLD analysis project Ga0116219, IMG submission 91019) | Peat soil microbial communities from Weissenstadt, Germany - Sb_50d_6_BS metaG | ecosystem: Environmental > Terrestrial > Soil > Wetlands > Peat | place: Germany: Weissenstadt | collected 2010-09-21
CACCTCTATGCGCTGACCAGTGCCCCGTGGCAGCAGAACTTCCGTGACGGTGCACCCGCGCAGGTCCTCTACGACGGCAGGACTACCTTGATGCGCGGCGAGCTCATCCGCGACCCCGCCGTCGTCTCCGATCTCTTCCTGCGGTGCGCCGAGTCCTACGGCGTGCGGCGTGCACAGCGGACGATTGGACTGAAATTCCGCGGCGACGGTATCCCCACGCGCGAGGAATTCTCCGAGGCGGTCGACCGGCTGCGTCTGGCGGCGGTGCGACTCACGCCCGCACGGTAGGCGCGGCGGCGCTGGCTCAGCCGCACGGGCCCGCGCCCGCCGCGGCGCGGGTTCGGGTGATCACCGGCTCGGGGAACCCGGCTTCGGACACGGCACGCCGCACCGCCGCGCCGACCGCTTCCGTGCGGTCGGTCGGCACCAACGCGATCACGCAACCCCCGAAGCCGCCGCCGGTCATCCGCGCACCCAGAGCGCCCGCTTGCACCGCGGCGTCGGCGATCAGGTCGATGTGCTCGGTGGTGATGCCGAAATCGTCGCGCATGGACGCGTGCGAGGCGGTGAAGATGCGCCCGGCTTCTGTGAAGTCCGAAGCATGCACGGCGGCAACGAAATCGAGCACGCGGCGGTTCTCGGTCAGGACGTGGCGGGCCCGGCGGGCATCGAGCGGGTCCTGCACCGCGGCCAGGACCGAAGGGCCGCGATCCTGGACCTCCCGCAGGGATGACACGGCGAGATCGGCGGCCGCGCGCTGGCACGACGTGCGTCGCGCCGCATAGTCGCCGCCGGCGTGGGAATGGCGGGCGCGCGAGTCGATCATCAGCAGTGCGACGCCGCCGGGGTCGAAGGCCACCGGCGCCACGGTGAGATCGCGAAAGTCGATCAGCAGCGCCGTCGACGGCCGCCCGAACAGCGAGGCGAGCTGGTCGAGCAAACCCGTTGGGGCGCCGACATAGTCGTTCTCGGCGCGCTGGGCGAGCCGCGCCTGCGCAATGGGGTCGATGTGGACACCCGCAACCGACGCGATCGCGCCCAGCGCCGCGCATTCCAGCGCCGCAGACGAGGACAAGCCGGACCCCATCTCGACATCACTGGTGACCGACATCGCGCCGCCGAGCACCGGGTGCCCGGCTCCCCGCAGCGCCCACATCACGCCCGCGACGTACGCCGCCCAGCCCGAGACGTCACCGGGCGCGGTGTCGACCGGGATGCTCGCCGGACTGTCCGCGCGGTCGCTGGCCACGGAGATCACATCGCTGCCGTCCGGCGCGAACGTCACCACGGTGCGCTGCGGCAGCGCAATCGGCAGCGCGAAACCGAGGTTGTAGTCGGTGTGCTCCCCGATCAGGTTGATCCGCCCGGGTGCGGCGTAGCGCACCGTCACGCGAGTTCCCTTCCCAAATCCCTGAGCCGAAGGGCCACGCTTTCGGGGGTGACGTCGCTGATGAACGCGCCCATCGCGGATTCGGACGCCGCCAGGTACTTGAGTTTGGTGGCGCTGCGCCGGATGGACATCAACTCGACGTGGAAATACCCGTCGGCCTGGGCTTCGGTGTCGGAGTACTGGTGCAGCGCCGAAATGTAGGGCAGCGGACCCGAGGCATACATCCGGTCGAACCGCCTCAACACGTCGAGGTAGACCTGCGTGAATCCGTCCAGTTCACCCTTGTCGAGTTCGCCGAGGTTGTGCACGAACCTGTTCGGGTAGATGTGCACCTCGACCGGCCAGCGCGCCGCGAACGGGACGAATGCCGTGAATGCGTCGGTGCGCGCGATGACGCGGCCGCCGTCAGCGACCTCCCGCGCCAACAGGTCGCCGAACAGGTTGGTGCCGTGCCGATTTCGATGTTCGCGCGCTTGCCCCAGCATGGCGGCCGTGCGCGGCGTCAGGTAGGGGTAGCCGTAGATCTGACCGTGCGGATGCGTCAACGTCACCCCGATCTCCTCACCGCGGTTCTCGAAACAGAACACCTGCTCGATGCCCGGCGCGGCCATCAGGTCGGCGGTGCGATGCCGCCACGCCTCGACGACCAGCCGCGCATGTGCCGGCGTCAGGCCGGCGAAAGAGCCGGTGTGCTCGCTGGAGAAGCAGACGACTTCGCAGCGCCCGTGCCCCGGGACGGGGACGAAGGCGTCGTCGGCATGGGCCGGCGCAGGTGGTGGATTCAAGACGCCCGATAGGCTCGGGAACCGGTTCTCGAAGACGACGACGTCATAGTCGCAGGCGGGCACCTCGCTGGTCAGTCCCGTGGGACCGGGACACAGCGGGCACTGGTCGGGGGGTGGCTTGTACGTGCGGTCCTGGCGCTGCGCCGCGATGATCACCCACTGCCCGGTGGCCCGGTCGAATCGCAGCTGCGACGGGTCCGCGTCCCGTTTGGGCAGGGGCCGGCGGTCCTCGACCGGCGTCGGGCGGTGGCCGGGCAGCGAGAAAAACAGCAGCTCACGGCCGTCGGCCAGCTCTGCCCGCGTCGGCCCCGTCACGATGTCGAAGACTAGCTTGGTCGGCGCGAGGCGGTTCGGGTAACCATGCTTGTGTCCACCCTCGTCAGCGGCGGATCACGACGGCGCTGCTGCCGGTGCCCGCCGCCGTGTCCGTCACCGCCATCCGCAACGACGCTCGCGCGTTCCTGACCGCCCTGTCTGCGTTGATCGAGATCTCCGCCGCGACCATGTTCGGCGAGGACCAGACGGGCGCGACCGTATCCAGGTGCCGAGCCCGGCGGCGAGCTGACGATTCTCGCCTCCTTGCGTGATTTTCGCGTCGGCGGGGCTACCATCCCCTAACAGCCGGCCCGTGCCCGCGCCCCTTCCAAGGAGCAATTCATGGCTACTCCGAACCTGCCGCCGGGATTCGACTTCACCGACCCCGACATCTATGCCCAGCGGCTACCGACCGAGGAGTTCGCGGAGTTGCGCCGCACGGCGCCGATCTGGTGGAACGAGCAGCCGCCCGGGCAAGGCGGCTTCGGCGACGGTGGCTACTGGGTGGTGACCAAGCACCGCGACGTTCGCGAGGTCTCGCTGCGCACCGACGTTTTCTCGTCGGCGGCGAAGTCGGTGGTGCCGCGCTACCCGGAGGAGTTGGCGGCGGGCCAGATCGAGGCGGGCCGGACGTCGATGATCATGATGGACGATCCCGAGCACAGTCGGCTGCGCAAGATCGTCGCCCGCGGTTTCACGCCGCGCGCAGTGGAGCGGTTACGTGCCGAATTGACCGAGCGGGCGCACCACATCGCCGCCCATGCCGCGGCGACGGACTCGGGTGACTTTGTCCGCCAGGTGGCCAGCGAGTTGCCGCTGCAGGCCATCGCCGGCCTGCTCGGGGTGCCGCAGGAGGACCGCGGCAAGCTCTTCGACTGGTCCAACCAGATGATCGGCAGCGACGACCCGGAGTTCGCCGAACACGACTCGCTGACATCGGCGGGCGAATTGATGTGGTACGCCATGCAATTGGCGGCCCGTAAGGCCGAGCAACCCGGTGATGACATCGTCACCACGCTGATCCGGGCCGACGCCGACGGTCAGCACCTCTCCGACGCCGAATTCGGCATGTTCGTGGTCACGCTCGGCATCGCCGGCAACGAGACCACCCGTAACTCGATCACGCAGGGCATGATGGCCTTCACCGACTACCCGGATCAGTGGGAGCTGTTCAAGGAGCAGCGCCCGAAGACCGCGGCCGACGAGATCATCCGCTGGGCCACCCCGATCACGGCGTTTCAGCGCACCGCCGCGGCGGACACCGAACTCGGCGGCGTGCGGATCAAGAAGGGCCAGCGGGTGGTCATGTTCTACCGGTCGGCCAACTTCGACGAAGAGGTCTTCGACGACCCGTACAGCTTCAACATCTTGCGCAACCCCAACCCGCACGTGGGATTCGGCGGCACCGGGGCGCACTACTGCATCGGCGCCAACCTGGCCCGCATGACGATCGATTTGATGTTCAACGCGATCGCCGACCACCTGCCCGACCTGGTGTCGGCGGGAGAGCCCGAGCGGCTGCGGTCACCCTTCATCAACGGCATCAAGCACTGGCAGGTCGACTACGGGGGAGCGACCGTCAGCTGACAAGCGCCAGCGCGTAGGACCGCCGCAGCTTTCCCGACGGTGTCTTCGGAATCATTCCGGGCTCGAGGACGACCACGTTCCGTGGCCGGGCGTCCACCTCCACCACGACTTCGTGCACCACCTGCCGCTCGATTCGACGCACCTCGGCCGGGTCCTGCCACGCCGCCGATTCGACCGCGACGGCGAAGCTCTCCCGCGATCGCCCGGAGTCCAGGCGCACCGCGGCCACACAGCCCGGCCGGACACCCGGCACGCGTGCGGCCGCCCGCTCGATGTCCGTGGGATAGATGTTTCGGCCGGCCATGACGATGACGTCCTTCGCGCGGCCGCACACCACGACTCTGTCGGTTTCCGTGAGATATCCGATGTCGCCGGTGTCGTACCACCCCTGATCGTCTTGCGCCGACACGAATCCGGCCACCGTGGTGTAGCCGTCGCTCACCGACTCACCGCGCACTTGGATGACGCCGACCCCGCGGCGTGGCAGCAACGCATCGAATTCGTCGACGATGCGGACCTCCATGCCCGTCAGCAGACGCCCGAGGGTGGCCAGCCGCCGTGTCTTGCCCCCGGTAGCCGGTACCGCCCGGTGCAGAACCGATAGCAGGTCGGCGTCGACCTCGTCCACGACCAGGCCGGCGCCGCACTCGGTGAATGAGGTCGCGACGGTCGTCTCGGCCATGCCGTAGGCCGGCAGGATGGCATCGGGCCGCAGCCCGAATGGCTTTCCGGCGTCGATCAGCTCCTCGACCTCGGCGGGCTCCACCTGTTCGGCACCTGAGAGGGCCCATCGCAGGGACGACAGGTCGAATTGACCGGGCGTCGCCTGCCTGCGCAGCCGCTTGGCCAAGAGATTGTAGGCGAAGTTCGGCGCGGCGGTCATCGTGCCCTTGTACTTGTCAATCAGCTTGGGCCACAGCAGTACGTCGCGCAGGAAGTCCATCGGGGTGATTTTGACCAGCTCGGCGCCGAAGTACATCGGAACGGTCAGGAAGCCGGTCATGCCCATGTCATGGAAGAGCGGTAGCCAGCTCACGATGACGTCGGTGTCGGGGTCTACCCGGGCGCCCACGAACATGGCCTCGGCATTGGACACGAGGTTTCGGTGGGTGATCTGTACAGCCTTGGGAGATCCCGCGGAGCCCGACGTGAGCTGCAGCAGCGCGATGTCCTCATCGTCGGTGTCGACAGGCTCGATCGACCGGCCGTCGAGCAAGTCCGCAACGGTCAGCACTCGCAAGCCTTTCTCCGACAGCAGCGGTGCCGCGGGCATGAACGGATCAGACACGATCACGGTCTTGGCCTCGATCATGTCGATGACGCCGGTGGTCTCGGCGGCCCAACGCTGCAGGTCGGTGCGCGGCGTCGGCTGGTGCAACATGGTCAGGCTGGCCCCACGCATCCAGATGCCCTGGGCAGTCGGGGCGATCTCCGCTGGCTCGCCCGCCAGCACCGCGACCGCGTCCCCGCGTCCGACACCGGCCTCCGCCAGGCCACCCGCGATCCGGCGGGCCCGATCGTGCACCTCGGCCCAGGTGTGCCGTACCGGGTTGCCGGGTTCCCCGGTGACCAGGCCGTTACGGCTGCTCTGGGCGTTGGCGTACATGGTCTGGGTAAATCTGCTCACAAAATCTCCCCTGACTTCAAGTCGATGCAGCCCATAGCTACCGACGCGGGTGGTCGATGATAACGCGCGCGGACAGAAGCGGTCGACGGCGGGGAAACAGGTCGCTCTGCGTGGAGCGTGTTATCGAGCTTGTCGGACGCACTCGACTGTATGAATTCGACCGCAGCGCCGTTCGCGGCGCGCCGTGCCCCGGGGAGTGCTGAAGCACAACTGTGATTCCGCCGTGACGTACGGCGAATGGCCGCCGACGGCCGGTGGTTGGAGAGTGAGCCGCCGGATCAGAAGCTGGGTTGCCGGCTGTCCACGTCCCGAAGATCGCCGGCCGTGATGAAGTCCTCGATCAGCTCGACCACTTCGGTCGGCGCCTCCACCTGCGGGAAGTGGCCGACACCGGGCAGCACCTCGAGCCTGCTGTCCGTGCGGACCTCCTGCGCGGCATACGCGTGAGCGACGGGAATGATGCCGTCGCGATCACCCCAGATCGCCATGACCGGCAGCTCCACGCGCAGCCGCAGCCTGCTGAGCGCGCTGACCGCCTGCCCGCGGTAATCCACGACGGACCGCAGCGTCCGCAGGAACGACTGCCGGGTCTCCCGGTCCGACAGCGACGAGTAGGCGCTCCACAACTCGGCGCCCCGCGGCGAACGAATGCCCACACCGCTGAACCACGACCTGAGCGTGTTGCCGACGGACAGCACCGGCTTAGGCGCGATGATCGGCAATACCAGCTCCGCCCCGGGCGCCGAGAGCAGCCGCAGTATCAGCCCGACGTCGGGACCCAGACCACCGCTGCTGATCAGGACCAACCGCTTGGCGTAGTCGGGATGCTGGTAGACGAACTGCATCGCGACACCGCCGCCCAGCGAATGACCGACCAGCGTGGCATGGCTGACGCCGAGTTCGTCGAGAAAGTCGCGAAGCCACACCGCGAACGCGCCCAGCGAGTAGTCGCCCCGCGGTTTCGCCGATTCCCCATGGCCGAGCAGGTCCGGCGCGATCACGCGAAACTTCTTCGACAGCTGCGGTATCACCGACCGCCAGCTCTCCGAACTCCCGGCCATGCCGTGGATCAGCAGCAAAACGTCCCCGTCGCCCTCGTCGCGGTAGGCAACCCGGTCGCCGTGCAGCTCCAGAAATTTCAGCTGGTTCATTGGACGGGAGTACCCCCTCTGGTCCCGCTCAGGCCGCGCCGAAGCGAAAAGTGACGGAAAACGCTCAAAGCTCGACGATGATGAAGGTCATGACCGAGCCCACTGCGGCCCGCGTGGCCGTCTACCTCGACTTCGACAACATCGTGATCTCGCGGTACGACCAGATGAACGGGCGCTCCTCGTTCCAGCGGGACAAGACCAAGGGGTTAGAGCAGTATCCCGAACGGCGGACCCGCGCCACGGTGGACGTCGGCGCGATCCTCGACTTCGCGTCGTCGTTCGGGACGCTGGTGCTCACCCGCGCCTACGCGGACTGGTCGGCGGACGTCAACGCGGGGTACCGCGGACAGCTGGTGGCCCGCGCGGTCGATCTGGTGCAGCTATTCCCCGCTGCGGCCTACGGCAAGAACGGCGACGATATCCGCCTGGCGGTCGACGCGGTCGAGGACATGTTCCGGCTGCCCGACCTGACCCATGTGGTGATCGTGGCCGGCGACTCCGACTACATCCCGCTGGCGCAGCGCTGCAAAAGGCTCGGCCGGTACGTGGTGGGCATCGGGGTGGCCGGCGCGTCGAGCCGGGCCCTGGCGGCGGCTTGTGACGACTTCGTCATCTACGATGCGCTCCCCGGGGTTCCGGTGCCCGAGCCCGGGCCGGCGCAGGCCGAAACCAAGGGGGCCTCGGCCAAGCGGGGAACCCGCAGTTCCAAGGCGGCCGAGCCCGAGGAGCCGGAGCCGCCCGACCCGCAGGCCGGCGCAACCGCGCTGCTGACGCGCGCGCTACAGATCGGTCTGGAGAAAGACGACGTCGACTGGCTGCACAACTCGGCGGTCAAGGCACAGATGAAGCGGATGGATCCGTCGTTCAGCGAAAAGTCTTTGGGCTTCCGGTCATTCAGCGATTTTCTGCGCTCGCGGTCCGATGTCGTTGAGTTGGACGAGACGTCGACGACGCGGATGGTGCGGTTGCGCGCGCAGTAGTGAGCCCCACTGGCAATACGGATCTCGCTGCCTGTATGGCGCCTCGCAGCTAGCCATGCGCGACGACCACATTTGGCAATCGATGTCGTTGACAGCCATCCGCCGTGGCCATACATTGTGTGAACGTCGTCCGCGAGGAGACCGTCATGACCGTCGGTATCGCTGCCGCAAGCGTTTTCGACGCCGATCTGCCGACGCTGGAATACGGCGTCGAGGAAACTCCCGCACAGGTCTACCCCAGGCTGCAGGAGGCGCAGCGGCAGGCGCCCGTCGCGCTGGGACCGTTCGGACCCGAGGTCCTGTCCTACTCCACAGTCCGATCCGTTCTGCGGGACACCCGCTTCCAGATACCGCCGGGCATAAACCTTCTCGTCCAGGGCATCACCTCTGGCCCGCTGTGGGACAAGGTGGTCAACAGCCTGCTGTGCCTCGAAGGCGACGCGCACCATCGTCTGCGCAGCCTGACGTCCAAGGCGTTCACGCCTCGAGCGATCTCTCGTCTGCACGACACGATGGTCGGCGTGCTGGACGAGTTGGTCGATCGGGTCGCCGACGCGGGACACTGCGACGTCGTCACCGACATCGCGCGCCCCTACCCCGTCCCCATCATCTGCGCGCTGCTGGGCGCACCCCGCGGGGATTGGCAGCAGTTTGCGTCGTGGGCGGACGACGTCTTCAAAGCCTTCACCTTCAGCGTCGACGTGCGCGAGGTGGAACCGGACGTCATGCGCGCGTGGCGGCAGCTCGACGACTACGTCGACGACATGGTTGCCCGGCGCCGGCACAGCCTCACCGACGATCTGCTGTCCGACCTGATCCGCGCCGAGGACGACGGCGACCGGCTGAACCCGGCCGAATTGCGGATGCTCGCGGGGGGACTCTTGCTGGCGGGGACGGACACCACCCGCAACCAGGTGGCCGCCTCGGTGCAGGTCCTGTGCGAGCATCCCGACCAGTGGGAAATGCTCAGGCAGCGGCCGGAACTGGCGATGCGCGCGGTAGAAGAAACCATGCGGCACTCGCCGATCGCGTGCGGAACCCTGCGCCTCGTGGTCGAGGACGCCGAGGTCGACGGCTACTTATTTCCCGCCGGCACCATGGTTTTGGTCAACACCGCCGCCGCGAACCGTGATCCCGCTGTGTACAACAGCCCCCACCGCGTCGACATCACCCGCGAGGGGGCCCCCGCGATCCTGACGTTCGGCGGCGGCGTGCACTACTGCCTGGGCGCCAACCTGGCCAGGCGCGAGATCGCCGAAGCGCTGAACGTCCTTGCCCATCGCATGCGGAACCCGCGCATCGCCGGCCCGGCGCCGTGGAAACCGATGGTGAGCCTGAGCGGACCGAAGAGCCTGCCCATCGAGTTCGACGGCGTCGAGTAGGGCACCGCGAGCTGGGGGCACCACCCGCTTGCGATATTCACTGAGGCGGGTGGTCGGATGACCAAGGGTGGGCCGACTCCAGTTGTGCGGCAACGCGAATGAGGATGTCCTCACGTCCGTACGCGGCGGCGAGCTGGACGCCGATCGGAAGCCCTTCGGCGCTGCGATACAGGGGCAGGCTGATCGCCGGCTGCCCACTCATGTTGAACGGTGGCGTGAACGCCGCGAACTGCCCGGCGCGGCGCATGGGCGCGGTCGGCTGCGCGGGATCGTTCTCGAACTCCGTCAGCGGCAGCGGCGGCTCGGCCAGCGTCGGCGTGAGAAGGAGGTCCCAGCCGTCGGCCCACCACTGCTGCAGCGCCCTGCGGAAGGCCCATCCCGCCGCCTGGGCCGCGGCGTAGTCGACGGCGGTCAACCGCTGCGCTTGCTGGATGAGCACCCAGTTCACCGGCTCGATATCGTCCGCCGTGACCTCGCGTCCGAGCGTATCGCCGAACCCGCGCGCGGCCATCGCCATCTGTGTCGCCCACAACGCCATGAACTTCTCGGTCAACGACGTGTCGGCCAGGCACGCCGGCCAGGCCGGCTCGACAGCGTGGCCGAGTCCCTCCAGCATTGACGCCGCGGCACGCACCGCCGCGACGCAGTCGGCGTGCAGGAAGTCGCCGCGCGGATGAACGTCGAGCAGCCCGATCCGCAACCGGCCCGGGTCGGCGCCGACCTCGTCGGTGTACGGCCGCCGCGGCGCCGGTGCGATGACGGAGTCGCCGATGCCCGGACCGTGCACCGCGTCGAGCAGTCCCGCCGTGTCGCGCACCGTGCGGCTGACGCACAGTTCGACCCCCAGCCCCGTCTCGGCGCGTACCGGGCCGACCGTGGTCCTGCCCTGGCTCGGCTTGAGTCCCACCAGCCCGCAGCACGAGGCCGGGATCCGGATGCTGCCGCCGCCGTCCGAGGCATTGGCGAACGGCACCATCCCGGCGGCCACCGCGGCGGCGGCGCCGCCACTGGACCCGCCCGGTGTGCGGTCAGGCGCCCACGGATTGCGGGTGGCACCCCAGGCCACCGGCTGCGTGGTCGGCAGGCTGCCCATTTCGGGGCTGTTCGTCCGTCCGGCGATCACCAGGCCCGCCGCCTTGAAGCGGGCGACCAGCGTGGTGTCGGCGGTGTCGATCTTGGCCGCCTCTTTCAGCGCCACGTTGCCGTTCGACAGGGTCTGACCGGCGTAACTCGTGTAGAGATCCTTGAGCAAGAACGGGACGCCGTGAAAGGGGCCTTCGGGCAGGTCTGGGTCCGCGGCCACGGATCGGGCGTGATCGAACCATTCGATGACGACCGCGTTGAGCTCCGGGTTCGCCTGCTCGATCCGCTCGATCGCCGCCTCGAGCAGCTCGCTCGCCGTGACCTCGCCCTTGGCCACCAGCGCCGCCAGCTCTGTGGCATCCATCCACCGCGTCTCGTCGGCAAGACTGCTCATGGCTTTCGGTTTACCACGAGCGAGGAAGCCGCTCGCTGCTGCGTGTGATGAGAACCGCCGTGCACGAGTCGCGGCCGCCGTGGGCCGGCTTTACGCTCGGCTACACGAACTTAACGGGGGTTCTTTGATGAATGGGGTTACGGGGCGAAATGTGTCCAAACACGGACTTGCCCCGCTCGCGGCGGTGGCCTGCCTGGTCGTCGCGTCCTGCTCGGAGACCGCGTCCCCGCCCGCCGCGACACCGACCACCTCGACTGCTCCGCCGCGAACCACCACGAGCACGGTGCCGGCACCCGCCCCGATAACAGGCCCGCTGGAAAAGGACTGGAAAAGCTACGGCGGAACGGCCTACTTCGGTTGTCCGGATAAATTCTCCGTCGGCAAATCGGCGCTCGACAACATCCGGCCCAAGGTATTCGACACGAAAACCGGGCAGTACGTGGCGCCGGCCATTCCCACGATTCCGGCCGGCGAGAACGTCACCGGTGCCCAGTGCGCGCTGACGGGCACCGCCGACGAGATGAGGGTCGTCTATGTGGTCACGACCGCCACCAAGACCACCGCATACGCCTATGACTTCACATCCGGCCAGCCGTTGGTCACCAAAGAGCTGCTGCCTCCGACCCCGGAGCTGAAGCTGACCGCCGGGAATGAATGGGGCCTGGCCCCCACGGCATCCGGCGTCGCGTGGGTCAACGCCTTTACCGACGGGCATGTCACCGCGTCGCCGCCACGAACCGCAGTGCTGTCCGGCACGGATCTTTCGATGCCGTGGAACGATCCGCAGCCCGGCCACGTGTGGCAGGACGTCCTTGCATTTCAACGGAACACCGAGCCCGGCAAGACGTCGGGCGCGGAACTGCGCCGCCCTAACGGCGAGGCAATTTACCAGGACAACGACATATGGACCGTCGACGCCGAATTAGCTGACGGGCCAGACAAATTGGTGAAGATGACGCACTGGGATTCTTACAACCCACCGGCGGTCTCGACCATGTTCTACGACCTGAACACCAAATCCATTATCAAGATCGGTGATTCGGACCGGGTTTCCGGCGGCGGATTGTCCGCGGCCTTGTCGGACGGGAGATTGTTCGTCGACGGTCGGGATTCGGACAACTCGCAGTTCGGTTTCGGGGTGTGGAATCTGCGCACGCAACAATGGGAGCTTTTGAAGACCCGGGACGATGCGAAGAAAATGTCGATCGGGAAGTTGGCGTTCTTCGAGGACCACCTCTACATCACGAACGTCGGCAATACGTATGCGGTCCTTGCCCTGCCGGCCACCGAGCCGATCTCGACGACGTGGTCGGTCCGGCCCTTCGCGCGGCTATCGGGCTGGACGCTGGTATGCCGCGGTGAAAATGCCTCGGCGCTGAACGGGGATTGCAAGGACATCGTCATGGTGCAAGACCAGGACGGTCACTATCCCGGCCCCTGGTTCTAGAGCGGCTCAGACCAAGCCGAGGGCTTGGGGCACCATGTACAGCCCGAAGCCCATGACGACGAAGCACAGCGCGCGGGTGGTGTATTTGCGCAGCCCGCGCATGCGCCACTGCTCGGGCAGGGCCTTGGCCTCCAGCGCCAGTAACAACCCCAGGACGATGGGGAGCAGCAACGCGTTCATGACCTCGACGTCCACGGCCAGGTTGACCAGGTCGACGCTGGCCAGGACAAGCGCGGCGCCGATGACGTGAGCGAGCGCATACGTGATGTAGAACTTGGCGGTAGTGCGGCTGGGCCGCTCGTTGAGGGTGTGCCGCCACCCGAAGACCTCGGAGAGCCCCCACGCACCGGCGAGGGACGCGACGATGGCGGCGACCAGCGCCGCGCCCAGCATCCCCAGGCCGAACAGCACCGTGCCGCAGAGGTGGCCCAGGTACGGGGTGAGCGCCTGCGAGATGTCGCCGACGGTTTCCAGCGTCGCCCCACCGTTGTGGGTCCCGATCGTCGCACCGACGGTGATTACCACGGCGATCATGATCAGCTGGGTCAGCACCGCGCCGGCGGCGGTGTCGTGCCGCTCCTGGCGGATGGTGGCCACCGACAGGTGCTTGTCGACCACCGCGCCCTGCTGATAGAAGATCATCCACGGCATGATGACCGCGCCGA
>Ga0116219_10003346_pt1 | contig 12751 bp, 17 predicted proteins | sample Sb_taG_4_FD_91019 | JGI IMG/M metagenome (GOLD analysis project Ga0116219, IMG submission 91019) | Peat soil microbial communities from Weissenstadt, Germany - Sb_50d_6_BS metaG | ecosystem: Environmental > Terrestrial > Soil > Wetlands > Peat | place: Germany: Weissenstadt | collected 2010-09-21
CACGCTGCCGACCCTGTTGGTCACGCCCAGATCACCGGTTCCGTTGTACCCACAAACCCACAGATTGCCGGCGTTGTCGATGGCGAAGGTGTCTCGACCACCAGCGGCGACCGATGCCAGGGTGACTCCGGACGGAATGTCGACACGCTGTGGAGTCGTGAAATTCCTGTTGCTGACGCCGTTGCCGAGTTGACCCCACTGGTCATTGCCCCATGCCATCATCTCGTTGTTGGACAACAGGACCACGACGTGGCCGTCGTAGGAGAAGTCGCCTCCGTCGTATACCTGCTTGGCAGGGGCCGGAAGCGTCACCTTCTGGGGGATGTCCTGGCTGACCGTTGAGCCGATCCCGAGCTGACCAAACGTGTTGCGCCCCCAGGTCCACACCGACCCGTCTGATTCGAGGGCTGCCGAGAACAGGTCTCCGGCGGTGATGGCCACGACATTGGTCAGGTTGACCACCGCGACGGGCTTGGCCGAACCCTTCGTGGTGCCGTTGCCGAGCTGCCCGTACTGGTTGACGCCGCATGCATCGACGGTGCCGTTGGCCAACAGGATGAGCAGATGGGCTCCCCCGCCTTGGACCGCGGTGGCGTCGAGCCCGGGGAGCTTCACGGGGCGGTAGATGCTTCGTTTGTGACTGACGCAGAGCGTGCCATCGAGGTTGTCGCCCCACACCCACACACTGCCTGACTTGTCGACGGCCGCTGCGAAGTCGTCCCCCTCACCGATCGAAACGACATTGGTGGGACCCTGTGCCTCGATGGCGGTGTTCCGGGACGTGCCCGGTTTGCCGTCGCCGAGCTCGCCGTACTGGCCGTGCCCCCAGTCCCACACATGACCAGTGGCGTCGAGGGCCATGCCGCCCCAGTTGCCCGCTTGCACGGCGACGATATGGGAGGGAAGACCACCCACCAGTCTCGGGACGAAGTGCCTGTTCGTGGATTCCTTTCCCCACTGATACACCGAGGCCGCCGTCGCATTGGCGGTGCCGGCCAGACCGACGACGCCGAGCGACAGCGACAGGACCACAAGTGACAGGGCGCACGTGACCGGAACCCGTCCCCGGACACGGCGGGAACCATGCCCCCCCACCTGGTGTTTCGACACCATTACCCCCGTCAGTCCCGAGTTGCCCCGGTGGTCACCCAAACCCACTTACCTGCAGCGTAGGTTCATTGAAGCACCTAGGTTTCACCCAGAGCCTCGTCAGAAGTGAGGTATTGCGCGGCGCCGCCCCGCGGCGGTGTCGGTCGGGTCGGTCGTGGACCTCCCCGGGGGCGACAGCGGCCTGTCACCGGCTGTGACCTGGAAGAACTCGGGGCCACCTGGTCCCGGCGCACCGTGAGGCGGCGTGCGAAGCTCTGGCCATGAGGGGCGGAACGCATGGCTGAAGAGCGTCGGGGCGCCGGCGCGACTCCCTGGAGCAGGTGGGCGCCGGACATCTTGGGTGTGCTCTGGGTCCTCGGTGCTGCTGCTGCGGTCCTGGTCCCCGCGGTCGTGCACGGCTCGTCTCTGGGCTCCTTCGACCTGCTGTCGCGATTCGGCCTGACCCAGCAGGCCGGCGTGGTCGTCCACAACGGCCAGGCCACGGACCAGATCTCGGAGATGATCCCCTGGACGTCTCTGGCCTGGACTCAGGTTCACCACGGTCAAGTCCCGCTGTGGAACCCCTACAGTGCGCTGGGCCTGCCGTTGGCTTTCAACTGGCAGTCGGCGACATTCAGCGTCCCGGCCTTGCTCGGGTACCTGGCGCCGATGCGGTTGGCGTACACCGTCCAGGTCTTCGCATCGCTCTTCATCGCCGGGACCGGGGTGTACGTCCTCGGACGTGTGTTGCGCCTGGGGGTGCTGGGGTGCGTGACTGCGGCCACCATCTACGAGCTCAGCGGTCCGATGATGGGGTTCCTGGGATGGCCCATCGCCGGGGTCATGTCCTGGGCCGGTTGGATCTTCGCCGCTGCGGTCATCGTGATCCGCGGCCGCCATCGGCTCCGTGCGGTGTCGTTCTTCGCCGTCGTGCTCGCGTGCGCCTTCTACGCCGGCCAGCCGGGAACCGTGGCGCTGCTCGTCGTGGCCACGGCGGTATTCGTGGTGGTGCTGTTGGTCCGGAGGGCCCGCGACTCCGGGCAAGGCGAACGCGGCGTCCTGCGCCCCGTCGTAGATCTCGCCGCGGCGTCGGTCATCGGCATCGCATTGGCAGCACCACTCATCCTCCCGGGTGCGCAATTGTTGTCGCAGTCGGTCTTCCGCGACGTCCAGAGAACCAATCAAGCGCTGCCCGCGCAGGACCTTGTGTACCTGGTCGTGCAGGGGTTCAACGGCCTGCCCCTGTCCCACATCCAGTTCTTCAGCGTCGGCACGACTGCCTACGTCGGTGTGATCGGCCTCGTGCTTGCGGTCATGGGGCTGGCTCGCCGCTGGCGCCAGCCCGAGGTGATGGCGATCGGTGCGGTAGCGGTGGTGATGATGGCGCTCGCATTCTTCCCGCCGGTGGTGGCCCTGGCGAACAGCCTCCCCTACCGGGCGCGCCTGGGTGTCGCCGTGGTCCTGCTCGCCTTCTCCATCGCCGTCCTGGCCGGGGTGGGGACGGACGCGCTGGTGCGCTGGCGCGGGGAACGGCCGGTTCTGAGCTGGTGCGCGGCGGGATTCGGAGCGGCCGCCTTCGTCCTGTTGGAGCTGTGGTTCTTTGGCCGAGGGACGCTGCACCGGGCCAATGCCCATCTCCGCAACGAGAGCTTCATCTGGCCGGCGATCGAGATCGTGGTGGGGCTGGCGGTGATGGCGGCCTTGGTGGCCGCCGCAAGACGCCCTGGACATCGCTCGGCCGTGCCGGACCGGAGGCAGATGCATCGCGGCGTGTGGGCCGCGTGCGCGCTCCTCCTCTGCGAGACTTGCTTCCTCGTCGGTGTGGGCGCATCCCGGTTCCCATCGAGCTCGACGTTCTTTGCCCCGACGCCTGCGGTCACTGCCCTCCAACACTCGGTGGGGTCCTCGGTCGTCGGCTTCGGGGCCCGCTCGTGCCAGGTGCCACCGACGATAGGGATCGTGCAGGAGGCAAACGTCGGGTACGGGATCCACGAGTTCGCCGCGTACGATCCGATCGCGCCACGGACACTGTTCAACTCGTGGCAGGAGACGACCGGCCAGAAGGCGAGTAAGGGTCTCCCTGTATCGGTGTTCTGCCCAGTGGTCACGACGGCGGCACTGGCGCGGTTGTACGGCGTGGCATTCGTTCTCGAGCCACACGGGGTCCCGGGCCCGCCCGGGGCGGTCTTCGACGAGGTGGTCGGCGACGAGGAGCTCTATCGGATACCCGATTCCTCACAGGCCACCGTTGTGCCTCTTTCGATCACGGGGAACATTCCGCCCACGGAATCGACGGGTGTGGCGGTCCCGGTCTCTCATCCCGACCCCGCCACATGGGAGATCGCGGTGCACGCCAAGGTCCCGACCGTGCTTCGTCTCCGTCTCACCGCCGTTCCTGGTTGGCACGCCTCCATCGACGGACGCACGTTGCCCCTCGGACGCTTTGCAGGGGTCATGCTCCAGGCTCGCATCCCGCCCGGTCGACATACCGTCGTGTTGCGCTACTCACCCACGTCGTTCGCGGTCGGAATCGGGCTCGCCTTGGTGGCCGTGTTGGCGCTCGGGTCGGCTCTCGTGGTGGGACGCACGCGCCGACGTGGGAAGCCGGGGATCTGAACTCCGGTCACCGCCGGGGGCCGAGACCGATAGCACGGACGAACTTGTTGATCTGGCGATTGCCGTGCCGATAGATGCTCCGTCGCACTTGGCGCTCGACGGTGCCGCCTGCAGCACCGGAGAGCCCACCGCGCTTGTAGCCGTGTTCGACGGCCTCGATGTTCCCCAGGTCCCGGGCGAAACGGTAGAGCTGCGAGCGGGTCGTGCTCATGGCGACACCTCTTCCTTGGTGGCCCGGTCGGCGAGGACGACCCGCTCGACGATCGCACGCAGGTCCTCGGCGTTGGACGTTGACTCCATGGCCGCCAGATCCGCGGGGGAAACCGGTGCGCACCCCAGTCCCCCGTCCTCGTGTGTGGCGCGCCACGCCAGCCATGCCGTGCCTTCAGGGTCGTGCCCGTCCTCCTCGACGGCGTTGACAAGGGCGACGAGCTCGATCTCTCCGGCTGTGTTCACGTCGTACTCGATGAAGAGCAAGGGCCCTCCTTTCGGGTGGCGTCCCTCTCCGAGTCGCCGCCCGGAGACCCGTCGCCACTGTAGGACCTGTTGCCTGGGACACGGGGCGCCCGGTTGGCTCGGCCCCGGCACCCGCCCGCCCCCGGGGGGAGAGCGGCGAGGCTTGGGAAAACCTGAGAGACCTCGACCGATTCCTCGGGCCGACAGGTCGAGAACTCCCTGGTCGCCCAGCTCCATCCGGTGGCGTCAGCACGCCACGGAGGGTGCCGGCATCCTACCGGTGCATCCGGGGCCGAGCGGCGGGGAGGATCCTCAGAATTGACGGTGTTTCGAGGCCCGCGCCGGGCCCTATCGTTCCTGCTGAAGGCCTGTTGTGCACTGTAACCTCCTGTTGGCATGGGGGCGGGGACGGAAGAAGAACTTCATTCATGACGAACTGTGAGCGGTGAGTCTGGATGGGCTTTCTCCACAACTATCGCCAGCGTCATGTCGGGGACCGGTTGGTGGCGATCGGCCTCCTGGCCGGCGGTCTGGTGATCGCGACGGCGGGTCCGGCCTTCGGCGCGGCGGCGTTGACCCTCAGCAAGTCCTCGGGCCTCAGCCAAGCGCAGGTCGTCTCTGTCAGCGGCAGCGGTCTCAGCGGTGGTTCGTACGGGTACCTCCTCGAGTGCAACGACACGCCGGGCGAGCCGACGGTAACGGTCGGTCCCCCCTTCGACTCGATCCTCCCCGTCGGGTGCAGCGCGCCGAACCTCAAGCACATCGTGCACACCACGGCGGGCGGCACCCTGTTGACCAGCTTCAGGGTTCACGAGAGCAGGAAGCTGGGACCCCCCTGCGGCCTGCCCCAGGTCCTGGGGCCATGCGGCCACCCCGACAGCGCTCGCAAGGGCCCGAGGGGTGACGCGCAGAACTATCCCTGCCCACCGTCACCGGCTCAGCAGGCGGCCGGCATCACGTGTTCGATCGTCTTCTTGGACAATTCCCAGGACGTCGTGTCGACACCGATCGCCTTCGTGGGTGGCGGCCCGCCCGTGAAGACGTCACCGGGGGCGCCCGGGGCGACGCCCCCCGGAGCACCGGGAACGACCTCACCCGGCTCGTCACCGGGAACGACCTCACCGGGCGGCTCCCAACCCGGAGCACAGCCGGGCACGCAGCCCGCGGGTGCATCCTCAGGCGGCACACCTTCGGGGGGCTCCTCGTCGGCGAGCGGCGGCTCCGCCTCGTCGGGGACTCCGGGGGTGGTGAAGGCGAGCTCGGGCAGCTTGGCGTTCACCGGTCTGGGAAAGCCGGGAGTTCTGGTCGCCGTCGTGGGCTTTGCCCTCGTCCTCATCGGACTCCTGTTGTTCTTCTTCGACATCCGCAAGATCGCTTGGTGGTTGTTGGGTCTCTGACGACCTGACGTCCAATCGTTGTGCGTGCAAAAGCGCGCCGCTCCCGGGCGTGCCATCCTGCGCCGACGAGGTCCGATGCTCGGGGATCGAGGTCAGGACCGCGACATGCATGGCTGCCAATATGGCAGTCCGCGCTGACACAAGCGGTTGCCCAAGAAGGTCCCGATGCCCCTCCGTCGGATGTCGATACCCGGGCTCCCGAGGGGGGCCGGCGCCGGGCCGAAAAGTCATCAATTTTGGTGGTGCACGTGCCCGTTTGCCCGTTCTAGTGTTCCCGCAGGGGAAGAGCTTCACGCCTCATTGAGAGGCGGGCGGGGGGAGCGACGGTGAGACAACGCTCGTTGTGTGTTCTTGGGGCAGTGGCGGTAGCCGGCCTGGCATTGATGGTGACCACGCCGAGCGCGTTTGCTCGCACGCCTACCAGCCCGTCGATCCATTCGACGATCGGTCATTCCGCGACCCGGGTGCTGGGGAACGGCAAGACGTTCAGTCTGGCGAGCTGTGTCTCTTCCTCGCCTTCGTCGGTGCCCTGTGAGATCTCGCAGTCTCCTGTCCAGCACTTCATCCGGGTCTGGTGCCTGACCGGGACAGCACCGGCTGGCGTGGGCGTCACGGTGAGCTACCTGGCCAACACGCCCCGAACGGCCATCCCTCCGACGACAGTGACGGTCCACTGCAAGGTCCCGCCGGTGGGAGGCATCTCGACTCCGGGATCCAAGACCACGACGGCGCTCAGTGCAAGCGCACCCAAGTTCACGGTGGTCGGTTGCAGTACCGACGTCGTCGGGACTGCGTGTACCTATGCGGGCGAGACGATCACCAAGGTGTGCACGTTGGCCGCTTACAGCAACACCCTCCCAGTGACGGTCACGGCGACGGTCAAGCTGGCGGGTTCCGCGGTGATCACCGGAAGGACGATCCAGGTCCCCTTCGAGTGTAAGCCATCAGTGGGTTAAGCAGGCCGCCCGTGTCCCCGGGGGCGCGGATGATGAGGGTCCTCGGTCATCTGGTATCCAAGAGCGTGGCGCGCTCGCCGATGGAGAGCAGCACGCTCGGCGACCCTCTATCAGGGGCCACCCGCGGACGAGCGAAGTCGGCGTGATCCGGAGGCTCTGGGCCACTTCACGACGTCGATGCGGCCGTCCCCGGGTCCCGATTCTGCGACCTGACACAGTCGGCTGGGCGACTCGCGTTGGCCCAAGCGCGGTCATGCGTGATCCAATGCCAGGACGTGGCACCGGCTGTGCGCAACCCGAGTGACCCGGCCGGAGCCGGAGGTCGGGCAGAGGAGAGACCGACATGAGTCGTCGAAGCCCGAGGTGGGTTCGTCGAGCCGAGGCGGTGGCCGCCCTCGCCCTGGTGGCCGCGGTGGTCGTCCTGGTGACGCGGTCGACTCCCACCAAGGCAAGCCACGCCGACTCGACCGCGACGACCAGCAGCGCGCCGCCCCCGGTCTCGAACGCGCCCCCGACTTCGGCGCCGGCTGCACCGGCCGCTTCCGGCCAACTTCCTCAGCTGCAGCAGAAGGCGTCGTCGGCGACAAATACGATCTTCAAGGCCACGTACGAAGCCAAGAGTGCCAACAGCACCATCGTGTTCGCGCAGAAAGGCGCGAAGACCGCCTTCCTGACCGGCACCACCTCCTACTACAGCGAGGGTGCGTCCAGCATCGTGTGCGACAGCAGCAGCGGCGTGCCCTTGTGCTACACCGGAGCAAAGCCGCTGGGGGGCCTGTTGAGTCTCATAGACCCGGCGCGAGAGTCCAGCGCCATTCGAGCCGCAGCCGCGGCAGGATCGCCGGTGAGCTACTCGGAGGAGAACCACGACGGGCAGCTGTCGTCGTGCATCTCGTATGCGAATGCGGGCCAGCACGTGAAGTACTGCATCAACGACCAAGGCATCTTGACCTACATTCGAATCCCGGCGGGCGCATTCGAACTCACCGCGTACACCACCAACGTGTCCGATGCCGACGTCTCGGTGCCGGCCAACGCCACACTGCAGTCGGCGCCCTCGACCCCTTAGGACGCGGGGCTGAGGCGACGGGGCATTACAGGGGCAGTACCCACTTCCGCTCGAAATCTGCCCGGCACGTCTCGCACGACAGGTGCTGCATCACTATGCGCCGCCACAGCCACCTGAATCTGCCCACGTGGGGAAACGGCTGGCCACAGTCTCGACACCGGGCTTCTGCCACGGGCCACCTCCCACACCTTTGGGGAGCGTACGTCGTCGGACCGTGTCGCATGCGGGACTCACGATGGCAGTGTTCGGTGACATGTCCCGCGCCGAGCGCGTCGCAGGCGGGCACTGGGATCAAGCTGGGCGAGGACTTACGCGCGGACACTGTCCACGCGGTGGGATGGAGCAACGCGCCGGTCGGAGAGGGTGTCGGAGAGACGTTCACCTCCATGAGCACGCAGGCCGCATGGCGGAGGGAGTGGGTAGCCTGACGGGCATGCCCTCCGGACCTCTGGAAGGCCGCCAATTGGCCCTCAGCGGGTCCCTGGCCCGGGTCGGGCGTTGAAGCCCCATCATGCTCCCCACGACCCCAGAAGAGGGTTCCCAACTCCCCCACCAGGCTCCGAGTCAGCCGTGCCGGTCCCGACATACCCGACCTGCCGAGCACCCCACTGGGAGCTATGGAACCGGGGTCAGAGACAGTGGCCAGGCGGCATGTGCTGTCGCCCTGGGTCCCGTAGAGGGGTGTCTGGGTCCCCGCGTCGTCGGTGCTCTCCCTCCGCCTCGCTCGTGCGGGGGAACGCGCCCAGGGCTTCACATGCGCAACAGGCGTAGGGTCGGGCCATGCCTGTTGACGAGTCGGAAGAGATCGAGGAGCGGCGGCAAGAGTTGGCCGATGCCGAGCGGGAAGCCCGCGAACGTCTGACCGCCGCCCGGGCCGCACTGAAGGCGTTCAATGAGGAGCACCCCCCGGAGTCGGTTGTGAGTCACTGACCGATCCCGACCCCACCGGAACTGGCGGGGGTGGTGCAGGGCCCTCCCCTCGGCGAACCCCTCACTGGCTTACGTGTCCAGATGGTCACCGGGGTGGCGCAGCCACCAGTTGCCATTCCAGCGGTGTCGCAACCGAGGGCCGAGCCGCTGTGCAGGAGTCGACAAGTCCGGGGCCTCGCACCATGTCGCACCCCGACGGCCCAGAGACGTAGTCAGTCGGGCCTGATTCAGGATTCTCGTTCGTTCACGACCTCATGGTGGAACGCCTGGAGCCGCTTACCGGCCTCGACCACGTCCGGGGCGATGTGGGCATCGAGGCGGCCGAGGTGACCTTCCGTCACCACGAGGGCCAGGTCGATGAGAGCGTCCTCAAGCCGGGTCAGTCGGTCGTTCATGTCCATGTGCCCTTCCCTCGCCACGCTTACTCGGCCTCCGATTCAATCCATGATGGTTAGTGCGGTGCTGCTCAAGAAAGGAAACGATCGACTCACCTCAGAGGCCTTTCTTCGTCAAGAACGGGGTCAGAACCCATGGGCAGACCCCGTCCGGCGCCGTCACGGGGCGAAGCCGGTTTCGCGGCCGGAATCGGCGGTGACCGACCCATCAGCGACCATCTGGTCGAGCTCGTCGTCGACGTAGGTCACGCAGATCACGTCATCCCGCTCGTGCCACTCGACGCTCACGGTTCTCGCGCTCAGCCACCGGGGGTCCCGGATCTCTCTGTGACTGCGTACCTTCGACTCTTCACTGGTATACGTTCCAGAACAATGAAGAGGTCGTGTCGATACAACGATGCGATCCCATACGGGATCCAGATCGCCGGATGGGGCCGTGGTCGACAGACGAAGTGCACCGTCCTTGCGTCACTCACGGTAAAGGCGCGGGTGGGGCTAGCCCACCACCGGTGACCGACCCGCAAAGAGTGGGAACCACATTCCACCAACAGGTCAGTCGTCTGGCCATTGGCAACAGCACCGGCCACCTCCCCGTCGAGCACGATGTCCCATTTCCGGAGCCGGTCCAATACCCCCGGTAGCCGAGATACCCGAAGCCGTGCCGCCATCGTCCCCCGTCCTCATCAGGTGTGATCCCGGGGACCTGACGGGTAGCCACCAGGTCGCGCCAGGATACACACCCACACTCGGCAAGCCCTCCGGTGGGCGCTGCGACTTGCAGCACTACCCACTCCCTCGCCCGCTCCAACGCCGCTACGCGGCCTTGGTAGAACTTCTCCCTTGTCCTCGTCCAGAAAAGGGTGGTCGAAGTACGGCTCTGGACTTCCCGCCGTTGGCCATGAGGTTCATGGTCAACGAGTGCACTTTCGTGCCCAGCACCTGGGGAAAACAAGAGGATGACGTTGGGGATTATGGGCTCCGTAGGGTCATGCATCACGAGACCTGGACCCTCCCGAAGTGGTGGGAGTCCTACTCGACGCGGTGTAAAGAGCCTTGATCTCCTTCTGCTCGAGGAAGCGCAATACGCGCTTCCTCGAGCAGACCGCTGCCCTTGCCAGGGATGATGTCGACCAGCGGAGCCTTGTTCTTGTTCTCCACGGCTCCGGCGATGACTCCACGGAGGGCTCGATCGATGTCGTCACCTCGGTTGTAGAGGTCGTGCAGGTCCAGCTTGAGTTTCAATGGGTCTTCCTCGGCCGCGAAGGGAAGGTGAAGACCCAGAGGCAATCGGGGTTCGTGCAGATCAGGTGCCGGTGCTCGTCGGGTGGGCAGTCGTCGCCGTGGCTGCCCCAGTCCTCGTCCAACTGAGACGACTGGCACTTCGGACAGCTCGGGGGCGACACGGTTTCCAACGTAGTGCTGTTTGGGACGAGTCGATGGGTCGACGATTCCACGATTCCGGATCGATTCAGTGATCTTCAGAATCGATTCCAGAACCGAGGTGCCAGGACTCGGGGCCTTCACCCAGTGAGTCACGGCGAACGATGACTTGAGGACGCTCATTCCTGCGCCCTCAGCCACGGCCGTGGTCGACCTGAGGTCCCCATTCATGTGCTCGCGCCCGCCTCCGGCAAAGGTGAAGAAGACGTGCTCGCCGAATCGCCTCCAGAGAACGGCGACAAGCTCTGGATCTCGCTCGATGGAACTCCCCCCCGACACAGACCCGTCGTCCTGGCCTAGGCAGTCTCAGGACCAGGGCCCTATGGCCATGAGTCGGGGATACCGGGCGTGGGATTCAGCCGAACACGGTCAACGCGTCCCAGAGGACCTCGGTCACCTGTCCTCGTCTACGGGGACTACAGAGGGCGCGTGGAGCGACTTGGTGGCCTTCCTCTCAGCCGGGCTCCGCACCCCTCGCAACCTAAACGCGCTGTCTGATTAGGCACTCCACTCGGCCAGAGCGTCCTGCTGACGGACGCCGATCTCAGCCGAGTTGGAGGCGCTGCTCGCGGAAGAGGTGTGCGCAAGCATCGACGACCTTCGGGTCATAGAGTCGCCCGCTGTTGACCTCGAGCTCGGCCAGAGCGGCGTCCAAGCCTCGGGCGGGACGGTAGGGGCGATGCTCTGACATCGCCGAGACCACATCCGCCACAGCCAGAATGCGTGATCCGGTGAGGATCGCACTCCCCATCAGGCCGTTGGGATAGCCGGAGCCGTCGAGGCGTTCGTGGTGTTGGAGGATCATCTCCGCCACCGGCCAGGGAAAGGCTACGTCAGCAACAATGTTCGCCCCCGCTTGCGCGTGCGTCTTGATGATCTCGAACTCGGCGGCGCTCAGCCGACCGGGTTTGACCAGTATCTCGGCCGGGATCGAGATCTTCCCGCAGTCATGGAGCGTCGCCGCCACCTCGATTCCCTTCCTGTCATTCACGGGTAGGGCGAGTTCGCGGGCAATGCCTGTGGCGATCTTTGCCACCTCACGCTGGTGGCCAGCCGTATACGGGTCCCGCAGTTCGACCGCGTTGGCGAGCGCAAGGGTCAAGGAATCAAAGCTGGCCTCCAAGGCCGTGACGTATCCATCGCGCTCAGTAACGTCCCGAGCATTGATGACGATGCCAGCGACGGAGGATTCGTGCAGGTAGTTGGTCGCAATGGCTTCGAGCGCTCGCACCTCACCAGAAGCCGACACAAAGCGGATCGTGTCTGTCATCGACGCGCCTGGCGATTGCACCAGCTCGGCGAGCCTGGAGACGAGTCGGTCGCGATCATCGGGATGGACGTAATGCAAGCTGGAGGTGCCGGCAGCATCGGCAGAGGGGATGCCAAAGGCTGCTTCGGTAGCCGGATTTGAATAGATCACGCTCCCACGTTCGTCGAGGACGATGATCAGATCCGACGAGCGTTGCACGAGGGCCGAGAACCACTCCCGGGTCGACCCGTGCTCCTCTTGGGTCAACACCACCATAGGAAGTACATCGGCCGCAACAGGGCTCGCCAACAGCGTTGAGTACCGCTATGGAACAACGAGCAAACAATATTGCCCACCCTCTGGCGTGGGAGGCTCGAGCCATGCCCAGCCACGAAGAGTTCAGGATCCCGAAGAGGCCGTTTCCGCCGGCTACACCGTTTGATCGCTGCCACTGAAACAGCCCTGCGACAAGCCGCATGGGGCGCGCCGGGTTAAGGCAGAGATGAGGATCGGTGGCGGGGACCTGACGGGGATCTCCAATGTCATCATCGGGCTGGCCCGAGCGGTTGATCGACTGGATCGGACCCTGGTAGCGCTAGCGGGGTGGATGGCCGAGGTGCAGGGTGAGCAGCTGAGGGCCGAGATCGACATGGGCGAAGCCGTGCCTCACAGCAGATGACGAAGGAGCAGGTACGCACGCTCGTGCTTGTCCTTCACGACGTCGGCGCCGTGTACAAAAGGACGTGTCGGAGATGCGTAATCGACCATTAGTACACGGTGCCTGGCGCACCGAATGGGCTGCCTAGCTTCTCTCCCCTACGCCCTTGCGGGCACTAGCCCCTCAAGACGGCCAGCGGTCCTGGTGAGCGAGTCGCCTCGGCGTTTCCCCTGCACAGTGCGACACCTCGTGCCACGTCAAGACACGTCGTGCCGCACCGGGATAGCACGCGGATCGCGCGACCCCTTAACTCAGGCCCGTCTCAGTCGAGCCCGCGCAGGCCCGCTAGTACCTCTCCACCACCCGTCGAGATCCTCGTCGGCGTCGGCGTAGCTGAGGCACTCTCCCATCACCGGACAGCCGGTACAGAGCTCCCGGGCGCGCGTCATGCTCCCACCCTTTCCGGGGAAGAACAGCTCGATGGGTTCACCTCGAC
>Ga0116219_10003347_pt1 | contig 12748 bp, 11 predicted proteins | sample Sb_taG_4_FD_91019 | JGI IMG/M metagenome (GOLD analysis project Ga0116219, IMG submission 91019) | Peat soil microbial communities from Weissenstadt, Germany - Sb_50d_6_BS metaG | ecosystem: Environmental > Terrestrial > Soil > Wetlands > Peat | place: Germany: Weissenstadt | collected 2010-09-21
TCGGTATCGAAGTGCCGCCGCCAGCGTCGGCGCAGCAGACGGAAGCGCCGCCGGGCGGCGCCGCGGCCAAGGCGGCGCTCGATGCGCTCCTCGGCGGCGACGCAGTCGTGCTGCGGCGAGCGCAAGAGACCGCCGACCGTTACGGCCGCACCATCACCTACGCCTATGCGGTGCGGGACGGCGACGAGATTTTCGCCCAGGGCGAATTGCTGGCAGCAGGCTATGCCCGGGTCGCCGACCGGGCCGGCACGCGCGCCTGCGCCGCGGAACTCCTCGCCCGCGAAGCGGCCGCCCGGACGGCCCGGCTTGGCCTATGGGCCAATTCATATTATGACGTGCTCAACGCCGAGACCCCTGCGGATGTACTGGCGCGGCGAGGCCGATTTGCGCCGGTCGAGGGCAAAGTGGTGTCCGTGCGGAAAGCGGGTCGACGATCTACGTGAATTTCGGGCGGCGGTGGTCCGAGGGCTTTACGGTTACCATCCTGAAGCGAAATGCGCGTAATTTCACCGCGGCGGGGCTCGATTTGAGGGGCCTCGCGGGCCGGCGCGTTCGGGTCCGCGGTTGGATCGAGGAGCGGGGCGGCACAGCGGGCAGCCCCGGTGGCAGCACCGGCGGTAGCCCTTGGATCGAGGCGGTGCATCCGGAGCAGATCGAGATCGCCGGCACCGAGTGAATTTGGGTGACGTGGTGAGACGGGGACGATTGGCAATCGCAAACCGCCGGCTTGGGCGCCGACTGGGTTTTGCCGGCATCGCGCTCGCGGCGCTGTGGCTTGCGGCCTGCACTGCCTCGCCGCCGGCCGGCGCGCCGCAGGCGGCGCTGCCTCAGCCTGCGAAGCAGGCCGATGCCGCCATGCCGCCGGCAGTGCTGCGCGAGCATCAGCGTATCCTCGCGGCCTATGGCGGCGTCTACAACGACCCGAAGCTGCAAAGCATGATCGAGCAGATGGTCGAGCGCCTGGTGGCGGCGTCGGAAAAGCCTGACCAGCACTACAAGGTTACCATGCTCAATTCGCAGTCGGTCAATGCTTTCGCACTGCCGACCGGTCAGCTCTATGTGACGCGCGGCCTCGTTGCGCTCGCCAACGATGAATCCGAGCTCGCCTCGGTGCTGGCGCACGAGATGGGCCATGTCATCGCCCGCCACGCCGAGATCCGCGAGCAGCAGGTGCGCCAGGCCGACCTCGTGAGCCGCGTCGTCACCGACGTGGTGTCCGATCCGGAGGCAGGAGCCTTGGCGCTCGCCAAGTCGAAGCTCGCTTTGGCAAGCTTCTCGCGCGCGCAGGAGTTCGAAGCGGACGCCATCGGCGTCGGCATCGCCTCGCGCGCCGGCTACGATCCTTACGGTGCGGTGCGCTTCCTCACCTCGATGGAGCACAATTCCGGACTCAAGCCGCAACAAAGCGGCGGCATCAATCCGAGCGCGCCGGATTTCCTGTCCGCGCATCCGGCGACGCCCGAGCGCATCACCAATGCGCTGGCCAATGCCCGGCAGTACCGGGCGCCTGCCGCCGACACCCCGCGGGATCGCGTCGCGGCGAGGGCGACCTATCTTGGCGACATCGACGGCATCGTCTACGGCGAGGATCCGAGCGAAGGTTTCGTGCGCGGCCGGCGCTTCCTGCATCCCAAGCTCGGCTTCACCTTCACCGCACCGGACGGCTTCGGCCTCGACAATACCGCGCAGGCGGTGCTCGGCATCAAGCACGGCGGCGGCCAGGCGTTGCGGCTCGACGTGGTGCGCGTGCCCGCGGAGCAGACGCTCGCCGAATATCTCACCTCCGGCTGGATCGAGAACATCGATCCCGCGACGGTCGAGGAGATTACGATCAACGGTTTTCCCGGCGCCACTGCGGCCGCCAAGGGCGATCAGTGGGACTTCCGCCTCTATGCCATCCGCTTCGGCAGCGACGTTTACCGGTTCATCTTCGCCGCCAAGCACCGCACGGCGGAGACCGACCGTGCGTTCCGCGAGTCGGTCGGCACGTTCCGCCGCATGAGCCTCGCCGAGATCGAGCAGGCGAAACCGCTGCGCCTCAAGGTCGTCACTATCGCGCCGGGCGATACAGTCGACAAGCTGGCGAGCCGGATGGCGGTTGCCGATCATGCGGTCGAACGTTTTCGTGTGCTCAACGGCCTCGATTCCGGCGACAGGCTAAAGCCCGGCAGCGAAGTCAAGATCGTGGTCGAATAGGCCCCGACGGCCTGCGAGCCACGACTTTTCGACTATTTTCCCCGCGAGCTCCCTTCGCTATGATGTCTCAAAGGCCGAATGGCTATAGGGGGGAAAGCGCATGCGGGTTGTAAAGGGGACGATTGCGGTCGCCGTGTCGCTCGCTGTCGTATTCATTGTCACCGCGGCACTTTGGCTGGTCAAAATTGCGGCGCTTGGTCCGCATCATCTCGTCTTCTTCTATTTGTTGCCGACCACCTTCGTGGCGGTTCTCTTTGGCAGCCTCCCGGCCATGGTGTGCGCCGTCGCGGCGACGCTGTGCGCCGCCTTCTTCCTCTATGACCCGATCTACAGCTTCCATGTCGCCAGTACGCTGGAATTGGGCGAACTGGCCTGCTTTACAGGGTTGGCGCTGATCGGAGCGAAGTGCACGGCCGATCTGTTGCGGCCGGCGAAGTTTTCGCAGCAAAATCCCGCGACGGGAGAATAGGCCGCGCCGCGCGGCTTCCCATTAGAACTGCGTCGCGAGCTGATCCAGTCCCATCACGTGGGCGAGGTTGCGCACCTCTTCCTTCTGCTCGGCATTGAAGCTCATGATGAGCGGGGTCGCCGCGGATTTGAGGCCTTGCACTTCGGCGCTGTCGGGATCGACGGACGCGGCCTGCACGCTGCCGGCACCGCCGCGCCGGCGCTCATCTCGCGCTTTCGCATAGGCGATGTTGCGCAACGCGGCTTCGACGGCCGGCCACATGTGCTCTTGATCCGGCGTCAGGTTCAGCCGGTGTTTGATGCTGGCGATCTGTGCGTCGTCGAGCAGGTAACCGGGACGATTGGCGCGGTGACGGGCAGCGGCTGCGGCTATCTTGGCTTCGGTCGTTTGCGGCGACGCCGCCGCCGGCCGGGGCGGCTCAATCGCAGTCGGCAATGAAGATGGGCTGGCTTGTTCCAATGCCGCCGTCCGCACCGCCGGCTGCGCCACCGCTTGGGAAGCGTTTTCGACAGGCGCTTGCGGCGCTGCGGGCGAAACCACTTGCGGCACCATGGGGTCGGGACTGAACAGCGCGAGCTGCGCATCGCCCATGGTTCTTGTAGCACTGTCCCTTGCGGCGCTGGCGCGTGCCGTACCCACGTTCGTCGCCGGTAGCGGCGCGGATACCTTCGTTGCGGGCGATGGGTCGTTCCAATCCTGCGGGAAACGCAGCGCGACTGACTCGGCGGCGGAAAGATCCGTGCTGCGCAAGGCCGTGGTCTGCCAACCGCCGATCAGGTAGCCGACGATGCCGGCCACAAGAACTGAAACCATGCGGCCGCGTTTGAGCGTCTTTCGTCTTTGCATGCCCCGGCGCCCCCCGTTGCCTACGCAGCGCCTAGCTATGTCCTTTCAAATGAAGCTTAATTTATGACTAATTGGGGGAATTTTGCCGGCGGCGCGGATGGCAAAAAGGGAAAAGGCCCGGCATTGCTGCCGGGCCTTGAACATTTCGAAGATCGCTTGCGCGCTACGCCGCCTCTTCCTCGACAACGGACTCTTCATCCGCCTCAGGCTTCGGGCCGCGACGCGGACCCTTGGCAAGCGCCGCCTCGATCTCCTTGATCGCTTCGGTCTCGGTGATCCGCTGCACGACGGCGACTTCGCGCGACAGCCGGTCGAGCGCGGCCTCGTAGAGTTGCCGCTCGGAATAGGATTGCTCCGGCTGCGTCTCCGATCGATAGAGGTCGCGAACCACCTCGGCGATGGCGACGATATCGCCGGAATTGATCTTGGCCTCGTATTCCTGGGCGCGGCGCGACCACATCGTGCGCTTGATCCGCGCGCGGCCCTTGAGCGTCTCGAGCGCCCGCTTCACCATCGGCGTCTCGGCAAGCTTGCGCATGCCGACGGATGCCACCTTCGCCGTCGGCACCCGTAGCGTCATCTTGTCCTTGACGAAGTTAATGACGAAGAGCTCAAGGCGCACGCCGGCGACCTCCTGCTCCTCGATCGCTATGATCTGGCCAACGCCGTGGGCCGGATAGACGATGAATTCATGAGTTTTGAAGCCTTGTCGTTGCGTAGTCTTCTTCGCATTCATTCCCAAAGTTGCTCCTTCCGGCTCCGGCTTGCGCCGATGCGCGGGCTTCGCCACGCTGACCCGGGTCCGGGTCATTGCTCGCGTGGACTGTGAGGGCCTCCGGCTCGCGCGGGAGGAGGTTTTTCTTGTCTTCCGGCTCATGCCGGTCGCGCTTTTCTTAGAACGACGACGAGTTTTCTCTGCCACTGCTCTCGCGTGGAAATCACGCCTCTCTTTGACGGTTCCTCGAAAACTCCCCGAAAAAATATGCTCCCGGGCTTTGGGAGCAGGATATCGGGGGTGTTCTTCATTATGTACAAGCTATATAGCACATTTTCGGCTAAAATCAAAGCCTTATGGTATTGCGAAAGCGTCGCAGCAGGCTTTCTCGAACCGGATTTCTTAACGATGTTAATATTTAAAACTATAAGTTGTATTTAGTCGTCCGTGCCCGGGTTCGACGAAAAGTGCGCTTCGAATTTGTTGGCAACGCCTTCCCAGTCCTTGGCGTCGGCTGGAGGGGTCTTTTTGGTCGTGATGTTGGGCCAGGTCTTGGCGTATTCGGCGTTGATGCCCAGCCATTTCTCCACCCCCGGCTCGGTATCCGGTTTGATCGCATCGACCGGGCATTCCGGCTCGCACACGCCGCAGTCGATGCATTCATCCGGATGGATGACCAGCATGTTCTCACCCTCGTAAAAGCAATCCACGGGGCAGACTTCGACGCAGTCCATGTATTTGCATTTGATGCAATTGTCGTTGACGATATAGGTCATCTGCACACTCTGAACGGGCTTTTTCGAGCCTTGCTCCTATCGCATGGGTCCTAGGGGCGCAAGGCTTCCGGCCTACCGCTGCGATAGCCAAGCCCGGCGATTATTCGAGATCTTCGTATAGCGTTGAGACGGCGCTGGCCGGACCCCGGCGTTCGGCAAATCCCGTCACTTTCAACACCCGCACGCCGCGGTCGAGGGCGACCGTAATCACATCGCCGGTGCGCACCACGCGGCCCGGCGCATCGATGCGCGCGCCGTTGACGCGGACGTAACCGGAACCCGCAAGCGCCGCCGCCGCGCCGCGCGTGCGTACCAGACGGGCGTGCCACAGCCAGCGGTCGATGCGTTGGCGATCGGCCCGCGCCGGCACTCAGCGGCGCTCCTTGGCGTCGGCTTCAAGTTGCGCCTTGAGCACGGCAAGCTTGGCGAAGGGCGAATTTGGGTCGGGCGTCTTCTCCCGCCGCTCGAACCGTTTGACCGGCGGCCGCTCGCGCTCACGCTGCGGACGATCGCCTCGATGCTCGCCGGCATGACGGCGGCGGTGCCGCGGAGGCCGTGCCGCATTGGCATGGACCTCGGTCGCGGCCGGCGTCGCAGCGGCAGGCGTCGGCAACGCGGTCTCGCCCGCCATCGTGACCGGCACTTCTGCCGGCTGCTCCGGCGGGCGGCTGCTCGCATGCCGGCCAACTTGTTTCCCCGCCGCGCGGCGCGGACCGCGCGGACGGCGCCGGCCTTCGGGCCGGCCCGGCCGCCATACTTCGATCATCTCCCTCTCCCCGTTCACTGGGAGAGGGGAACTATTCGTGAGCTCAGGCAACGCGGCAGCAGCCTGTTCACTCTCCGCTGCTGCGGCCGGTAACATCGTGACCAAATCAGGTGTCGGTTGCAGGGCATCTTCAGCACTGGCTGCGTCGGGCGCGGCGCTCACGTTCTCCCCAGTTGCCGGGGCTGGCTCAGGAAGCGGAGTGACCGCGGCCGCCGGTTCCGCAGCAGCAATTGCCGGCTCCGCGGCGGGCGGCGGCGCAACTGGCGGTTCTTGCGGTTTCGGCCGCCGATCCATGCGATAGCCGAGCGAACGCAGAATCGAAGCAAAATCCTCGCCCGAGGCGCCGGTCAGCGAGGTCATACCGGTGACGACGGTAAAGCCGCCGCCGGCGACAGCGCCCGGCGGCTTTGGCCCACCAGCGCCTTCGCGCCAAGAAAGCGCGGGCCGGATCAGATCCGCGAGCCGTTCCAGAATATCGACGCGCACCGCGCGCTCGCCGCACATCCGGTAGCCGGCGGTGCGATAGAGCAGCGCATCGATTTCGCGTTTGACCGGTATCGACGTGCGGCCACTGCCGGCGAGATGCAGCACATCTTCGAGCCCATGGCATTGCGGCCCTTCATGCGCGAGCGCCCAAAGCTGCACCGCGAGCGCACGCGGCGCCGGCTTGAGCAAGACCGGAAGGTAGATGTGGTAGGCACCGAAACGCACGCCGTATTTGCGCAGCGTAGCGCGCGCCGGCTGCTCCAGGCCTTTCACTTCCTCCGCAACGCGCTGGCGATCGAGCACGCCGAGCGCCTCGACCAGCTGGAAGGCGACGCCGCGCGCAATGCCGGTCACGTCGGCGGCCGCCGCCAGCAAGGTCAATGGACCGAGCAGTTTTTCAACGTGGGATTTGATCCACCGATCGAGCCGCGCCTCGACCGCCTCGCGCGGCGCGCCGGTCAGGTGCTCGTCGGCGATTATGCGCACGCGCGGGCGCAACACGTCTTCGCCGGCAAAGAGCTTGCCGATCGGGGCACCCATCCAGCGGACGGTGCCGTCGCTCGCCAGCACGAACTGCCCATCGGGCGCTTCGGCAAGCCTTGCGGCGCGCGCGGCAATCTCGCCGGCAAGCGCCTTCTGCGCCGCGTTCTGCAACGCCTTCGCCTCCGATCCGCCCGACGAGGCATCCGGCACGAAGACGAAGCCATCGAGCCGGCCGATGACGTGGCTTTCGACGACGACCTCGCCGGATTTGTTGAATTGCGGCTCCAGCGCCGCATTCTCGCGCAGCCGACGCATCAGCACGCTGGTGCGGCGATCGACGAAACGCTCGGTGAGCCGCTCGTGCAGCGCGTCGGAGAGCCGGTCCTCGACGGCGCGCGTCACGCCCTGCCAGTGTTCGGGATCGGCCAGCCAATCGGGCCGGTTTGCCGCGAATGTCCAGGTGCGGATATGGGCGATGCGCGTCGACACCGTGTCGATATCGCCGTCGACCCGATCCGCCAGCGCGATCTGACGGGCGAACCAGTCAGTCGGAATTCTTCCCTCGCGCTGGAGGTAGCCGTAGAGCGTCACGACGAGCTCGGCATGGTTCGCCGGCGCGATCTTGCGATAGTCGGGAAGCTGGCAAACGTCCCACAGCCGCTCCACATCGGCGCGCGTCCGGGTGACGGCGCGCGCATCGTCGTCGCGCGCCGCATGATCGAGCACAAGAATGTCTTCGGCGACCGGCGCGCGCGCCAGCGCGCTTTCCGTAGGCGCCGCGGCAAGCGTCGCCTGCAGGGCGCCGACCGAAGAGAAGTCGAGATCGCTGTTGCGCCACTGCACGATCTTCACCGGCTCGAAGGTGTGCGTTTCGAGCGCATGGACCAGCTCGGTCTCGAATGGCGGGCACCGGCCGCTGGTGCCGAAAGTACCGTCGCGCATCGCCCGGCCGGCGCGGCCGGCGATCTGGGCCAGCTCCGACGGGTTGAGCTTGCGGAACTGATAGCCGTCGAACTTGCGATCGGAGGCAAAGGCGATGTGGTCGACGTCGAGATTGAGCCCCATGCCGATGGCATCGGTCGCCACCAGATAGTCGACCTCGCCCGACTGATAGAGCTCGACCTGCGCATTGCGCGTGCGCGGCGACAGCGCGCCGAGCACCACCGCCGTACCGCCGCGCTGGCGGCGAATCAATTCGGCGATGGCGTAAACCTCGTCCGCCGAGAACGCGACGATGGCGGAGCGGCGCGGCAGCCGCGTCAGCTTTTTCTCGCCGGCGAAGGTGAGCTGCGATAGCCGCGGCCGGCTGACAATGCTGGCGCCTGGCAATAGCCGCTCGACGATAGGCTTCATCGTGGCAGCGCCCAGCACCAGCGTTTCCTCGCGCCCGCGCCGGTGCAGCATGCGGTCAGTGAAGACGTGGCCGCGCTCGAAATCGGCGGCGAGCTGGATTTCGTCGATGGCGAGAAAGGCGACGTCGAGCTCGCGCGGCATCGCTTCGACGGTGGCGACCCAGAACCGCGGGTTCGGCGGCTTGATCTTCTCCTCGCCGGTAATCAGCGCCACCGCGTCGGCGCCGACCCGCTCCACGGCCCGATTATAGACCTCGCGGGCGAGCAGCCGCAGCGGCAGGCCGATTAGCCCCGACGAATGCGCCAGCATCCGCTCGATGGCGAGATGGGTTTTCCCGGTATTGGTGGGGCCCAGGACGGCGGTGACGCCGGCGCCACGGGCGCGCAGGTCACGGTCGGCAGGCGGCGAGAACGAAATCGGCATCAAGGGCCCGGCATCGACGCACTATTGGATTGGCGCAGCAAGTTCAGAGCTTCTGTATCACAACGTAACGCTGGAAAGGCCTGTGCTTAAGGTGTGGAACGAGTCTGGAACGAATCGCGGCCGAATCGGCGACTCCTCGCCTGTTCGAGTTCGTTCACCGCGATATATGGTCCCGCCGCGGCCGTTGCACACCAGATCGGGTGTAAGCGGCGATTCCGCGCGGTCGCTTTGGCGACAAAAATGTTAACACGACGCGCGATCACAATTCCGCGGCGAGTCAAGGGCTACCCTCCTGTGGATAACGGGGAAGCACGCCCGACGAGCCGGCGGTGCACGGCCCAACAGACATCGGATTTATTGCGTCTTCGCGGCCGGGTGCGGCGGTTGCGCGGATGACACGAATTGCGTCGCCTGCAACAGTCCAGTGCCGAGTGGCGTCGGCATCGAGAAGCGGAACGGCACCAGGACACGCGTGTTCGCGATCGGCGCGAGCCACACTTCGGCATCGCGCAGTTCGACGAGATATTTGATCGCGGGCCGGTTCGGTACGTAGCCGGAAATCGGCGTGAAATAGACGCTGCAAACGGCAACCGGCCCCTGATAGCCCTTCTCGGCCTTGACGGCTTCCATGCGCTTGTAATCGCTGTGCAGGTCGTAGCGCACGCGGCCGTCGAATACGGCGACCTTGCGATTACAGGCCTCGGGCGAAACCGGATCGCCGCTGCCGGCCACGCGGTTGAGCATCGACGTCATGGGATCGAACACGGCGCGGCGGTCCGCGTCGCTCACCGGAATGCGGTTGGGAATCGGCGGTAGCGGCGGCTCGACCGCATAGTCCGTCACATTGCCGCCGGTAAGCGCCATGCGCACGTCGTCGACCTTGTGGTCGTAGGTGATAGTCGCACCATAGCTTGTCGGCACCGGCTGGCCGCCGCTGACGGTGCCGTGGGCGGCGCCGGTGCCGCGCGCGCCGGTGAAGAAGCGCAACAGACCGGTTGTCGTGCCGCTTGCCGCGGCGGTGTATTGATCGTCGAATATCTCGATGATCCAGTTGCCGCGACCGATCGGAATGCCGGCGATACTGGCGATGTACTCGGCCTCGAGCCGGCCCTGTGCGGCAGCTTGATGGCTCGCATCGCCTGCGACGGCAGCGATGACGAAAAATGCCGCAGCGGACGCGGCAGCGGCATGACCAGTAAACGGCTTCGGCAACATGACGACGGGCAACGTTTTATCCCAAATCCCGGGCACGGACCCGGTTCTTGTCGCAGAATGCGTCGTTTCTGTGGTTCCACGCGGTCGCACCGCGGGCTCGAATAGAGCGCATGGCGAGCCCGCGTCCCGCGCTTGACGCTTCGGGAGGCCGCCACTATAGGTCCGCGGCCATCCCCCAACAACGTCCGACTGACGGCCCTGGACGCGGGGGAATTACGAGGATTTTCGGATAAGGACTTCCGCTATGGCATGGCGTTGCGAACTGACCGGGAAAACGCGCCAGATCGGGCATCGGGTGAGCCATTCCAACCGCAAGACTAAGCGGCGGTTTCGGCCCAATCTGCTCAACGTCACGCTGTTGTCGGACGCGCTCGGCCGCTCTATCCGGTTGCGGGTTTCGGCCAACGCGCTCAAGACCGTCGATCATCGCGGCGGCCTCGACGCCTTCCTGCTCAAGGCCAAGAACGATGAGTTGTCGCCGCGGGTGCTCGAGCTCAAGCGCCAGGTCGTCAAGAAGCGCGCCGCCGCGCCAGCGTAACTGCTACGCATTCAACCGGCGTCGCCGCGCCGGTCGCTCCCGCACTTTGACGTCTTTGACGGGGTGCTCCTCGAACAGCTCCGCCAGCTTTTCCGTCATGACGCCGCCGAGCTCCTCGGCATCGACGATGGTCACCGCGCGCCGGTAATAGCGCGTCACGTCGTGGCCGATGCCGATGGCGATCAATTCGACCGGCGAGCGGGTCTCGATGTCCTCGATCACCCAGCGCAAATGGCGCTCGAGATAATTGCCGGGATTGACCGAGAGCGTGGAATCGTCGACCGGGGCGCCATCGGAAATCATCATCAGGATTTTTCGAGTCTCCGGCCGCGCCAACAGCCGCTTGTGCGCCCAGTCGAGCGCCTCGCCGTCGATGTTCTCCTTGAGCAGACCCTCGCGCATCATCAACCCGAGATTTTTGCGCGCGCGCCGCCACGGCGCGTCGGCCGCTTTGTAGACAATGTGGCGCAAATCGTTGAGACGGCCGGGATTGGGCGGCTTGCCGTGGGCGAGCCAGGATTCGCGCGACTGCCCGCCCTTCCAGGCCCGCGTGGTGAAGCCCAAAATCTCCACCTTGACGCCGCAGCGCTCCAACGTGCGCGCCAGAATGTCGGCGCAGGTCGCCGCCACCGTGATCGGGCGGCCGCGCATCGAGCCGGAATTGTCGAGCAGCAACGTCACCACCGTGTCGCGGAAATCGGTGTCCTTCTCGCGCTTGAACGACAGCGGGTGCATCGGATCGACGATGACGCGCGACAGCCGCGCCGGATCGAGCAGGCCTTCTTCGAGATCGAACTCCCAGGCGCGGTTCTGCTGCGCCAGCAACAGCCGCTGCAGACGATTGGCAAGCCGCGCGACCACACCTTGCAAATGCGAGAGCTGCTTGTCGAGATAGCCGCGCAGCCGGTCGAGCTCTTCCGGCTCGCACAATTCCTCGGCGCCCACCATCTCGTCGAATTTCGACGTGAATGGCTTATAGTCCGGTCCGCGCGGCTCGTTGCGCGCGTTGCGCGGCCGCCACGGTTCGGCCGCGGTTTCGGAATCGCCCATCTCGGCGTCGTCGGCCATTTCTGCGGCTGGCGCGTCGACCGCCTCCGAAGCGCTGTCGGGCAACTCGTCGGCAGAGGCTTCGGCCTCCATGCTCATCTTCTCGCTGTCGGCGGAATCGGAAGCATCGCCATCCTGACCGGACTCGTCGTTCTGGTTCTCCTCGTCGCCTTCTTCGCCGTCTTCCTCATCGGATTCGCTCGAGCGGTCCTCGCCCATGTCGAGGCAATCGAGCAGGTCGTGCACTACGTCGCCGAATCGGCGCTGGTCGAGCAAGACCCGCTCCAGGCGGTCGAGATCGCGGCTGGCGCGTTCCTCGATCAGCGGGCGCCACAAGTCGACGAGCTTGCGCGCAGTGGCCGGCGGCGTCGCGCCGGTGAGCCGCTCGCGCACCAACATGGCGAGCGCGTCCTCGATCGGCGCATCGGCGCGGTCGGTGATCTCGTCGAATTTGCCGCGATGAAAGCGGTCGTCGAGCATGGCGGCGAGATTCTTCGCCACCCCGCCCATGCGGCGCGAACCGATTGCCTCGACGCGGGCCTGCTCGACGGCTTCGAATACGGCGCGGGCCTGCTGGCCGCCGGGCGCGAGCTTCCGATGCACCGCGGGATCGTGACAGGCGAGCCGCAACGCCAGCGAATCGGCGTGGCCGCGCACGATTGCGGCTTCGCGCTCGTTGAGCCGGCGCGGCGGTTCCGGCAGCCGAGCCTTGCCGCCGGCGAGGCCGGGGCGCTCGGACGCGAAGCTGACCTCAAGATCGCTTTTGCCGGCGATCGCGCGCAGGCAGACGCCGACGGCGCGCTTGAACGGCTCGGTCGGCGCCTCCTTTGCGGTCGTCTTCGGCTTGATGTTCGAGGTCATTGTCAGGTCTTGGCGGCGCAGTTTTGCCCTCGGTGCGGGCTTGCTCAGCTCAACGCCACGTTCACCGCCGATTCCGGCAATTCCTGTCCGAAGCAGCGCTGATAGAACTCGGCGACCAGCGGACGCTCCAGCTCGTCGCACTTGTTGACGAAGGTCAGCCGGAAGGCGAAGCCGATGTCGCCGAAGATCTCAGCGTTCTCCGCCCAGATGATCACCGTGCGCGGGCTCATGACGGTGGAGATGTCGCCGTTCATGAAGGCATTGCGGGTGAGGTCGGCGACCCGCACCATCTTGCCGACGATGTCGCGGCCCTCCGCCGTGCGGTAGTGCTTCGCCTTGGCGAGCACGATATCGACCTCGTTGTCGTGCGGCAGGTAATTGAGCGTGGTGACGATCGACCAGCGGTCCATCTGGCCCTGGTTGATCTGCTGGGTGCCGTGATAGAGGCCGGACGTGTCGCCGAGGCCGACCGTGTTGGCGGTGGCGAACAGGCGGAACGAGGGATGCGGCTTGATCACCTTGTTCTGGTCGAGCAGCGTCAGCCGGCCGGATGATTCCAGGACGCGCTGGATCA
>Ga0116219_10003354_pt1 | contig 12724 bp, 11 predicted proteins | sample Sb_taG_4_FD_91019 | JGI IMG/M metagenome (GOLD analysis project Ga0116219, IMG submission 91019) | Peat soil microbial communities from Weissenstadt, Germany - Sb_50d_6_BS metaG | ecosystem: Environmental > Terrestrial > Soil > Wetlands > Peat | place: Germany: Weissenstadt | collected 2010-09-21
GCATGATCGAGCCGACCTCGGCGGTCCGAGTCGACCTGGCCGGGAAGGGATATCTCCAGGAGGAGTTCTTCGCCGCGGGGACGGCGTCGGCGTTCGAGGCGTCGGGGCCGCTCGGGCCCGACGGCAGGTGGTCGGTGCACCCCGGGACCGGCGCCCCCTACCGCACCAGGATCGTCGTGCGGCGGCCGGCGGACCCCGACCGGTTCAACGGCACGGTCCTGGTGGAGTGGTTCAACGTGACCGGGGGTCTCGAGGCCGGACCGGATTGGACGTACCTGAGCCCCCAGATCGTCTCCGACGGGTACGCCTATGTGGGGGTGTCGGCCCAGGCCTTCGGCGTCGACGGTGGCGAGGCGCGCATCGGTGTCCCGGGGATGGCGGCCAGAAGTGGTCTCGTCGCGTCCGATCCGGCGCGCTACGCCACTCTCGGCCATCCCGGAGACCGGTTCTCCTTCGACATGTTCACCCAGATCGGCCGGGCCCTGCGTGGTCCGTCGGACCCGTCTGCGCTCGGCTCCCTGCGTCCCCGGCGGATCGTGGCAATGGGAGAGTCCCAGTCCGCCTTCTTCTTGACCACCTATGTCGACGCCGTGCAACCGGGGGCGCGTGTCTTCGACGGGTTCTTCGTGCACAGCCGGGGCGGCAGCGGCGCCTCTCTGTCAGGGACGCCCGTCGGCGGCGGCGACGTCCCGTCAGGACTGCAGATCCGAAACGACACATCGGTGCCCGTGTTCATCTTCGAGACCGAGACCGACCTCGGCCCCATGCTCGACTACGTTCCGGCCCGTCAACCCGACGACGACCGTGTCCGCACCTGGGAGGTGGCCGGGACCGCGCACGGGGACGCCTACGTGGTCGGCGCGTTCGCAGCCGCACTGGGGTGTGACGGCGCCGTCAACGAGGGCCCCCAGCATTTCGTGGCCCAAGCGGCGCTGGTGGCACTCAACCGCTGGATCACCGACGGCACGCCACCCCCCACGGCACCGCCCCTGCAACTCTCGAGCCAGGTCCCTCCGAAGATCGCCCGCGACGACCTCGGCAACGCCCTGGGAGGTGTCCGGACCCCGCTCGTCGACGTCCCCGCCGCCACCCTCAGCGGAGATGCCCGGCCCGGCGCCAGCCCGATCTGCGCCCTGTTCGGATCGACGGTCCCCTTCGACACCGCCACGCTCGTCGGCTTGTACGGCGGCCAGGCGGGGTATCTAGCCGCCTTCGAGCGCAGCTTGGACGAGGCCATCGGAGCGGGGTTCCTCCTCGAGTCCGATCGCGCCGAGCTCATCGCGCAGGCGCGGAGTGTGGAGTTCCCCTCGTAGGCCGTGGGCAGCCTCAGCGAGCCAGCCCGAACAGACGCCACACGCCCGGCACGCTCCTCGACGGTGACGTAACGGGTTTCGGGCCGGTCCACCGCCCGACATTGTGGTGTCGGACCGGTGCTCGTGTCAGATGCGACCGGGCCACGGTCGAAGGTAAGGAGACAGGGCCGATCTAGCAGCGGTAGACGCGTTCCGCGTTGCCTGCAAAGAGCTTGCCTCGGGATACGCCGTCGAGGCCGGCCGTCACGGCGCTGAACGCGGCGTAGAGCTCGTCGAAAGTGCCGTACATGGCGTCGACGGGGAAGTTGCTGGCGAACATGCAGCGGTCGACGCCGAAGGCCTCGATGGCGTACTCGAGCCACGGGGCCAAGGCATCGACGCGCATGGACTCCAACGGCATGGCCAGGCCCGAGAGCTTGCACACGACGTTGTGGCCGAGGCCGGCCAGCGCGTCGATGCCGGCTTGCCACAGGACGCGCTCCTCGTCCGAATTCGAGCGGGGCCATCCGGTGTGCTCGACGACGACGGTCAGATCGTCGAAGCCGGCGAGCTGCGCCGCCGCCAATCGGAGCTGATCGGGGTGGGTCATCACCTCGAACAGCAGGTTCCGCTCCTGCAGGGCAATGAGCACTCCGGCGTCGGGGAGCGGCCCCATGTTGGCGCCCATCGGGCGGACCCCCCGAAAGCGTGAAGCAGCCATCTGCCGGTCGATGAGCTCGATGGCCTCGGCCACCGTGTCGGTGGGCGGGAGACCGCCGATGATGGCGTCGGGACGGCCGCCGGCATGAGCGTTCTTGTCGAGCTCGATGGTCTCCTCGACCGAGTGGCGACCGGTGGCGGCGGCGACGTTGACGAACTTCTCGACGTTCCACCGCGCCGACTCGGCCTGATAGGTGTCGACGTCGAAGCGGCGGTACATCCTCGACGCATCACCGGTGCCGCCTTCCGGAGGACGCGACAGGTACGGGTACCAATCCGTGCGGGCAGGGTCCCAGAGGTGCACGTGGGCGTCGACGACGCGGGTGGGCTCGACGGTCATCGAGGCTCCGTGTGCAGCGGGTGGCCGATGGCGCCGACCACGTCCCGCAGCGTGGCGTCGAGCCAATCGGGGACGGCGGGACCGCCGTAGGTGATGCTGCCGATCGGTCGGGGGTGGCTGCGAAGGCCGAGACATCCCGCGCCGATCACCAGCTCCGCACCGGCGAGGGCCGTCGCCTCGGGGTGACTGAGGAGGTGGGCGACGAGCTCACCGACCGGTTGGCGGGCGGCCTCCTCCGAAGCCTCGATGCCCGCGGCGAAGGCGGTGATGCGACCTTCGGTCGAACCGGCGGCAGCTCGCGCCAGCTGCACCGAGGCCTGGGCACGACTACGGCCTCCTGTGGTGGTGGCGTCGGTGAGAGTCACCAGTTGGACGGGGCGCGCCGCGCCGGCGGCGTAGTCGGCGGCCGCCCGGGCCCACGCGGCGTCGGTATGGATCTCCTCGACGATCCCGCCGTGCTCAGCGAGGACACGCTCCCAACCATTGGTCGAGGTGGCCGTTGGCCGACGACCGGCGGGCGCCACGACGATGGCGTCGATGGGCCCCGCGGCTTCGACGACGGCGCGCAGCGCGTGGGCGGCATCGCCGAAGCCCCGAGCGACCTCGACGCGGTGACAGGTGACGGACCGGGCCTCGAGCGCGGCCGTGACAGACGCGGCCAACAGTGGGCGGTCGGTGACGACGGCACAGGATCGCACCTGCGTCGATGCGACCTCGGCGGGGGCCGGCTCGTCGAAGATCGGCCCGAACCGGGGGTTGCCGCCGCCGCCGCTCGCCTGGCTGGCCTCGGCCGTGGCGAAGGCGCGGGGGACGACGGCCTCGAGCACCCGGGCCAGGGAGACCACCTCGTCGCTGCGCACCACCTCGAGAAGGCGGGGCTCGTCCACGACCGCCATCTCCGAGCCCCCGGCGAAGAGCACCCGTCCGGTGCACCACCCGAATCCGTCACCGACGAGGTATGCGCCCAGTGGCCCGAGATCCTCGGGGCCCGGCATCGACCGGAGGGACATTCCGCCACCGCGTGAGGCCCCGCCCGCCTGACGAGCGCGCTCGACGGCAGCGGCCACCATTCGGGTGGCCGCGATGGGCGACATGGCGTTGACGGTCACGCCCCGAGGCGCCTGCCGGCCCAGCTGCCACGTCAGGGCGGCGACGGCCCGCTTGGCGCAGCTGTACGCGCCGGCGTCGGCGGGTCGCCACCCCGAGCCGGAGGTGACGCCGAGCACGCGGCCGTGCCCCGCGGCGGCCATGAGCGGCAGCGCGGCGTCGAGCACGTTGAGGTAACCCCCGAGGTGCACGGCGAGCAACGCGAGCCAGTCCTCCTCGGTGCCCTCGGCGAAGCTGCTGTGACGGGTGATGCCGGCGACGTTGACGACGGCGTCGAGTCCGCCGTGCTCGTCGACCAACTCCCGGAACAGGCCGCGGACCGCCTCGCCGTCGGTCACCGACACCGACGAGGTCCGGGCCGAGCCACCTGCCGCCACGATGCGACCGGCCGTGGTCTCCGGCGGCTCGGGGAGCCTCTCGGAGCCGTCGAGGGTCACGAGGGGGTCGAGGGTGACGACGAACCAGCCGCCCCGGCCGAGCTCCTCGGCAACCGCGGCTCCGATCCCGCCCCCGCCGCCGGTCACCACGGCGACCTGCTGACGCGCGCTCACGAGGCCGGAGACCGGACCTCGAGCTCCAGGCCCTCGAACCGGCCGGCCTCGAGCCACTCCTCGAGCAGCTCGCGGTAGCCGAACCAGTCGCCCATGCCGCGCCCGTAGTTGCCGTTGCGGGGGTTCATAGCTTCCGGATGGCCCTCATTGTTGATGCGCGACGGCGTGCAGGCCGACATGACGGAGCTGCCGTCGACGAAGGAGTCGACGATCTTCCGCGTCCACTCCTCCTCGGCCTCGGCGCTCACGTCGAACACCTCCACGCCCCGCTGTTCGAGCAGGCGGACGGCGCCACCGATGAACTCGGCCCCGAGCACGGCCAGCTGCGTGTAGTTGACGGTCACCACCGCTTGCTGCCCCGGTGCCGGCATGACGAACAGGTTCGGAAATCCGCGGCTCATCATGCCGAACAGGCTGGCGGCGCCTTCGGCCCACTTCTCGGCCAGGGTGACACCGCCTCGACCGACGATCTCGTGGCCGACACGACGGAACAGCGGGGTGAGCTCGGCCTCGAAGCCGGTCCCGTAGATGATGCAGTCGACGGTGAACTGCTGTCCGTCGACGACCGGGCCCTGCGCGGTGATCCGCTCGATCCCCCCGGGGCAGTCGATCAGGGTGACGTTGGGGTTGTTGAACGCCTGCAGGTACTCGTCGTGGAAGCACGGCCGCTTGCAGAGGTACCGGTAGTACGGCTTGAGGATCGCAGCTGTGAACGGATCGGCCACCAACTCCTCGACCCGGTGCCGGTGCGCGTCCATGATCCGGTAGTCGAACTCCTCGGCGCTGCGCAGGTATTGGGCCATCGTCATGCTCTCCCCTCGCGGGGGGTGGTGGACGGCGGCGTAGTGGTGCGTCCACCCGTCGTCAACCTGGTCGACCTCGACGGGCCGACCCAGCATGATCGCCTGGAAGTTGTCCATCCGGGCCCGCTGCCAGCCCGGCTGCAGCCCGCCGGCGAAACCAGGATCGGTGGGCCGGTTGCCCCGCTCGCCGATGGCCGACGGGGTGCGCTGGAACACATAGACGTGCTTCGCCGACTCGGCCAGAGGCGGCAGGCACTGGATGCCGGTCGCCCCGGTGCCGAAGAGGGCGACGACCTTGCCCGCCAGGCCGGCGAGAGGCTCGTGCGGACCGCCGCCTGTGTACCCGTAGTCCCAGCGCGCCGTATGGAACGAGCGCCCGGCGAAGTCCTCCATGCCCGGGATGGCGGGCAGCTTCATGAGGTTGAGGATCCCTACGGCCAGCACGTACCAGCGGCAGCTGACCTCGTCGCCGCGGTCGGTGCGGACCCGCCACCGGGCCGCGTCCTCGTCCCACTCGGCGCGGGTGACCCCCGTGTGGAACAGGGCGTCGGCCACGAGGTCGAAACGATCGGCGATGGCCTCGAGATGGCCCAGGATCTCCTCGCCGAACGCGTAGCGGCGGGTGGGGATGTAGTCGAGCTCCTCGAGCATCGGGAGGTAGATGTACGACTCGATGTCGCACATCACGCCCGGGTAGCGGTTCCAGTACCAGGTGCCCCCGATGCCCCCCGCCTGGTCGACGATGCGGATCCGCTCGATGCCGGCCTTGCGGAGGTGGGCGCCGGCGAGGACCCCGGCGATCCCCCCGCCCACGATCACGACATCGACTTCATCGGCGACGGGGTCGCGCTCGGTGACCGGCGTGAACGGATCGTCCCGGTAGCGGGCGAAGTGTTCGTCGGTGCGCAGGTCGCGGATGTCGGCGCGGCCGGGTATCAGCCGCCTGTCGCGCTCGGCGAGGTACTTGGCCCGGACAGCCTCGGGGTCGTAGGTGGCAGCTCCGCCTCCCGCCGTCGGTCTCCCTCGCACGGATGAATGCGCTGTCGGATCGGATCCAGGCACGTTCCAACGCTACCGTCTGCACCAGCCTGGGTTTGGTGCCGGCTCTCCGGTTTGGGTGACTCAGGCCGGTTGCTTCGTCCATGCCGACATCGGCAGCCCACTCAGGCGTGGACGACGGCCAGGTGTAGGCCAGCCGGCGATAGGGATCGGACACGAGGATCACCGGTTCGGGTAGCTCACGTCGAGCCCGACCTCCCCGTGCGCCAAGTCGTACGTCTAGCCCTTCGTCCAGTCCGAACGGGACGTCTTCACGCCCGCCCTTTGGTGGCGCCAGTAGCGCTTTGTGAAAGCGGGGTCGGTGAGGCCCTGCCAGACTTGCTCGGGCGCGGCGTGGATGCACCCATGTACGTGAAGCTCGTCATCCTGTCGATGCCTGCGTTCATTTCCTCTCCGCCAAGTCGTCGAGTTGCCAGGTTGAATGTGGTGCCAAACCTTGAGGGACACGTTTCATTCCCGGACTGACTCGTATATGAGGTGGGCGAGGTCGCCGACAGCCTCGACCTTGACGAGACGCATTGACTTCTTGTCGCTGGTCTCGCCGAAGAGATGCTCGCCGGCACCGAGTACGACTGGGTAGACCATCAGCCGCATTTCGTCGACGAGATCGTGCTCGATCAAGGGGCGCACGAGCTGGAAGCTGGCGACGACGACGATTTCGCCACTGAGCTCCTGCTTCAGCTTCGAGACCTCGGTGACCACGTCCCCCTTGAGGACCGTGGTGTTGTTCCATTTCGGATTCTCGAGCGTGGAGGACACCACGTACTTGGGCATGCTGTTGAGCCTGTCTGCCAACTCGCCACTCCGAAATGGCCACCGCTCGGCAAGGAACTCGTAGCTCCTCCTGCCCAGCAGCTGGGCTTCTGCACCCAACGCTTCATCGAGCAGGACCTCGGCCGCCCCTTCGCGACCTCGGTCGCCGACACGACCGACCCACCCGCCGCGGCTGAAACCCTCGTCGCCGACGGGATCCTGGACTACTCCGTCGAGCGAAACGTTCTCGCTGATGACGATCTTTCCCATTGCAGTCCTCGTATTCGTTTGTCTGCCGATGCACACTGACGGGTTTTGTCTCAGCTCTTCTTGCCGAAGGGTCACTACTCCGTGTTGGGCTCACCTTGGCCGGTCGTGATCAGTCGCCGGAGGCTGTTGTTGACGTAGAAGCTCCAAGCGCTCGAGCACTTGTCGTAGCACTCGAAGGCCGGGACGAGACCTAGATGGGTGAACCTCACTTCCGTTTGCTCGCCTTGCTGGGCCACCTCGAACCTGACCTCGGTACCCGTCCATTCGTTCGGGTCTTCCGTGAAGTTGAGATAGGCGTCGAGCACTCGCCAGACGACCTTCTTGCCTGGGACGAACTCCGTGATCCGCTGCTTGCTGTAGTGGACGTCCTGGTAGCGATACGTGAACTCTGCGTCGAGTTCGTCGGTCGCCCCTCGATCTGTCCTGACCACCAGCCCCGCACGTCGTTGATGGCCGCAAAGGCCTCCTCCGGGCTCTGGTCGACCAGGAATGCGCTGGTGAAGTTCTGACTCGCCATGTCTCCGATCCTCCGATCTGGTTGTATCACGCAACTAGAGGCAAGCTAACATGAGTGGTCGCATGATGCAACTGGAAATGTTAGGATGGGTCCATGCTCGGCAATAGCTACGAGGGCCAGGTCTGTTCGGCAGCTCGCTCGCTCGAGGTGGTGGGTGAGCGCTGGAGCCTGCTGATCATCAGGGACGCGCTCTTTGGCGGCGTGACCCGCTTCAGCGACTTCCTGCGGCGGCTCGGCTTAGCCAGGAACATCCTTGCGGCCCGGCTCGACGGTTTCGTCGAAGCCGGGATCATGGAGCGCTTCTCCTTGGAAGGCTCGGCCTACCAGGAGTACCGCTTGACCGAGAAAGGACGAGATCTCGGCCCCGTGATCATTGCCCTGACCGACTGGGGCGATCGCTGGGCGGCGCCCAATGGACGCCCGATCATCTATCGTCACGTTGACTGCGGCGGCGAGGTCGAGCAACAGCTCGTTTGCAGTCATTGCCGCATAGTCATCGAGCAGGACCAGGTCGGTATTGAGCTCGGGCCTGGAATGACCGGTGCTGCGTGATCAATGGGTACCGGTGAAGTCGGCCATCTCCGAAAACGACCACACCTTGGGGCCGGTCGTCGTGTCAGCCTCGCCCGGCGGAGGGCAGGCCGGACGGTTTTTCAACGAGGAGTTGGCTGGTGTTTCAACCAACACCTCATGGACGGCGGAGGAGGTGGGATTCGAACCCACGGTGGCCTTGCGACCACAACGGTTTTCGAGACCGTCCGATTCGTCCACTCTCGCACTCCTCCGGGTACCTGTTCGTGTCGCCCGGCTTTCTCCCTCCTGGATCGCTGCCCCAGGTCTGTGTCGACACGTGGAGTTTGTGCCGCGTAACACGAACCGCCAATGCTACATCCGCCACCCCTCGTCAGTAGTTGCGACGCGCGTGCCACAGTCCGGCGTCCCGCCCATGGCGAGTAGACCTGCGGCGTCCCGGTGGTGCGTCGGCGACTACTGATGCTCGAGGATCCCGGCGACACACCCCAGGTCGGCGGCACGCCAGTAGGACCTTCGAGCGACACGAGCTCCGAGACAGCTCACGGTGGCGAGGAGGGCGAATCCGAGCGACAACGGGATCCACCACGACCCGAGGTTCGAGAATGCCAGGTCGTAGCTCACGCCCGGGACCGGCGCGGGCTGTTGCGCCTGAGCGATGCCCCATCCGACACTGGCCAACGCCATCACCACGGTCGCCGCGGCCAGAGCGGTGGCCACCCTGGTCCCACGAAGCACGACGGACATCGTGAGCTTCGATCGACGCGTCACCCACGCCAGGACGAACGGGCCGATCAGCCACCCCGTGCCGATCAGGGTCCCGCCGCCGATCCGGAGGACGGTGCCCTCGAGGGTCGATCGCCCTGCGGCATGAGCCGTGCACGGGTCCGTCGAATGGGCAATGCCCGTCACACACGAAGAGGAGCCAGCAACGCCCGGCTGGCTCATGCCACCGACGACCAACAGAACCAGGCCGCCGACGAGGGCCATGCCGGGCAGCACCGCGATCAGCCATCGTCGACGGGGACCGGCCGACACCTTCTGGCGGATGCCCCGGAGGAGGGTGGTCCACCCCGAGACGGCGACGATCACGCTGATGGCGATGGCCCAGCTCATGACGTTGGCCAGGTCCAGGGCGACTCGTCCCGCAGCGCTGGGGTGTGACACCGGTTGGCCCCCGAGGCCTTGCCCGAGCTCGCCGCCGCTGGTCAGGAAGAGGAGACCCAGGGGGAGCACCACGAACAAGGGCACCGTGGCCACCAGGATGGCGGCTTTGGTCCGGTCCACCCAGAGCTCGGTCGACGGGGCGGCGCCGGTTCCTCGGAGCCGGGCCCGCAGCGCACCGGCCACCAGGTTGGAGGCGATCCGCCACGACGGCCGTCCCTCTGAGGTCAGTCCGTCGACGACGACCCCCATCTCGTCGCCGTAGCGCTCCCGCCACCAGGCCGGATAGCACGCCAGCGCGGCGTCCAGCAGCCGGGGTGTTCTCACGTCCACGCCCCGAGGCGTCGCAGGCCGATGCGAGCGACCTTGGCCGTCGTCTCCAGACGTTGTCTGAGCACGGCCGCGCCCGACGCGGTGATGCGGTAGGGCCTCCGTCGGTCATCGGCCGGCAGTGCCTCGACCAGGCCCTCCTCCTCGAGCCGGGCCAGCACCCCGTAGAGGGTCCCCGGTCCGAACGCGATGCCGGTCATCTGCTCGATGTCCTGAATGATCGCGTAGCCGTGTTTCGGACCGCCGGTGAGACTGGTGAGCACCATCAGGGTCGGGTCCTGGGTCCGGCCGAGCCGTTTGCTGGTCATGCCCGTCCCTCCCCTCCCCGTTCCGATTTCCAATATATCGGAAATCGTAATAACGCGCCCGGGCCGTGGATTCGGGGCGCCGTGCCGGCGTGGGTGCATCGAGGGGCCGGCGTGGGTGCATCGAAGGGCCGGCGTGGGTGCATCGAAGGGCCGGCGTGGGTGCATCGAAGGGAAGGTACGTTCTTGGCCGGTGATGCCTGCAGCTGTGGATGCGCGTGGCCCGCAGGCGGGGAGGTCCGCGGGGACGATCGCCGAGGACACCCACACACGGGCTGCCGCGCTCGACGGCATGAGGGCTGTCGCCGTCCTTGCCGTTCTGGCCTTCCACGCCGGGCTGCCGTGGGCCAAGGGCGGCCTGCTCGGGGTCGACATCTTCTTCGTGCTCTCGGGCTTCTTGATCACCTCACTGTTGGTGCGCGAGCACCAAGAGCGGGGGACGGTCCGTCTCAAGGCCTTCTGGGGACGTCGGGCGCGTCGCTTGTTCCCGGCCCTGTTCCTCCTTCTCCTCGGGATCGCCCTGTTCGCGCACCTGTACGCGGGACAGCTCGACCTGGGCCGGGTCAGAGCGGACGCCCTGTCGACCCTGCTGTTCGTTGCGAACTGGCACTTCATCGCGTCGAGCCAGGGATACTTCGCGCACGCGGCGGCACCGTCGCCGCTCCTGCACATGTGGTCCTTGGGGGTCGAGGAGCAGTACTACCTCGTGTGGCCCCTCGTCGGGCTCCTCGTGCTGGGCCGTTTCGGACGTCGGGCCCTGGCGTGGGTGGCGGGCATCGGCGCGGCGGCATCGGCGTTGGCCATGGGGACCATGTACGCCTCGGGGGTCTCGCTCGACCGTCTCTATTACGGGACCGACACGCGCGCCCAGACCCTGCTGGTGGGGTCGTGTCTGGGCGCCTTGGCCTCGGTGACCACGTCGCGGATCCTTCCCCCGGGTGTCGCCGGGCGACGGTCGGTGAGGAGGGCGGTCGGAGCGGTCGGGTTGGTCGGTGCGGTCTTCGTGCTCTGGTCGTGTGCGACCCTGAACGGACAAGAACCCTTCCTCTACGAGGGTGGGTTCCTCCTCGTGGCCCTGGCCGTCGCCGCCGTCATCGCCGCGGTGGTGACGTTGCCGCGATCGGTCATGAGCCGGGTGTGCGGACTTCGGGGTCTCGTCTACGTGGGGCGCATCTCCTACGGCCTGTACCTGTACCACTGGCCGTTGTTCCTCGCCATCGACCACGCCCACACCGGTTTGGGCGGCACCCCGTTGCTGGCGTTGCGCATGGCCGTCACCTTCGGCGTGTCGGTGGCCTCGTTCGAGCTGTGGGAACGACCGATCCGCGAGCGGCGGCTCCTGCGGGGGTGGAGGGCACCGGCCGGGGCGGTGACCGCCGGGGCGCTGGCCACCGCGGCGGTGCTTTCCACGACGGTGGCGGCCGCCGCGTCGACCTCGGCACCGACGGCGAACGGCCCTGCCGGAACGGCGGCCCGTCCTCCCTTCACCGCAACGCACCCGGTGGTGTCGCTCGCCACCGGTGACTCCCTCGCCTTGACGCTCAACCTGGGGCTGGGCTGGCAGTCCGAGCGGTGGGGCGTCCGTTTCGTGACGGGGAGCGGCTCGGGAGCCGGCGTGCAGCTCGGATGTGACCTCGACCCGAATTCGACGGTGATCGTCGGTGGGGCGGTCAGCCAAGCCGCCCAAGGGTGCGTGGACTGGCCCCAGAAGTGGGCGCGTCTGGTGCAGGTGTACGACCCCGACGTCGTCACGGTCCTCCTCGGTCGCTGGGAGGTCTCCGACCGGCTCTACCGGGGCCACTGGACTCACGTCGGCAACCCCGACTTCGACGCCCACCTGTTCGCCGAGCTCGGCCGAGCGGTGAGGATCCTCTCGGCCCGGGGGGCCGAGGTGGTCCTGTTCACCATGCCGTTCGTCGACCCCTCGACCGAAGCGGCCAACGGCGTGCCCTTCCCCGAGAACTCCCCCGGCCGGGTGGACGCCTACAACTCGTTGCTCCGCAAGGTGGCGGCCGCCCACAAGGGCGTGGCCAGCATCGTCGACGTCAATCGCCTCCTCGACCCCGACGGGCACTACACGCCGACGGTCGCCGGGGTCACGGTGCGCTCGACCGACGGCATCCACATCTCGATCGCGGGTGGGATGTTCCTTCGCCCCCGAGTCCTTCCCACCCTGGCCGATCTAGGCCTGACCCACGACGAATCTCGTTCCAGGGCCCGGCCCAAACCCGGGTGACGCCCGACGACCCACGCCGCCCGCCCCGCCCCGCCAGTCACCTCCTCGCCGCGAAGAACCTCTCCAAATGGCCGCTGCACTCCTGGGCGAGGACCCCACCCGTGACGGGCAGTTCGTGGTTGAGGCGCGGATCGGCGCACAATTGGTAGAGAGATCCGCACGCCCCCGCCTTGGGGTCCGCGGCTCCGAAGACCAGTCTCCCCACCCGCCCCGCCACCAGGGCCCCGGCACACATGGCGCAGGGCTCGAGGGTCACCACCAGGGTGACGGCACCGAGCCTCCACGTGCCGAGGACGGCGGCGGCATCGCGCAGGGCCAGGACCTCGGCGTGCGCGGTGGGATCGAGCCGCAGCTCCCGTTCGTTGTGGCGTCTCGACACCACCTGTCCCTCCACCACGGCGACGGCCCCGACGGGAACGTCGCCGTGCACGACGGCCAGCGCCGCTTCGTCGAGCGCGACCCGCATGGCCGAATCGTCGTCGAGCCGTGGTCCGGGGTCGTTCGGTGCGCCAGCCATGGTCAGACGGTAGGGCAGGCGGCAGGCAGGAGTCCTCCCGCCTCGCCGCCGGCCCTGGCGCGGAGGAGGTGGGATTTGAACCCACGGTGAGTTTCCCCACACACGATTTCCAGTCGTGCCGATTCGGCCGCTCTCGCACTCCTCCGGAGCTGCCGGTGCGCAGCAGCAGGGAGGCTATCGTCTGCGATGCGTTGTCCGGTGCTCCGTGCGACGGCCGGGTCCTGCGCAA
>Ga0116219_10003359_pt1 | contig 12705 bp, 8 predicted proteins | sample Sb_taG_4_FD_91019 | JGI IMG/M metagenome (GOLD analysis project Ga0116219, IMG submission 91019) | Peat soil microbial communities from Weissenstadt, Germany - Sb_50d_6_BS metaG | ecosystem: Environmental > Terrestrial > Soil > Wetlands > Peat | place: Germany: Weissenstadt | collected 2010-09-21
TCCTGGCTCACTTCATCCGCCTTCGGGTAGGGCGCCGCGATCGCAAATTCGACAGCGTGGTTCATCTCCGACTCAATCTCCGCGCGAATCCGGCCGAACGATTCTTCGTCGGCCAACCCCTGCCCTATCAGCCACGTTGCAAGGATCTTGATGGGATCGCGCTCGCTCATCCAGCGCTGTTCTTCCTGGTTCGAGCGGTAATATTCGCGGTTGATGTCGCCAACGTGGTGCCCGCCATAGCGGTAAGTGTTGCAAACTAGAAATGCAGGACCTCCACCTTCGCGCCCCCGCGCGACCACCCGCGTCGCCGCCGCGTGAACCGCGCGCACATCCTGCCCATCCACGCTTGCGGCATAAATTCCGAACGCCGCCGCGCGCGCTTCGATATCGCCCGCCGTCGTTTCAGAAAAGTGCGTGTATTCCGTGTAAAGATTGTTCTCGCAAACGTAAATCACCGGCAGCTTCCAGAGCTGCGCCAGATTCATCACTTCGTAGAGCACGCCTTGCCCGAGCGCCCCTTCACCAAAAAAGCAGACAGACACCAGTCCCGTGCGCAACCGCTGCGCCGAAAACGCCGCTCCAGTGGCGATTCCCGCGCTTCCAGCAACAATCGCGTTCGCTCCCAAATTGCCGGTTCCGGGATCGGCGATGTGCATCGAGCCGCCTTTGCCCTTGCAATATCCCGCTTCCTTGCCCAGCAGTTCCGCGAACATCTGATCCGGCGACGCCCCCTTCGCCAAACAGTGCCCATGCCCGCGATGCGTGCTGGTGATGTAATCATCCGGCCTCAGCGCTTCGCAAATTCCCACCGCCACTGCTTCTTCGCCGGTGTACAAATGCGCCAGCCCCGGCATCAGCGCCCGCTTGTAAAGTTCGCTCACCTGCTCTTCAAAAAGTCGAATCGCCAGCATTTTCCGGTACATCCGCAGCCACAACTCCACGGCAGCTTCCGGATGCCCGGCCGGATGCTTAGCAGCCGTCGTCATTCAGCCACTCCCGACATCTGCGCCAGCACATCGAAAATCACGGCAAAATCTTTTTTAGCCAAACCCATCCCTCGCGCAGCCGTCAGAAATTCATTGGCGACCGCAGTCGTCGGCAACGGCACATTGAGCTGCCGGCCCATCTCCAGCGCCAAGTTCATGTCTTTCTGCATCATGTTCACGTCGAACCAAGCGGGATCGGGCTGTTGCAACACGAATGGCCCGCGGTACTGAATCATCGGCGAGGCGATCGCGCTGTGCGTCAACACATCCACCGCCGTCTCCCGCGCGATCCCGCTTTTCTCCGCGAGCAAAACTCCTTCGCAAAACGCCAGCATCTGCACCGCAAGACTCAAATTCGTCGCGATCTTCATGGCAAGCGCCAGCCCGTTGTCGCCGACGTAGGTCACCTTCGGCCCAATGTCCAGCAGCAGCGGCTTGACGCGCTCAAAAGTCTCGCGCCGCCCGCCCACCATCACCGAAAGCTTCCCTTCCTGCAGCGTGATCACGCTTCCAGAAACAGGCGCATCAACCATGTCGGCGCCCTTCTCGCGCACGCGCGCTGCAAGCCCGCGGCTAAACGCAGGACTGACAGTGCTCATATCGACAAGGATCTTTGCAGGAGTGAGCGCCGCGAGAATTCCATCCGCGCCATCCATGATGGCTTCGAGCGCTGCGGAATTCGTAACCATCGAAAATGTCACATCCGCCGCCGCACAAACCACCCGCGGAGAATCTGCGAACTTCATCCCCCGCTCGACCAACCACTGTGCCTTTGCCCGCGTGCGGTTATATCCGGTGACGCTGTGACCTTTTTCGAGCAGCCGCGCAACCATCTGACTACCCATCACGCCCAGGCCTACAAAGCCGAGATTAGGCATCCTGAGGCATCTCCCATCGCTCAACTCGTCTTCGAGTTGGCCTGACTTCGAACGTTCGGGGGAACGCGCGAATCGTCGCTGACCTGCTGCAGGTGGGCTCGCATCGTCGCGCGCGCTTTTTCCGCATCGCGTCTCTCGACGGCTTCCAGAATCCGCTTGTGGTGGAACTGCCCGCGTTCCGGGCCGCCGTCAACGTAGAATATTCCCAGCCGTTGCTCGCGCAAAAGTCCCACGATGGAATCCAGCAGGGAGAGAATCAGCGGATTCGCCGCCGCCTCCGCCAGAGCCAGATGAAAATCGAGATCGGCTTCGATGTATGCGTCAGGATCCTTCAGCGCGCGCTCCATCACGTCATACGCTTCGCGCATCATGGCCAGATGCTGTTCCTCAATCCGCGTCGCCGCCAGCGCCGCAATTTCCGGCTCCAGGATTGCCCGCACCTCGGCAAGGTGGATCGATCCGTCCGGCTGTCCTATCTTGATCATCAAATCCAGCGATTGCCGGATCGCCTGCGAAGTTCCATTGGTGATAAACGTTCCGCGTCCGGGAAACGCCTCCACCAGTCCCTTCTCGCGCAGCGTCTTCACCGCCTCGCGCACCGCCGTTCGGCTCACTCCAAATTGCTGCGCAAGGTCGCGCTCCGCCGGGAGTTGATCTCCCTCTTTCAAGGCGCCACTTAGGATCGACTCTTCGATCTGCTGAACGATTAGTTCGTACAGGCGGGACGCTTGAACGGTTTTGTACATGGATATGACTCCACTACGCCAGTGAAAAACGCCAGCTCGGTCGGGCAACTATATCACACGCAAATCTTGCGCCTGGGACCCGCGCTACAGCCGGCTCTGAGCGACAATTTACACCTTGGCGCGAGCGGGCTGAAATTGCAGGTCTTTAGGTCCGACCACAATACCACGCTACTCCTCATTCCTGTCAATATGCCACTATCCCTCTTTGCTGGTGCACCTTAGTTGATTTCAGCCCGAAATTTCTTGACACGGTTTGACCGATAGGTGGTAGAGTCTCCAGACCATTGGGGATCGATAGGGCATTCCGCCGTCGAGGAGGTCAAATGCATCATCTTGCCTCGAATTCCGCTGCAATTTCGCGCCTGAAGCCGCTCTCCCGGGCTCTCGCCGCCATATTTTGTTTCTTGGCTGTCAGCCTCCCGGCATTCTCGCAAAGCTACACCGGCCGGATCCTCGGCAGTGTGCGCGATCAAAGCGACGCCGCCATTGTCGGCGCGTCCGTGACCATCACGGACGTCGAACGCGGCGTATCGCGATCGCTTGTGACCGATGACTCCGGCAACTACGTCGCACCCGATTTGCTCCCCGGCATATACAAGGTTGTGGCCCAGGCGAAGGGTTTCAAGACCCTCGAGCGCCCCAATATTCAGGTGGAAGTGGCAACCGACGTTCGCATAGACATCGTCCTCCATCCGGGCGAGGCATCCGAGACGGTAATCGTGAACGAACAAGTCCCGCTGCTGAATACCACTTCCTCAGTTCTCGGCGGAACTCTCAGCAACGAAGAAATCAACGAACTTCCGCTGAACGGCCGGAATTACGAAAATTTGCTGCAACTGCGGCCCGGAGTTGTGCGTTATCCCGGCGGGGGATTCTCCACGACTAGCACCAACGGCCTGCGCGCCGAGGACAACGCATACTTCATCGACGGCCTTTTCAATAGCGAGCCGTTTTCGGGACAAAGCATCATCAATGGTTCGGGAATCGCCGGCGACTCCGCGACCATTCTTCCTATCGACGCTATTCAGGAATTCAACCTCATCGAAGATCCTGGCCCCGAATATGGCTGGAAGCCCGGCGCGGTCGTAAACGTGGGATTGAAATCGGGCACGAATAGCTTGCACGGAAGCGGCTACGGCTTTGGTCGCGATACGGCGCTCGATGCTCGCAACGTCTTCAACACCTCCGACACTCCCAAGACTCCCCGGCAACTCGAACAGTTTGGAGGCACGGTCGGCGGGCCGATGATCCGAGACAAACTCTTTTTCTTCGGCGGATACGAAGGCCAGCGTTACACCGTGGGCAATTCAGCGATCTTGAATGTTCCTACCACAGTAGCCGGTCTGGGCACTGACAGCAGTATTCCCGACGCCATTTCCGACCTTCAAGCGCACTCCGTAACCATCAGCCCTGTCAGCTTAAATGTAGCCGGATGCACACTTGGGCCACCCGTATCGTGCGATGGATCAGGATTCCCTCTCAATAATACGGCTTCAACATCGCTCAGCATCGGCTTCCCGAATACAGTAAGCGCCGACAACGCCGTCGGCAAAGTCGATTATCATTTCAACGATCACAACACTGTAAGCGGGCGGTATTTCTTCGGCAACAATTCCGGAACGGTGGACGATGCGTTTCAGCTCCAGCCGCGCTGGTTGACGCTGATCCATACTCGTGCGCAAGTCGTGGGAGCCAACTGGACGTTTATTCCCAGTTCTCACTGGGTCAATGAAGCCCGGTTTGGATACAACCGGCTAACCCAGCCCACTTTCACGGCCGACCACAATCAGTCTGCCGCAAGTCTTGGCATCAACGACGGCGTCACGAATCCGCTCTACGGCGGATTGCCGCGCCTCAAGATCAAAGGTTTCGGCGGCCTCTTCGAAGCGTTGGGCGGATTCAAATGGCCCAAATTCCAGGGACCGGACCAGCGCTATCAGTTCGTCGACCACGTCTCCTACACACTTGGCAAACACACGCTGAAGTTCGGCGGCGAACTGCATCACGATAGCTTCAGCGGCGGAGCCTTCGGCGACGGCAAGGGCTACATCATATTTTCGGGCAATGGCGCGTTCCCCGGATCAACCGTGCTTGAGGATTTCCTCGCCGGTGATCCCGGTGGAACCATTCCATTCCCGACGCACGCGCTCGTCGGCGCCGCGCCTCTTCGCAGCATTCATAACTGGTCCGAAGCAGGCTTCATCGGTGATGATTGGCGCGTCACGAACAATCTGACCGTCAATCTCGGTGTCCGCTACGAATACAACGGAGTCATCAAAGAGGCCAACAATCAGTTGGGCAATTTCAGCCCCACAGCGGGACTCGTGCAAGTTGGAAAGCAGATCAGCGAACCTTATAATGGTGACCACAAAAATTTTGCTCCCCGCATCGGAATGGCCTGGGACATCTTCGGCAGCGGCAACACCGTCCTGCGCGCCGGATTCGGCATTACTTATGAAACGGTGAACTGGGAAGCGTTCCTCGCCTTCAACAACGTTTTCGGTCTGGATACCATTCCCACCGGCGGCATCTTGAACGGTGTTCCCGGCCCCGGTTCAATCACCTCCGGCGTGCAAAATATCCCCAGCCCGCCGACGCCCTGGGACACCTGGGGTGTCAGCGCGCCGTCGCCTTTCGCCCTATCTCAGGTCAATTGCGCGGCAGCGCTTCTCGAAACATGCTCCATCTTCGGTGTGAACCCTGGCATCACCACGCCGTATGTCACCTACTGGAACGTCAATATTCAGCATGCCCTCGCGCGCAACTTGCTGTTGGAAGTCGCCTACGTGGGCAACAAGGGCACGAATCTGATGGGCGTTCGGGACATCAACCAGCCGCTAGTCGGTTCGGGCTGGACGCTGGCGGCAATCGCATCCGGCGGGATTGATCCTCAGGCAGAACAGAACGGGCGCCCGTTCAACTTGGCCTTCCCGTATCTCAGCAACATCTATCAGATGGCCAACATCTATCGCTCGAATTACAACGGCCTGCAGGTCACTCTCAACTCGCGCAACTATCACGGCCTCAATATGGTGGCCGGCTACACCTACGCACACGCTCTCGACGACGTTGGCGCCAACTGGGATTTCGGCGCGGGCTTGGGCCTGCCGCAAGACGCCACGAATCCTCAGCGTGAATATGCCAGCAGCGATTTCGACATACGCCACCGCTTCACTCTTTCGGTCACCTACAACATCCCCGGAAAGGACGGTTACTTCCAAGCTCTGAAAGGCTGGCAACTGATTTCCATCGTTAGCCTTTACAGCGCGCAGCCTTGGGGCCCGATGGATACCGGCGATGACATCAGCGGAACGGGCGAAGCCGTGGATCGCTGGGACTTCGTCGGCAATCCGAAAGATTTCAGCTCGAATCCGACGAATCTCCCGGTGTATTTCGGGCCGGGAACTACTCCGGCGGTCTGCAATAACGCAGCGAACACGCCGGGATTGCAGACTTCGCTCGGACTGTTCGGCTGCTATGCGGCGAAGAATTCCGCGATGATCCCCGCGGCCATCGGCACCTTTGGAACCATGGGACGCAATACGTTCCGCGATACCGGCTTCCGCGACTGGGATTTCTCCGTGGCGAAGAATTGGAAATTCGGCGAGCGCCTCACAGCGCAATTCCGCGCCGAGTTCTTCAACATTCTCAATCATCCCCTCTTCGCAAACCCATTCGGCGGGCAGAATGGCTTCGGCCAGAATGATCCGTCGGTGCTGGGCACTGGTTTCGGCTGCGGTTGCGCGACGCCGGACGTGGCTGCCAGCAACCCGGTTCTCGGATCGGGCGGAAGCCGCTCGATTCAATTGGGACTGAAGCTGATCTTCTGATGTGCCGGCGCATGGGAATTTCCATGCAAGCATTTGCTGTCTGCCCGCACGTTCTGATGTGCGCGATGGTTGCCATGTCGCTCCTTGGGGGTGTGGCCGCCGCGCAGCAACGCCCCGAACGCACTCTCGACGAAATCAAAGCCGAAGCCCTGAAGCGCGCCGAAAACGGAATGTATCCCGTCATCGGCCTCGATCCCGCCGATCTCCGCGACGCCTTCGAAAAAATCAAAACGCGCGACAAAGACGAATGGGCCGCCGCCTTCATCGCCGTCGCCGATCGCTATATGGCGGAAGGCCGATCCCTCGAAAAATCCGACCCCACGAAAGCCAACGCCGATTACGTTCGCGCCTGGCGACTCTATTCGTTCGGCCGCTGGCCCGTTCCGTCATCGCCCGGCAAACAGCGCGCCTACGCGAAAGCCCTCGAAGCCTTCCGCGCTCACACGAAATTCTGGGATCCGCCCATGGAAATTGTTCACATCCCCTTCGAAGGCTCGGAAATCATCGGCTACCTGCGTCTACCGAAAAACGCCGCGGGACCGGTGCCGCTGGTCATCGCCGTCAACGGTCTCGACAGCCGCAAAGAAGATCTCTCCGAAAGTTTCAGCGCGATTCTTCCGTTCGGCGTTGGCTTTCTCGCCGTCGACGGTCCCGGCACAGGGCAGGCCCCGATTAAAGTCAGCGAAAACGCCGACCGCATGCTCTCGCGCGTCATCGACTACGTTCAAACCAAGCCCGAGATCGACAAGACGCGCCTCGCGATTCACGGCGTAAGCTGGGGCGCCTATTGGAGCGTAAAACTCGGCATTGTCGAGCGCGCTCGGCTGAAAGCCGTCAGCGCCCAGTCGCCGCCGGTCCACGAGTTCTTCCAAAAGGATTTCCTCCTGAATTCCTCGCTCGGCAATCGCGAATATCTCTTTGACCAAGTCCCCGCATTGATGTCCATCTTCGACGGCGTCAATTCCATCGAAGACCTCGAAGCGATCTTCCCGAAAATGTCTCTGAAGACGCAGGGCCTTCTCGACAAGCCGTCCGCGCCGATGCACATACTCGCCGGAGTTCTCGATACACAAGTCCCCATCTCTGACATCGAACTGCTTCTCAAAAGCGGCGACACTCCCAAAGACGCCTGGATCAATCCGAAAGGCGGCCATCTAGGCCGGCAAGTAAAAGTCTGGCCCGATCCCATCATCTTCACACAAGTGATCATCCCCTGGCTAGTAACCGCGCTCGAAGCTCACGCGTCAGAAGATCACCGATGATCATCTCTCTTGCGTAAGAAGGTTTTGCGGAAGCCACATCATCGGGATCGCACCCAAGATTTCAGGGCCGTCCAGTCCTCGGTCTGTGGTAAGAGATTGCCCTCGTATGCACGGTCCCGCTCGCCGCACACGGAATGTCGCGTTATTTTTCATAATTCTCGGTGTCTCGTTTACCGTCCCCGCACTCCAAATCTCCGGCGCACAATCGTCACCCGCAGCGGCCGTCGACGACTACATCGCGCTCCAACTCCATGATCAGCACATCCCCGGCTTGGCCCTCGCCGTAATCCGCGACGGGCAGCTCGTAAAATCTCAAGGCTACGGCATGGCCAATATCGAGCTAAACGTTTCCGTCAAGCCGGAGACCGTTTTTCAGTTGGGTTCTATCGGCAAGCAATTCACTGCCACCGCAATTCTTTTGCTCGCCGAAGATGGCAAGCTTTCTCTCGACGAACCAATCGCGAAATATCTCCCCACTGCGCCGCGCTCGTGGAAAAACATCTCAATCCGCCATCTTCTCAACCATACTTCCGGGCTCGCCGATTACACCGACGACACGTACGTCCGCCCGGGCGGCCTCATCCCCCTTCACGCCGAGCTTACCGATGACGAAATTTTCCGGCGGTTCACTACTCTGCCCTTCGATTTCAAGCCCGGCGAAAAATGGAAGTACAGCAACACCGGATATGCCATCCTCGGTTTTCTCATCCACAAAGTCAGCGGGAAATCCTACGGCGATTTTCTCGACGCTCGCGTCTTCAAGCCTCTCGGCATGACGGCAACTCGCGTCATTTCCGAATCCGATATCGTCCCCAATCGCGCCGCCGGCTACCTCCTCGTCAAAAACGAAATCAAAAATCAAAACTGGGTCGAGCCCCACTGGAACACGCTAGCCGACGGAGCCCTATATTCCACAACTGCTGACATGGCCAAGTGGGACGCCGCGCTAAGCGCCGGCGCCATCCTCAAGCCAACAAGCTACGCGCAAATGTGGACACCGGCCCCGCTCAACGACGGCAAAAGTTATCCCTACGGTTTCGCCTGGGACATCACCGAGATCAACAACCATCGCCTACTGGAGCATGGCGGCGCCTGGCAAGGCTTCACGGCACACTATGCGCGCTATCCCGACGATCATCTTTCCGTAATCGTCCTAACCAATCTAGACGCCGAGCACTCCGATCCCGGCAAAATCGCCCACGAAGTCGCTGCCCTCTACATCCCAGCCCTAAAGCCGAAGAAATAGCAGCGAGCGCGCAGTTTTGAGATTTCTCGTGTCGTAGGGGCGTCTGCCCAGGCGGATTGCGCGCGCTCCGAGCAAACCTCAAGGAAATGCAAGCCATCGACGCCGCGCGAAAGGCTCAGGAGGCTTCTGAGGGGGTGCCATTTTGTCTCGACCAAAAAAGGCCTCCGTGCTTTATTTTCAGTGAGTTACGGCGATTTATGCTCGTTTCTGTGTATCGACCAGAAATCCGGGGATCTGACTGCTTGCGGCGGTCATTTTTGCTTGTGTGGTAGCCGGATCCATTTGCAATTTCCCACGGTAGGCTAGCGGAGATTTGCGGCTAAACATAGCGTACGAGTTGCGGAACTGCGTAGAGCACGAGAGGAGCATTGTTCTCACACAATCGGTGTAGCCCATGAAGGAACCCAGAAGGGATCTTGCAAATTATTGGTGAGATGAGTCGGCTTTGTTGACATCCTGCCCATTAACGAGACCGATCGAATCCATAATCATCCCGATCAGGTTGCGCGGGAGCGAATGGCCGACGTTTTCCTGGGCTTAGGTCCGTGGGCGGAGCAAGCCCCGCCCCTACGGCGGAGGAATTCAACGACTGCGGAGGAAGTCAACAGAGCCAGATGGGTTCAAGACAGAGCTTGATCCCGCGAAGGAGGGTCCAACGCGCGGGCATTGATTCGAGGCCAACCGGAACGCGCGCCGCGGACGCAACGCGCGTGGCTCAAATTCCGAAGCGCGAAATGCTAACTCAGCGCCTTCTGCATCCGCTTCGAAGTCTTCAGCAGTTGCTTCTTCAAAGCGTCAATCTGCTTCGAAATCGCCGCCAATTCTTTCTTCGCGACACCGCCGGCCTTGACCACCTGATGAGCCTTGCGGTCCGCCGAGCCCACCGCCGCGCCGATCGCCGTTGCAACCTTCTTCAATCTGCTCTTAGCCATCATTTTCCTCCCGTTGAACGCGCCGCCATCGTATACGCCACCATCGCCCGCCGTCAATAACTCAACTGCGGCATCGCGCGGCGATGCGCGCCAAATCCGCGCGCCAACGTATGATTCACGCACCCTCGAATTCGTGACGCGAAACTTTTCCCCCTTTCGCGACTCTAATCCTATGAAGCCACAGGCCTCCGTAGGGCCCGCGCTTCAGCCGGGCCTCTTCGGGCAAGATCGCGCCACCACGCACTCGTAAGAATGCAGCGCCAACTGACTCATTCATGTCACTATTGAAGAACGAAATGCCAGCCGCCAAGGACGGAATCATGACTCGTACAATCTCCACCATAGCCGCATCCATAATTCTCTTAGCCGTTCTCGCTTTCTTTTTCTCGAATCATCACACGCAAGCGGGTACGTCCACGCTTCCAGCCCCGGCTCTAGATGACTCGCTCGCCGCCACTTCGAGCCAGCAAACCATCGTCCTCGCTGGCGGCTGCTTCTGGGGCATCCAAGCCGTCTTCGAACACGTCAAAGGCGTAACTTCCGCCACCGCCGGCTACGCAGGCGGCACTGCGCAAACCGCCGACTACGAAACCGTCAGCAGCGGCGATACTGGCCACGCCGAATCCGTGAAGGTCGTTTACGATCCCTCGAAAATCACTCTAGGCCAACTTCTCCGCGTCTTCTTCTCCGTAGCCCACGATCCAACGGAACTCGACCGCCAGGGCCCCGACTACGGCAAGCAATACCGCTCAGCAATTTTCTACACCACGGAAAATCAGAAAAAGATTGCCCAGGCCTACATCAATCAACTCACGCAAGCCAAAGCCTTCACTTCCCCAATCGTCACGCAGCTAAATTCCAATTCCGCCTTCTACGCAGCCGAAGACTATCACCAGGACTACGCCACAAAGCACCCCGACAATCCCTACATAATGATCAACGATGCCCCGAAAGTGGATTACCTACGCCAACAATTCCCCGATCTCTACAAAGCACAATGAAGCAGTAGCAGTTCTAGGGGAGGGTCGTTTTATCCTGAGGCGCGTTAACCGCGCCGAAGGGCGGACCCCCGCCGTTCGGCCCCGTCCATCCCGCCTTGCAATTTCCGCGCACGCCGTGAATACTTCCACGCGTAGATCATGACGAAGCGAAAAATCCTCCGCGCCGCGCTAATTATTTTCTCGGCCTTGGCCGCCGCGATTGTCTGCGGCGGCTTGTACGCCCGGCACAAATTCGCGCAGCAAGCTCCGTGGCCCACAGCACCGGTCCGTGGCGCGAAAGCCATGGTCGTGAGTGATGAAGCGCTCGCCGATGAAGCGGGAGTCGAAATTCTCAAGAGCGGCGGCAACGCCGTGGACGCGGCCGTCGCGGTGGGTTTCGCGCTCGCGGTCGTCGAACCCGGAGCTGGAAACATCGGCGGCGGTGGCTTCATGCTGATCCGCCAATCCAGCGGCCAGACGGCATTTGTGGACTACCGTGAAACGGCGCCGCGCGCTGCGAGCCGCAACATGTTCACCGCGGGCGTCGGTAAATCCGAGGCCGGCGACTCGCGCGTCGGCTACCGTGCCGTGGCCGTGCCCGGAACTGTCGCGGGTTTGGCTCTCGCGCTCAAAACTTTCGGCACCCTGCCGCTCGCGCAAGTGATGCAGCCCGCGATTCGTTTGGCCGAGCAGGGCTTCCCGGCGCCGCCAGCGCTGACGGATTCTCTGCACGACGATGCAGCGAAGCTTTCGCGCTTCGCAGTAACGAAACGCATTTTTCTAAAGGGCGGCGCTGAGTACAAGGCCGGCGAACTTTTTCGCCAGCCGGAACTTGCAGCGATCCTCAAGCGCATCGCCGCAAACGGTTTGGATGAATTCTATCGCGGCGACACGGCCCATCATCTCGCCGAGGACATGAAGAACAACGGCGGACTCATCTCTCTCGAAGATTTAGCCGCTTATACTCCCAAGATCCGCGAGCCGCTGCGCGCCACCTATCATTATCGCGGCCACGAATGGCAGTTGATCACCAGCCCGCCGCCCAGTTCGGGCGGCATCGCCATGATCGAAGCGCTGAACATTCTCGATCCCATTGAGCTAAAAAACTGGGACGACGCGCAATCGGTCCACTGGATGGCCGAAGCGATGCGCCGCGCGTTCGCCGATCGCGCCGCCTGGCTCGCGGACTCCGATTTTTCGCACGTCCCGGTCCAGGGCTTGACGGATCCGCGATACGCAGCGCAGCTTCGCGCCACGATCGATCCGGAAAAAGCGACGCCCAGCCGCGCGATTCAAGCGGGCAATCCCATGCCTTTCGATTCCGCCGCGCCGGCGACCTCGGCGATGGCCCGCCCGCTGCCTATTGATGCTGCCGAGGCCTGGATGCAGCGCGAAGCCCAGCGCGCGGGACACACCACGCATTTCTCCGTGGTCGATGCGGCGGGCAATGCGGTCTCGAATACTTACACGCTGAACGATTGGTACGGCTCGGCCGTCACCGCCTCAGATGGCTATTTCTTGAATGACGAAATGGATGACTTCAGCGCGCATCCCGGCGAGCCGAACATGTTCGGCCTGATTCAATCAGAGGCGAACACCATCGGCCCGGGCAAGCGCCCTCTCAGCTCGATGACCCCAAGCATCGTGTTGTGCGACGGCCGCCTCAGCTTCGTCACCGGCTCGCCCGGCGGACCTACGATCATTTCCGTCACGCTTCTTTCCATCGTGAACTGGATGCGCTTCGGCATGGACGCGCAGGCCAGCATCAATGCCCCGCGCTTCCATCATCAATGGATCCCCGATGAATTATTGATCGAACAGAATTTCCCGGAGAGTACGGCGAAA
>Ga0116219_10003363_pt1 | contig 12700 bp, 10 predicted proteins | sample Sb_taG_4_FD_91019 | JGI IMG/M metagenome (GOLD analysis project Ga0116219, IMG submission 91019) | Peat soil microbial communities from Weissenstadt, Germany - Sb_50d_6_BS metaG | ecosystem: Environmental > Terrestrial > Soil > Wetlands > Peat | place: Germany: Weissenstadt | collected 2010-09-21
CGCAAACGGCAAGCGCTCCTCCACCGAACGACGTGCAGCCGCAGACGACCGCAGCCTGCATGCCAGGGAGAAGACCTGCGCGGCGCCCGCTGCCGGATCATCTGCCGCGTGAGACGCAAACCCACCAACCAGAGCAGACGAAATGCCCGGAGTGCGGCGGTACTCTGCGCCAGTTCGCAGAAGACGTATCGGAACTGCTCGAGTTTGTGCCGGCGCGGTTCAAAGTGATCCGCATCGTCCGGCCGAAGCTGAGCTGTGGCGACTGTGCCCACATCGTACAGGCTCCGGCACCGAGCCGCCCCATCGATCGCGGTCTGGCCGGACCTGGCCTGCTGGCACACGTGCTCGTCTCAAAATATTCGGATCATCTGCCGCTCTATCGCCAGGCTGAGATCTACGAGCGCTCGGGCCTCGATCTCGACCGTTCCACGCTGGCGGACTGGGTGGGGGAAGCGAGTGGTCTGCTGGCGCCACTGGTGGATGCGTTGCGCCGCTACGTGCTGGCTGCAAGCAAACTCCACGCGGACGACACACCGGTGCCGGTGTTGGCTCCGGGAACAGGCAAGACCAAAACTGGGCGCTTATGGACCTACGTTCGTGATGATCGCCCCTGCGGCGATTCGTCTCCTCCTGCGGTGTGGTTTGCCTACTCGCCGGATCGCAAGGGGGAACACCCGCAGCGCCACTTACGAGACTTTCACGGCACCTTGCAGGCCGACGCATTCGCCGGTTTCAACGCACTGTATGAAGATGCCGACCGCCGTATCTGCGAAGCGGCGTGCATGGCCCATGTGCGTCGCAAATTTTACGATCTCGAGCAGGCACACGCTTCGCCGATCGCCGCCGAAGCCCTGCGACGCATCGCCGAACTCTACATGATCGAGAACGAGATTCGTGGTCGTCCACCGGATGAGCGCAAACAAACACGTCAGACTCGCGCCCGGCCGCTGCTTGACTCGATGCATCAGTGGCTGAACTCCATGCTCGGCAAGCTGTCGAAGAAGTCGGCAGTTGCCGCCGCCATCTACTATGCGCTCGGGCGTTGGCCCGCGCTGCTGCGCTACTGCGACGACGGCCATCTGGAAATCGACAACAACGCGGCCGAACGCGCTCTGCGCGTGGTCGTTCTCGGTCGTAAGAACTACCTGTTTGCCGGCTCTGATTCCGGCGGTGAGCGCGCCGCATCGATTTACAGTCTGATCGGAACGGCCAAGCAGAACGGTCTCGACCCGGAAGCCTATCTGCGCGATGTCCTCACGCGCATCTCCGATCATCCCATCAACCGCATTGGTGAGTTGCTGCCATGGAACACTGCGATAACTCACTCTTAATAGTAAGTGTCCACGTATTTTCTAAGTGGACACTTAAACCGACGGACTGGCAACCGCTCGACTCCAAGATGCTGGCCGCGGTGGCCTACGAGCCAGAACCAAGAACTCTATACCTGCGCTTCCGCAGCGGCGAGGTCTATGGCTACTTCGAGGTTCCCGAAGATCTGTATCAGGAGTTCCTCCGCGCCGAATCTCGAGGCCGCTACTTCCTGAGCCACATCCGCGGCCGATTCCGCTATCAGCGTATCACCCAGTCACAAGCCACCTAAGCGATCAAGACGACCGCCTTCGGACGCTTACGGACTTGTTGCCTGCCCGGGTTCTCGTCTGCTTGATTTGCACTACTCGCCGATATTCGAAACCACCACGACGCTTGTGATCATCCACGTGCTTAGTTAGGGCGCTCTGCGAAGAAGTTTGCGGTCTGCAGGAATCAGCGGTGACACGGTGAGACTTTGCACTCTGCCAGCGGCTGGCCGCCCTGCACAAGGGAATGGGAATCCATCTTCGCCGGCCCTCGCGCTACGGGTGGTGGGTCGCTCGGCGGTCTTTGGAACCATCCGGTAAAATAGAACGAGCTGCCAGTGCCGAGCCGGCTGTCTACCCAAATGCGCCCACCCATCAAGTCCACCAGCCGCGCGGAAATCGTCAATCCAAGTCCCGTGCCTCCGTGCTTTCTACTCGTGGAACTATTCGCCTGGCAGAACGCTCTGAAAATGCTCTCTTGTTTGTCTGGCGGAATTCCGGGGCCCGTGTCACTTACCGCGAATCTCAGCAAAACCGCACTGTCATTTTCACCTTCCACGTCCACCGCAACCTGGACAAATCCGCGATCTGTGAACTTGATCGCATTGCCGAGCAGGTTTAACAAAACCTGCCGAAGCCGCAACGGATCGGCTAGAAGTCGGGTTGGGACGTTCGCCGAGGAGTTCCAACTAAGAGCCAGACCTTTCTGTGTAGCAGCCGTTCTCAGGAAGCGGGTGGTTTCCTCAAGTAAATGATCGATCGACACCGGAATCGGGTCCAGCTCCATCCGGCCCGCCTCGATTTTCGAGAAATCCAGAATATCGTTCAGTAGAGAGAGAAGGGATTCCGCGGAATCGGAGGCGTCGCGCAAATATTCCTGCTGCTCCTCGGGGGACGTGGTTTCCATAGCTAGCGCCGTCATCCCAAGGATCCCATTCATCGGCGTGCGGATCTCGTGACTCATGTTGGCGAGGAACTCACTCTTAGCACGGTTTGCAGCCTCAGCGGCTTCCTTGGCAAGCCGAAGTTCCGCTTCAGCGCGTATGCGTTCGGTTATGTCTCGAAAACTCCAAACGCGGATGATGCACCGTGAGAGAGCGCTTGAAGCGAGCGGCCTGGAATACCGCTCAAAAACTCTTCCTTCCAGAAATTCGAGCCGATCATAGCTCGATTGTTGGCCAGTGGCGTACAGTTCTTGGACTCTAGTCAGAAATGCGTCCGGATCCTTCAGCTGACCAACAACAAATTCTAGTGTTCGCTTGTCATCGTTCAACATCATAATGTCGCGAGGGATTTTCCACATCTCTGCAAAATTTCTGTTGTAGGTAATGATCTTTCCGTGGGCATCCGCGACCAGAATGCCATTCTCCGTGGATTCCAGTGTCTCCCTGAGCATCTCGGTTTGTTGCTGGACGCGCCGCCGTAACAACCAGACCCACACTGCAGTCGCCAGAACGAACACGGCCAGGAGACCCACGAGCGCCAATAACCGGCCCAGAGACCACCAAGAAGGCCGTGCCAAGATCACGATATCAGCGGGGGAGGACAGCAGAAGACGGAAGCCGTGGGCGACATGTGCTTCGTCGGCTTCTGCCACACAGACTCCGGTCAATTGAATTCGCCCACCCTCTTCAAGGAAGTCCAGTGCACGATGCCCAACCTCCAAACTGGCTTCGACCGTTACGGATCCAGATTGGACTGTAAGTACCTCTTCCCGCTGTTCGCGTGATCGTCCGAGAAGAAGACCATCAATCCTCACAAGACTAGCGTTGCATTCACCATTTAGCGCTCGTTGAGCGGTCATAGACACCGGAGAGGGCACTGGGCCATGACCGAGATTCCTAAAAACACCGTGATCTAATACATGGGTATATTGCCCGACAGCCGGGAAGCCCACAACCGTCACGCGGTCACCTGGTTGGAGCTGCGTGGTCTGTCGCGTCAAGACATTGATATTGCCAGTGGCATCCTGAACAAACAGTTCCTTGCCTGACCTCTGCAATGTAACAATACCCTCGATCCTAACAAGGTGACCGGATGAATTCTTCAAGTTGAAGCGCAGGACGCTGGAAATCGGTTGTAAGGGAATTGCGAAGGTATCGGCTGGCGGAGGCTCAAGGATTTCGAGTTGCCGCCGGTCAGGAACGAACAGCCGCACACCTACCCATTCATTTCTTTGATTGTAGATCGCGCCAGCAACCCCACGGAGCTGTACACGGGAGTTCACCAATCTCTCGACTTCGCTTTCGGACATCCAGGGAACTCGCGCCAGCAACGAGCCACCGCTGACTGCCACAACCATAGCCTGGCTTACATCGACCGCAGGTGGAATCGGAATCTCGTCCCTCACCACTGCTTGTACGATGCCCTCGACTTCAGCCCATTGGCTGTCCTCCTCTGTCGATGCTAATTGTTCGAAGGATAGGCGCTTTGGCACGGGCATCCGACCCTGTCCGATAACCCGAAGCTGCACGTTATTGATTTGAGGAGCAAAGTCGGGACACTCCGTGATGCCGTTCAAGTCGACCAGATCGCCAGCATGCACACTGTGCGATACACCGGGGGCCAGAGCCGCAATCCCGGCACTCGTATCCTGCAAGAACAAGGCAAAGTCATCAACGTATGTGACCACTCCGCGTAAGCGGACAGTATAGCCAAGGTTCGCCTGTTCCGTCGTCAATACTCTTACTTTCTGTGCTTGTGTAAGGACTGGAAGGGGGGGCGCTGACTTCGCGTCTTGTCCAGGTAAGACTGGTGGGTTACCAAGAGAAACGATAACTGCGAGGATCCAAGCTCGCCTACTAGGGGCCAGCGGGATGAGCGATATGCACACCGGTCGAAACGACTTCATGGCGGTCTCGGACCTTAACACCGAGCTTTTGCGAGTCGCCAAACGCGCGTCGTTCCTCGCAATGTTCTACAACCAGTCTGCTCGCGCGACCAGGGGCCAAGCAATATTCCAGAAGTTAACGCGGCCAAGTTATCCGAGGTTAGTTATGAGCGTGGCGGAACGGGTTGTGCCGACCGAAATGGGCGATCAAGGGATCACGCCTTCAAGTCCGGTTCTAATCGTTTGAGCCCTGAACCGGTCGCCGACGCTTATGATCTCTTCGATCCCCGTATCTGGCCCGCGAGCAAAAGGCTGAGCATCGGAACGAAGTTGGCGGGGAGGTCGTAACCTCTATGATCTCAAACAGATCGGGATTTGTGAGATACACAAGTGACGTCACTCAGCCTAACACTTGTGCTTCCTCACGATGCTTCGGCCGCCAGAGCGACTTTACATTTAAAGCGTTCCTTCCGCGCTGGGAGCCGCACTGGCCCACCCCAAGCTCGCCACGCTCCACTGACAACTCGCATGACTTCAGTCCTGTCATAAGGCTTTGCCAGCACATCGTAGGCACCCAGGTTCAGGGCTTCGGCCCACAGGCGTTCGTCTGCAAGCTGCGACGTCACAATGAGAGATGGCGGATCGGCCAGGATGGTCACCTGTTCGAGCACGTCCTTCCACGAACCCGGCGGCAAATCCCGCTCACAGACGACAACTTCGAATTGACGCTGCCGCAGAGCAGTAAGCCCGGAGGCAAGCGTGGCGCAGGACTTTACTGTGAAGGTACCGCTCGGCTTTAGCGTTCCTTGCAAGCGATTGAGAATGTTTTGCAGAAAGAAGTGATCCTCTTCCATCGGGCTTATCGACAGAACTGGAACAATTCCGTTCGTCGTGATCTCGGGGGTGTTTTTCATGACGGCATCCTTCCCATCACGCATCTCCTCTTCCCCGGAGCCGGAGAAGAACGAGGGAAATAGGTGGCAGCTATGCTGTTCGGGTTTGTTCGTTTAACAGGTCTTGTGCGGATCCGATGGGACCACCTCTCCCGACTGTTTTCGCTCATTGAAGTGCTCTCCCTACTCGTCCACACGAGTGCGGTTGCCCTCGTTCGGTCTGGCACTTCACTGTCTGGTTTGCAGTTCTCGTTCTGCACGCAACCAGTCCTCTTCAAGTGATCCGTGCGGTCCTCCTCGGTCCAACCAGAGTTGGTAGGCGAGTGTGGCAATTTGCTCTGTCTCTTTTTGTCCGTTGCCGTCGATCCGCGCGCATGCATTTAGTGTTTTCGTGCTTGGATCGATTGTTGGGTCGGGCTTGTTCCGTTGTTTGACCATGACGTGTTCCCTTCTTTCGCTAGCGCTGCGGTGCTTTTCCGCTGGCTACGATAGGCGATCCCGAGCGTGTCTAGAATCTGGGAGGCGTTCGTAGCCGCCGCAAGTCATGGTGCGCCCATTTTGATCGCATAATTAACACTTCGTAACAAGATATTCTCAGGCGCCCAAAGACGCAGACATTGCGTTACCGTGGGATCCCTTTTCTACGGTATCCAGTACCTCCCGGATCTTACCGAGTAAGCGTTCTGGTGTGAATGGTTTGGTTATTAGCGAGACGTTCGGGGGTAGTGGTTCCTGATTCCAAATTGCGTCCCCCTGGTAACCGGACATAAACTGCACCGCGGTATCCGAACGCGACGACCTCAGCTGCTCGGCGAGAACGTAACCATTCATCCCGGGCATTACTATGTCGGTCAACATCAGTTGGATCGGACCGGGATGTCGCTCAGCTATCAGGAGTGCTTCAGCGCCGCTGTCGGCCTCCAACACGGTATAACCCTGGCCTCGGAGGATCTGGGAAGTCAGATGCCGTAATTGATCATCGTCCTCGACAAGGAGAACGGTTTCCATACCACGAGTTCCCTTGACCTCAGCCAGCGGTTCGGCGCACGCCTTAACGGCTCCCTCGACCCTTGGCAGGTAAATCTTGACGGTACTTCCCATTCCCTGTTTACTGTCCACCGAGATATGTCCATTGTGTAGTTTGACTATCCCGTAGACAGTCGACAATCCCAAGCCCGTACCCTTACCCTGCTCCTTAGTGGTGAAGAAGGGCTCGAACATCCGAGCTTTAGTCTGCGCGTCCATTCCGCATCCCGTATCGCTAACGCTCAACATCACGTAAGGGCCTGACTGAACTCCTACATGGCTGCGGGCGTACTCGTCATCCAAGCTGACATTGGTCGCTTGAACGCTGATAGTGCCGCCCTTGGGCATGGCGTCGCGAGCGTTGACTGCCAGGTTCATGATGACCTGCCCAATCTGCCCCCCGTCGACCTTGACAAGCCCGAGCCCAGTTTCAACACTCGTGATCAGCCGAATATCCTCACCAATCAAACGATGCAGAAGCTCCTTAATGTCTGCCACTACCGTGTTCAAATCAGTCACCTTTAGCTGCACAACCTGGCGGCGGCTGAAGGCAAGCAACCGCGCGGTTAACGTGGCGGCCCTCTCTCCGGCCGTCTTGATTTCGTTGATCTCGCGGCGCATAGGATCGTGGTCTCCAAGTCCGTTCAGTAGGATCTCACAGTAACCGAATATGACGGTTAATAGATTATTGAAGTCGTGAGCCACACCGCCTGCCAGACTGCCGACTGCTTCCATCTTTTGAGCCTGAAGGAACTGTTCTTCCAAATGCTTTCGCTCGGTGATATCTTGAACGACTGAGATGAAATACTTAGGATCGCCCGAAGAGTGGCGCACGAGCGCATCCGTAAGATTGATCCAGACCAGAGAACCATCCTTCCGGACATAGCGCTTCTCCATCAAGTACGACTGTATTTCTCCGGTGAGCATCCGGTGCACATGCGCCTGGTCCGCCTCCAGATCGCCGGGATAAGTGATGTTCTGAAACTTCCCCGCTAGCAACTCCTCGGGCGAGTAGCCAACAATTTCGCAGAACTTGTGGTTGATACGCAGCAACTGTCCATCGGGGGATACATGAGCGATACCGACCGCAGCTTGATCAAATGTTAGTCGGAATCGTTCTTCGCTCTCACGCAACGCTTGGGCTCCTCGCTTGCGCTCGGTGATGTCGCGAACGTTGCACTGGATTACTTTCTTGCCGTTAACCTCGTAGACATTGCTGACAAACTCCACTTCAATGCGTTCTCCAGATTTGTGTCGCAGCGGTAGGTTCTCATAACGCACATACCATTCCTGCTGGAGTCTCTCAAAAGTGCGCCTGCACAGTTCGACATCTTCAAATAGGCCGATGTCCCAGAGCTTCTGGTTCAAAAACTCCTCGCGAGAGCACCCCAAGATCTCTTCGAGGAATGGATTCACGTCCGTAATCTTTCCGGTGTCCGCATCGAGAAGCAGTATTCCATCTCTTGCAGCTTCAAACAGGCGCCGGAATCGCGTTTCGGAGGCGACCAGCAACCTGCGTTCCATTTCGTCGCGCGATACGGTTTCCTCAGAAACCGGGGAATGCGAACTCTTCAATGGTGGGGAGGTTTGAGGCTCCGTGTCCAGAACATCCTTCACACCTTTTTCAAGCATGGAAGTGCGCTCCTAACTACGCGATGGTCCCTTTGAAGAAAATAGATGGGCAACACCACCGTTTCCGCTGTATCTGCTGATCCGAACATTTGCCAGTATGGCGTTCGCACGCAGCCGAACCCGGCTGATGGCACGGTTCTTGCGCAGCCGGAACTGTGTTTCGGTCAGGTGCATCTCGAACTGGATCTGCTCCGGCGTTTGCTCCTTGAAAAAGAACCGCAGGAGTATTTCCTGGTCAAACGCCGGGAGGGTTCGGATAGCCAGCAGCGCGCCCGTGCAGCGATCCCTTTCAATCAGACGACGCTCCGGATGCCACGGAACGAACGGCACCACGCCAGGCAGGCAGCAACGCTCTCGGATGTAATCCGTAACGCGCTGCGCCCGCACCCGCAACCCGATCGTGAAACATGCCCCGTAGAGCGCACCTGGATTGCGGATCTTGTACGCGAATTCGAGCGTCCGAATGAAGGTCTCTTCGACGGCGTCCTGTTGGTCCCATGGCCGCAGTCCGCCGAACAGCTTAAAACGCATGTGGTTTAGCCATTCGTGCAGCTCCAGCATGGCGACATTATCGAGAGCTTGAACTTGCTCGCGACGAGTCGGCCTGCGAAGTGCTCTGATACTGGATCGGCAATGGAAGCAACTAGCATGCTATCCAAGAAAACCCTTAGATTTGGTCTAGGATATATCTGGTTCGAGATGTTGTATGTACAATATTGAACACGACTGGCACTTTTTGTTTTATGTTATTTTTCCGGAAATTCCCGGCTTTTATTAGGTAACGACGGAGGGAATGGACGGCAGGAGCCTAGCTTCCCCACCACTCAAAGGCCTGAAGAAGCCTATTTCTCTGGCGTGGCGGAAGCCGCGTTCGCCAGCAGTGACGTTCTGCCGGGCCCGGCGGGCTCCTGATCGAGCAGAATTACATTGAGAAGCGAACTGTGAACATGCAACCCATCGTTGTAGTCGATAAAGCCCATTTTGCGGAACTTGTTCATAAAAAAGCTGACTCTCGAACGGGTGGTACCAATCATGTCTGCCAGCGTTTGCTGGCTGATATTCGGGATCATGAGCTCGGGCTTCTCTTTCCCGAAATTTGCCAGTAGCAGAAGAACTCGCGCCAGACGCTTCTCGCTAGAGTTGAAGAGCTGATCCACTAAGTCCTCTTCCGTTCGAATGGTGCGGGCCAGCAAATGCGTTATGAAGAGTTCTGAAACCTCGTGCCTTTCATGCAGCACCCGGATCATAGCTCGCCTCTCCACTCTCACGATTGTTGAATCGCTGATCGCTGTCGCGGTTGACACGCGGAGAGGTTGAGCGAGGCAGGTTTCCCCGAAAAAGTCGCCAGTCCCCAGTATTGCGAGGACTGCTTCGCGTCCTGCCTTCGATACCACCGTGACCTTGACCTTGCCCTTCTGGAGGTAAAACACTGCGTCCGCAGGCTGACCTTGCGAGAAGACAATCCGCCCCGCCGCGTAATCAGCAATTGTCTTTCCTTGGCCGACCTTTTCCAAGAATCTCTTGGGGTCAAAGGGCAGGTCTGTGTTCGGTTTGTTTGCAGCTGTCCGGGCCGACAGCCGCTCGGGTCTTTGAGTTATCAAAACGCACCTCAATGACCGGAACCGTACCCCACGGGTGCGCCCGAGTGTCGGTGGGGATTAAGCTCCTGAGGTTAATAATTGTAATTTAGCTCATTGCTTTGCGAAATTCAAGGCCGTTTAATGATCAATTTTTCGGCTCTGCGCGAGAATTCGATGGGACGGCCATGTTAGGCGGCTTTCGTGAAAACGACAAACTCGGTCTTGGTTACCGCCATAGCCGTATATTCAGTAACATTATTCGGTCGATCCCAAGTCCTACCTGCAACACAGGAATTTCTTAATTGTCTCCGCCTTTCCTTGTCGCCCAGAATGTGAATGTGGATCAAGGCGCGATTGAACGAGTTCTTGCTCGCACTCAAGATCCTGACTTCTAGTTACGATCCGAATGCAGAGAACAGTGTTACGCAGGAAGAATTGACGAGTTAAAGTCATACCTCGGGGATGGAGCTGCGGGCCGTTCCCTCGATGAGATTGCCTGCATCGTCTTGAAGTTGACCGATCCTCGATTTTGGATCGACCCCATCGCCACCTGCGATTTCGGCGCAAACTCCAAGTAACTTTCGTTGTTCAAAAAAATGATTTAGCGTCGGGGCGAAGCACGGAACCGACTATCCCAAACTCTGTTGTAATTCCTTTGAACGCAACTTCCCCCCATCAGAAGATCGCGTCAAGTCTGAGCCATGTGGAACATTCGAAAGGACTGGTTTGGGTCCAGCGGTTTGAAACGGCAATAATTCTACAAAAAAATGTTCATTTTTAAGATCTTAGGAGTAATTGAGGATTCCGCCGAAGGCGAACACTGATTCCGAAGGGAACGCGAACGGCATTCCGGGCCGAAGGCGAACAGTTCTCGGAGCGCAGCGACGCTGGCACTTCGATTGTGCAGGAAGTGTTCGGCTTCGTCAAGAAAAACCTGTCCTGAGCGTAGCGGAGGAACAGCGCCGCTAGCGGAGAAAGGGGTGTGGGGAAAGGGGCAGCAGTCCCTGTCCCCACCCAGCGCTGGAGAGACCCGGAGCGCGATCAGCGCTTCGGTTAGCCGAGCTTCCCCGTGGCGTTCCGCTGAAGCCCTCCACAATTTGCAGGACCAACAGGTTCAGGTCAGCCTGGGCGAGGCGGTATTATTAGCCGGAAGGAGCTTTTGTGACTCACGGACACCTATCGAAACAGAAAGCGAGTGCCTGGGAGAAGAGTGAGAGTTTCCTCCTGAGAGGAGAAATGTTTCTTGCGTCGATCTCACGCGCCTGCGCACCCGTAGGTATAATCGTCCTCGCGATGTCGACATGTTTAGCTTCAGACACAGTGTATGAACCATCCGCGAGCGATCCGCGCGTGGTGGCTGCGCTCGTAGCGCAAAAACGTCTTGGCGAAATAATGCAGGCGCTGGATGTTGCGGGAATCGAGAATTTGATGGCACCCGATCTGTTGGTGAACGCACCGATCAACAAAGTCGCCAACCGGGAGAATGTGATCGCTCGCCTCAAAGCGAGCCAAATCAGCTACGTGCCGGGTACCGAGCGCACAATCGATTTTGCCGGCGTGCGTGGCGATGTCGTCGTGATCATGGGCGAAGAGGTCACGCGTCCCAATAAGAATGCGCCTTTCGCGGGGAAAATCGAGCATCGCCGATTCACGGATGTGTGGAAGCAGTTTAATGGCGTCTGGAAGCTCTGGATTCGCCAAGCAACGATCACAAAAGTCGAATAACGCGCTAGCGGAAACTACCCTGACCGAGCGGTCGTCCTCTGGGCATGGCGAGAGCGCTAAGCATTCGGCTTCCTCCGATTCTTGCGCATGGAATCGCCACGCATCTCGATGCGGTGAGCGTTGTGAACCAGGCGATCGAGGATGCCGTCGGCTGCGGTAGGGTCTCCGATCTGCTCGTGCCAGCGTGCGACTGGAAGCTGCGAAGTGAGAATCGTCGATCGAGTCTGATAACGGTCTTCGCAGATCTCCCAGAAGTCGCGCCGCTCGGTTTCGGCGAGTGGAGCCATGGCCCAATCGTCGATCACCAGCACGTCGATTCGACTCAGTCGCACAAGCAGATTGCGCAGACTGCCGTCCGCGCGTGCGATCGCCAGATCGCGGAACAGTGCGGCGGCGCGAGTGTAGAACGCCGAGTAACCATCGCGACACGCCTTTTGCGCCAGTGCGCACGCGACGAAGCTCTTGCCGACACCGGTGGGTCCGAGCACGAAGATATTCTCGTGATTGTGAGCCCAGACCGACTTCTGCGCCAGCGCCCGGATCACGCTCTTGTCCAGTCCGCGAGAAGCCCGATAGTCGATTTCTTCGACGCAGGCTCCTTTGAGTTTGGCGGCATGCAGTCGCCGCGCCAGCGCTTGATTCTCGCGCCACGTCCACTGCTGATCCACCAGCAGGCCGAGTCTTTCCAGGAAACTTAATTCGCGCGAAGCCGGGTCTTGTTCCTGCGTCTTGAGCGCATCCACCATGCCGAGCAGCCGCATAGCCACGAGTTTTTCCATCATGGGTTCCTGTAGCATGATGTCCTCACTCGAAGTATTCCGACCCGCGGATGTTGTCATGGGGTGGCGGTGTAGCCGCGGGCGGTGGCGGCGACGGCGGCACTTGGTCCAGAGAGTTCTTCAGAATCGATTCGACGCTTTTGTAGCGACACGCGCCGGTTGCAAGTGCGCGCTCGGCTGCCGCTTCCACGCGTTGCGCCGAGTACCTTGCCGCCAGCCGGATGATGCCCAGACAGCCGCGATAACCCATCTCCGGATGCGGCTTGTCGTTCATAATCCGCTCAAACAGCCGCGCGGTGTTGGGCCCGATGGTTTCCGCCCAATGCACCATCCGCGAAGGAGTCCATTCCAGATGGGCACGATGACTCTTGGGTCGATGCTCATCCTGGGTGAGGGCCTGTCCGCGTCCACGGCTTCGTAGGTGGGACGCCACGCGTGTGCCTTTGTGCAGAATCTCGACCGTGGTGGGCGTGGAGCGAATCTCCATCAACTCGTGCACCAGGTTGTAGGGCACGCTGTAGAGATTGGAATCGAAGGATGTGTCGCAAACGCGTTGAGTACGGGTCTGGTAGGGTGAACGAGTGGAGAACAAGCGGCCAGCACTGTTTCGCGGGCGGCACTTTCAAGACGAGATCATCGTCCTCTGCCTTCGTTGGTA